>Ga0066256_1003210_pt2 | contig 12168 bp, 1 predicted proteins | sample ThiBio_1000_biof_FD_87107 | JGI IMG/M metagenome (GOLD analysis project Ga0066256, IMG submission 87107) | Wastewater bioreactor microbial communities from Cape Town, South Africa - Thiocy_expt_1000_biof (version 2) | ecosystem: Engineered > Bioreactor > Thiocyanate-remediating >...
GACAACGGGTGCGGCATCGACGCCGCCGACCAGGCGCGCCTGTTCCAGCCCTTTGTGCAGGTGCGCGCGGGGCTGCAGCAGCGCGGCAAGGGTACAGGCCTGGGCCTGTACATTTGCCGCGAGATTGTGAAGCGGCACGGCGGCTCCATTGACCTGTCGTCCGCTGTTGGCCGCGGCACCCGCATCACCTTCTCCATTGCCGTCCGCCTGCTGGACCCCCCGGTGCATGCGCGGCCGGGCACTGCCGCTGGCAGCACCGCTGCCGGCGTCACTCCCGGCGGCGGCGGCGGCGGCAGCGGTGGTGGTGGCGTTGGGTTGACGTACGGCGTGGGCATTGGCGCTGTCATGGCGGTGGCCACAAACAGCGGCACGTCGCCCATGCCGCTGCCAGGCACCTCCGACACGCCCTCCACCTTCTCCGTCCCCTTGCCTGCACCCAGCGACGATGGCGGCAGCGGGTCTGGCAATTCGCCTGCAACCGGCGGCAAGCCCAGTCTCGCTTCCCTGGGCGGCGGTGGCGGCGGCGGTGGCGGCGCTACCACGAGCGTCAGCGGCGTGCCTGTCACCCCCGTCCTCACCCTGCCGGGCGTTGTGCTTGTTGTGGACGACGACTCGGGCAGCCGCACCATGCTGGCGCGCCAGCTAACGCGCCGGCTGAACTGCGCCGGCATCCTGCAAGCCGGCGACGGCGCCGACGCTGTCGCGCAGTTTACCAACCGGCCGCCCGGCAGCCCGCCCATCGTTGCCGTGTGCATTGACGAGTCCATGCCGATCATGGGCGGTCCCGCCGCCATTGAGCAGCTGCGCGCGCGCGGCTTCAACGGCCTCATCATTGGCATCAGTGGCACGTCGTTCCCGCACGCCCTGCTGTCTGCCGGCGCGGACGCCGTGCACACCAAGCCGGTGGGCGTCGACAGCCTGCTGGCAACCTTTGCATCCCGTTTTGCGCCTGCGCCGCCCCCTGCCACTGTGTGACCATGTGAAGACGCATGCGCCCGCTCTCGCATTTATTGTGTTGATACAGCGGCCTGCCTGCCTTCCATTTGCGCTACCGGTATGTTGTGATACGCCGTTAGTTCTCTCTGTTGTTGCCCCCTCGCCTGCCCCTATTTGCGGCACGCGGCGTGCGACTGCGACCCCCCTAGCTTCCGCTGTCAGACTCCCCCATGTGTATACGCACGCCTTGCCACCCCCCGCGGCACGGGGGGTCGCAAGGCTGCGCTTTGTCGCGTGCGCTGCCGTGTGGTGCGCTTGCACGCCACGGACTGTTGCGCCGCCTGCTGTGTCTATCGCTAGCCTTGTGCGCGTTGTTGACTTGTTGAGCCTTCCGCCCCGCCGGTGTTGCCTGCATGAGTTCCAGGGTGTGTCACCGTCATGTTGACTCATGTTCAATCATCGGATGTGGATTGTACCATTACGCTGCAGGGGCACAATGTGTGACACGAATGGCGCACCCAGTCAGTAAGTCGCGCTATCAATAACTACTTGGGCACATGCAGCACGCCGCCGCCGGGCGCCACCGGCAGCGGCACGGCAGCGGCGCCACGTGGGCGCTTGCCACCTATTTGTGCCTTGGCTGCCTCGGCGGCGGCCGCCGCGCGCTTGGCATCTGCCCACCGCGGCGGCCCGGCACCCAGCAAGTCTTCCACCAGCTCCGCCACGCTTGCGGGCGTCAGTGGACGGTCGCCGTCGCCGTCGCGGGAAGTTGGCGGCGGCGGCAGCAGCGCCGCGCCACCACCGTTGCCACCAGCACCCGCGCCGTTGTCGCCGCCCGCCGCGGCCGCGGCCGCGTACTCCTGGAACGCGGACCGCAGCATGGCGCGCGCGTCGGAGGCGCGCGTGTCCTCTGACATGGACCGCAGGCAGGAGATGTAGTCTGACTTGCAGGTGCCGTCGCCGCACGCCACCGGCGCCGCCGAGTCCTTGCAGGGGCCCGTGAAGTCGGCGCCGCCCACGCACTCGGACACGAACGGGAAGCCGTACGGGTTGCTGCCCTTGGCGCCGCACTTCTTAAAGTCCTCCAGCGTGCGCTTGTAGTTGAACAGCACCTCCATCACCTCGTACGCCTTGATGACGAACTTGTCGTACGTGCGGTCGCGCGTGTCGTAGTCGATGTAGTCCAGCTTGCCGCCCACCGCCACGATGTTCCACGGCGCCATGTCCAGGTACAGCGGCAGCGCCACAAACTGGTGGTACGCGCGCATGCGCAGCTGCGACAGCAGGCCCAGGCGCAGCAGCGAGATGAGCGTGATGCCGTGCACCGAGTCGTAGGGAATGAACGCGCCGTCCATGTCGCGCGTCAGGATGACGGACGTGACGCCCGGCAGCAGATCATAGGGCTGCGTTGCCGCCGCGCCGCCGCGCTTCCCAGCCGTTGTGGCTGCCGCTTCTGCCAGCGGGCCCGCCAGCTCGTCCTCTATCTCCACCCACGCCGGCGGGGAGGTGTCGCCGCGCGCGACGCGTGCCGCCTTGGCTGCCACACGCGCCGTCGCTGCTGCCGCCGCTGCCGCTGCCAGCGCGCCCGCGTCGCCCACCGTAGTGTGCCCCTGGTTCGGGTGGTTCCCCGCTGCAAGCTGCGCGTACAGCCCCGCCACCACGCCCTCGCCGCGGCTGCCGGGTACATTGGCGGCGGCGTTCACCGCTAGCCAGTCGCTGCGCCCGCCCTGCGCCAGGTGCCGCGACAGCACGGCAGCGGCAGACACGTTGGCTTGCACGTGCAGCGTGTACTTGCGCGCGTGGCCGTCCAGCTCGGACTGGAAGTGATGGTTGACGTGGCGCGTGGCGCGCGCCAGGTCCACGCGCACCACGCCGGACGTCACAATCGGCAGCACGCCGCCCGCCGCGTGCGCCAGCGACCGCGGCACGCCCGCCGGCAGCGGCTTGGCGGCCATGGCGGGCGACAGGGCGGTGAGCGGCACGGTGGGCGCAGTAATGGCGTCAATAGCGCCGCCACCAGGCAACGCCGCCGCCGCCGCAATGGGCGCTGCCACAATGCGGATGGGGTCAGCTGCCGCCGGTGCGCGCACCAGCGCTGCCAGCAGGCGTTCCTCCGCGCCAACAAACGGCGCACGCGGGTGCGCCGCCAGCTCAAACCGCGCTGCCGTCGCCTCGCCTCCCTCGCCGCCCAGCAGCGCTGCCAGTGGCGCCAGACCGCCGAACGACTCAAAGTCGGCACGCACGTCGCCAAAGCCGGCACACCAGGCAGGTGCGCCGGCAGCGGCGGCGGGCGAGCCACGCGGTGCGGCAGGCCACAGTGAAACGCACTGCGGCGCGCCAGCGTGCAGGTGGCGCTCCACCGTGGGCAGCGAGTACCGCGACTGCGGCAGCAGCACGCCCGCAGTCGTGCCGCCGCGCCCGCCGCGCGCCATACCCCCGCTGCTACCGGGCAGCGACACGCGAGAGGGGTGGTACGCGTGCGCGGGCGGCGGCACGAGGGACGCAGAGGGGGTGGTGGCAGTGAAGGTGGTAAAGGCGAGCGACAGGGATGCGGCGGAGGGCATGCGGATGAATGACGTGGCTGCCAGCGACAGCAACGTGCCCACCATCTGCTGCGTGCGCTCAAACGACAGGCCGCCGTTGGCGCCCGGCAGCAGCATGGCGGCCAGGTCCATGGACGCCAGCTGGTAGCGGAAGAACTCGGGCGAGTCGTAGATGCGGCGCACCGTCTCGGGCAGGGGGCCGGTGCGCGCAATGAGGTTGTTGAACAGGCGGCCGCGCAGCGTGGCGGCCAGGTGCGCGTCGCAAGCGCGCGCGTCCGGCTCCAGCGACAGCACGGTGGCGTTAGGGAAGGCGCGCGCCACCAGCAGCGACACCTCGCCCATGCCCGCCGCGTGCTCCACAAATGAAAACTTGCCCGGCGCGCGCCCCGTCGCCGTGTCCAGCGCCGACATCTGCGACGCCACCGCCGCCCATACCTCCACCAAGTGCGCGTCGTCGGAGCCAGACACATCGGCGGCGCCGTCCCCGCCGCCCGCCGACGCATCACCGCCGCTGCTGCCGTCGTGCCACCCGCCCAGCGGGTCGGCGCCCTCCATCGCGCCGCCATCGTCGTCGTCAGCGTCGCCGTCCAGGCACGCCGCGCTGGCAAACGCGCGGTGGCGGCCCTTGCCACCTACCGCGCCGCCGCCGGGTGCGGCATCCAGGTGCAACCAAAGGCGTGCGGCGCAGCCGGGCGCGGCGTCGCGACGCAGCGCCACCGACCATGGCGGCAGCAGCAGGCGGCGCGCCGGCGCAGCGTCGTCGCCTACCTGCCACCCGTCCGCCAGCGCGGTGCGCACCACGGCGGGCAGCGGCAGGGACAGGTACATGCGGAAGAGGCGGGCGCGCGTGTGCGCGCGCACGCCCAGCAGCAGCAGCGCGTGCAGCGACACGCCCTCGTGGTGCCCCGACGTGGCCGCTGCCGTGTCCGCCGCCCACGCCTGCGCGTCCACGCGTGCAAACACCGACACGCTGCCGCCCGCGCCTGCCACCGCCTGCAGCGCCACGGCAGCGTGCGGCAGGCTGCCTGCCGCCGCGGCGCCCTCAAACAAACTGAAATACTGCGCGTAGTGTGGCGCAAGGGCGGGCGGCAACCCTGCCACCGCCGCGCCGCTGCGTGCCGCCTCCACTGCCCGCGCCCACAGCGCCGCCGTCACGCGGGACGCCAGGGTTGCGCACTGCGGCAGGCGTGGCCCACCAGCTGCCGCCGCTGCTGCCGCAATGCCTGCCGCACGGCCATCCGGCCGCGCACGCACCGGCTGCGAGGACGGCGAGGGTGCGGGTGCAAACACATCCACAATTGCGCCGTCCCCATTGCTACTGCCGCCGTCGTTGGCGTAGACAACGTCGTCGCTATGCAGGCCGGCGCCGCCGCCTGCCATCGCCAGTGCTGCTGGTGCAGGCGGTGCTGCCAGCGCACCTGCCGCCGCGACGCCACCCGCGCTTCCGCCGCGGCCAGCCCCACCCCCACTGCCCCGACTACTGTCGCTCTGCCACCACATGGCGGGCGCAGTGCCCACCGGCGGCAGGTAGCGCGTGTCGCGCACCAGCGGCGTGCCAGCGGCACCCAGCGCGGCGGGCGGCCACGGCACGCTGAACTCGCCGTGCGGCGCGTGCACTAGCGGCGGCGTGAAGATGCGGACGGCGTGCAGCATGACGGCGTACGACGGCAGGGCCATAAACGTGGTGCCCGCCAGGCGCGCCAGCGACGCCAGGCGCTCTGCCCACAGGCCGTCGATGCGCACAATCGCCTCCTCCACGGCAGCCGACGTGGGTGCGTGTGGCCCGGCGGCCGCCAGCGTCGCCACGGCGTCTGTCACCAGCTCGCGCGCCACCACATCAACGGTGGAGTGCACCGCGTACCGGAACGGCGTGCATTCTGGCCCGCTGCACGTCCCCGTGCGCCGCGCGCGCGTCAGCAGCGGCGCCAGCAGCGCCTTGACGCGCGGCGTCGTGAGCGCCGCGGTGGCCAGCAGGTTGTTCTTCAACCCCAGCACGCCCAGCAGCTCGGCGTGCGCATGCAGCACGCTGGAGACGCGGCCCTCACTACCCGCATCCTTCCCCGCTGCATCCTTCCCCGTTGCCGCTGACCCGCTGCCAGCGCCCGGCCGCGCGCCCGCCCACCGGTCTAGGTACGCCGCCGTGGAGCGCGCGCCAGGCGGGTGCAGCGTCACCAGCGTGGTGCCGCCGTACGTCTGCGCCAGCTTGGTGGACAGCAGTACCGCGGCGTCGCCGGACACAAGCGCGTTCCACGACGCCGCGCCCTCCTGCCGCTCCGGCGCCAGCTGACCGCGCAGCACCCGCCACCACGCCGCAAACGGCCCCGACTCCATCTTCACAATGGCGTCCTGCCGCGCCGCCTGCGCCGCCGTCCAGCCTGGCGCGCCGCCGTCGCTGCGCGCTATCGGCGGCAGCCGTGGCAGCACCGGCCGGATATCAGCCCACGCCGTGGGCGCGCGCAGCACTCCCTCGGAGGCAACTGCCGTTGTCGGTACTTCCAGCAGGGCGCGCCCGCGCAGCGCAGCTGGCGCACCGCGTGGTGGGCGGCCCGGAGCAGCGGCGGCAGGCGGTGGTGGTGGCGGCGGCGGCACCCGCGCAGCGGGCTCCTCGACATCCTCGGATCCTGGCTCCTCTGGCTCTGGTACCTCAACATCATCACCAGCAGGCTCAGGCACCTCAAACTCCTCCTCTTCCGTACTAGTACCCGCACCAGCCTCCTCAGTCGTCGTGCCGTCGGTCATGTCCTCCTCAACCGCCACCTCGTCGTCCGCTGCCGCGGCATTGTTGGCATTGTCGGCGGATTCTGTCGGCTCCGTCACCGTCGCGGTCACCGGCGGGCCGCGCAGAGAGACCAGCGGGTCCGTTTCCGTGCCGCTGGCAGCCGCTGGCGGCGCCGCAGGCTTTGGTGCAGTGAGTGGTGGCTTTGGCGCGCTGGCCGGCGACTTTGGCGCGGCGGCCGGCGGCGCTGCTGCAGGCGGCTGCTTCGGCGGCACTGCTACTGGTGGCACTGGGGCAGGTGCACGGCGTGGTGCCGCCGCGGGCGCTGGTGGCGCCGCAGCAGCGGGTGGGGGTTTTGCAGCAGCTGGCGGCGGCGGCGCGGCGTTCGTGATGGGCGGCGGTCTAACGGCCTTTGGGCTGGCAGCTGGGGACGGCGGCGGGCGAACCGCGCGCAGGTTGCTGCCACCGCCAGCCGCGGTGGTAGAGGCGGTGGGAGGTGCGAGAGCAGCAGCTGTTCCCCCAGTCGCCACACCCGCAGCCGCCGCAGCAGCGGGAGCGGTAGCAGGCGCCGCGGCAGCCACCACGGACAGCCCAGAGCCAACGATAACGACGCGTGAGGCGTCGACGGCGGCCAGCTGGGCGGGCGGCAAGCGCAGCTGCAGGAAGGCAGCCACCAGGTCGCCCGTGTCGCCGGCGTGCAGCCCCAGGCCCAGTGCCACATCCAGGGGGACGCCGGTGGCAGCCGCCGCCTCGGGTGGGAGGCTGTCGCCGTCCGCCTGGCGGTGGAGGCCTCGCAGCAGGGCTGCGGTGGAGGGCGCCACAGCAGCAGCTGCAGCTGCCGCCGCATCATCGCTGCCACCCTCTGACTGCTGCCACACGTACGGGCGAGTGCGTGCCACCTCCAGCAGGCCGCGCAGCAGCGGCGCGTCACACACTACGTCAGCGGGCGTGAGTGCCACGCCACGTGGTGGTACGGCAGGCAGGCGAGCCTCCTCTAGTGCCGCCAGCAGCGCATCCTCCGCTGCTGCCTCGTCTTGCCGCTGCAGCGTGACCAGCAGCATAGCGGCGCGGCGCGGCGGCGCGGCGCCATACGACGCGCCCGTAGTGGTGGTGGCGCCGCCGTGCATGCCGCGCGCGGATGCCGGCCGGGATGGCACCTCCACGCCGCGCACCGTGGCAACCAGCGACACGGACGACGCGGCCGCCTCCAGCAGCGACTCCATGGACTGCCAGTAGCTAAAGAACCGCGCCGCCGCGGCACCCTGGACGCTCGACCCGGCGGACGGGAGGCTGGCTGGCACCAGGAACTGGCGACCGGTGCGCAGCAGGCGGCCAAACGCGGCCTCAAACTCGTGCGGCAGCTCGGCACCGTGCAGCGGCGCCAGGTCAGGCACCACAATGAGACCGGGCTCAAAGCCGGCACGCGATACGTCAGCGGCGCCGGGCGCGTCGCGCGGCTCAAACACGGGCCCGCGTGCACCCACACCGTCCCACGGTGTGTCATCGGCGCGGCGGTACCAGGTGGACGCCACGCGCGTCGCCAGGTAGGCTGTGACGGCACTCAGCACCGTGGTGGCGTCGCGGGGCCCGTTGTTGTTGTTGGGTTGCGTACTACCTGCAGCTGCAGCAACCGCCGCCGCGCCCGCGTCAGCCACGTGCAGCGGGATGACGGCGCCCGGCAGCGCCGGCAGCGTCGCCATCCACGAGTTGTACACGCCCAGCGACCGCCGCAGCTCGCTGTGCACGTCCGCCGGCGACAGGGTGTCGGGCACCTGCAGCCCGGGTACTGTTTGCTGCGCGTCGTCATCACGCAGCCACGACACCGACAGCACGGTGTGGTTGTGCAGCGCCGCCGCCAGGCGCAGCGACAAGTGCCCCGCACCGGCGCCCAGAACAAAGATGGGCCCGCCGCCTACCCGCAACTCGCCGTCCAGCGCCAGGAACGGTCGCCGCAGTAGCTGTGGCGCCGGTGTGGGTGCCGCGGGGGCGGCTTCCGTATCGGCGGCGGCGGCGACGGCTGGAGTGGGTGGCTTTCCAAACCCAACGTAGGAGCGGCCCGCAACCGCCGCTGCGACGGCTGGGGTTGATGGCTGCGACGGCGGCGGTGACGGCGACGGTGATGGCGACGGCAGCGCACAGGGGTAGTTACGCAGCAGGTTGGTCAGCATCCAGTGGCGCGCGGCGGCCGCACTAGTGGTGGTGTCTGCCGCGGGTGATTGGGGTGGTGCCGGTGCGGATCCGGCTGCCGCAGCAGTGTTGTAACCAGCACGAACTGCCATGTACGCGCCAGCGCCAGGCGGTAGTGGCTGCGTTCCAGGGGCATTCGCAGCGGGGGCGGCGGCAGCGGGGGCAGCTACCGGCGGCGCGCCAACCTTCACTACTCTGCCGCCGTCGGCCTTGGCGGCCGCTGCCGCCGGCGCTGCTGGCACCGACGGCGACGGCGGCGGCGCAGGGGCGAGCGCAGAGGCTAGCAGGTCGGTGGCGGTGCGCATGTCGGCAACGATGGCGGCCGCCAGGTCTGCCGCCTCGCCGTCTGCCTCGTACAGCGACAACAGGGTGGCAGCGGGCAGGAACGGGACGGTAGGCGGCGTGTCGTCATCGTCGTCGTCGTCGTTCCCGCCGCTGCTGCTGCGCGCTGGCGCGTCGCCAATGCGGATGCCGGCGTCCAGCGCGCCGCGCGGCACGGCGGGCAGGCGTGCACCCAGGAAGTGGGCGCTGTTATAGGTGGTGGGTCCGGACGGCAGCGGCGACGGAGACGGAGACGCCGCACCCCCGTTATTATCGGAGTCAGGAGGGGCATCAAACGCGGCATCTAACACCGCGTCCAGCGCCTCGGCCGCCGCCTCACGTGCTGTTGGTGGCGACGGCAGGCGTGCTACGTTCGCCTCGCCGCTGCGCAGCAGCGCCATCAACTGCGGCAGCAGCGGCCACCCCGTGGTGGCCATGTGCTCCTCCCCCGCGAACGGTTGACTTTGTTGTTGGCTATGTTGTTGCTGTTGTTGGCTATGTTGTTGTGGTTGGTGTTGGTTGGACTTCGCCTGTGACTGTAGCGGCTGATCTGGCGGAGGGGGAGAGACGCCGGCGCGCTTGAAGAGGGAGGCGCGCTCGGCGGCGGCGGCGGCGGCGGGGTCGGCGGCGCGGGGCCCGCCAAAGCGGACGGGCGGCGCGACGCCTTGTGCCGCTTTGGCGAGGTCCCATCCGCCGCCGGCGGCGGGGGCGGCGGCGGGTGGTGGTGCGGGGTTGGCGGGGTTCCGAGCGGCGGCGGCGGCGGCGGCACTGATGAGGGCGGCGGTGAGCAGGGTGGCCAGCGCCACGCGGCGGTGCCGGTGCGGCCGCCGGAGAGGCGGCGGTAGTGTCATGGCGGAGAACGTGGAATGTGAGGGAGGCGGAGTAGACCGGGAGGTGGAATGGCAAAGAGCAAGAGAGCAGACGCTGCAGCGGAGGAGCAGCTGTAGCAGCAGGACAACAGCAGGACCAGTAGGCGTCAAGAGAGACCAGCTACCAGTAGAGACCAGTAGCCAACCACCAGCCCAGTGGTCAGCCCCAGTAGGCAGCAAGAGAGCAGTACCACCAGCACTAGGCCAGTAGACAGCCCAGTAGGCAGCAAGAGAGCAGTACCAGTAGTAGGCAGCAGTAGAATAGATAGTACCAGTAGGCAGCAAGAGAGACCAGTCAAGTACCAGTACACCAGTAGGCAGCAAGAGAGAGACCAGTAGGCAGCAGTAGACCAGTAGTGGGCAGCAGTAGACCAGTAGAGACCAGTACTACCAGTAGGCAGCAAGAGAGCAACAGTAGAGAACGGTAGCGACACGACAGTGGCTATGGTGCCAGTAGGCAGCAGTAGGCACCAGTTGAGACCAGTACCAGCAGTAGACCAGTAGAGACCAATAGTCAAAACTGTCAGTAGTAGGCAGCCAGCTCAGTACTACCAGTAGGCGTCAAGAGGGAACGGTAGCTAGCGACACGTGCGTCGGCGGCAAGAGAGAAGCTAGTCGAGGCCCAGTAGGCAGCAAGATCAGTAGAGGCCGTACTAGTACCAGTAGGCAGCAGTAGACCGGTAGAGACCAGTACTACCAGTAGGCAGCAGTAGGCAGCACCAGTAGCCACCAGTAGGCAGCAAGAGGGGGACCAGTAGGTAACAAGAGAACAGGGTCAGCCCCAGTATACTGGCGTCAAGAGAGCACCAGTAGACCAGCCCACAACCAGTAGGCGTCAAGAGAGAGCACCAGTAGAGAACGGTAGCGACACGCCAGTAGGCGTCAAGAGAGCACCAGTAGGCGCCAAGAGAGCACCAGTAGGCGTCAAGAGAACACCAGTAGGCAGCAAGAGAGCAAGCTAGTGACACGTGCGTAGGCAGCAAGAGAGAAGTAGTAGTACTGACAGCAGTGAATATGACCCACCAACTCAACCATCGACTTCGCACTCCACGCCTCAACACTACACCCACTACCCCAACTCAAGTGGTTGCCGCACATAAAATACGCCACTCGCCGTGCCACACCCCATTAATACGCGCCCTGAATGCACGCCTTGGGCGGCACTTGGAAAAAATCAAAAATCAGGTTCCTTCGCGCCCACCTTACGCCCCATAATAACCGTATTCGGCAGGGCCTCGCAGCGGCAGCGGAGGCTAGGTGTGATAAAGTGTGGATGTACCGCGAGTGGCGCACCGAATGGGCGTGGAAGTGTCTCAAAATGACAGTCGAAAAATGAGTAGAGGAGAAGAGAGAGGCGGCCTACCCACACAAAATCGCCATATTACGGCGCCGAGGTCACGTTCCGCGCCAATTTCGTGTGTAAAACGACCGGTTCCCGCCACATACATGTGAGTAGTTTAGTTGTGCGCGGGTAGTTCTTTGTAAATGTGGGTGGGTGGTGGAATATGGGCGTGAAAAGTTGCCTCTCCCAACCCTTTGGCCTCTCTGATCTCTCTCTAACCACTACCGTACCACCTATTCCCGCGGCTGGCATGGTTATCCAGGCCGACTTGGTGAGGACTGGGGCGACTACACCGTTGTTTTACATACCCGTGTGTTGTTCCGGCGGGCGGTGGGCCGCTGGGTGGCGGCGGGGAGGTGGACGGGGTCGAAGGTGGGGTTGGACGTGAGAGGTGATGGGTGGCCACACACGGCCAGGTGGTGTTTCGACACCTGGTGGGAGCTGCTGGGGCTGTTTGGGGCAGGGGAGAGCGCCAGGAGGTAGCTAGGGATGGGTGGGAGCCGGGTGGACCTGCTGGACCTGGTGGCGGGAGACGGGGTGGGACGTGGTGCAGCTGGGGGCAGGTGTTGGATGGTGAGCAGACACCGGGATGGACCACCGTGCCAGTGGCCCCAAGTGACAGCGACAACGCAGGGTGGTAGGGACAAGCTCTGGGTACTTGCCGTATGACGGGTGTGGCTGTGGCTGTGTGGGGGCGTCCGCATTCGGCACAAGGTGGTGGCAAGTGGCGGTTGGCTGCAGGTGATCAGCAGCTGCCTCTCCTTACCACTGCTGCTGCTGCCTTTTCCCACTGCTGCTGGCACCCACTGCCACTACACCACCACCTGGTGCTGCAGCAGTGCACCCCATTCGACAGCAGCTTGCTGCTGCTGCTCCACTTGGCACTTGCCATGCAACACCAGCACCGCGTCCAGCACCAGCAGCACCTTCGGGTCCGCCTTGCACCACCGCCGGTGCAGCGGTGCGCAAGTGCAGCGGCGGTGGATACGCCGTCACCAGCAGGCTCCGCACAGGCGGTACCCACGGCACTACATACCTTGGCCCATACCCCACCGGTGCCGCCCGGTGTGTGGCGCGGCGGTGCAGCGGTTGGCGCGTGGTGGGTGGATTAGTGTGTGCTGTGCCGCCTGTGCGTTAGGCGGAGTGATGACTTGCCCTCCCACCACCTGCTGCTTGCCAGCCCTGAATACATCAACGCACACAGCGTGGCACGCGGGGGGCGGAGTGGGGCCGCGACACATACGCGGTACTCTC
>Ga0066256_1004603_pt1 | contig 12168 bp, 8 predicted proteins | sample ThiBio_1000_biof_FD_87107 | JGI IMG/M metagenome (GOLD analysis project Ga0066256, IMG submission 87107) | Wastewater bioreactor microbial communities from Cape Town, South Africa - Thiocy_expt_1000_biof (version 2) | ecosystem: Engineered > Bioreactor > Thiocyanate-remediating >...
AAAGAATAGGCTCTGGAGCCGGAGCCGGCTGCCGTGCAGCAAGAGATTTGTCGGCTTCGGCGAAATCGAGACCGGCAAGTTCCATCTCGATATCGGCCAGGTCGAATTCGAAGTCCTGACCAGCAAAAGGATCTTCGGCGCCGAAGGTAATCGGCTTCGGCTCTTCGCGCTGAACCACGGCCGCCGGAGCGACCGGTTCTTTCTGTTCGTGGAACGAAACGTCGAAATTCCCGAAATCCGGCTCTTCCTTCGCTGCGGGCGCATTGGTTCTGGACGGAACCGGATAGCGGTTCACATCAGCGAGCAGAGAATCGATCTCGGCGGCAAGGGCGGCGGGATCGGCCTTGACGACCTTTGGCGGCTCGGGCGCCCTGAACACAGCCGGGGCCGGCTGAGATGCGACCGGCACCGCCGCCGGTTCCGGAGCGCGGGGCGGCTCGACAGCCTCAAACGCCTCGAAATCAAGCGCACCGTCAAACATTGCTTCTTCGGGAGCAGCCGTCGGCGCTGGCGGGGCAACGATGGGAGCTGCGACAGGTGCAGGCTGTTCACGCGGGGCAACCGGCGTTGCGAGCGTAAAGTTCGCGATCGGCGACCGCATGGTCGCTGCCGCAGATTGCGGTATCTTGGCGACTGGAGCGGCCGACTGCGCAATGGGGGCGGCCTTCGGTGCCGGCTGCAGAACCGGCGCGATCGACATTTCCAGCTCGTCTATCAGATCGCGAGCGCCGATCGTCGGCTTGACCGGAGCCATGGGCTGCGGCGCAGGCTCTTCGAACTTCGGCTCTTCAAATCTGGGCTCTTCGAGCTTCGGCTCAGGCTGAACCGGCTCGGCCGCATGGACCACCGGCTCATGGCTCGGAACAGCCACCTGCTCCGCTGGAGCGGTGATGTCATTTGCCGGACTCATTCGCGGCGTATCGTATCGCTCGAATTCGCGAAGAAGCTCGTCTTCGAGATTGAAGGCCGGCTCATGCCGCTGAGCCGCGGGAGCTGCCTGAGCAGCAGGGCGGGGCTCGAAACCTACGATACGAGCGAGTTCTGCCAACGGATCATCATCCGCAAAGAACTCGTCGTTTCCGCTTGCGCGATACGCCAACTGTTTTTCCGCCATCACCCGTTCCACTCGAAAACGCTTCAACTAATGCCAGCGCAATGTGGGTAAATGGTGACGTTTATCGCATTTCGTCCGGCGCTGCGGTCCCGGTTATACCAAGACCCGACTTCAAAACCGACGCGACAGCGTACACCAACCCAAGTCTGGCTATGCTCAATTCTCGGTTCTTATCGTTAACAAAACGTAATTCCGGTAAATCTTTACCTTTATTCCAGTGTCCATGGAAGGAACTGGCTAGATCGTAAAGATAAAAAGCGATGCGATGCGGCTCTTGAGACTGTGCTGCAGCCTCGATGATTCGCGGGAATTCGGCAACCTTTGCAACCAGCTGCAGCTCGGCCGGATCGGAGATCGCGCCGAGAACAGCCTTCGACAGATCAAGCGAGGCAATATCGAGATCCGGGAAGGCATCCCTCGCCTGGCGGAAGATCGACATGCAGCGGGCATGCGCGTACTGCACGTAGAAGACCGGATTGTCCTTCGACTGTTCGGTGACCTTGGCGAAATCGAAATCCAGAGGCTCGGAATTCTTCCGGTAAAGCATCATGAAGCGCACCGAATCGCGGCCGACTTCATCGACGACTTCGCGTAGCGTGACGAAATCACCCGAGCGCTTCGACATCTTCACCGGCTCGCCATCTCGATACAGCTTGACGAGCTGGCACAACAGCACCGTTAGCTTCGCCGCGCCATCCGAAACGCCGCGGGCGACCGCTTCCAGCCGCTTGACGTAGCCGCCATGATCGGCGCCGAGAATATAGATCATCTCGTTGAAGCCGCGGTCGAACTTGTTCTTGAAGTAAGCAACGTCGGCAGCAAAGTAAGTATAGGAACCATCAGACTTGATCAGCGGACGGTCGATATCGTCGCCGACTTCCGTCGAGCGAAAGAGCGTCTGCTCGCGGTCTTCCCAATCCTCCGGCAACTGTCCCTTCGGCGGCGGCAGCGCGCCCTTGTAGACATAGCCCTTGAAGGTCAGGTCGTTGATCGCGGTGCGGATCAGCGCCGCGCCGTTGGCATGCAGGGTACGTTCCGAGAAGAACACGTCGTGATGGACGTTCAGCGCTTCCAGATCTTCCTTGATCATCGCCATCATCGCGTCGATGGCGCGATCCTTCACGATGGGAAGCCACTGGTCTTCCGGCATGCCGCGCAGCTTGGTGCCGAATTCCTTGGCAAGCGCTTCACCGACCGGAACGAGATAATCGCCGGGATAAAGGCCCGGCGGGATCTCGCCAACCTGCTCGCCGAGCGCTTCGCGATAGCGAATGAAAACCGAGCGAGCCAGCACGTCGATCTGCGAGCCGGCATCGTTGATGTAATATTCCTTGGTGACGTCATAGCCCGAGAAGGCCAGCAGGTTTGCCAGCGCATCGCCGACGACGGCGCCGCGGCAATGGCCGACATGCATCGGCCCGGTCGGGTTGGCCGAGACATATTCGACATTGACCTTCTGCCCCTCGCCGAGCTTCGAACGGCCGAACTTCTCGCCTTCGGAGATCATCGTTGACAGCAGCCGCTGCCAGTAGCCGACCGACAGTCGAATATTGATGAAGCCCGGACCGGCGACGGAAACCTCGGCGACGTCGGCGTCTTCCTTCAATTTAGCGACGATGATTTCGGCAAGCGCGCGCGGATTGGTACCGAGCGGCTTGGACAGAACCATGGCCGTGTTCGTGGCGACATCGCCATGGCTGGCGTCTCGCGGCGGCTCCACGCCAATACGTCCGAAGTCAAGCTCCGATCGCTTTTCTCGCACAATATCAATTTGTTCGAGAGCGTTCTTAATTCTTACTTCGAAGTCGGTGAAAAGGTTCATGATATCGTCCACGCAATAGCTTCGGCGAGCCGTCATCAGCCCGACGCCGCCGCTGCCTACCGCAAATCAGGAGTCTGGTCAAACAGGCGCTTGTGAGCGCTAATGGCGTATGTGTCCGTCATGCCGGCCAGATAATCACCGACATGCCTCGCCTTGGGGGCGATCGCCAGCCCGGCGATATGATCAACCCAGTAGTGGCTCTGCATCTCCCTGGGATTGTTCATATAAGCGTGGAAGAGGTCGGTGACGATCTGCGCCGCGCCTGCGCGGATGCGCATGATGTCGGGATGGCGGTAGATGCGCTTGAACAGCATCTGCTTGATCAGCTTGTCCGCTTCAGCCATCTCGGGAGAGAAGGTCGCGACGATCCGGCCGGCGGCGTGGATGTCGGCGACATTGCCTGGATTGATCTCGGCAAGGGCCTGCTGCGAAACGGCGATGACGTCCTCTACCAAGCGGGTGATCTGCCGACGCATGTACCGCTCCCTCGCCTCAGCCGTGAGCTGCGCGAGGAAAGGCCGTTCCTCCAGCATCTCGAATGTCAGATAGCCGGAGCGCAGACCGTCGTCGATGTCATGCGTGTTGTAGGCGATATCATCCGCAATCGCGGCGACCTGCGCCTCCAGGCTGGCAAAGGAGGCGATCTCGAGATCATGGATCTCGCAATAATCGAGAATCGGCTGCGGTACGGGTCCGCGAATACCCTTGCCATCGGGCGTCATCAGCGGGCCGTTGTGCTTGACGAGACCCTCGAGCATTTCCCAGGTCAGATTGAGCCCATCGAAATCGGCATAACGACGCTCAAGCTTCGTGACGATGCGCAGGGATTGAGCGTTGTGATCGAAGCCACCATAGGGCAACAGCACCTCATGCAGCGCATCCTCGCCCGTATGGCCGAAGGGCGTGTGCCCGAAATCGTGTACCAGCGCCACGCCCTCGGCCAGATCCTCATCCAGCTTGAGGGCACGCGCCAGGGCGCGAGCGATCTGCGCCACCTCGATCGTATGCGTCAGCCGGGTGCGATAGTGATCACCGTCCTGGGCGATGAAGACCTGCGTCTTGTGCTTCAACCGACGGAAGGCGGTCGCATGGACGATCCGGTCACGATCGCGCTGGAACTCGGAGCGCGTCGGGCTCGACCCCTCCTCATAGAGCCTTCCACGCGATTCCCAGGGATTTGTTGCATAGACTGCCTTTTCCCCATATCCGAAACCCAATGCATGCGTATCAATCGTCATCATCAATCCATTCCGGCATTTGGCTCCCGCGCCGCCATCGGCGCGACAGTCGTTTCCCTGCAATCGGCTCCTGACCCTGCCCGGTGATCCAGGCCGTAGCCTGTTCTTCGTACATGTCAGCCCATTGACGCCGCTTTGCGGCCTTCATACCTATAGACAAGAAAACAGCAAAATGGCGCGTGGCTCAACCACGAAACCATAGCTGTCGCCGGCCTGACTTTCATGATAAAGGCTACGGATATCAGCCGTTTGAAAGTTCGACGGCCTATTGGTTCTCTCCGGATCTTGACCCCGGCAGGAGGAAGACATGACTGAGACAAGTGTTACCCTATCGGACGCCGCAGCCAAGCGAATCGCTGCCATCGTCGGCGCGGAAGCCGGAAAGCGCGCTTTGCGCGTCGCTGTCGAAGGCGGCGGCTGTTCGGGTTTTTCCTATAAATTCGATCTCGTCGAAGGTCCCGAGGACGATGATATCGTTGTCGAGAAGAACAACGCGACCGTCCTGATCGACCAGTTGTCGCTGGTCTACATGGCGGGCTCCGAAATCGATTTCGTTGACAATCTGCTTGGACAGTCCTTTCAGATCAAGAATCCGAATGCGGTCGCAAGTTGCGGCTGCGGCACGAGTTTTGCCATCTGATCCCTCGCGCCTTTTTCCACAGTTTTATGACCGGCCGGGAGCCTTTGCTCCGGGCCGGTTTCCATATGGCCTGTAGTCAAGCTCATCGGCTGCGGATACAACAGGGCGAAGCAAAGGAATGAGCCGCCCATGAAAATCGCGACCTGGAACATCAACGGCGTCAAAGCGCGTATCGAGAACCTCTGCCAGTGGCTGAAGGACTCGAACCCGGACATCGTCTGCCTGCAGGAGATCAAGACGGTCGACGAAGGCTTTCCGCGACTGGAGATCGAAGCACTCGGCTATCACGTCGAAACGCACGGGCAAAAGGGCTTCAACGGTGTTGCGATTCTCTCGAAGACCAAGCCGGATGAAGTGACACGCGGCCTGCCCGGCGACGATAGCGATGAGCAGGCCCGTTTCATCGAAGCGGTGTTTTCTGTCGAAGGGCACGGCGCACTGCGTGTCTGCTGCCTCTATCTGCCGAACGGCAATCCGATCGATACGGAAAAATATCCCTATAAGCTCGCCTGGATGGAGCGGCTGCGCAAATTCGCCAGGGATCGCCTGGTTCTGGAGGAACCTCTGGTGCTCGCCGGCGACTACAATGTCATCCCGGAACCGCATGACTGCTTCGACCCGAAGGTCTGGGAGCACGATGCTCTCTTCCTGCCGCAGACGCGCCAGGCGTTCCGTCAGCTCGAACATCTCGGCTTTACGGATGCCGTGCGAGCGACGACGGACGCCGTCGAACCTTACTCATTCTGGGATTATCAGGCCGGCGCCTGGCCGAAAAACAATGGCATCCGCATCGATCATCTGATGCTGTCGCCGGAAGCGGCCGATAAACTCACCGCGACGGCGATCGAGAAACATGTGCGCGCCTGGGAAAAACCTTCCGACCACGTGCCCGTTATCGCCCACTTCGATTTCGGGGGCTAAAGTGCGCCGCGATCTCTAAGATTCGCTGCTTGCGCTTTAAGCTTTTGATTTTGCGTATGTCGTTGTCGCAAAGCCGCTGCGCACTTTTTAGCGACATGCTTTAGGCCGATCGGCTGCATGCGCATGGCCTGCCCTGAGCGAGCATGGCGCGGTTAGAGCCGGCAATCAGTCGGAGCCGGCGACATCGAGTTGATGGGCCATGGAGACCGCGACGCGGCGGTCGTTCTCGTTGGCGAGCGAGAAAGCCTGCTCCTGCATGTCTTCCATCCAGCTACAGTCCTTCGGCTTGCACTTGTCGAGTGCAGCCGTCATGAACGCCAGGCCACGGATGGATTGACCTTCCTGGAACAGGAGATTGCCGAAAACGGCCATGGCGCCCGGATGGCCGCTCTTGCGCGCCTGATTCAGCCATTTCTTCGCCTGCTGGACATTGATGGCGCCGCCCTCGCCGGACAGCATCATCTGGGCCAGCTGGAACTGCGCCTCGGGAACGCCAAAGGTCGATGCAACCTGGAAATAGAGCTGGCGGGCCTGATTGAGGTCGATCTTGACCGGACTATTGGGAATGCCGGTCTTGTAGTAGCTCGCAAGCGCCAGCAGCGCGTTGATGAAGAAGCCCGTATCTTCCGAACCGGGCTCCACGCCCTGCTGTGCTATCTCGCTATAGATCTTGAAAGCTTCGAAATCGTTTTGCGTGACGCCGTCGCCGTCCGCATACATGTTGGCCAGAGCCCAACGAGAGCCTGTGTGACCCTTCTCCGCGGCGTAGCGATAGGCTTCGACCGCTTCTTCCTTCTGCCCGTTCTTGTAGGCCTTGAAGCCGAACTTGAAGAGATCGAACGGACCTGATTCCTTGGTGACGCCGGCATTGATATCGAATGCCCGGGCTTGACCTGCCAGCACCACAGCAGTGGCGAGGGACAGGCTGAGCATCATGACTCTCGCTGATATGAACTCGGACTTAAACATAACAGTCGATTTCTTTCGCTCCATTCGGATCTGCCACGGCGTTTTCGCAAACGCCGCCAGCTTCACGAATGTTTTCCCTGATGGCGCACGAGACTGGACCGCCCTTCGAGTGGACGGTTCCTGCGGCATCCAACCGACGCTGTTTGCCACAATTGCGAGCATAGCTTGCAATTATGTCCAAACCAGCATTTGTGCGGCCGTTATCGCATCCCATCATCGAAGGAGCGCCCTCATTCGCCTTCCGATGACGGAGATCAAAGATCGGCCGGCTGACGACTTCCCTTGACAGACAACGACTTTTCCCACGCACCGGAAGCATCACGGCTCCGATCCCGAATTGTTGCTTATGCCAAAGTGGAAGTTCACCCATCGACCGCTTACGCACTTTCTACGAGGCTTGCCCCTGTGCCCACGTAATCGCTGCTCCCCATTTGTGGCGGGAAATGGACAAATTGTAATCTGATCACGGGCCTGCAATACGTTGAAATAGAGTGTTGCTAATTCGTCACAAAGATTTTACCGGCATTGAAATTTTCTTAACCATGAATCAGGCAAGAAGGTAGGTTTTTTCACCTCATTCTCCCCGATCAGGCAAAGAAACGTCGCGAGCGACAGACGCGCCCGCGACGTTAAAAACAAGGTGAAGGAATAGTTGATAAACCCCTTCAACTCAACGACTTATCGTCAGAAGCTGACTTTCACCGATGTCTGAAGAGCGGCAACCAAGTCGTTGCCGAAGCTGTAGCTCACATCGTTGCCGTAGACGGCACCGCCGCGCGTGATCGATCCGGATTTGCCTGATGTCATGAGACCGAGAGCGCCGCCGAAATTGAACTGGACGTGCTCGGTTGCCTTGTAGGCAACGCCCGCGCCGAGGCTCCATGTGTCGGAATTCATGCCATAGCCGTCGCTCGTGCCGCGATCCCAGGGCAGGCTGCCGGCGCGGCTCCATTTGTCATTGAACTTGTGTCCGACCCCGACGGCAATGGTCCAGCCGTCATTGCACAGCAAGTCGAGCGAGGTCAGCTCAGTCGGTCCGTTCGCCTTGCAGGAGATGCTGCGCGTCGAGGTCGGGCAGAAGGCGATGCTCTGCAGAAGGCTCCAATTCGTCCACTTGACCGAACCGAAAGCGAGCCAATCAGGCGCGATGCCGGTCTGCACCTTCCATTCGAGCGAATCGGGCGCATCGGCCGAACCGAAGACGGACGTGACCTTGCCGGCAAAGCCCGGAAGGACCGGCGGTGGCCCCTCGGGCAGGTCGACAGTCCCCTTAAGGGTGTCATATTTGACCCGGCTATTGTAGACGAGGCTCGTGCGTAAGGCATATTCCGGAATTTCATAGGCGATGCCTGCGCCCCAGCCCCAGCCATGACCGTCGATATCAAGCGAGCCCATGCCGTTGTAGACAGCGGAAATCGGAGCCGGAGTATCGAAGACGAGGCGTGACTTGTAACCGCTGACTTCCTGATAGAAGCCGCCGCCGATCAGGCGCAGCTGACCCGGGCCCATGTCGAACTTGTAAGAGCAAGTGGCCGAATAGTTATTCGTGCTCAACTTGACCTTGGTCTCGTCGTTCGCGCCGGCCCAATTCACGCCTTCGTTCAAATGCGCGCCGAAGGGCTGCGAATAGTCGGCCATGCAATCGATGTCATCCCCTATGCCGACCTTGAAGGCGGCATAGGGGATGGCGTAATTCACGGACGCATCGGTTGATTGGCTGCGATTATTGAGATTGCCATTGAGTGGATTGGTGTCCTTGGCGTTCTTCAACTTGCGGTCTGGCATGACATAGGTGACGCCTGACTCGAAAACATACCGACCCTTGTCGAAAAGCAGATCGATGTCATAGCCGCCGCGATCAAGACCGCCCGCAAAGGCGGCACTCGCGAAAGATGAGCTGATGACGAGTGTGACTGCGCCCCTCAGCGCAACAGAAAATGCCATTGTTTCTCCCCCACAGGTGCATTCATTTATTCGATTGTTGCGATGATCGCGTGAATTAGCAATGTGGCGCACGACGGCGCCAGCGGCGCCAGAGAGCATTTGATTTACGTAAGAAAACGAACTCCGCCTCCGAAAATCTATCGGAGTAGGTAATTTTTTCTTATCGAATACCATTTTCGCCCCAGCATAGATTTTCATTCTTCATAGCAACAATTCTGTTACAATATGACAACAGTTTCGCTTTTCGAATATGTCTCACAAGTTTAGGTGTAATCTGTTTCACCTGTGCGAAACTGGCGACGGATCTGGGCGCTAGATCCAGTCAATCCCGGTAGAATCGAGGCAACAAGCAAAAGGGCACGCGACGAGTGCCGCGTGCCCTTTCTGATATCTGATTTTCCCTTTGCCAAAGCGCATCGCGATTTCTCGGCATCGCGTCTTGCGCTTTTCGTCTCTACCCTCGGCCACTTTGGTGTCGCAAACGGCTGAATGGCACCTGCGCGGCACGCTTCAGCCGGCTTCGCTGACCCTGTCCAACGCGACCTTGAGGCTTGTCTGCTGCCCCTCGAGTTCGCCGAGGCGCTCGCGCTCGGCGGCGACCACGTCGGGATTCGCATTGGCAACGAACTTCTCGTTCGAAAGCTTGCCATTGATGCGCGCCATTTCCTGTTCGTTCTTGGCGATCGCCTTTTCAAGACGCGCTTTCTCGGCGGACAGATCGATAAGGCTGCCGAGCGGCAGGCAGACGGTCGCCTCGCCGACGACGATCTGAGCAGCACCCTTCGGCGCGGTATCGGCAAGCGAGATCGCTTCGACACGCGCCAGCCGCTTGATGGCGGCATCGTGGCGGAACAGGCGCTCACGCGTCAAGCTGTTGGCATCGACGACGACAAGCGGAGCGGTCGCTGCCGGCGGCACGTTCATTTCCGAGCGGACCGAGCGGATGCCGGAAACGAGGTCGATCAACCAGTTGATCTCATCGGCCGCGACATTGTCGGCGTAGGACGGAGCCGGCCAATCCGCATGGCAGATCAGGCCGTCGCGTTCCTTGCCCTCGCCCGCCGTATGCGCCCAGAGCTCTTCCGTCATGAACGGCATGAACGGATGCAGCAGCTTGTAGGTCTCTTCAAGGACGTAGGCGGCGCAGGCTTGTGACTCGGCCTTTGCATTCTCGTCTTCGCCGCTGAAGATCGGCTTCAGGAGCTCGAGATACCAGTCGCAGAACTGGTTCCAGATGAAGCGATAGAGCGCGCTTGCCGCATCGTTGAAGCGGAAGCTTTCCAGCGCCTCGGTGACGTCACGCTCGGCACGCGCCAGCTCCGTCAGAATCCAGCGGTTGACGGTAAGCTCGGCCGCTTCCGGCACGAAATGCGGATCGCTCTTGGCGCCGTTCATCTCGGCAAAGCGCGTGGCGTTCCAGAGCTTGGTGCCGAAATTGCGGTAGCCGGCGATGCGCGCCGGATCGAGCTTCACGTCGCGGCCCTGCGCGGCCATGATTGCCAGCGTGAAACGCAGCGAATCGGCGCCGTACTGGTCGATCAGTTCGAGCGGGTCGATGACGTTGCCCTTGGACTTCGACATCTTCTGCCCGTTCTTGTCGCGCACCAGGGCGTGGACATAGACGGTGTTGAACGGCTCGACCGACTCGCCATTCTCGTCCTTCATGAAGTGAAGGCTCATCATCATCATGCGGGCGACCCAGAAGAAGATGATGTCGAAACCGGTGACGAGCACATTGGTCGGATAGTAGCGCGCCAGTTCCGGCGTCTCGTCCGGCCAGCCGAGCGTCGAGAACGGCCAGAGCGCCGACGAGAACCAGGTGTCGAGCACGTCTTCGTCGCGCGTCAGGATTTCGCCCGGCTTGAAGTTTTCCAGCAGGTCCTCGACATAGGCCTTCATCGGGCCTTCGTGCGAAAGATAATGCTGGATCGCGGCCTGCAGCGCCTCCTCCTCGGTCTTTTCGACGAAGACCTGACCATCCGGCCCGTACCAGGCAGGGATCTGATGACCCCACCAGAGCTGGCGGGAAACGCACCACGGCTGAATGTTTTCCATCCAGTCGTAATAGGTCTTGTCCCAGCTCTTCGGAACGAGCTTGGTGCGGCCTTCGCGAACCGAGGCGATCGCCGGCTCGGCGAGCGTCTTGGCGTCGACATACCACTGTTCCGTCAGGCGCGGCTCGATCGGCACGCCGCCACGGTCGCCATGCGGAACCATGTGCTTGTGCGGCTCGATCTTGTCGAGCAGGCCGGCTTCCTCGAAAATGCGGACGATGATCTTGCGGGCTTCGAAGCGGTCCTTGCCTTCCAGCTCGTCCCAGGCTCCATGCAGGGCTGCAGGATTGTCGAGACCTTCGAGGAAATCCTCGTTGTCCTTGATGGTGATGGTCGCTTCCGGCGTCAGGACGTTGACGACACGCAGGCCGCGGCGCTTGCCGACGTCGAAGTCGTTGAAATCATGCGCCGGCGTCATCTTGACCGCGCCCGTTCCAGCCGTCGGGTCCGGATACTCGTCGGCAACGATCGGAATGCGGCGGCCGACGATCGGCAGGATGAGATGCTTGCCGACGAGCGGCTTGTAACGCTCATCTTCCGGGTTAACGGCCACGCCGGTATCACCGAGCATGGTTTCCGGACGGGTGGTGGCAACGACGAGATAGTCGCGCGTTTCCCATTCCGTCGGCTTGCCTTCTTCGTCGAAGGCAAGCGGATGCTGATAGGTGACACCCGGCTCCAGCGGGTAGCGCAGATACCAGAGATTGCCGTTGACCTCGTGCTGCTCGACCTCGATGTCCGAAATCGCCGTCAGCATCTTCGGGTCCCAGTTGACCAGCCGCTTGTCGCGATAGATCAGGCCTTCCTTGTAGAGCGTGACGAAGACTTCGAGAACGGCCTTCGACAGGCCCTCGTCCATGGTGAAGCGCTCGCGCGACCAGTCGCAGGAGGCACCGAGGCGCTTGAGCTGGTTGAAAATCAGCCCGCCCGACTCGTCCTTCCATTCCCAGACCTTCTCGATGAAGGCTTCGCGGCCCATCTTGTGACGGTCCGGCTGCTGGCGCTCGGCGAGACGACGCTCGACGACCATCTGCGTGGCGATACCGGCATGGTCCATGCCCGGCTGCCAGAGAACGTCCTTGCCGCGCATGCGCTCGAACCGCACCATGATGTCCTGCAGCGTGTTGTTCAGCGCATGGCCCATGTGCAGCGAACCGGTCACGTTCGGCGGCGGGATGACGATGGTGAAGGTTTCGGCGCCCGGCTTGGCGTTCACACCGGCGCGAAAAGCGTCGGCCTCATCCCATTTCTGGGCGATCTTCGGTTCGACGGTGGCGGAATCATATGTTTTGTCGAGCATTTTTGGACCGGAACTAGAGGATAGGGTGATGCGAGTTGTAAATAAGGATGGCTGTGGGCAAGTCAATAAAAAAGCCGCCCCGAAGCCCGGAGCGGCGGATCGGCTACCCGAAGCTCAGGCTCTCAGCGACGCGGGCCGCGTGCCACTCGTTCGATCTCTTCGCGCA
>Ga0066256_1004605_pt1 | contig 12163 bp, 10 predicted proteins | sample ThiBio_1000_biof_FD_87107 | JGI IMG/M metagenome (GOLD analysis project Ga0066256, IMG submission 87107) | Wastewater bioreactor microbial communities from Cape Town, South Africa - Thiocy_expt_1000_biof (version 2) | ecosystem: Engineered > Bioreactor > Thiocyanate-remediating >...
TGCGAATTTTTAAACAGCACCCCCAAAACTGCTGACGGAAAAAAGACGATAAAGGGCTCCTTAAGTGCCCAGCCCGTCAGCGAGACTTTTTTTACCGCCCATTACAATTTCGTTGGTTCTGTTCACGCCAATTTTCTTTGCTAACCTAATTGCGCCGCCCCCGCCTGGAATCAAGTTGAGCAAGATTTCGGGCAAACCCATTTTTGCCCCTTCTGCCGCCACTATCATATCGCAGGCCAGGGCTATTTCCAATCCTCCACCAAATGCAAATCCGTTAATTGCGGCGATTACAGGTTTGGAATTCTCTTCAATTAGAGTATAAACATTTCTTCCGTTCTTTTGGAAATCGTTAAACTGGGCTTCTGTTTGAGATGCATACTCCTTTATGTCAGCTCCAGCCATAAAAGCTTTCCCAATTCCTGTAATGACGGCAACTCTAATATGATCAGCGCTAGCGGCATCAATTTTTTTTAGTGCATCAATGATCTCATTCATCATATCGGAGTTCATTGCATTTAACTGCTGTGGCCTGTTAAATTTTAGCCAGGCTATTTTATCTTCGATATTGAAGATTATATTTTCGTACTGTGTCATAGCTGTTCTTTATAAACAATTTTGTTGTTCAACATTTTGCGAATTTCGTCCTCTTCATAACCTGCTTCTTTTAAAATTTCTATTGAATGCTCTCCAATTAGCGGAGACGCCCTTTTTATTTCGCCGGGCGTTTCACTCATGGTGAAGGGAATATTTACTGTTTTGATTTTACCGGCTTTTATATGTTCAATTTCAACAAATGTTTTATTGTGCTGTACCTGTGGATCAAATTCTACATCTTTCTGCTCGTTTACCTGCGACACCCATAAATCAAGTCCCAACATAATCTCAAGCCATTCCCCGGTGGTTTTCTTTTGCGTGATTTCTTCTATTTTCCGAAATACTTCATCCCTGTTTTCGAAAAGAATCTGAGGATTATTATACTTTAAAAGACTTTCGTCGCCTAATGCTTTTACTATTACATCAAAAGGGTTCATAGCAATGGCTATATAGCCGTCTTCAGTTTTGTACGTTCCAAATGGAGCACCATTTCCAGGGTGGGCTATTCCCGATTCAGGCCTTTCAAAATTGGCTCCTAAATTTTGAATCGTAAAAAAATCCTGCATTTGAAACGAAATGGCCGAGGAAAGCAGGTTTGTTTGAATCTCCTGCCCTACTCCCGTTTTTTCGCGGTAATACAGAGCCGCTAAAATGGCATATACACAATTATAGGCATTCACCTGGTCGCACAAAGCGGTTCCCAGAGCCACCGGCCCATCGGATTTTTTGCCACTGGTCATAATCGCGCCGCTAACACTTTGCACCAGCAGATCCTGGCCCGGCCTTGTGAGGTAAGGCCCGTCACTTCCCCATCCAGAAGCAGAACAGTAAATAATCTTAGGATTAATGGATCTGCAATCCTCGTACCCAAAACCCAAACGCTTCATCACGCCCGGACGAAAGTTTTCGAGAACAACGTCAGCGTTTTTTAATAGTTTCCTTACAATCTCCTTCCCTTCTTCCTTTTTAATATCAAGAGAAATTGACCTTTTGTTTCTATTCCAGGCCATGAAACACGGGGATTCGTTTCCTGCAATCCATTGATTAAAAAATGTCATGCTCCGATATAAATCACCCGATTGAAAACGTTCTACTTTTATCACGTCAGCTCCCAGGTCGCCCAGCATTTGCGATGCGAAAGGCCCCTGTAATAATTGTGAAAAATCGAGAACTCTTACCCCTTCTAATGCTTGATTCATTATTGTATATTATTCAATGTATCTTGGAAGTGTGCACAAGCCTCCGTCAACTTTAATGTCAACTCCTGTAATAAATGATGATTCGTCTGAAGCCAGGAACACAGCTGTCATGGCAACTTCCTGAGGTGTGCCCATTCTTTCAATAGCATGCTGGCCGATGCTGCTTTTAAGAAATCCGGAACCTTCCCGCTCTGCCCTCTTTTCATTCATGGGCGTGAGTATGGCGCCGGGCGAAATACTGTTGAACCTGATATTATCTTTCCCAAACTGACCGGCAAGCTGGTTTGTCATTGCCAGCATTGCGCCTTTAGCGGCGGCATAAGCTGTCCAGTTATTCCATGAGCGAAAAGCCTGGGTTGAAGACATATTAATAATGCTTCCACTTTTTTGTAATAGCATTTGCGGGAAAACAACTTTGATGGTTCTGTAAATACTTTTCAAATTAATGTTCATTAATTTGTCCCAGGCGTCTTCGGGCATATCATTAATGTTGCCCCCAATTGCTACTGCAGCGTTGTTAACTAAAACATCAACCCTTCCGAATTTTTCAACTACTTCATTTATTAGATTCTCTACATCGTTGGTATTGCCCACATCACAGACTACCGGATATGCTTTTAATGAGGCCGCATTGAATTGCTCCGATTCGGTTTTGACTTTTTCGCTGTCAACGTCTGCCATAAACACTACGGCACCTTCTTTCAAAAATGTTTCGCTAATTGATAAGCCTATACCATTGGCAGCGCCTGTTACAATCGCAATCTTATTTTTTAAGCGCATAGTAAATCGTTTAAAGAATAACCTAAAGTACAAAAGAATCCACTGAGCCGTCTGCGGGCAGCTGTACCTGAAACATTTTTTTATTATATGTGATATTTACCGCCCCCCCCTGGTGAAGCGGACCTGAAATAAAAATTTCTTTTTCCCCAACTAACATGAGGCAGGGCTTATCGGCCGAGATTGCTTTACTTTTTAAATTGATAGTTCCTGATTTGTAAAAAGCAACGGCCGCTTTTCTGTTCTTAAACAACACCGCCTGGCAGCCTGCATCATTTCGAATCACCCGAAAAGGCTGTTTCCGTAGCACTTTTCTTGTATTACTAACACCGGATGAGGCAACAATATAAGCGGCAGCAATATCTCCGGCTTGATGTTGGATTGAAGGCATAAAGACTTTATCGTTTATTTTTTCAGCCGAATAACCCCGATTGATGGAATACCAGTTCCCACTCACAGTATCTGCGTATAAGGATAACCGATTGTTATTGTTCAAAGTGGAATAAATAAAATCATTATGCCTTATCCATTTCAAATTTTCTTTTTGCTTTTCAATCTTCGCAGGCTGCCCTTTATTGGTTGTTATGGTTCGTTGCCACCTGGCCTGGTCTAAAATAGTATAGGCCTGTGAAATATTTCTTAGGTGCATATCGCCCATCAGGCACAACATGTAATTATCAAAAATAAACCATGATTTTTTACAGGAAATATTGCTGTTATCCCTACCGGTTAATGAATAATCGACCGACACAAATCCTGACTTCCCGTCAGACACAGCGCCATTAAAATCTTTTCTATCCATCCTGCCTGCGCCTGCAAAGGCCGTGATTCCGGGTAATTTTTCCCAATCCCATACCGGCATCATGTTAAAGTACTCACTTCCATCCCTCATAAAATAGGTTTCGCCACTATTAAGGAGTTTCCCTTTTAAATTTTCATTGTTGATTGACTCAGAAGGTAATGTTCTCGTAGAAATTGTTTTGAGAAAGAAACTGAAATCTTTGTGGTGATAGGCAGTAAAATCAGAATAGGGAAAATGCCTGAACCCTTTTAAACTTTCTCCGGCTCCATTTTGCCGTAACCTTAACGCATCTAACTCAACAACCCTTGCAGGTGATAATTCTTTAAAAAAATCAATATACAATCTTACATCCGCTTTGTTCAATTCGTTGATCCTTGTAGATGACCGATCCATTGTTTCAGGGACTGTGTATATACCCCTTGCCATCCACTGCCATCCTTCTAACAACATTGAGGTAAGGACTTCTGACTTTTCATTGGGATAAGCCCAGCGGCTTTTTTGCAACTCCCAGCCAATGCGGATATTGTCCAATAAAAAAGCAGCGCCGTATTGATACATTTGAAGACGCGCCCCATGTTGTTGAAAACTGAAGTCTGGTTTTAGTCCTTCATTATCACTAATCCTAATTTCGTTTACGATAGCAGATACCGCACTATCAATCAGCTTAAAGTCTTTCGTAAAAAGGCCGTAAAACAAACCGAGGTCTGCACTCCAGATAAGGTTTGCGCCCGTACCCGCGATTCTATATTGTTTTAGTATAGGTAAATACTTCGTAAACTGAGCCGGTGTCAGGTCGTTTTTCATTAGCACTAAAATATCGCGCATGAGCTGGGGAATACCAATTTCATTATGCCACCAATTTGGATTTTTGTACTTGTTCTCTGCCCAATTATCAAGACCCCGGATTATAACATTATGGATATCTTTATTTCTGTACCACTTAGAACCGGGATCTGACCAATTGAACGCAAGTACTTTTATATTTTGTAAATGGCCTGAAACTCTCCATTCGGCCCTTTGCGCGTCACCGTAGTTTATGTTATTCCATCTATGCTGAGTTTCATTAAAGTTCGTTAAGATATCATTGACGTTCAGGTTATCGCCGCCAGCTTTTAACAAAAAAACTTTATGACGATTTAAAATAGTGTTTATTTCAACATTCGCAAATGACACTTGCGAATGCGAGAGAATGAGTATGACTAATATGTACCTTATATATTGTATCATTTTTTATCTCTCTCAAAATATCGGCAAATTGCTTTAACAAAATAGTAGTCAGCATAAGTTAATGGAACATCAACCTCAGAATTACGCGGCAAATGCCCTACACTGTGTTTCAACAAAAACCCGCCGTTTGTTTTGTAAGATGCAAAATAAGGCGGAGTGCTTAAAGACGAAAGAATAAATTCGGCACGTTTTATATAGTTACGCTGTTTCAGCGGAGCGTACTTCGCCAATTCTATTAAAGCCGAGGCGATTATGGCTCCTGCAGAAGCGTCTTTGTAATCACCCGCCTCCTGCGGCGTATCAAAATCCCACAACGGAATACCATCTTCAGGCATTGAAGGATGCAACAGAATCAAAGACGCAATATTGTTTGCAAGGTCAAGGTATTTTCTGTCGCCGGTTTCTTTATGCATCAATGTGTAGCCATATAATGCCCATGCCTGCCCGCGTGCCCAGGAAGATTCATCGAAAGCCCCCTGGTGGGTTTTCTTTTCTTTAACGGAACCCTTCACGGGATCATAATTTACCACATGATACGTGCTATAATCTTTTCGAAAATGATTTTTCAAAGTTGTATTTGCATGTTCCACGGCTATTTTATAAAAAGATGAGTCGCCTGAAAATCGTGTAGCCCAAAATAACAACTCCAGGTTCATCATATTGTCGATAATAACCAGAAAGTCGTCAGGAGCCGAGTCCCAGGAACGAATAGCTTTTACAACAGGACTATATCGCGAAGCCAAAGATTTAGCACTGTTAAGAATTATTTCTTCGTACTTTCTATCAGGTTTTATTCGCAAAGCATTACCAAAACTATTGAACATCATAAAACCAAGATCGTGTGTACGTGTGTTAAACTGTTCTTTTTGCAAAACATTCAACTTCGCTTCTGCCAGCTTAAACAAACCATCGTCATTCAAAAACTCACTCAGATATAAAAGTGTTCCGGGATAAAATCCCGAAACCCAATCCGATGATTTGCAGGTAACCAGTTTATTGTTCTGGAAGGTTTTAGGGAATAATCCCTCGGGTATTGTAGTTGCAAAATATTCGTACTGTTTTGCCGACCGGTTCATCACCTTAGTTAAACTTGCCTTTAAACCACTATTACCTGGCGCCTTTTGCTGAAAGGAACATGAAAATAAAAAAGAAGAAAATATGAATAGAAATATCAATTTCATCAGAATGTTTTTAAATGTTCTTTATTTCTATGTCAGTAAGTATGGCTTTTCCAACATCACTTTCCATAGCAATTCCCCAAAAAGAGTATTTGCCCATGCAAACCATTTTCGTGTAAATTTTTTGGGATCATCTTTGGCGAAGGCTTCATGCATAAATCCGGTTCCGGCGTGGCTACTTCTTAAAGTATGAATACACCACTTCAGTTCTTTATCATCCAACGAAGTAAACGCTTTCATAATAATACTCATCGGCCAAATCATATTTTTGCCGAGATGGGGGCCTCCAATTCCTTCCGCTGCTTTTCCCTGGTAAAAAAATGGGTTATCGAAAGACCACACAAACCTTCTCGTATTCATATACACAGGGTCTGCCCGGTTTATACTTTTGAGATATGGCATACCAAGCAATGACGGAACATTCGCGTCGTCCATCAACAGATGACTATCATAACCATTAATTTCAAACGCATAAATTTTGCCGTACCGGGGGTGTAGCACCACAGCATATTTTTTTAAAGCTGCTTCAACCTCGTTAGCCAGTGAATGTAATTGACCAGCCAGTGCGCTATCTCGATAGATAGTATTGACCATTTCTGATGCCTGCCTTAAAATGGTAACGGCAAAGAAATTAGACGGGACAAGAAAAGGAAAAATCGTTACATCATCACTTGGTCGAAAAATAGAAGCAATAAGGCCAACAGGTTTTACGGGGTAACCATATCCATACATTTGCACACTGCTGTTTGCATTGGCAGTTTCCCGTTGAAATTTATACGGGCCGTCATTTACTTTTCGTTGTTGTTCTTTAAAAGTTGCCAGTATCTTTTCTACGGCACTTTTCCATTCTCACCGGGTAACATAATGAATCCAGCTCCCATTTTCTTTCGTGCACCCCGGGTTTCATTTCTGTAAAATCCTTTACCCATTTACTGCTTTTGTAAGGGTCATCGTAAAAAGCATTTGCATAAGGATCGAGAAGAATAAACTTTGCTTGTTTATTTATAACGCCCTTGAGCAAATTTTGCAATGGCTTATCATTACGTGCAAACTGAACGTAGGGAAATACTTGTGCTGAGCTGTCACGGAGCCACATTGCGTCAATATCGCCAGTAATAACATACGTCTCCGGTTTGTTATTTTTTTCAGAATAAAAAACGGTTGTATCGAGCGTATTGGGAAGGCAATTATTAAACAACCAAACGAGTTCCTTGTTCTTAACATTTGCCTGAAATGTTCGAATGGCCTGATCTACCACCTTGCTTCTGAACCTCCTTTCCCCTTCGGGAGTACGCACTACAGGAAAATCACTTTTATGATTATGAGCCAACGAAACTCCGCCAGATATCATACCAGCACCTGCCAATCCTGTGGTTCTAATAAAATCCTTTCTCTTCATTACTTCATGTATCGGCTATTTTCTTAACAGATTCTTGCTAATTAGGAATTGTCATCTCTCTTATGTCAGAGTAATTGTACTTACTGTTAAATGCGTTTCGAACACCAATCCTGTAATAAAATTTTGCACCCTTCGGTATTGGGTTATTTGCGCGGGTGGTTACTTTTTGTACGGCTCCCACATGAGATGAATTTTGCGACCAACCCCACTCATACCTATTGTCGTAATTGCTCATTTGTAATACAAGGGGAGTGTAACCTGCGAGAACTACCATTTCGTTAGGGTTTACCTGGTATGCTGGATTAGTGGTACCTCTTGTATATTTAACATCTGCCGAAACCCTACCGTCATTTTCGACTTTAAGATCTCCAACCCATTCAACTTTAAAAAAAGGCTCCACCTCAAAGTCAACCTTTGTAACACCGGCTATATCAACAGTTTTACGTCCATCAACAGTAATATCACCCTTTGAATCTCGCTGAAGCAGCGGTACAAATGGCCCTTCTACATTAATCCGATAGGTTCCTTTAAATAATTTACTATTGTTAAAAGTGCCATCAATTTTTCCACCGAAGTTGTAAGGTGTGGGGTTATCGCTCCAACTCAATTCTTCAAGAATGATATTATTTCCGGTAGTTCCATACTCTGAGTTCATGGCTTTTCCGGAGGTTTTATCTATTACCGTACCTGTTAAGGTTTCAGAAGGGGCGTCGTAATCATCAATTTCTCTTGAACATGATGTAAACACAACGCCTGCTATTAAAAATAATATAATCTTTTTCATGTATATATTTTTTGATTTTTCTTTATGGTCACATGGAATTTGCCATAAAAATTTTCATCGCTCTTGGTATAAAATTGCTCGAAAATTTTTATGGGACATTTCATGTGCATATTTTTTGATTTTTCTTTATGGACATTTCACGTGAATCTTTTTATTTTTCTAATCGTCCCGTGGAATACGCCAAATATTCGTTCCTTTTGTGCAACAAGGCCGTTTATGGCTATTTCATAACTAATCAATTGTAAGTTTAAAAATTACCATTGTGGGTTTTGGATTAAACTCGGGCTTCTTTCTAATTCTGTTGCCGAAATTGGAAGGTAGTACCAGCGAAACTCGTAAGTGTAGGAAACAGGTGTAGATTTTTGATCGAAGCGGGCATCAAAGAAATATTTGTTGGCCACCGACGAATAAAACGGCATTAAAACTCTGTATACCGTTGCAGATTGTTCCAAATGCCACACTCTCCATCTCCTAAGGTCATGCTGCGTCTTGTTTTCAAATGCAAGTTCTTTCCTGCGTTCCTTTCTAATCACATCAGTACTTAAAGCGCTTACTGACGGTAGTAATGTTGCACCCGCCCTTTCGCGAATAGCATTGATTGCATCAAAAGCCTCCTGCTGATAATTAGCGCCTGTTTGGCCGGCTAAATGCAACTCATACGCGGCTTCCGCTTTACTCAATAACACTTCGGCATACCGTAATTCAATCCACTTTTGAGAAGACTGGCCTGTTAGCACCTGCGAAGTAGGACGATTAGGATCCAGATACTTTCTTATTAAAAAGCCCGAAAGTGTATGAATATTAGTTGAAGTAAAGACACCGCTTCTACCTGCAGCATTCATCCTTCGCCCATCAGGCAATGTAACCACAGTTTGACTGCCTCCATTTGCCGAGGTGCTTAAATTTGCCGTTGGGTAAGCAATCATTGAACCGGGCTGGATCAAAGGACTGATGCCGCCGGTAACAGCACCCCTGTAAATCCCCCTCCAAATTTCAATTCGTTCTCCTTTAAATTCATCGCCAGGAAAAATTACAGTGGCTTTCAGGCGTGGTTCGGCATTAGCGAATGGCCCCATCAAATCATCATACATGATGTACTTTCCATTTTCATCAAGATATTTAAACGTACCATTTTCGTTCTTGGGTAATCCGTCAAAAAGTTCTACAAAGTTTAATGTGGGTGCAATCTCTGATGACCAGCCGTTTGGCCCTGCCAGTTGCAATGGAACCATGTAAGCGTCCCAACTGTGACCGGCGCCGGGGTAAACATACTCTCTAATGAAAATATTCTCTGTGCTATTATTGTCTAAAAAAAGATTAACATAATTGTTGAATTGTGCAGTCCTGTCATTTGCAGCCCATAGGCGCTTGTACAGCGAATACTTCCCTTCAATTTGTTTAGCAGCATCAAAACTTGCCTTAAAATAGTCGTTTGCCCTTGCCGCCGGAATCCCCGCAATTTGTTTATTTTGATTGTCGAATAAAACGATGGTGTTGTATTTAGCTATTGAGCCTGCATACAACATAATCCTCGATTTTAAAGCGAGTGCCGAATTTTTGTTCCACCTGTTCGCAACTACATTATCAGGCAGCAACAGTACAGCGCTGTCGAGGTCTTTTGCTATGTAATCGTAAACCTCAGCTTCAGCAGAGCGGGGAATATCATAGTATTCTCTGTCATGCCCGGGGTACTCCAAAACGCCGGGAACAATAGGTACACCACCGTACCGCGATGCCAGCGCAAAATAGGTCATGGCCCTTATGACTTTAACTTCACCCGTCCATTGATTGAGTTGAGCAGGCGTAAAGTTTGCAGTGTATTGCGGGAGTGTTTCAAAAAAAATATTACACTGGCGAATTGTTGTATAACTTTCATTCCAGATGTTGACCCCATAGGCTGCCGCAGTAACATCCCTTGACAAACCCTCACCGGTGTAACAGCTCGTGTGCCTGAAAATTGAAATATTATTAAACCCGGTATTCAGAGAATAGCTAAAATCCTCAGTAGGCATCAGGTAATATAAGCGGGATAAGTAAGATGTTATGCCTTCCGGAGTGCCAAAAATATCTCCTTCTTTCACAATATTTGGCGGAGCTACGTCAAGCTTCTGGCATGACGAAAAAATACTCAGGTAAATTATTATATGGAAAATTATTTTTTTCATGTTATAAACTTTATTGGATTACAAAAAGCCGAACTGCTTTTTAGAAGGTGATGCCGAAGTTTAAATTGTAAGTTTTGTTCATGGGGTACAGGTAGCCGAACTGGCTGGAAGGGTGTTCAGGATCAACATACCTTAGCTTGGTGAAAGTAAGTATGTTATAACCGCTCAGCGAAATGCGAACATCCTTTATATTGGCCCTTGAAAGCAAATTAGGCGGTATGCTATACCCTATTTCCAAAGATTTTAAACGTACAAATGAAGCGTCTTGTACCCCGTGGCCGGTATTGATATTTGCTACACGGCCGGTGTAAGCATAATGTCCCGGAACCCATTGTGTTGCAGGATTAAAGACATCCGCGTTGGGGTCAACAGGGTGCCAGCGATCCATAAAGTGTTCTAAACCGGCGCCTCCATACAGTCCGCCCAACAAAACTTCAGGATATGCAACATTCACCATCGCATTGCCCTGCCAAAGCATATTCATATCAAATAGGATGGGTATCCAAAGTATTAATAACACCGTCTTCATTCCAGTCAAGATATTTGTAATCGCCGGGTAATGTGTTTTTATTATAGTATACCGGGCTGTTGAAAAACTCATCATAGCTCTGAAAAACCCCATCAGCACTATACCCCCACCAGATATCGTTATACCTGTCGTTTCGGTTGTTAAGCCAATTGAGGTAGGAGTTGCCGGCCTTTACAGATTGCACAAATAAGTTACGGCCCCTTGAATAACTGTAAATAGCTTTTACCGTATAATTGAATTCGCCAACACGGTTCCGGTGGTTCAACTCAACCTCAAAACCTTTTCTTTCGTCTGAGTTTAGATTTTCCTGACCAATATCGGCTCCAATTACACCGGGTAAACTGTATATACTTTTAGCAGCAAGGCCCGTGCGCTCGCGCCTGAAAATCTCAAATGTAGCCCCGAATAATCCTTTCCAGGCTTCAAGGTCAATCGCGAAATTTGCCATTTTCGATTCCATCCATGTTAAATAGGGGTTTGGTATTGGCATGATTGCCGCACCATTCACCAGCGTTCCGCCAAATACAGAGCCAACTGCAGGATAATTATATCCTGAGAGGTATTGGTATTGCAAAAAATCATCATCACCGGTGATGCCGTAACCTCCCCTGAATTTGAGCATATTGATAAAATCGAGAGCGGGTGCATCCTTCCAGAATTTTTCCTCTGAAATACGGTAGCCCATTAGAATTGCGGGGAAAAATCCCCATCTTTTTGCAGGTGAATTTAGTGAAGACCCGTCGTACCTTCCACTTAACTCAATCAAGTATTTATTATCAAATCCATAATTTATTCTCCCGACATAGCCTCTTCTTACTTCCTTCCAAATTAAATCAGGATTCGCGCTGGCAATTTGTTGATCATCATTATCGCCTGCATAAATTTGATCCAGCGGAATGGAAAGATTTCTTTGTGCAAAGAAGTTGTTTCTGCTTCTCATCCTTTCTTCCACCAATGCTAATAATTGAATATTATGTTTATCCAATCGTTTATCATAGTTCAAAGAAAATTGTCCCAAGGTAGCCGGGGTATTTATAAAGTCTTTTCTCAACCGGGAAGGAGATTGGAGCGTACGGGGGGTATATGTTTCGTTTGCTGCATTATAAGTGTACTGATTATATTGCTTTCTATAAGTTGTATAATCTGACATATCGTAATCATAACTATACAGCCCTTTCGCCCTCAGCCCTGCTATAAAGGGAACATTGTAAGTAACACTTAATGAGGAGCGAAATAATTTATTTTGCAGTTTTTTATATCCCGAAATATCCTTATAAGTCATTGGGTAAGGATTGGCGCCCTCATTCTGTGTATGTAAAATATAATTTGGATCATCATTTGCAAAAACTGTCTCCGTGGGGTTTTGTCGCCAGATATTTCTTATGACCCACCAGGCATCCTGAAAAGGTTGGTTTTTTTCATCTACAATCGCACTTAAATTAAGGTCGAGTACTATATTTTTCTTGATTCTTGAATTTAGATTAGAGGATAAGTTATACCTGTTATAAT
>Ga0066256_1004607_pt1 | contig 12160 bp, 4 predicted proteins | sample ThiBio_1000_biof_FD_87107 | JGI IMG/M metagenome (GOLD analysis project Ga0066256, IMG submission 87107) | Wastewater bioreactor microbial communities from Cape Town, South Africa - Thiocy_expt_1000_biof (version 2) | ecosystem: Engineered > Bioreactor > Thiocyanate-remediating >...
GCAGGGCATCCCGCACCCCCCTACCCCGTTGCTGTGGTGGTGTGGCGGCGGGGGGGGGGGCTGCCGGCGGCGGGGGTGCAGCGTTTGCGCTACTGCTACTCCTAGTACTGCTCCTCCGCCGGTGGTGCTCCCCGCTCTCCCCGCCATCATACTCCTCCCTGTCGCCGCTGCCGCTGCCGCCACTGGCAGACCATGCCTCGGCCCGTCGCGGCGCCCGGCTGCTGCCGCGCACCATTGCGTTTGAGGGAGCTAACGCGAGTTGCGGCGTTGCCACAGCGTCCCTTATACTGCGCTTTGCCGCGACTCTCGCTATGTGTAGCCGTCGCCCTTGCTGCTGCAGAGCAGCGCTGCCGTCGTTGCGACCAGCAGTTGGGTGTGTGTCGGCGCGGCAGGGCTTACAAGTTACAACACAAACATTGTCAAACAACCTTAGTTAACAAAGTCCACGTTACAACATTGGCACCAGTCGCAGTGTGGCACGCCACCAGCGTGTGTTGAAACTTACTAATATCTGCTGCCTCCCACCCATCTCCCTGCAGCGACACCGTCGCTGCCACCTGTCCCCCCTTCACTCCCAAGTCCCAAATCATCATGATGGGTCGTCGTCAGCAGCGTCGCCGTCGCGGCAGGGCGTTAACGGCAACGTCGTCAAGAACGCCGGCGGGCGGTACCAGAGCACTTGGAAAAAATCTCGTCTGCGTTCTTGCGTAACGACGGCGGGTGTGCGTTGCACGCAGCGAGGTCGCGCACGGCACGTCCGCCGGGCCAGATTTATGACGCGCGCCACTTCGATACGTGGCCTTGACTTGGGCGCGCGGCTGTGACGCCCAATAATCGGTGGGAGCGGGCGTCGCCGCCCGACCACCACTGTTACCCTCTGTGGGTAGACGACTAGAGAGGCTGAGCAGAGAGAGAGAGAGCAGTAGGCGACGAGAGAGGCGTAACGAGAGACGGTGCAGAGCGAGAGCTGCTGAGGCAGTAGGCAACTAGAGAGAGCAGCTGGAAGAGAGGTAGTGGGTAGTGGTGGTTGTGGGCTTCGAAGCTCTTAGCAGGTGGCTGCAAGAGGAGGAGAGGAGAGGCAGCCAGTTAGCGAAACGGGTGTGACTCGCTTGCTGCTGCTGCTTGCTACTGCGACTGCTGCTACTGTTGCTGCTGCTGCTGCTGCTAACGGCCGCAGCTGCATCTACAACTTCTACTGCTACTGCTACTGCTGGTACTGTCGCTGCTGCTGTCAGACCCTCTCCTGTGCCCAGCCAGCTAACGGCCACCGACCCAACTGTGCCCCGCCGACCCACCTGTGCCCCCCTGTGCCCTCCCACTCCCACTCCCACATTCCATTCCCACCCCCTCGCTTTTGCTTTCTACCTATCGCTCGCTCTCTCGCTCTCGCTGCCATCTGACACCAACGACGCCGGAGGATGGCGTACTTTTGCTCGTACGTGGCTGGCGACGAGCTTGCGAGGGAGTGACGCTTCGTTGCAGTCGCGTCGCACGTCGCACCCACCCATAAACCACCCCTGCCCACGCAGCAAGTGTGACATTGATTTTGATTCGGCAGCGGCATTGGACTTGCACAAGCGGAAGGTGCGTATTCACTGTGCGCTTTGACATCCTCGCACACTCCCCCCTCCCCATCACACCCACCCACCCACACACGCGCTGCAGTTCTGCACAGGAGGTGGTGGCGGAGGCGGGACCTACCGAGGCGGCGGCGGCGGGTCTACCACACGACGCGACGGCGGCGATGATGACAGCCCGAGCCTGGGCATTGCACGGCGGCGGCGGCAGCGGCTGGGTGCGTCGGCGCCGCCGGTTGACAGTAGCACCTATGGCGGCGGCCTCGGCTATGGCGGCGGCGGCGGCGGCCTCGGTGGCGGCGGTGGTGGCGCTGCTGGTGGCTATGGAGGATATGGCGGCGGCGGTGGCGGTGGTGGCGGGATGTATGGATATCCACCGCCGCGCGGCGGCGGCGGCGGCGGCGGTGGTGGCGGTGGACCATCGTACGAAGGCGGTGGCTACGGCGGAGGCGGCGGGCCGTATATCGGCGTGTCGGAGCTGCCGTCAGGGCGCGTGCAGCCACGGTCAGCGATCATTGCACGCGCCGGCGCCATGTCCATGATGTCGGGACTGGCGGCGCTCAGTGGCGGCGGTGGGGGCGGCAAGTCGGGCGACCTGCGGGCGCGGCTGGCAGCCGAGCGGGAAGGCATTGCGGCGCAGCTGGATGAGTTGCGCCGGTTCCGGTCCAGCGGGATGGCTGCGGCAGCACCCGGCGGCGCCGGCCGGCTACGTGGCGGCCCGTCGCCACTGGATGCCGCCGCTGGTGAGTATGGCGCGGCGGCGCGACCCGCACCTGGCGCAGGTGGCGGCTCATACCCGCGCGGCGGCGAGCCGTTGGCAGCTCCTGCGTATGGCGCGGCGCTGGGCAGTGCCCGCCGGCCGTCGCCGTTGGCGGTGTCAGCACCCGCAGCAGCGGCAGCGGCAGCGGCGGCAGCAGCCGGCACGCCCACTGCTGATAACCCGGCGGTGCGCAGTGCAGACGGCAGGTACATGTTGATCCACGCCTCTGCCGCTGCCGTCATGCCAGACGGCACACTGGTGGTGCCCGCCGCTACGCCTGCCGCGCCGCCACCGCCAGCAGGCAGCGCCGTGATGCACGGCTCGCCACTTACGGCGCCGCTTGGGAGTGGGCGGGCACCCTCCCCCTTTGCACTCCTTGCCGGCGGCGGCACACGGACGGCAGCAGGGGCGGCGATGGATGACGTGACGGCGCTGATTGCAGGAATACCGCCGTCACTGAGCGACGAATCCGCCATTACCCTGCTGCTGCAGTTGCCGCCGGAGGTGCGCGACACGCCCGTCGTGGCGTCGCACCTGCAGCACCTGGTGGACATCCGCAATAACCGGCTGGCGATGGAGAAGCTGGCGCAGGAGCGGGACCTGGAGCGCGCGCGCGCCATGCTGCAGCGCGAGCGCGACGAGCTGGAGCAGCAGGCGCTGCACGACAAGTGGTTGGCGCAGCAGAAGCGGCTGGTGCGGGAGGCCAAGATTCGTAAGACGCTGCTGGCGGAGCTGGGACCTGACCTGGCGTCGCAGTACCTGGCGGCGAGCGACGTAGGCGGCAGCGTGGGTACGCTGCTATCACCGGGCGGCCCCATGCCGCCGCTGCCCGGCACGCTGCCCGCCTCCCCCACGCCCGACATCTCCGCCATCATGGGCCGCGGCGCGTATGCAGATGGCGACGCGGGTGCCGCTGAGTCGCCTGATGCCGGCTCCGCCGCACGCCGCCTTGTGAGTGGTGGCGGTGGCGGCGGTGGCGGTGGTGGTGCTGGTGGAGACGGCGGGCGCGTGGCACCGTCATCTGCTTTCTCCCCCGCTGCCGCCCTTATTGGCGGCCTGGATGCCACCACCATCGCGCGCGGCGGGTCGCTGAACACATCGCTACGCCGCCCGCCGCCACGCCCTCGAGTGTCATTCTTTGACCTGGTGTCGGACGCCGTGCTGGAGCGCCCTGCCATGCGGCGGTACGACCCCGCTGACGGCCTGCACCTCCTGTTTGACTTCATCACTGACCTGCCACCCAAGGCCGCCAAGGTGCAGCTGGCGTACTGCTTTTACGTGGGCGACACGCCAGTGGGCCCCGTACAGGCGCTGCCCAGCTGCCTGAGCGAGCCGGACGTGGGCGGGGCGGGCGGCACCACGGGGTCCATGAGCGTCGTGCCCGACGCGCTGCGCCGCTGCCTTGTGGCGCAGCAGCGCGTCATTGACGGCGACGCGGGGGAGGACGTGGCGCTGGTGGTGGAGGTGCAGCGCGTATCGGAGGGCGACGTGCGCAGTGTGGGGTGGGCGGCGCTGCCCATGTTCCGTGCCACGCCTGGCGGTGGGCACGCCTCCTTTGGCCGCAACGTGTGGGTACAGCTGCGCAAGCCGCCGGTGGCGGTGAAGGGCTCTGCCCTCGCCTCCATGGCGGCTGCCACCCCCATGGCCGTCAAGTTGTACATGCGCATGCTGACGCACGCGCAGCTGGCGGCGGTGGTGGACGCGGCGCTCCGGCAGGCGGGCGCACCCGAGTCCGTCACCGCGCCCGTCATTAACGCCGGCAGCCTGCAGGACCCCGTGGGCGCGGGCGCCGACCCCACGGTGCTGGCAAACATGGTGGCCACGCCCGCCGACGCATACCGCTACACCCCCGCCGCGTCCCTACCGCCGCCCGAGCTGCCAGCCGACGGCGGCAGTGCCAGCGGCAGCCGCACGGACTCAGCGTCCTCCAGCCCTGCCATGCTACCCGCGCCGCCGCCGTCTGCACCTGCACCCGCACCTGCACTGCCGCCTGCAGACGCCGGCGGCACGGCGCCGTCACCCGTGCTGCCACCTGCGCCGCCGCCGGAGCTGGCGTGGTGCGACGTGGCGGCGCGGCCGCCGCCCACCGTGCCGTATGACCGCCGGCGCGACGGCTTTGACCTGTACATTGACGCCGCGCGCTTCCTGCCCGACAACGTCACGGTGTCCAAGGTGGTGGTGAAGCTGCTCACCTCCAAGTTTGGCCCCGTGGGCCCGCCCATGGAGGCGGTGGCGGCGCTGGACAGCGACATCCTGTGCCCCCGGTTTGACCTGCTGGCGCGCTTTGCGCCGTCTTCCACCGCGCCCGGCGGCGACGCGGGTGGCGGCGGGTCGCCGACGGCGGGCGGCGGCGGCAGCATCGCCGTCGTGCGCATCCCCACGCCCGTGGACGCCACCCCCACCGCCGTCATCCGCATTGACACGGTGGAGAGCCACACGCACGTGGTGCAGGTGGCGGGCTACGCGGTGCTGAACATGTTCACGTACCTGGGCGGCACGCCCATGGACCAGCCCGGCCTGCAACCACCACCACCCGCCGCACGGTCGCCCACTGCCGCTGCTGCTGCCGCCGCGGCCGCTGCCGCTGCTGGTGGCGGTGCTGCCGGCGCTGAGGGCGGCGGCGGTGGCGGTGATATTGCGGCGGAGGCGTTCAAGATTGTGCTGAATGCGGGCGCCTTCCAGCTGCCGCTGCACCAGATGCCGCCATCCAAGGCCGCCACACTGTCGTGCGCCTGCCTGGAGTCGGCGCCGCGCGTGCCGTGTGGCACCGTGCTGGCGCGGCTGGTGCACCTGCCGGGCGCGGCGGGCGCCGGCGCGCGCGCGCGGGCGCCCCCCCGCCCCCCCCCCCCCGCGGGCGCCCCCCCCGCCCCCCCCCCCCGCGGCGGGCCCCCCCCCCCCCCCCCCCCCCCCCCCGCCGACCGCGTGCCGCCCGCCTCCATTGCGCCCGACACGCTGACGTTTGGCGTGCCGCCGCCCTCCTCCGCGTCGCCCGGCGAGCGCAATGAGTGGGCGGCGCAGCGCCTCGCGCCCACACCCGCCTCCATGCTGGACTTCACGTACCTGACGCCGTACGACGCCACCATGGGGTTCAAGGTGCGCGTGGACGCGGTGCACAACGTGCCGCCCAAGCTGGGCGCCGTGGTGAAGGTGCTGCACTGCGTGCACCCGCCCGGCGCCTTCTACGCCGACCCGCCCGACCCCTCCATCTCGCACTTCAGCCAGGCGGCGGACTGGGAGGCGTCGTCGGTGCGCACGCAGCGGTTCAAGGACGGCTACGCGGTGCACATCGGCGTGCCTTTCACGCCCGCGCTGGCGGTCATCCTGGACGTGCGCGCTGTTGTGATGCGCAAGGGCGTCCCGGTGGTGGAGCCGCTGGGGTGGGGCGTGCTGCCCGTCATTGACGCGCGCGGCGAGGGGTACGTCAACCGCGGCGCCTTTGTGGTGCCACTCATGGACGGCCTGCCCACGAAGGCGGCGCTGGCAGCGCTGGCGACGCCAGGCGTGCCGCTGGTGGAGATGACCCGCCGCTTGGTGGGCCTGTCACACCCTGTCGTGACAGCGCCGCCGGGTGAGGGTGGTGGCGGTGGTGCAGGCGGCGCAGGCGGCGGCGGTGGCGGTGGCCTGTTTGGCCGCTCCACGCCCTCCGCGGCTGGCCTGCTAAAGCCGGTGGCCTCATTCAGCAAGGACGCCACCTCCGTCCTCGTGCGCCTGCACGACGGCCAGCTGACGGGCGTGCTGGGCATCGCGCCGTCCGGCTACTCCACCATGCACGTGCCGCCCGAGCTGGCGGCGCGGTACGAGGCGCCAGACGAGGTACTCGCCAAGACGGCGACGGATGCGGCGGGGCCGCTGACCCGCCTCCTGCCCAAGCGCACCACGCCCGACGAGTACGAGACGTCCATGAACGCCGCCGTAGCCGCCGCCACCGGCATCGCTGTGCGCGCACGCGCGCCTGGCCCCGCCGTCACGCCCGGCGGCGGCGCTGGTGCGGGTGCTGGCGGCGGCCTGATGACCGCCACCGCTGCGGCGTCGCGTGCGCGCACCGGCGGCGGCAGCTTTGGTGCCGACGCCGCCCCCGTGGCTGCCTCCTAGCGCTGTCGCTCTGTCTGTTGCCGATCGTGTCCCGCCGCCTCTTACTATGTGTATTGGAGCTGGATGTTTAGCAGCGGTGCAGTGAGCGCCCCTACATGTGATTGTGCCGCCTGTTGCGCTGTGCCCTGTGTGCGTGTGTGCCCCCCCGTGACCCTACGTCGTCACCACTCGCATGCCGCCGCCACCTGTGTGTTTTGTGTGTATTGGACCTGTGGTGGTGTGCATGCGAGTAGCTGCCCGCCGCCTGTTGAAAGTGAACGTGTTGGCGAACGCTACGATCGCTCCTTCTTTGACTTCTTGTCCGTCTTCTCTGCCTTCTCGACCTTGTCCTTCTTGCCGGTCGCCTTGTCTGCCTTGACGGCGGTGGCTGCCTTGCCGGGTGTTGCGGCGGCGGCCGCGATGGCAGCGGCAGCAGCCATGGCGGCGGCGGGGGGGGGCGCCGGGGTGACCGCCGGTCTGACGGCAGCAGCGGCGGCGGATGGGGGAGCAGAGACCACGCTGTCAGTCCGCTTCCGCTTGCTGCCTGCCACCGCCGCCGGCCGCCGCTCCCGCATTGCCTCTGCCAGCTGCGCCAGCTGCGCCCTCGCGTCGGCGTCCAACTGCAGGGTGGGGGCATGGTGTGGGTGGCATAGGAGTATGAAACCAACCACAGGAGCGTAGCACACGGCAACGTACGGGCCGCCGCGTGGTAGTGTCGCTGGGGTCAATCACCGCCTCCACGCCTGCCGCGTCGGCGGCGCGCATGGCAAGGAACTTGTCTGCGGCGGCTGCCACCGCCGCGGCGCCCAGCGGCCGCACGCGCCGCGCGCTCACGCGGCTGCCTGCTGGTGGGAACTCCATGGCAGGGGAGGGGGGTAAGTGGGGGTGAAATAAATATGAATACAGCTATTTTTGTGCACGCCTACGGCCGCGCCATTCGGTCTTTCCCATTATTTTGACACCATTCCACCGCCCAGCGGCGTCGGAGAGTGGCCGCGTTGTGTTGTGGCAACTTGGGGTGCGAGACGGTGTGGTTACCTCAAAAACTTGGAAAAAATCGAACACTTGCCCTCTCCTCTCTTGTTCCCTCTTCACACGCACTCGATGGTCGCGCTATCGGGCCGAATGGCGTACGCGAATGACAATAAGTTGGCCACACAACGGTGTACAAACAAAAACACCACGGCAACGTAAATATCACACACCGCGTGACGTACTGTCTTGACAATTTTATTGCCTGCGGTGCGGATTTAATTTTATCGTCTACGGTGCGGATTTATTTTTATCGTTTCGAAATCGCTGTCACCCTTCACCCACCCCCTGCATAATTCCTGTCGCTCTTCTCCTCCCCCTCGCCAGCACGCCACCCCATGATGGAGCAGCCAGCGACGACGGTGGACCTGGCGTCGCTGGCGGCGTCAACCAGCGGGCAGCTAGCTGGCCTGTGGGACGCCATCGGCGTGGCGCCGGGCGACCGCACCGCCTTCCTCACCCGCCTCTCCGCCTCCGTCGCCGCGCTGTACACCGCCGCAGTGGACGAGGTGACGCACACGCGCGACGCGCTGGCGGAGGAGGCGGCGAGTTTGACAGACACCATCCTGAACATGCAGGCAGCCATGGACATGCCGCAGGCGGTGGTGCGTTGCGCTGTGACTTTGAACGCGGCGCACCACCCCACTCCCCCACCCCACCCCCACCCACCCCCACACACATGCAGGCGGCGCAAGGCGGCCGGGCGCTGGCGCCGTACCGGGACGCGCTGGAGGGCGAGCGCGCCAGCCTGCAGGCGGCGTGGGACGCGCGCGAGGCGGAGCTGAAGGCGGCGGAGGGGCAGCTGTTTGGCCTGTGCGACGACCTGGATGAGGCCATCGGCGCGGGGTTCACGGCGGTGGGCGACCGCATGACGGCGGCGCGCGTGGCGGCGTACCGCACCGAGATCGGCCGGCTGGAGGGCGTGAAGGCGGAGCGGACGGCGCGCATTGGCGGCCTGGCGGACGAGATGGTGGAGCTGTGGAACGAGATGGAGCTGGAGGCGGCGGCGGGCGACGAGGTGGAGGCGGGCGTGGCGGGTGAGCGCGCGGGCCTGCGGTGGGGGCAGGGCGTCATTGACGCGCTGGTGGAGAAGGTGGCGGGCCTGAATGCGGAGAAGGCGCGGCGGGAGGAGCGCATTGCGGGCATGGGGAAGGACATCACGGAGCTGTGGAAGCGGCTGTCCACGCCGGAGGGTGAGCAGAGCGCGTTCCTGGAGGAGCACGCGGGCCTGGGCGAGGCCACCATCGCCGCGGTGGCGGACTACCTGGCTGCCAAGCAGGCAGAGTTTAACGCGCGCCTGGTGGAGCTGATCGGCGACGCGCGGCGCACCATCAACGGCCTGTGGACCGAGATGCGCGCGGGCGAGGCGCAGCGGCACGCCATGTTCCCGCCCTACTACGACGACGCCGACGTGTCGGATGACTGCTTCCGCGCGCACGAGGCGTACATCGCGCAGCTGGGCGCGGCGGTGGAGGACCTGCGCCCCATCCTGAAGGGCATTGACAAGCGGGAGGAGCTGAAGGCGGACCGCGCGGAGTACGAGGCCATCATCGCGGACCCGTCGCGCCTGCTGGCGCGCGGCAACTCGTCGGCGCGGCTGAAGGAGGAGAAGCTGGAGCGGCGCGTGAAGAAGGAGCTGCCCGCCGTCACCAAGAAGCTGCGGGAGCAGATCAAGGAGTGGGAGGGCCGCGCCGGCCGCGCCTTCACGGTGGACGACGTGCGGTTCGCCGACACGCTGGACGCGGAGGAGGCAGCGGAGGCGAAGGCGAAGGGCGACGCGCGTGCCGCCCGCGCAGCGGGTGGCGCTGGCGCGCCGGGCGGTGCCGCCACTGCCGCTGCTGCCGCCACCGCTGCACCCAGCGCGCCCGCGACCGGCATGGTGCGCTCCACCTCCGCTGGCCGCATGTCGGTGTACCGCGGCGCGCCCGCCACCGCCCCGCTGCCCGCCGCCCTGTCTGCCACCACTGGCGCTAAGCGCCCCGCCGGCGCGCCCGCTGCGCCCCTGCGCAAGGCATCGGTGGCACCGTCTTCCACTGCCGCTGCCGCCGCCGCGTCCGTCGCAGCGGAGGCCGCCAGCGAGGATGCTGCAACCACTTCTGCGGCTGCTGAGAACACCGCCCCGGTTGCTGCTGCTGCCACCGATGCCAAGCGCCGGCCGGGTACCGCCGCAGCGTCTGCTGCCGCGCCTGCCGTGCCGCTGCGTGACGCCACTGCTGCGCGCGCCGCCGCGCCGGCGTCCGCCATCCCCACGCTGGCAAAGCGTGAGGAGCTGGGGTCGGCGGTGGCGGTGAGTGACGCCGCCAAGAGCGCCGCCGCCAAGATGCTGGCTGCCATGTAAGTTGATAAGACCCTGCGCGCGTTGCGCCGCCGCCGCATTGTCAGCGGCGGCGGCGCACACCGCGCCCTGCGTGTGTCCCCCGCGTCCCCCCGCCTGCTTGCTGGTGTAACGACTGCACGGTCCTCCTTCAAACGATACCAACGATAAATATCAAATATCACACCAAGTTGTCAAAAAAGAGCGGCACACCAATGGTAGGCAGGCGGCAGGCCGGTCGAATGGCCCGCTCCCGGGGCTGGCAGCAGCAGCAGCAGCTGGTGGTGGAACATGCAGCATGTATGGCAGCTAGCCTCCCTCCCTACAACTACGACAGAGTCGGACAGACAGACAGTGCTCGTGGACAGAGACCTACTCCTTGGCCCGCGACGACGTGCTGTGCCGCGACCCGCGGCTGTTGCGGCTGATGCGCTTGCTGCCGAAGAACCCCGTCACGGGCGCCGCGGCCGCCAGCGCCTCGTCGTCGTCGTCCTCGCTGGACTCGATGCCCACCCAGTTCACAAAGGCATACAGGAACTCGCGGAAGGTGATCTGCGGCGGTGTGTGGGAACGTGGGTGTGGGTGGGTGGTACGAAGCGTGTGCGCGCTGAGCTGGCAACGTCGAATGGCACGCACCTTGTTGTCGGCGTCCCAATCCAGCTCCGCAAACCGATCGTCGGTGAGGAACTCGAGGGCGGAGCGCGGCACTTGGCCACTCGCTGTTGCGGCGGGCGACACCTTGTGTGCGGCGGCCGCCCGGGCGCTCAGTGGCCGCGCCGCCACCGCGGCGTCGGCAGCGGTCTGGGAGGCGGACTTGGGTGACGGAGGCACACTGAATCCCTCCGCCACGCTGCGCGCCGACCGCTGCGTGGCGGGCGACATCATGGACAGCTGTCGCATGCCGGCGCGCAGGTCCTCCTTGTGGATGACACCTGCGCATCATGTGTGGTGTGGTGGGTGGTGTGGTGTGGCGGCGAGGCTGTGCATGTGTGCAAACCAATTACGCAGGAACAACAACTCACCGCCCGACGACAGCTGCAGGAAGGCCTCCAGGCACAGGTGGAAGGCCCAGGCAATGAGGTTGGGGTCGTTGAGGTCGCCCGTGCCGCGGCGGCTGGAGAGCAGCAGGAAGGGGTCGCCACCAGAGGCGGGAGTGGTGGCGGCGGTGCTGGCCCCAGCGCCGACGGCAGCCCGTGGGGGCGATGCGGCGGCGGCCTCACCCACGGCATCAGGCGCTGGCACCGCCAGCGTCGGCGGCATGCCCGTGCGCACGACGGTGGGGCTGTCAAGCGGCGAGGTGACGGAGGAGGGTGTGGCGCTGATGCCAATGCCGGGTGGCGGTGGCGGCAGCGTCGAGGAGCTCGGCGTCGCCGCCAGCGAGCCGACACCACCACGCGACAGGGTCGCCACGTGGTGCGCGGCAGCCGATGCCGCCGCCAGCGCCGCCGCTGCCTCCGTGTCGCCTTCCATGGCGCGCGCCTCCACCGCCGTAAAGGACACGCGGCGCTCCACAGCGGCCGCCGTGGTGGGCACCTTGGATGCCACGCCGCTGCCGGTGTCTGCCGGCGTGGCGCCTGGGACACTGCTGCCCGGCGCGCCGGCGGCATGACTAGACGGCCGCCGCCGCGCCGTGTGCAGGATGCCCGGGTGGTTGGAGGACGGTAAGCGGGAGAAGGGCACAGGTCCACGGCCGGCGGCGGCCGCGGGGCTGGCAGACGCGGACGGCACGTCTTTGACAATCGGCGACGCGGGTGCCGGTGCGCCGCCCATGGCAACCGACGTGCTGACCACGGGCACGGCAGTGGGGTCACCGGCCCCGTCGACGGGCAGCGGGCCGGGCACCGGCATGCGCGGCATGCTGCCGGGCGGCGAGCCCGCCATACTGGAGATGCTGTGTGCGCGCGACAGGCCGCCGACGGACGCGTCGGGTGTGGCATCCGCCAGGTGCGACGCGGCGGCGGCCTCCCGGATGAGCGCCAGCACCTGGTGCGTGGTGGGTGACGGCGGCGGCTCATCCACGGGCGCCAGCACAATGTTGTCCACGCCGCCGGTCGTCACGCGCCGCAAGCTGGGCACGCTGCCGCCGTGGCCGGCGCTGAAGCTGGCGCTGGCACTCGCCAGCGCTGGCATCATTCCGTTCCTGCCGCCACTGCCGCCGCCGCCGCTGCCAGCTGCCGTCGGCGTGGCAGAGGTGGTGCCATTCAGCGGCACGGCGCCCAGCAGGTGGCCCAGCGCCAGGCACACCAGGAACTCACGAAATGTGAGGCGGCCCTCATCCCACATGTCCGCGCCCGCAAAGATGGCCTGCACCACCGCCGGCGTCACCGCGCCGCCCAGCTGCTGCAGCGCGCGCAGCAGGTCGCTGTACGCTATCGTGCCCACCTCCGCCTGTGGGTGGATTGGGGG
>Ga0066256_1004609_pt1 | contig 12156 bp, 9 predicted proteins | sample ThiBio_1000_biof_FD_87107 | JGI IMG/M metagenome (GOLD analysis project Ga0066256, IMG submission 87107) | Wastewater bioreactor microbial communities from Cape Town, South Africa - Thiocy_expt_1000_biof (version 2) | ecosystem: Engineered > Bioreactor > Thiocyanate-remediating >...
GCGGCTATGGGCGCTTGCGGGGAGCTCGACGTCCGCGACGCGCGCGACGGTGACCGTCCCGGAAGACGTCCCGCCCGGAAGCTACGCCCTCTCGATCTTCGCCAACGCCATCTCCGGCGGTCGCATGGTGACGGTCGCGCCCAATTCGGCCCCCACGGCCCAAGCGATCGCCGCGACGACGATGAACGACACGCCCGTCGTCATCACGATCACTGCAACCGATCCCGACGCCGGACAGGCATTGACGTATGCCGTCGTCACGCCGCCTCAGCATGGAACGCTGAGCGGCTCGCTTCCGTCCGTCACCTATACGCCGAACGCAGGCTACATCGGCTCGGACAGCTTCACCTATCAAGCGAGGGACTGCGGCCTCGACAGCAACCTGGCGACCGTGAGCATCACGGTCCAGGATCGGCCGCCCGCGATTACATGCCCGGCCGACGTCGTCATCGAGGCCACGGACGCGAGCGGCGCGGTGGCCACCTGGCCTCCGGCAACGGCGACGGACACGGACGCACAGGCGCCGGAGATCACGTATTCGCCTCAGCTCGGGAGCAAGTTGCCGCTCGGAGCTACGACCGTGACCGCCACCGCGCAAGACTCGGACGGTAACGATTCGTCATGCACGTTCCGGGTGACCGTGACGGACACGACTCCGCCGGTCATCACCTGCCCGGCCGACGTCGTCGTCGAAGCCACGAGGCCCGATGGGGCAGCAGCCAGCTGGCCACCGGCGACAGCTACCGACACGGCATCGACGCCCGAGATCACCTACTCGCATCCGCTCGAAAGCACCTTCCCGCTCGGAAGCACGACGGTGACGGCCAAGGCCAAGGACCCCTCGGGGAACGAGGTCGCGTGCACCTTCGACGTGCTCGTCGAGGACACGGATGGCGGCTCTGGCGGCTGCGGCTGCCGCCAGAGCCCGAGCCGAGCCAACCTGTCACCGCTCGCACTCGTCATCGGTCTCGCTGCATGGGTCGGGCGACGACGTTCGAGGGAACGTGCACTCGGCTGACGCTCAGGCGAGCGCCTGAAGAACGGCCTCACCGTGTGCATCGGAAGAACTGCGGCCATGATCGCCTGAACGGCTCGAGCGCATCTCGAACAACGGCGTCCAACTCCTCCATGCGTCCCCTGCTCGCTTTGCTCGGTCTCGTCATGATCGTGGGGTGCGCGTCTGCCGTGCGCGAACCTCCACGCTGTGACGTCGCCTCATGTTGTCCAGGCAGCGGCTACGTGTATCAGCCTCTGGAGGGATGCGTCCGCGCAAGCCAGCCACCGCTCTGCGGATGCGTGTGCAAAGGCGGACAGCCGTATCGAACGCTGGAAGAATGTGAACACGCCGTGCGTGACGCGAACCGATAGGCGCACCGAGAGAGAGACAACGCTGCGTCCGCCGCTCTCGCTTCGAGCAGCTGCTCGACCGCTCGCGCACTCCCCTTCCCGGGCTCATCGGGGGTGCCGCATGCCGGACGAATAGGCTCGCCACACGAGAGCCGAGCCCGAGCCCGTGGCAAGACACCTGCATCATCGGATCGCGCGAGGTGTGCCAATGACTCAGCCGAGACGGGTGCAAGACACGACCGCAACTCCTGGGCGGAAGCCGCATCCAGGAGCCGAAGGCGAGTCGGCGAGCCGCAGCAAAGCGCTCGAGGAGCACGGCGGTGTCCCGCTCACCGATCGGGTCGAAGGAGGTCAGCTTCGCGGCGTCGAGGAAGAAGGTCGTCCGACAACGGGAACACAGCGCGGACCGGAGAAGACGCGACCCGAGAGGTAACGGCTGCCCCCCGTCGCGCCAGGCGATCCGGCGCATCAAAAGAATGGGCGGACGGCGCTCGAAGATGGCGTGGCCCGACATCATCGCGGCTCGTTCGTCTCAGGCTGGCGTGGGTGAGCAGAGCGGCTGGGCCCCTTCAGCTCCACGAGGATCTCGCGATGATCGTCGGTGCCTACGTTCTCGACGGCATGGACGATTCCCGGGCCGACATCGGTGTATTGGACGAAGCCCGCCGGCTCCTCGCTCGTCTCGATAGGCTCGCTTTCGCGGAGCAGCGCGAGCTTGCTCTTCGTCAGGTAGACGAACAGGTAGTCGGCGTCGTGGATGTGCCGCGTTGACAGCTCACCCGGGCGGAGGTGCATCTCCCATACACGGACGCGGTCGTTCTCGAACAGCAGCTTGGTGCCGACCTTGTGGCTCGGCTCCGTCATCTGTCTCTCGGAGCTCATCGCATCCTCACGTTCTCGGTTCCCTCAGAAGCGCGGCGGAAGACACGCGCCATGCTGGGTACGTTGCCCGTCCGCCCGCATCTCCGGCATGGAGTTGGGAGCACGTCGGCTCAGGCCGCAGTCCTGCGCGTCGTGATTGCAAGATCCTTGCTGCACCGAAGGGAGCTTCGATTCCGGCTACACAACGGGGGTCCACTCCCCCGCGGTCACCGGAGCTTCCACGGGCATCGGCTTTGAGCTCGCCAAGCTCTGCGGTGAGCAGCGACGACCTGGTCGTCGTCGCCGACGAGCCGAAGAGCGACGAGGCCGCGCGAACGACGACCCGCGCTGAGCTCACGGCGTGTGCGCGCCGAAGAGGCGATGCCACGTACGGCACGGCGACTGCACGGTGGATCGTGTGGGCGTTCGAGTCGACCGTGATGTGACAGCGTTTGGCGGAGAGCACGCGATCCGCCTCTCCAATGGAGAGGTCGAGGTCCTGGCATCAACGGATTACGGACCGAGGATCCTCCGCTACGCGTTCCGTGAGCACGAGAACGTCTTCGGCTTTGTCGCTCCCGCCGAGGAATCGTATGCGACTCCGTATGGTGAAGCGTGGCACCCGTACGGCGGGCACCGACTGTGGCACGCACCGGAGCATCCGGTACGGACGTACATCCCGGACAACAGCCCTGTTCGCGCGGACATCGACGACGAGGACAACAGCTTGCTCCTGTCGCAAGGGGCGGAGAAGCCGACCGGGCTTGCGAAGGCCCTTCGGGTCGTCCTGAGCGAGCGAGGCTCACGGGTCGTCGTCACGCACTGGATTCGCAACGTCGGTGATGGTCCTGTCGACCTCGCTCCTTGGGCGGTGTCTCTGATGGCGCCGGGCGGCACTGCTCTACTTCCGAATCCGCCATTCGCACCGCATCCGGCCGCGCTCCTGCCCTCGGCGCGGCTCGTCACTTGGCCCTATACCACCCTTGCGGACCCACGCTTTCGGTTCGGTTGGGGGTTCGTGCGGGTCACGCAAGACCCAACGGCGAGCTCGCCCCAGAAGATCGGACTTCTCGATACACATAATGGCTGGGCCGCCTATTCCCGCGGTGACACCTTGTTCGTAAAGCGATATCCGCTCGCAACGCCGGACGCTCCGCTCGTCGACCTCGGCTGCAACGTCGAGCTGTTCACGAACGCCAGGTTCCTCGAGCTCGAGACACTCGGACCGGTCACGACGCTCGCCCCCGGCGACATGGTCGAGCACGTAGAGACGTGGGAGCTCTTCGAGCGCATGGCCATTCCCGACGACGACGAGGCTACCGGGAAGGTATTGGCTGACGCTCTCGACGACCCACGGCTCAACCGCATCTGACGACGCAAACAAGAGCCGCGCAGTCCGGGAAACGCCCGCAAACAGCTCGTCAGCCACCGCGAGGTCGTCGCTCGAGCTCCGGGCGGTGGCTTGGGCCCTGCACGAACGCCGTCGGTGCCGGGGTCATCGCGCCACTCCGGCTCCAACAGAGGCAACTTGGAATCGACGTCCGACGTACCCCAACCCGCCTCGCAGTACACGGCTTCACGCATCGTCGAGAAGTTCGAGCACGTGGTCGTGTTCGTCTTGATGGGCCTTCTCGTCGTGGTGATCACGGTGGCGACCCTGGAGCTCGTCTGGCTCCTCTTCAAGGACATCACGACCCCGGCGGAGCTCCTCTTGAACGTCGAACAGATGTTCGAGCTCTTCGGCTTCTTTCTCATGGTGCTCATTGCAATGGAGCTTCTGGCGACCTTGAGGTCGTATCTCTACGAGCGTGTGGTCCACGTCGAGGTGGTGCTCGAGGTGGCGCTCATTGCCGTCGCACAGAAGGTGATCATCCTCGATACAGCGAGGGCCGGCGGGCTCACGCTCATCGGCTTGGCAGGCCTGCTCCTGGCACTCGCCGCAGCGAGCTGGGCAGTACGCACAGTCCGGCGGCGCGGAGGCAGTCCGGATGGCCAATGAGAATCAGTGCAGCTGCGCCGTAGCGGGATACACAATCTCTCTTCCCGCTCGCTTCGCCTCGATGAGATGTGCCGTGTTCACGAGCCCGATGTGCGAGAAGGCCTGGGGGAAGTTGCCTAGTTGCCGGTGGCGCTCCGGGTGGTACTCCTCCGCCAGCAGGCCCAGGTCGCTGGAGAGGGAGACGAGGCGCTCGAGGAGGGCCTCCGCTTCATCGAGGCGACCGACCATCGCGTAGTTGTCGGCAAGCCAGAAGCTGCAGATGAGGAATGTTGCTTCGTGTCCTGGCAGGCCGTCCACACCGGTTTCGCTCGAATATCGGAGAACGAGGCCGTCCCACGTGAGGCCCTTCTCGATCGCTGCCACGGTGGAGAGCATCCGGGGATCGTCGGCAGGCAAGAAGCCCATGTGCGGGATCAAGAGAACGCTCGCGTCCAGGGCCTCCGAGCCGTACGACTGAGTGAACGCTCCGATGCGCTCGTTGTAGCCTCGCTGAAGCAGGTTGCTTCGGATCTGTTCGCGAAGGGCACGCCAGCGGGGGAGGCGTGTCTCCACTCGGTGGTGTCCTTGGACGCCGAACTCCTCGATCATGCGCACCGCCCGATCCACCGCCACCCAAGCCATCAGCTTCGCGTGAGTGAAATGGCGATGGCCCTCGCCGCGAACCTCCCAGATGCCCTCGTCCTTCCGTTGCCAGGCCTGTTCGACGAAGTCGACGATCGCCAAGATCGGGCCCCAGGTGTCCGCTAGATCCGGCACACCGTAGACGTGTGCGTCGTACAGCGTGTTGAGCACCTCGCCGTAGACATCGAGCTGGAACTGGTCGTACGCGCCGTTGCCGATGCGCACGGGGCGTGAGTCCTCGTAGCCTGGAAGCCAGGGCAGCTCGATCTCCTCGAGGCGATGCTCGCCAGCAACTCCATACATGATCTGCAGCTGGGCCGGTGCACCCGCGACCGCGCGCATCAACCAATCCCGCCACGCTGTTGCTTCGTCGATGTAGCCGCTGCGCATGAGCGCATCGAGCGTGAGCGTCGCGTCGCGTAGCCAGCAGTACCGATAATCCCAGTTTCGAACGCCGCCGAGCTCCTCGGGAAGCGAGGTCGTCGGGGCAGCGACGATCCCGCCAGTTGGCTCGTACGTGAGCGCCTTCAGCGTGAGAAGCGAGCGGACGACGGCGTCACGAAAGCGGCCTTGGTAGGGGCAACGGGTCGCCCAGTTTTGCCAGTAGCGCTCGGTACGTTGAAGCTCCTTGCCTGCGTCGATGACGTCGTGGGAAGGGCGTTCGTGCGACGGGTAGAACGTGAGCGTGAATGGCAGGCGCTCACCTGCGCGGACGGTGAAGTTCGCCTCCAGTCGCGCAACGTCCCAGTCCGGCTCGATGGGGACAGGGCTGTTGAACAGGAGCGCGCTCGGTCCCGACGTCAACGTCGCGCGCATGCCGTCCACCTTGATCCACGGAATGTGGGCGCCGTACCCGAAGCGCGCCTTCAGATCGACGTGCATCGGGACCTCCCCCTCGATGCCCTCGACGATTCGGATGATGTCGTGCTCGGTCTCGCCCGGCGGCATGAAGTCGATGACACGCGCTCGGCCCTTGTCCGTCGTGATCTCGCTCTCGAGGATGAGTGTGTCCTGCCGGTAGTGACGCTCGATGCTACGTACCGGCGCGGCAGGTCGCATTGCCCAGTACCCGTTCTGATCGTTCCCAAGGAGCTTTGCGAAGCACGCATCCGCGTCGAAGCGCGGGAGACAGAGCCAGTCGATGGATCCGCCGAGCGAGATCAGAGCCACCGTGGTCGCGTCACCGATGAGCCCGTAGTCTTCGATGGGGGCAGGCATGTTTGGATCATGGGGACGCACGCACGCCGCGCAATTAGCCAATGCGCGCTTCGCTCCTCAGCTCTAGGGCGGTCGACGGCGGCATGCCGGATGCTTCCCCTAGAAGACCCCTACAGGAGGCGTCCATGCGAGCGCTGGCGGTATTCCCAGACCGACGCGAGCTGCGAATGATCGACGTCCCCGAGCCCGTGCGCCGGGGCGAGCGCGAGGTGACGGTACGAATCCGGGAAGTCGGCATTTGCGGCACGGATCGCGAAATCGGCGCGTTCCACTACGGCGCACCGGCACCAGGAGCCGAACGGCTCGTGCTCGGCCACGAGGCACTCGGCGAGGTCATCGAGGTCGGTTCGAGCGTCAGCACCCTCGCCCCCGGCGATCTGGTCGCGCTCACGGTGCGCCGGCCCTGCGACGCCGTCTCGTGCGTGGCCTGCCGAGCGGGTCGTCAGGACTTCTGCGTCTCCGGACGTTTCGTCGAACGCGGGATCCACGGCGCCGACGGCTACCTGACCGAGCTCGTGGTGGAGGACGAGCGGTACCTCGTCAAAGTGCCCCATGGGCTCGCGGAGGTCGGCGTCCTGATCGAGCCGCTCACGATTGCCGCCAAGGCCGCGGTCGATCTCGACGCGATTCTGCGCCGCTATCCCTGGGAGCCGGTCGGCCTCCGGGCGCTCGTGCTCGGCGCGGGCCCCATCGGTCTGCTCGGTGCGATGATGCTCGTGGCGCGAAACGTCACGACGTTCGTCTACTCGCGCGAGGCCGCGGACAGCGATCGCGGTGAGCTCACCCGCTCGTTCGGGGCCGAGTATGTTTCTGCGGGCGACACGCCGTTGTCGGAGCTTCCGCCCCGCATCGGCAACGCGGACGTCGTGTTCGAGGCGGTCGGTGCGGCCAGAGTCGCATTCGGTGCACTTCCCGCGCTCGCGCCCAACGGCGTCTTCATCCTGAGCGGTGTCCCCGCGGCCGGCACGCCAATCGAAATCGACCTCGACGGCATCATGCGAGACATCGTGCTCAAGAACCAGGTGCTGTTCGGAACCGTGAACGCGTCCCGCGCTGCATTCGAAGCGTCGGTGCGTCAGCTCGAACAGTTCATGGGTCTGTTCCCGGACGCGCTCCGCAGCCTGATCACGCATCGCGCGACGCTCGAGGACGCACCCGAGCTCTTGCACCGTCCGGGCGGCATCAAGCAGGTCGTGTCGCTCGCCGCGTGAGCCGTGCGGACCTTGCCGTAGACGTCAGCGTCGAGCGGACCGGAGTGTTCGACATCAACTTCGAATTCATGCCTGTGTTGGCGATGGGCGCGTCGCATGCATCCCACGGGACGCCGTGCATCCCTTGGAATCGAACGAGTCGGACGAGTCGTGGATCGACGTGACTGTGCCGATCCGGAACGGCATGCTCCACTGGCCAGGCAATCCTGAGATCGTCGTCACCCAAACGGAGCATCTCCGGCGTGGCGATGAGGCGACAGTTTCGTGTGTCTCGCTCGGGGTTCACACCGGAACGCACGTCGATGCTCCGGTACACTTCATCATCGACGGCGCGGGCGTCGACTCCATTCGCCTGGACCGTCTGATCGGACCGGCCCGCGTTCTCGACCTGGGCGAAGTCGATCGTATCCGGCAGAGTGAGATCGAGGGGCGGGAGATCCGCGCGGGCGACCGAGTTCTCTTCAAGACCCGCAATTCTCGGTATTGGAACGAGAAGGATTTTCGCTCCGACTACACCTGTTTGGTGCCGGAGTCGGCACGTTGGCTCGCCGCGCAAGGCGTATTGACGGTCGGGATCGACTACCTGTCGATAGCGAGCATGGACTCCGGCCCCGAGACACACCGAGCTCTCCTCAGCGCCGGCGTCTGCATCATCGAGGGACTCGACCTGTCGGGGGTCGGCCCCGGTCTCTACGACCTCATCTGCTTGCCGCTGCGGCTCGAAGGACTCTACGGCGCTCCGGCGCGGGTCCTCCTTCGTAAGTCGCGGCTCGCAGACGAGCAAGGAACTCGGGGCTCGCGCCCCAATCCCCCGCAGAGGAGACTCTGATGGCTTTCGACGCACGAAACCTCCGAAGTCAGAAGCTCCGGAACGTCAACTTCCAGGGTGATGCGCTCCGCATGGGGATGAACTGGACGGAGGAGGATCTCGGCAAGCCACAAGTCCTCGTCGACAGCGCGTACGGCATGGGCCACCCCGGAACGTTTCACTTCCGACCGCTCATCGAGGAGATCTCGAACGGCGTCTTCGAAGCGGGGGGCAAGCCGGGAGTCTTCAACGTGAGCGACATCTGCGACGGCGTCGCGCAGGCGACGAGCGGGATGAGCTACTCGCTCGTATCGCGTGACGTGATGGCGGCAATGGTGGAGATCCACGCGCTCGGGCACCCGCACGACGGGATCGTGCTCTTGTCGGGGAACGACAAATCGGTCCCCGCACACCTCATCGCGATCGCGCGCTGCAATCTCCCGGCGATCCATGTGCCCGGCGGCACGCAGCTCAACGCACCCGACTACTTCACCTCGAACAGGCTGTGGCCGCTGGGGATGCACGTCTCGCGAGGCGAGAAGACCCACGAGGAGCTCTTCGAACGACAGAAGAACGCGTGCCCTACCTGCGGCGCGTGTCAGTTCATGGGCTCGGCGTCGACGGGTCAGGTCCTCGCCGAAGCGCTCGGGCTGGCGCTGCCAGGCTCGGCGTTGATCCCGGCGCCGCTGACGATGCTCCTCAGGTACGCGCGCGCGGCAGGGAAGCAGATCCTGAAGCTCGTCGAAAAGGGCCTCCTCCCACGCAACATCCTCACTCGAGACGCGTTCGAGAATGCCGTCGTGGTCCACGCCGCGGTCGGCGGCTCGACGAACGCGCTCCTGCATCTGCCCGCCGTAGCGCGTGAGGTCGGGATCGACCTCAGCGTCGACGACTTCGATCGGATCCACCGGCGCGTGCCCGTCCTCGCGAACGTGAAGACCACTGGGAAGTATCCGGTCGAGTACTTCTATTACGCCGGCGGCGTTCCGAAGGTGATGCTCGAGCTCAAGGACCTGCTCCACCTCGACTGCATCACCGTGACCGGCAAGACGCTCGAAGAGAACCTCGACGAGATCGAGCACTCGACGTTCTTCGAAGAGCGCCTCGGTTACCTTCACAACTACCGCATACCCGCTACGGAGATCATCCGCCCGCGCACCGAGCCGTTCTGCGCCGAAGGCGGGCTCGCCATCCTGCGGGGCAACATCGCGCCGGAGGGAGCCATGATCAAATCGTTCACGATACCCGAGGACATGCACGTCCACGTAGGGCCGGCGCGCGTCTTCGACCGAGAGGCCGACTGCCTCGAAGCGTTGAAGCACCACACGATCGTGCCGGGCGACGTGATCGTGATCCGATACGAGGGCCCGCGCGCCAACGGGATGCCGGAGATGTACTTCGCCTCGGCCGTACTCGACGCCGATCCTGTGCTCGGCCAGACCACGGCGCTCGTCACGGACGGCCGCTACTCGGGCGCGATGAAGGGACCGTGCATCGGTCACGTGTCGCCCGAGGCGGCCCTCGGAGGCCCGATCGCACTCGTGGAAGATCGCGACCTCATCGAGCTCAACATCCCGGAGCGCAAGCTGGCGCTCGTCGGCCTTCACGGACGTCGGGCCACGGAGGCGGAGATCGCGCAGGCGCTGGCGGACCGGCGTGCGCGCTTCAGCCCTCCACCTCCGCGTCACAGCGATGGCATCCTGGCGCTCTACGCGCGTGTCGCGAGCACGGCCTCGTCGGGTGCGTCGCTGACGCCCTCGGCGGCCGAGGGCGAGAAGCCTGCAGAGCCCCCGCGTGTTTCGCCCGAGCGCGAGCCCGCAGCTCCAAGCCCCGCGGCTCCTGCAACGGCGTCCGAGTTGGCGCAGACTCCATTCGAGGGGGAGGAGTCGGCGGCGGTAGCGGACCCGACGCCGCCGGAGGTCCTGCGCGAGGGGCACATCAAGGTGGTCGTCCTCGACTACGACTTCGGTGACGTCGACATCGAGCGATCGATCATCGAAGGCGCCGGATTCGAGCTCGCTCTAGCCCAGTGCAAGAGCGAGGAAGAGGTCATCGCGGCTGCGCATGATGCGTACGGAGTCCTCTGTCAGTACGCCCCCGTGGGCGCACACGCGATCGACTCGTTCGAGCACTGCCGTGTGATCGCTCGGTACGGGACGGGCGTCGATATCGTCGACGTCGACACCGCGACCAAACATGGGATTCAGGTCACGAACGCCCCCAACGACTGGTGCTCCGACGAGGTCGCCGATCACGCCGTGACCCTGTGGCTCACGGCAGCACGCAAGATCGTGAAGTACGACGCGGCGACGCGACGTGGTGAGTGGCATTGGCAGACCGGCAGGCCGATCAAGCGGCTCCGTGGAAGTGTCTTCGGGCTGCTCTCCTTCGGGGCGATCGCGCGCACGATCGCCGAACGAGCACGGGCCTTCGGGGTCGAGCTCTGGGCACACGACCCGTTCGTCGACGCCGAGGAAATGCGGGCGCTCGGTGTGCGGCCGGTCTCGTTCGTCGAGCTGGTGGAGGGCTCGGACTATCTCGTGATCCAGTCTCCGCTGACCGACGAGACGCGCGGGCTCTTCGACGAGGACGTGCTTCGTCGGATGAAGCGAAGCGCCATCCTCGTCAATACCGCGCGTGGGCCGATCGTCAGCGATCGCGCGCTCTACCGCGCCCTCACGGAGGGCTGGATCGCCGGAGCGGCGCTGGACGACCTCGAAGAGGAGCCCGCAAAGCATCGCGATTGGCGGCCGGAGAACCCGCTCCTTCGGCTCGACAACGTCATCGTGACGCCGCACGCAGCGTATTACTCCGAAGAGTCGCTCCGCATGGTCCGCACGATCGCGGCGAACGAGGTCGTGCGCGTGCTGACGGGTCAACGCCCACGCTCCCCCGTGAACGTCGTCGAAGAAGCGGAGAGGAACAGCGCATGATCCCCCGCTCGCGGCTCGACTCGCTCCGAACGATCGAACGAGAGCGCGCGCTCGCCGTGGTTCGCCTCGAAGACGCGGCGCCGCTCCTGCCCGTCGTCGAGGCGCTGGCCGCCGGTGGCGTCCATATCGTCGAGATCACCGTGACGATCCCGGGCGCTCTCGAGGCCATGGCACCGCTCGGTGCAAAGCTCGGTCCTCGGGTGTTGATCGGCGCGGGCAGCGTGCTCGACGCCGAGACGGCTCGACTCGCCATCCTTGCAGGCGCCCGATTCGTCGTCGGTCCGACGTTCCGGCCGGCCGTCGTCGAGCTCTGCCACCGCTACGACGTCCTGGCCATCCCGGGTGCCTACACGCCGACGGAGATCCTGAGCGCATTGGAGGCCGGAGCCGATCTCGTCAAAGTGTTTCCCGCGGTCGCCCTCGGTCCCGCCTACGTGAGGAACGTGCTCGGGCCGCTGCCTCATCTCAGGCTGCTGCCAACGGGAGGAGTGACCACCGAGAACGCTGCGGAGTTCCTCGACGCCGGAGCCGTCGCGGTCGGGGTCGGCGGAGCCTTGCTCGACGGCGAGGCCTTGGCGCGAGGCGACTACCCGCGCGTCACGGAAGCGGCCCGTCGCCTGACGAGCGCCATCAGCGCGGCATGCGGGAGGTCCCGATGACGCGCCCGAAGACGGTCACCTTCGGAGAGGTCGTTCTCCGTCTCACCCCGCCCGGATACGAGCGGTTCATGCAATCCCCGACGCTGAATGCGCACTTCGGCGGCGCGGAAGCGAACGTGGCCGTGAGCCTGGCCCATTTCGGACTGAACAGCCACTTCGTCAGCCGTGTGCCTCGGAATCCCATCGGCGATGCAGCGTTGCGGGCGTTGCGGGCAGAGGGCGTCGACGTCCGATCCGTCCAGCGCGGCGGCGAGCGTCTGGGCATCTACTTCACCGAAACGGGGGCGAGCCAGCGTCCATCGCTCGTCGTGTACGATCGCGCGCATTCGGGATTCAGCGAGCTCGAGCCGGAGCGCATTCCTTGGTCCGACGTCCTCCGCGGCGCCCGCTGGTTTCATACGACGGGGATCGTCCCGGCTCTCGGAAAGGGCGTGGCCGAGTGCACGAGGGAAGCGCTCGTAGCCGCGCGCGCGACTGGAGCCAGGGTGAGCTTCGACGT
>Ga0066256_1002963_pt1 | contig 12155 bp, 13 predicted proteins | sample ThiBio_1000_biof_FD_87107 | JGI IMG/M metagenome (GOLD analysis project Ga0066256, IMG submission 87107) | Wastewater bioreactor microbial communities from Cape Town, South Africa - Thiocy_expt_1000_biof (version 2) | ecosystem: Engineered > Bioreactor > Thiocyanate-remediating >...
CGCTTTAATCATTACTTTATACATGCTGGTGAATTATGCTTATGTAAAAGTGATCGGGTTTGAGGAATTAAAAACGAGTAAGAATATCGCGGCAATTATGGCTTCAAAAATTTTCGGTCCACAGGCTGATATTGTGCTTTCCGTTTTGTTGTTTCTCGGCGTATTGGCTTACATCAATGGTTCGCTGCTCAGCAATCCGAGGGTGATGTATGCGATGGGGAAGGACAATATCCTGCCACGATCTTTTACAAAGCAGAATAATAATGGAGCGCTCACCTTGTCTTTAAGTCTTTTTGCCGGTATTGCAGCGTTAGTGGTATTTTGGGCCGAAGAATTTGATAAGATTCTGAGCTTTACAATTTTTCTCGATTGTTTCGGCATGGCGCTCTCGGCGGCGAGTATTTTTGTGCTGCGCCGTAAAACGAAACACCTTGACGGTAAAGGCATTTATAAAATGAGATGGTACCCGTGGCTCCCGATCATCTTTATCATTAACTATGTTTTTGTAGCGATCGCGATTGCGTTGGATTATGAAAAAAATGATCATGCTGCGCTGACCGGAATGGCGGTGCTGGCAGCATTTTTAGTGATTTATTTTATTTTTTATCATAAGAAAGCAGTTAATAATAAGCAATGACCAATTTGGTGAGTTATGATAAATAACTTTCAACACTCCTCTTTGGGGAATCTTAAACCTGAGCACAAAATTTTTTAAGAACCATGGATCTTTCATACATTATAAACGAGTTAGGCGAGGATCGTGATAAGTATTTTAACGCGGTAAGCCCGCCAATTATGCAGGCAAGTAATTTCAAATTAAATACTGTTGACGATCTTTCAAAGGCATTCGCCGATGAGTTTGATTCGGAGCAGGGGTATTTGTACAGCAGGGGACATAATCCAACCGTTGATATTTTGCGCAAAAAACTGGCTGCGTTAGATGGTGCAGAAGATTGCCTCGTGTTCAATAATGGCGCTGCGGCAACTACCGCGGCTGTGATGGCGAATGTAAAGGCCGGCGACCACGTTGTGTGCGTGGCGCATCCTTACACCTGGACAAAAAAATTGTTTGATGTATTGCTTTCGAAGTTTAATGTTAGCTGCACCTACATTAAAGGGACTGAATTGCAAGATTGGAAAGACGCTACAAAAGAACAGACGGTCTTGTTTTATCTTGAATCGCCCAATAGCTGGACCTACGAATTGCAGCCACTGAAAGAAATTGCCCAATTCGCGAAACAAAAAAATATCATCACGGTCATTGACAACACTTATTGTACGCCTTTGTATCAGAATGTAATTGAACTAGGCATTGACATTGCGATGCAAACCTGCACCAAGTATATTAGCGGGCACAGCGACACTCTGGGCGGGGTACTTTGTGGCAGTAAAACAATGATGCGTAAAATTTTTGAAAGCGAGTATCTTACGCTGGGTAACGGCATTCAGCCTTTCAGTGCATGGCTGCTGCTGCGCGGCTTGCGCACACTGCCCATGCGCCTGCAAAGAGTAAATGAATCCACAAAAAAGATCGTTGAGTTTTTAGACGGGCATCCGGGTGTGGAAAAAATTATTTTTCCATTTCATCCTTCATTTCCGCAATTTGAATTGGCAAAACAACAAATGAAATCGGCAATGGGACTTGTGACAATAGTTTTAAAAAACCCCCATCGCGATGCAATTGTGAAATTCACTGAAAGTTTGAAAGCGTTTCTGATAGCGGTGAGCTGGGGCGGGCATGAATCGCTTATTATTCCGCGCTGCGCGGGGATAAAAAAGGAGCGCTACGATCCTGCTAATGAAATCCATCGCCAGATAAGGCTATACATTGGTTTGGAAGATGCGGATTATTTGATAAAGGATTTGGATGATGCGCTGAAACTAATTGAATAAGATTAATATCGATAAAAATCACAGTACTCCTCATTGCAAATCAGTTTTCTTAAAACCGGATCGCTGAGTACATCAACATAATCCATCCATTTGCCATTCACTTTTATTTTTCTATAAACAAGCCGTATGCCATGACTGTAATCAGCATACCAATTTACATGGCCGGTGTATAATGGTTGAATTGGTTTGCCGTTCATCAGATGCCAGCCATAAATCGCCACACGATTGGGTTTCTCGCTTCTGCCTATTTTCCGGCTGATCACAACATCTTTTTTAATTCCTGCGATCAGGCCTTTTCTGTTTCTTCTTTGTCCTTCAATAATCAGGTGATGCTGCCACATGGTTACAGTACTGTCGCGATAAATATACATCGGCACAGGTTCTAATTTTACCCGGGCTGTTTTGTAAATATCATCAACTATTTTTGTTGTTGGTAAAAAACAGTTGAACGCGTCGGCAAGTTGCTGCGCGGCGATGGGCGTTAAAGGAATTCTTGCCCAGTCTTTATTGGTGCCAATTGATAAATAATCGGGGGTTACAAAATAACTTGCTTTGATTGTTTTACCTGAAGTTGAATCTAACATTGACACGTTCACCTTTTTCAATTTTCTCAAAAACGATGGAAAGTTCCCGGCCGTAATTCTTGTAACTGCAAACGAATCCCTTTGCTTCCATTGCATTTGAATTGCTTCTTGGTAAAATTCAGAACCAGTTATCAGACGCCCAGAGGAACGTGCTGTCTTTTGTGAAAGTTTTGGGCTACAGCTAAAAAGAACAAGTATAATGATTAAATATTTCAGCATGTGGTTTAATTTTCTTTTACTGCAAATTTAAATTAACAATTTCTTCGTAAGAGAAAAACCACCACTTACCGAAAACTTTCCTTTGCTCAGCGCTTTTCTTTTAAATTTGCGGGATGAAATCCTGCTTTACAGTAGCAATTTTTTTGTTCTTTCTTTCGGTGGGGTCTTTCGCGCAGGAAAGGCCGACTGCTGAAAGCTGGACCCTTCAGCAATGCGTTGAGTACGCCATTAAAAATAACATCTCAGTAAAGCAGGCTGATGTGCAGGCCAGGATTGATAAATTAACATTGGAGCAAAGTAATCTGGCGCTATATCCAAACGCCAGTTTTCAAAGTAATCAGGGGTTTCGGCTGGGGCGTTCCATTGATCCCACGCAGAACCAGTTCACCACCAGCAGCATGTTTTTTTCAAATCCTAATTTGAATCTGGACGCCGAATTATTTAACTGGTTCCGAAAAAAAAATACAATTGCAACCAACAAACTTCTTGCAGAAGCGGGAGGCGCTAAATTAGAGAAAGCCCGCAACGATATTGCACTGAATGTTGCAAATGCTTACCTGGCCGCACTTTTAAACAAGGAACAGATCAATGTGGCGCAGGTTCAGCTCAATCAAACACGGGAACAATTAACGAATATTGAAAAGCAGGTGAATGCCGGTGCCCTGCCGGAACTAAACCTTGCCGAGATGCAAACCCAGCTTGCAAATGACAGCGCTACCCTGATCGGTTCGCGAGCCAATTACACACTTTCTTTATTGCAGTTAAAAGCTGTGCTAAATCTGGATGCTGCGGAACCTTTTGGCATTGCTACACCGCCGGTTGAAGATATTCCGGTAGAACCCTTGTCAGAGTTGGACCCCGCGAGTGTTTACGCATCGGCACTTGAAAACCTTCCTCAGCAGAAAATAAATACACTCAATGTACAAGCGGCGGAAACAAATGTAAAAGTTGCACGTGCTTCAATGTATCCCACTTTTTACGCCTTTGGCGGACTTGGTTCCAACTATTCAAGCCTGCAAAAAGTAATTCCAACGTCTTACGAACAAAAGATTTTACAAATTGGGTCGGTTACGATCAACGGGACCACGCATCCGGTGCTGTCTGCCTGGCCGCAGGATATTCCTGTCGGTACAAAAAAAGGTTCCTATTTTAACCAGATCGCAAACAACTTTGGCCAAAATATTGGTGTTGGCCTCACTGTGCCGATTTTTAACGCCGGCATGGCACGTACAAACTGGAAAAAAGCGCAGTTGAATGTAGAATCTCAGCAGTTATTGAAAGAACAGGATTCAAGAACATTGAAACAGGATATTTATCAGGCTCATACAAACGCTGTAGCTGCTCTTGAAAAATTCAATGCGGCATCCATTGCTTTGGAGTCGGCGCAAAAGGCATACGATTTTGCAAAAAGGCGTTTTGAAGTGGGGCTGTTACAACCAATTGACCTGATCATCAATCAGAATAATTTATCGCGCTCAAAAATCAACATGATTTCAGCGCAATATGATTATGTGTTTAAAATGAAATTGCTTGAATTTTATAAAGGCAAGGGATTAAAGTTATAAAATAAAAATACTTTCCCTTTCGGGGGAGGTTGGAGGGGGCTTTATGAGCAAAAAATGGAAGCGAATATTAATTATCGGCGGCAGCGTACTGGCGTTGCTGATAGTTTATACGGCGATAAAAAATAAAGATAAGGATGTAATAAAAGTTACCACCGAGAAGGCGGCTTTGCGTTCGGTTACAGAAAGCGTAAACGCAAGCGGGCAGGTTTATCCCGAATACGAAGTGAAGATCAGCCCCGACATTAGTGGCGAGGTGATTGAGTTGAGGGTGGAAGAAGGCGACAGCGTTACAAGAGGCCAGGTGCTTGCGAGGGTTTATGCAGATATTTACGCGTTGCAAAGAGACGAAGCTTCTGCGCGGGTAAGCCAATCGCAGGCCAATGTTTCCAACAGCCAGGCTGCGCTGGGTGCGCAAAAGGCCACTTTAGAGCAGGCGCAACAGGCGTATGATCGTAATAAAAAATTGTACGATGAAAAGGTAATTTCAAAAGCCGAGTTTGAACAGTTTGAAACCAGTCTTTCCAGCGCGAAAGCAAATTATAACGCAAGTGTTCAAAATATAAGAAGCCTGCAGGCGGGCACCAGGAGCGCGCAAACAGGATTACGTTCTGCCAATACTAATTTAGGAAGAACAACAATTACGGCGCCGATGAGCGGCGTGGTTTCTTCATTAAAAATAAAACAGGGCGAAAGGGTAGTAGGTACTGCGCAGATGGCAGGTACTGAAATGATGACGATTGCCGATATGAGCAGTATTGAGGTTCGTGTGGATGTGGGGGAAAATGATATTGTGAAAGTAAATATCGGCGACAATGCAGAAGTTGAAGTGGATGCTTATAATGACAGAAAATTTAAAGGCTTTGTAACAAAAATTGCCAGCAGTGTGAAGTCTTCCGGCCTCGGCGGCGCAACCAATGATGTTACGAATTACGAAGTGCGGATCCGGCTGGATAAAAACTCCTACCTCGATTTAATTGATCCTGCCAATCCGAAAAAATTTCCTTTCAGGCCCGGCATGAATGCCCGTGCTGACATTAAAACAAAGCGTAAAGATAATATTGTAACCGTGCCGATTGCTGCTGTAAATGCGCGGGTTAAAGGCAGTGACAAAAGCCTGGCTGATACCAAAAAAGAAAATGACAAGCCGCAAACCACTGATGCCATTACAAACGACAGTAACAACGAAATGGAAGAAATCGTGTTCATGAAAATGGTGGACGGAACAGTAAAAAAGCGCGTGGTAAAAACGGGCATTCAGGATATTAATTATATAGAGGTAACTGATGGCCTTAAACCGGGCGATGAGGTGGTAACAGGGCCTTATACTGTGATCAGTCAAACATTGAAAGACGGGTCAAAAGTGAAAGTTGTGGGGAAAGATGAATTATTTAAAAAATAATTTACCATGAACAAAATTGTCCGGGTATTTTTTATCAGCATATTTTTTCTGTCAATGCAAAACGGGAACGCTCAAAACAACAAGCCGAAAGCTGTACTGAACCACCAGGCGCTTTATGTGATGGATTTGAAAAAATCGGGGGACTTTTATAAAAATATAATTGGGTTAGAACAGATTGACGAACCGTTTAAAGTTGGCAAACATATCTGGCTGAAAACCGGCCCGGCTACTTCTTTGCACTTGATCCTTGGCGCTGATGCAAAAAAAGAATATTTCAAAAATCATCACATTTGCTTTTCGGTTCCTTCACTTGAAGATTTTATCGTGACGCTTCACCAAAATAAAATTTCGTATGAAGATTCCAGGGGTAACAAGCAAAGTATTACGAATCGTGTAGACGGTGTGAAACAAATATGGATCCAGGATCCTGACGGTTACTGGATTGAGATCAATAACGATCCCGCATCTTTTAAATAGACTTCAACGCTTTTTTGATCAATTCTTCCAGTTGAATTTCAGGTTCTGCCTGCAATGATTTTGATACTGCCTGCTCTGCCATCGTTCGGTGGATGCCCAGAGCCTGCAATGCTTCTATAGCTTCTGTTTTAACGCTGATACCTTGTTCAACAACAACAGAAATATTGTTTGCAGATTGTTTTCCAATCTTATCTTTCAGTTCCAAAATAGTACGTTCTGCAGTTTTTTTACCGATGCCTTTTATTTTTTCGAGCGAGTGGCTGTCGCCGCGAATGATTGCCGCAATAATTTCATCAGGTTTCATGTAAGAAAGGATCAGCCGCGCAGTGTTTGCCCCAATGCCTGACACACTTAGCAGGGCAAGGAAAATATCTTTTTCTTTAACATCGGCAAAGCCGTACAAGAGATGCGCATCCTCTTTTATCAAAAGGTGCGTGAACAACAATCCCTCTTCCAGTGAAAGCACCGCAGAATAAGTGTTCAGGCTGATGTGTACTTCATAACCAACGCCATTCACATCAATAATGATGTTTGATGGATTCTTACTTGTGAATTTTCCTTTTAAATATGCGATCATGTTTTAATGATATTTTATAAGGTGCAAACTGCATCCGGCCCGAAAATATAAAAAAGAGTTTTAAATGAAAAAGTTCTCCCGGGTGCAGAAGTTCCCTGGTGCTAAATTTTTTTTCCTTTGTTCCACGGAAGTTTGGCAATTGCCATTCGCATATAGCATCGGTCAATAATCGAAGTAAAGATCAATCCGCAACAAAGGATAATGGGGATGATGATAAAGTAGGTTGAAATAAAATAATATCCTAAAATAAAGATCAATAACAAAACACCCAAAGTCATTCTGAATTGACGGTCAATAGTCCACACGCTCTTGCTCGTATTGATTTTAGCGTCTTCATTTAATAACCCGTTCATACCGTTTTTTAAAATAAACAAATTGTTAAAACCGGCTTTTTGTAATATTTCGCCCGCTTTTATTGACCTGGTTTGTGTTTGACAAATAAATATAATTGGGCGTTGTTTATATTGTACATAATCTTCAAGCTGAAAATTTGACAGGGGTATGTTAATCGAACCCTCATAATTGGCTTCGGCAAACTCGAACGGTTCTCTTACATCAATTACAACAGCAGTTTGTGCCTCCTCAATTTTGTGCATTTCGTTTTTATCAATCAGAATCACGGCATTTACGCTTTAAATGGTTAAATTTTAGTGTACGCAAAATTAGGTATAATAAAATATCCCCTAATTGAACTGCAAAGGCAAAATAGTATTTTCATGCTTTGGGAAAAAATATATATCCGGGGTTCTCAACACGCAGGTATCCTGAATTAAAAGACTTTAATTACAAACTATAAAACGTCACAGCATTTTCTCCGTAAAATTTTTCTTTTTCTGATTCAGAAAATTGCTGGAAATAGTTATCGGCAATACCTTTTGTTTTTTCATAAGAGCATGAAAGGAGGCAAACAGGCCAGTCGCTACCGAACATCAATCTGTTCGTTCCAAATGTTTCGGTCACAACATCAAGATAGGGTTCAAAATCTTTTTGCTTCCAGTGTTTCAAATTCGCTTCCGTAACCATTCCGCTTACTTTGCAATAAACATTTTCCAGGCCTGTAAATGCCTGTATGTCCTTTTTCCAATCATTTAATTTTTTATTTTTAATGTCAGGCTTGGCGATGTGGTCAATTACGAATTTTTGATTAGGGAATTTTTGTGCTAACTCTTTTGCATATTTTAGCTGGTCGGGAAAGATTAAAAAATCATAAGTGAAATGATATTTTGAAAGAAGCGAGATGCCCCGCATAAATTCTTTCTTCAGCATTAGTGCTCTGTCGCTCTCCCCCTGCAGCACATGCCTGAACCCTTTCAATTTTTTAAAGTTTTGTAAATAGGAAAGGCGCTCGCCAATATCTTTTGCCTGCAGGTCAACCCAGCCTACCACGCCGAGAATAAACTCATTTTCCATCGCATTGTTTAACTGAAAAAAATTTTCAGCGGGCGATTGGTCGCTTTGAATTACAACGCAGCAATCAATACCATTCCGTGTAAGAACGGGTTCCAGGTCTTCGGGTAAAAAATCTTTTTTAATGACTTTCATGTCATCAGTAATCCATGAATCTCTTTCAGGATTGTACAACCAAAAATGCTGATGGGCATCAACTTTTAGCATAAGCTTTAGCAGTTTGTTTTGATGTTCCGAGGCCCTCAATCCCCAGTTCCACCACATCACCCGGCTTTAAATACCACGGTTCGGGTTTCATGCCAAGCCCAACGCCGGCAGGCGTTCCGGTGGAAATTACATCGCCGGGCAGCAGTGTCATAAACTGGCTCAAATGGCTTATCACTTGTTGCACGTTGAATATAAAATCAGACGTAGTTGAGTTTTGCAATAATTCGCCATTCACCTTTAACCAAAGTGTTAAGTTGTTTGGATCGGGAATTTCTTCCTTTGTTGCAAGGAATGGGCCAAGCGGCGCAAACGTGTCGCAGCTCTTTCCTTTCACCCACTGCCCGCCACGCCCAATCTGAAAAGCACGTTCGCTGTAATCGTTATGCAGCGCATATCCTGCAACATAATCGAGTGCCTCGCTTTCTTCAACATACGAACATTTTTTGCCAATGATCACCGCGAGCTCTACTTCCCAATCTGTTTTTTCAGAGTTTTTGGGAATGATCACGTCGTCATCGGGTCCGCAAAGCGCAGTGGTGGCTTTAAAAAAAATAATAGGTTCTTTCGGGATGGGGGCATTGGTTTCTTTTGCATGCAATGCATAATTCAATCCAATACAAATAATTTTTGAAGGGCGGGCTACCGGGCTGTCGAGCCTTTCATTATGACTCACAACCTGCAAAGAGCCTTTGTTTTCATTGATGAATTTTTGCAATCGCGCCAACCCGTCATTTTCAAAAAAATGTTCGTTATAATCTTCGCCAAAAGCTGATGTGTCATATCTTAGATCGTCAATAATAACGCCGGTTTTAATGTTTCCCGGCTCACCGTATCGTATTAATTTCATAAAAATTCAATTGTGCTTTATATTGAAAAAATGTAACTGCCAACTGATACGCGGGCAATTATGTTAATTGTTTAGTTTAATAAACCCTCCGTCAATCGGGTAATCGGTTCCGGTGATAAATGATGCTTCATCGCTGCACAGATAAAGAATCAACGCCGCAATTTCGTCAGGTTTCGCCATTCTCCCGATGGGTTGTGTATGGCTGAGCGCTTCAAACATTTCCTTCTCTTTTCCCGGGTAATTTTTAGCAAGAAAACCATCAACAAACGGTGTATGAACCCTTGCCGGAGAAATGCAGTTGCAGCGAATGTTGTCTTTGATATAATCTTTGGCAACAGAAAGCGTCATTGCAAGCACAGCGCCTTTACTCATAGAATAAGCAAACCTGTCATTGAGGCCTACGCTGGATGCGATTGAGGCTAGGTTTAAAATTACCCCGCCGCCATTCTCTTTCATAAGCGGAACAGCGGCATAAATAGTATTGTAAACACCCTTTACGTTTACGTTATAAACCCTGTCGAAATCATCAGAGCTTGTATTATCAGCTCTGCCAATATGCGAGATGCCGGCGCTGTTTACCAAAATGTCAATCTTGCCAATACTTTTAAAGCAACTTACTACTTCCGGTTGATTGCTCACGTTTAAAAAAACTTTTTCTGCTCTGCCCCCGGCACTAATAATTTCGGCTACAGTTTGTGTGGCTGCATCTTCATTTACATCTGCCACAACCACTTCTGCACCTGCTTTGGCAAATAGTAAACATACGGCTTTTCCTATGCCGCTTCCCCCGCCGGTTATAACTGCAGTTTTATTGGTAAGTTGAAACATTTTTTATTTCTTGAAACTTGTAAGTGAAAAGAGAAGGCAATTTACTATTTAATTTATGAAAATCAGTAGGTTAAATTTTTATATTTATTTTTTCCTAACCTTGAATAAAAAACAAACAGGAGCGTTAATAGTCCTGCGGTCCATTGCATCACTCATATTAGTGATGGCAAAAAAGTACAATATTTTTGGGGCGTTTATGATTGTTGTTTACTTTCGGCGAGAGATAAAGAATCGCAGCCTTGATAAACCCCAAAAACTCCAAACCATGAATCTGAACTCAAAAATGCCAGACCATTATTCTGTTTTTGTATTGGATAAAAGGAGCCGCTAATTACGGAATCGATCTCTTTAACAGTTTAAACCAAAGCAATGGTTAAAGAAGCCTTAGACTTTTTAAGAATTGAGCTTGACTCGTATTTAAACCTTAAAACATTTCAAAATACTGAGTGGGTGAGCCTCGAAAACGTGGCGTTCATAAACGATGGCAACGCCAACAGCGAGAGCAAATCGAAAATTATCCTTAGCCTCGTGAATGTAGAAGAGGATAACGTAATGAAACAACAGGAAAATTTTTCAAGAGCCGAGGGGCGCATATTATATAAGAACCCTAAAATATTTTTGAACCTTTTTATACTATTTACTACAAATGCCACAAGTTATCCTGATAGTCTTAAAAAGTTATCGATGGTGATGCAGTTTTTTCAGGCAAACCCGGTTTTTGATTCTTTAACCAGCCCGAACCTTGATGCGAAAATAGAAAAGCTTCTGGTTAAAATGCACTCTTTATCTTTTGAGCAATTGAATCATTTATGGGGCGTGCTGGGCGGTAAATACATGCCGTCGGTTCTTTATAAAGTTACACAGGTTGTTATTGACGAAGACGCTACATCCGGCGAAGCCGCTTATATCAAAGAAATACAAATAGGTGAAAAAATGAAAAAGATCGTTTCTTCATGACAAGTAAATACGAAATATTATTTTCTGTTGACATCCTGCACGATTATTATAAATCCGGTATTTGCACCGATTTTGTAATAAAGCCCTCAGAAGCAACACTGGTTTTATTGAGAGATTTTGGCCTGGTTTATAAAAATGTAGGTAACCGTCTTGTGATTCTTGCAAAAGTGAAACCTGCCGGAGCCGATGCAGGCAACCTGTTCCTCGAATTAAACCCGCTATCGAAGTTTGTTTTTTATCTCGAATTGATGAACCCGACTTTTACAAGTTTTACCAATGTCGATCTGGACAGGCTCAGGAGTCAGCGCTTCTATTTTTCCAATATGAGTCAGAACACATCAGGAGGAACACATTATTTGCCGGTAAAACCTGCTCTATTTAAAAACACAACCCGGTATTTCCCGGGCGATACAGTTAGCAATCCAATCGGGAATATTTTTGAATGCGTAAAGGAAACAACAGGTAATAATACTTCGGTACCTGAATTTTGGACGTCAAAAACTCAGCGTGCTACATCGGAAGATATGGTTCGCCATGTTATATCAACGGTAAATTATTTTGATGATGGTTCCCTCAATTTCGACATAAGCATATTTGGTTTTAACACTGCGTCAAATATATTTGATGTTCCGGCTCATTCGCAAATTCTACATTTTGATACTCCTCCCGGCAATTTCGATATTGCTTTGCCTGCATTAGCCAAAGGAAAATACAAGGTTGTTATTAACGCCGATGAATTTTTTATTTATGTTGATGAAGCGATTGTTTACAACAATTTCTTAGGTGTTATTGAAATTTTTTCACACCTCCCCGCAACTAATGATTTTTCGTTGATTGATGCGGCGAGTAAACCTAAAGCAAATGAATTCGTCATCAGGTTTGCAAACAGGTCGGCCATCTTAAAATATCACAGTGCGTTTAAAAAGATTTCCGAAATAAAGGACAGCCTTAACCAAATTCAATTTACTGCGCATCCGTCGGCGGCAAACCCTGAGTATTTTGAATCAACCACGCCGGTGCCGCTCATGCAATATCCCGGCAATTTTGAATTTGTTTTAAAAGACGGCCCCACGCCGCCAAAGGGCATCGTTCCTGCACCGGATGTGTGAATACCCGGCTGCCTAACCAGAGAAACATCGGGCAGGCAATATTATTGTAACATGTATCTTAATTATTAAAAAATAAATTAAAAAAC
>Ga0066256_1004610_pt1 | contig 12153 bp, 9 predicted proteins | sample ThiBio_1000_biof_FD_87107 | JGI IMG/M metagenome (GOLD analysis project Ga0066256, IMG submission 87107) | Wastewater bioreactor microbial communities from Cape Town, South Africa - Thiocy_expt_1000_biof (version 2) | ecosystem: Engineered > Bioreactor > Thiocyanate-remediating >...
GACGTATCGAAAGGCACGCCCTCGCCGCCGATGCGCACCCGGTTGGGCAGAAACTCGACCTCCGTCGCCCCAACGCCGTAAGCCGAGACGGCGAATTCGATCAGCCGCTCCTTGATCTGGCGGGCGGCATCGTAAGCCGCCATGCCGTTGAGGTCGGAGCCGGAAGAGGCGGCGGTGGCCGAGGTGTTCGGCACCTTCGCCGTGGTCGTCGCGGTGATGCGGATGCGGTCGATATCCACCTGGAAGGTTTCGGCCACCACCTGCGCCACCTTGGTGTTCAGGCCCTGGCCCATTTCGGTGCCGCCATGGTTCAGGTGGATCGAGCCGTCATTGTAGATATGCACCAGTGCGCCGGCCTGGTTGAAGGCGGTCATGGTGAAGGAAATGCCGAACTTTACCGGCGCCAGCGCGATGCCCTTGCGGATGAAACGGCTGCTGCGGTTGAAATCGACGATAGCCTGCCGGCGGGCGCGGTAATCGCTGGAGTGTTCCAGCTCGTCAACCAGGCGGGCGATGATATTGTCCTGCACCTGCTGGTGATAGGGCGTCAGATCGCGCCCCGAGCCCGGCTGGCCGTAGAAATTCGCCTTGCGGATATCGAGCGGGTCTTTCCCCGTCGCATAGGCGATCTCCTCGATGATGCGCTCGCCGCCGACCATGCCCTGCGGGCCGCCGAAACCGCGAAAGGCGGTGTTGGAAACCGTATGCGTCTTCAGCGGTTGCGAGGTCAGTTTGACATGCGGGTAGAAATAGGAGCTATCGGCATGGAATAGCGCGCGGTCGGTGACCGGGCCTGAGAGGTCGGAGGAAAAGCCGCAGCGCGCCGCAAAGGTGGCGTCGACGGCATGGATGCGGCCGTCGCCGTCATAGGCGACGTCGTAATCGACCACGAAATCGTGGCGCTTGCCGGTCATCACCATGTCCTCGTCGCGGTCGGGGCGGAATTTCACCGGCCGTTTCAAGGTCTTGGCCGCCAGTGCCGCAAGGGCCGCGAACTGGTTGCCCTGCGTTTCCTTGCCGCCGAAGCCGCCGCCCATGCGCCGCGTCTGCACCGTCACGGCATTGGAGGGGATGCCCAGCACATGGCCGACCATATGCTGCACTTCGCTCGGATGCTGGGTGGAGGACCAGACGATGACCTCCTCGTCTTCGCCGGGAATGGCCATGGCGATATGGCCTTCGAGATAGAAATGCTCCTGGCCGCCGATGGCCATCCGTCCCTGCAGGCGGAAGGGCGGCTTGTCGAGTTCGGTTTCCGGCTCGCCGCGTTTCAGCGTCATCGGCTCGGTGGCCAACGCGCCCCCCTTCTTCCTTTCGCTATCCACATCGAGGGAATGCGGCAGAGGCTTTTTTTTCAGCCTTTTCCCCCGCCCCGGGCCGCGGGGGGGCCCCCCCGGGTCCGGCAAATACGGGCGAAAACGGCGGGCCGCGGGATTCACCCCGGCGGGGGGGGGGCACGGGCCCCCCCCTCGCCCCCCCCCCCGGCACGTCGTTGACGCCGGGCACATCCTTGCCGGTGAAGACACGCACGACGCCGGGTGCTGATCGTACCGCCTCCAGATCGATGGCGACGATCTCGCCATGGGCGCAGATGGACAGCCCGACCGCGCCATGCAGCGTGCCGGCCATTTCGGGGATGTCGTCGATATATTCGGCTTCGCCGGAGACATGCTTGTGGGCGGAATCATGCTTGAGCGAGACATGCATGCGGCCGTTGATGTCGCTCTTCAGCTCGAAGGTCGAGGTGTCCATGTCATCGGTCTCCTTCGTTGCGGTGGGCGGGCGTCATCACGCCACCTCCTCGAACCGCGTCAGCCCCTGCGGCGTTCCCGTGCTTTCAAGGAAGAAGCGCAAAAGCAGGTTTTTCGCCGTCAACTGGCGGTATTCTGCGCTGGCGCGCCAATCGGTCAGCGGCTTGTAATCGCGGTCGAATTGGTCGCGGGCGGCGAGCACCGTTTCTTCCGTCCACGGTTTCCCGCGTAAAAAGGCTTCGACGGAGAGGGCGCGCTTCGGCGTGCCGGCCATGCCGCCATAGGCGATGCGGATCGCGCGGACGGTATTGTCGTCGGCAAGCGAGAGGTTGAACGCGCCGCAGACGGCGGAGATATCCTCGTCGCGCCGCTTGGTGATCTTGTAGACGCCGACATGGTTTTCGGCCGGCGGCAGCGGCACGAAGATGCTTTCGACGAATTCGTCCGGCCGCCGGCCCTGCTTGCCGTAGTCGATGAAGAAGATATCGAGCGGCACCATGCGCGTGCCGGCTTTCGAATGTAGGTTGACGCTGCTGCCCAGCGAGATCAGCGGCGGCGGCGTGTCGCCGATGGGCGAGCCGTTGGCGATATTGCCGCCGATGGTGCCCATGTTGCGCACCTGCTCGCCGCCGATGCGGTGGATGAACGGTTTCAGCGCCGGGATATGGGTCGAAAGCGTATCGAGCGCCTGGCTATAGGTGACGCCGGCGCCGATGGAAATGCCGCGATCGCTGGCATGGATCGCCTGCAACTCCGAAAGGTTGTTGATGAAGATGACGGTGCCGAGCGGGCGCATCTGCTTGGTGACCCACAATCCGACATCGGTGGAGCCGGCGACGATGGTCGCCTTCGGCTCCTCGGCCAGCACCTCGGCCAGCGCGCCGGTCGTGCCGGGAATGACCAGCTTTTCGCCATCGGTCTCGATGCGGATCGTCTCGCCTGACCGCAGCGTCCACAGGCGGGCGAGGATATCGGTGCGGTTTCGCTCCAGCGGATCGAAGATCGAGGAGGGGCGGGTGGCGCTCACCTGCTCGGCGGCGCGGATGATGGGTTCATAACCGGTGCAGCGACAGAGATTGCCCGGCAGCGCCCGCTCGATATCGGCGCGCGTCGGCTTTTCCGTCGACAGCCACAGGCCGTAGAGCGACATGACGAAACCCGGCGTGCAGAAGCCGCATTGCGAGCCGTGACAGTCGACCATCGCCTGCTGGATCGGATGCAGGGCGCCGTTCGCGCCGGCCAGATGCTCGACGGTGACCACATGCGTGCCGTGCAGCGAGGCGAGAAAGCGGATGCAGGCGTTGACGCTCTCGTAAACGAGAACGCCATCCACCAGCCGCCCGACCAGAACCGTGCAGGCGCCACAATCGCCTTCCGCGCATCCCTCCTTGGTGCCGGTCAGCCGGCGCTGCAGGCGAAGATAGTCGAGCAGGGTTTCCGTCGGCCGGACGGAAGTCAGCGTGATATCGTCGCCATTGAGGATGAAGCGGATCGCGTCGGTCATGTCGTTCCTGTTCTTGTTGTTATTTTCGCGTTTCTTCTCAGGTTACTGCGCCGACCAGCCGCCATCAATCGAGATATGCGTGCCGGTGATCTGGCGCGCCACGTCGCTGGCCAGATACAGCGCCATCGAAGCCACTTCCTCGACCTTGACGAAATCCTTGGTCGGCTGGAACTTCAGCATGACGTCGGATTTCACCTGATCCTCGGTGATGCCCCGGGCGCGGGCCGTGTCGGGAATCTGCTTTTCCACAAGCGGGGTCAGTACGTAACCGGGGCAGATGGCATTCACTGTAATCCCGAATTCGGCCAGTTCCAAGGCCGCCGTCTTGGTCAGGCCCAGCACGCCATGCTTGGCCGCCACATAGGCCGCCTTGAACGGCGAGGCGACCAGCGCATGCGCCGAGGCGATGTTGATGATCCGGCCCTTGCCCTTCTCCTTCATCAGCGGAATGGCGGCGCGCATGGTGTGGAAGGAGGAGGAGAGGTTGATGGCGATGATCTGGTCCCACTTCTCGATGGGGAATTCCTCGATCTTCGCCACATGCTGGATGCCGGCATTGTTGACCAGCACGTCGAGGTCGCCGAATTCCTTTGCCGCGGTGGCGATCAGGTCGGCGATTTCCGCCGGCTTCATCATGTCGGCGCCGTGATAGACCACGCGGCCTTCGCCTTGCGCCTCGACCTCGGCAATCGCCCTGTCGATGTCCTCGCGTGCGCCAAAACCGTTCAGCACCACGTTGGCGCCCTCGGCGGCGAAGGCTTTTGCGATGGCGAGGCCGATGCCGCTGGTCGAGCCGGTGACGACGACTGATCTTGTCATGAGATGCTCCATTCAAGCGTAACGCGTCCGCGACTGTGCGGCGCAAAATCGATTGCAGGTTAGGATGAAATCCGGCTTGCTGGCAATTGTGATATGGAGAACGCGCTGCAACCGAATCTGGGGAGTGGATTTGCGTTTTATTTTCGTTTGACATTCGTTTTTGTGTCGTATTGAAATTTTGCGAGTGGGAGAGATGGCGTCAAGCCATGCGGATGGGAGGGACATGATGGGCGGTTATGTGCTGGCGATCGACCAGGGCACGACGTCGAGCCGGGCGATCGTTTTCGATTCGCAGATGAAGGTGGTCGGCACCGGGCAGAAGGAATTCTCGCAGATCTATCCCAGGCCCGGCTGGGTGGAACACGATCCGGAAGAGATCTGGGACAGCGTCGTCGAGACCATCCGCACCGCCATCGCCAACGCAAAGATCAAGCCCAGCGACATCGCCGCCATCGGCATCACCAACCAGCGCGAGACCGTCGTCGTCTGGGAGCGTGATAGCGGCGCGCCGATCCAGAACGCCATCGTCTGGCAGGACCGGCGCACGGCGAGCTATTGCGACAAGCTGAAACGGCAGGAGCTGGAGCGTCGTTTCACCCGCAAGACCGGCTTGCTGCTCGATCCCTATTTCTCCGGAACGAAACTCTCGTGGATGCTGGCCAATGTGAAGGGCGCGCGGGCGCGCGCCGCCAAGGGGGAATTGTGCTTCGGCACCATCGATACCTTCCTGATCTGGCGGCTGACGGGCGGCAAGAGTTTCGTCACCGACGCCACCAATGCCTCGCGCACGCTGATGTTCAATATCGCCACCAATGAATGGGACGCGGAACTGCTTGATATCCTGCGCGTTCCCTCGGCAATGCTGCCGGAGGTCGAGGATTGCGCCGCCGATTTCGGCGTCACCGATGCCGGGATTTTCGGTGCGGCGGTGCCGAGCCTCGGGGTTGCCGGCTTCGAGCCCGGCATGCTGAAATCCACCTATGGCACCGGCTGCTTCGCGCTGCTCAACACCGGCACCGACATGGTGCGCTCGAAGAACCGCCTGCTCACCACCATCGCCTATCGGCTGGAGGGCGAAACGACCTATGCGCTGGAGGGCTCGATCTTCATCGCCGGCGCGGCCGTACAGTGGCTGCGCGACGGGCTGAAGATCGTTCAGAACGCTGCCGAGACCGGGCCGCTGGCCCGCGCCGCCGATTCCGAGCAGGAGGTCTATCTGGTGCCGGCCTTCACCGGGCTCGGCGCGCCGCATTGGGATCCGGATGCGCGCGGCGCGATCTTCGGCATGACCCGCAACACCGGCCCGGCGGAATTCGCCCGCGCGGCGCTGGAGGCCGTCTGCTACCAGACGCGCGACCTGCTCGACGCCATGCACAAGGACTGGAAGAACGGCGGCGACGACACCGTGCTGCGCGTCGACGGCGGCATGGTCGCCTCCGACTGGACGATGCAGCGCCTCGCCGACCTGCTCGACGCCCCCGTCGACCGCCCGACCATTCTCGAAACCACCGCACTCGGCGCCGCCTGGCTCGCCGGCAGCCGGGCAGGGGTCTTCCCCGACAAAAAAGGTTTTTCGGCTGCCTGGGCCCGCGACAGGCGTTTCGAGCCGGAAATGGACGAGAAGACGCGCAACACCAAGCTCCGGGGCTGGCGCAACGCCGTGCGCCGCACATTAAGCGACTCCTGATTGCGGAGTCTTAACAAGGTGTTACCGGCGGTTTCTTAACTTCCTGTAAAGATTCAAGTCCGGTGGGTAGCGCAAGCGTCTCCCAACCCCGAAACGTCATCCTCGGCCTCGTACCGAGGATCTGCCGATGCCTGATAAGCCGTTGACGAAAGGATATATCGGACATGTTCAGATGCTCGGCACCAGGCCGAGCAGGACGGCGGAGATTTGGGTGACGATCTCATATCCTTCCGCCATCCTTTCCATGGCAGACTGCGCATATGGAATCACACGCCGACCGTCCGCATCCCATCCTTCTGCCGCCCAAGCTCAAGCCGGGCGACCGCATCCGTTTCGTCTCGCCGGCAAGCACGCCCGAGCCGCAGGAGGTGATGCGGCAGGTGACGCTGTTGAAGGAATGGGGGTTCGCCGTCGATTTCGGCGCCCATGTCTATGACAAGCTCGGCTATCTTGCCGGCAGTGACGAGGACCGGCTTGCCGATCTCGACGACGCCTTCCGCGATCCCGGCGTCCGGGCGATCTTTGCCACGCGTGGCGGCAAGGGCTCCTATCGCATCGCCGATCGCATCGATTTCGAGGCGGTGAGACGCGATCCCCAGCCACTGGTCGGCTTCAGCGACATCACCATTCTGCACTTGATGCTCTGGAAGCGCTGCCGGCTGATCGGCATCGGTGGCGGGCTGCTCGGCGATACCGCCGATCGCGACGCCATCCGCCGAATGTTGACCAGCGATGACGACGTGGTCATCGAGGCCGATTCCGAGGAGGCGACGGCGGCGCTGACCACCTCGGGCAAGGCCGAGGGCCGCCTGATCGGCGGGAATCTCGACATGCTGATGGCGGCGGCCCGCCGGGCTTTGCCGGCGCGTCGCGGCGCCATCCTGTTCGCCGAGGCGGTCCACACGGCGCGCGGCCCACCGGCACCCGGGCCGACCCTGCCGCGCCAGGCCGGGGCCCCGGGTGGGGGGGCCGGCATCGCCATCGGTCAATTCGTCGGCTTCGATCTGTCGTTACGCGTCAACGCCATCGATATCGTGCGCCATCATCTCGCCTCGCTCGACGTGCCGATCCTCGGCGGCCTGCCAGTCGGCCACGGCATCCGGCATCGTGCCATCCTGCATGGCGCGCAGGCGACGCTCGACGTGCAGGCGGGCCGCCTGACGATGCGCCAGCGCTGAGGCTTTCCGTCAAAAATATTTCTGCTGCGCCCTGTCGGCACAGCCGCTACCCTTTCGTCATCGACAAAGAGGAGTGGTTCGATGCTGTATGCGATCCTGTGTTATGCCCATGAGGAAACCGTCTTCGCCTGGTCCAAGGAAGAAGAGGCGGCGGTGATGGAGAAATTGCAGGCCGTGCAGGCGCCGCTGGCGGCATCCGGCAAGCTCGGGCCGGTCGGGCGGCTGATGCCGACGACGGCGGCGACCACGGTGCGCAAGGGCAAGACCGAACCGCTGGTCATCGACGGCCCCTTTGCCGAGACCAAGGAGGCGCTGCTCGGCTTCTACGTCGTCGATTTCGAGACGCTGGACGAGGCGGTCGCCTTCTCCAGGGAATTGTCGGCGGTCAATCCCGGCTCCAGTTCCTACGAAATCCGGCCCTTCTACGTCTTCCGCCCCGGAGAGACCCGATCATGAGCGATATTGCATGGATCGATGCGGCGCTGACGGCGGCGCGTCCCAAGGCGGTGGGCGCGCTCTTACGCTATTTTCGCGATCTCGACATCGCGGAGGAAGCGTTTCAGGAAGCGTGCCTGCGCGCCCTGCGGACCTGGCCGGACAAGGGCCCGCCGCGCGATCCCGCCGCCTGGCTGATCTTTGTCGGGCGCAACAGCGGCGTCGACCAGATCCGCAAGCGCGGCCGGCTGCAGGCGCTGCCGGACGAGGAGACGATCTCCGACCGCGAGGATGCCGAGGCCGATATCGCCGAGCGGCTGGACGCCTCGAACTATCGCGACGACATCCTGCGGCTGCTGTTCATCTGCTGCCATCCCGACCTGCCGGCGACGCAGCAGATCGCGCTGGCGCTGCGCATCGTCTCGGGCTTGAGCGTTTCCGAGATCGCCCGCGCCTTCCTGGTGTCGGAGGCGGCGATGGAGCAGCGCATCACCCGCGCCAAGGCCAAGGTCGCCCGCGCCGGCGTCGCCTTCGAAACGCCGGACGTGAACGCGCGTGCGGAACGGCTCGCCACCGTCTCGACCATGGTCTATCTCGTCTTCAACGAGGGCTACAGCCAGGCCGATCCGGCCCGCGAGGCGGCGGCCTTTGCCGATGAGGCGATCCGGCTGGGACGGCTGCTGCTCGGCCTGTTTCCGGGCGAGCCGGAAATCATGGGCCTGCTGGCGCTGATGCTGCTGCATGCCTCCCGCCGCGCCGCCCGGCTCGATACGGCCGGCCAGATCGTGCTGCTGGAAGAACAGAACCGCGCGCTGTGGGACCGTTCGCAGATCGACGAGGCGCTGGTGCTGATCGAAAAGGCGATCCGCCATGGCCACGCCGGTTCCTACCAGCTTCAGGCGGCGATCGCCGCCCTGCATGCGCGCGCCGCCACCGCCGCCGAGACCGACTGGCCGCAGATCGAGTTGCTCTACCGCATGCTGGAACATCTGCAGCCCTCGCCCGTGGTGACGCTGAACCGGGCGGTCGCCATGTCCAAGTCGCAAGGGCCCGAGGTTGCGCTCGATCTTGTCGAGACGCTTTCCGACGCGCTGGACGGCTATTTCTATTTCCATGGCTTGCGCGGCAACCTGCTGATGCAGGTGGGGCGCAAGGCCGAGGCGCGCATCGCCTTCGACCGCGCCATCGCGCTCGCCCGCTCGCCGGCCGAGGCCGCCCATATCCGCCGCCAGCTCGATTGCCTGAAGCAGGACGGCTTGCCGGCGACGTGACTTGTGGCGCGTACCATCCAGTTTCTCGAAACCATCCATCCAGACTTTATATTTGCCGAAATCGGGGCGCATCCCTATCTCAAGGCTCAGTTTAAAGAGGTTTGGATGCCCATGGAACTCGGTCTGTATACTTTCGCGGATGTCGATCCGTCGCCCTCGGTCGCCAAGGGGCCGGAGGCGGCGCGGCGGCTGAAAAATCTTCTCGAGGAGATCGAACTGGCCGATCAGGTGGGGCTCGATGTCTTCGGGCTCGGCGAGCATCACCGGCCGGACTACGCCGCCTCCAGCCCGGCGACGATCCTGGCCGCGGCCGCCGTCAAGACGAAGAGCATCCGCCTGACCAGCGCCGTCACCGTCTTGTCCTCGGACGATCCGGTGCGGGTGTTCCAGCAGTTTTCGACGCTCGACCTGCTCTCGGACGGACGGGCGGAGATCATGGCCGGGCGCGGTTCGTTCATCGAGTCCTTCCCGTTGTTCGGCTACAATCTCGAAGACTACGACGAGCTGTTTTCCGAAAAGCTCGACTTGCTGCTGGCGCTACGCGACGAGGAGGTCATCACCTGGGAAGGGCAGATGCGCGCCGCTATCCATGGTCGCGGCGTCTATCCGCGCCCGCTGCAGGAGAAGCTGCCGATCTGGATCGCCGTCGGCGGCACGCCGCAATCGGTGGCGCGCGCCGGCGCCTATGGCCTGCCGGTGGCGCTGGCCATCATCGGCGGCGAGCCGCGCCGTTTCGCGCCGCTCTTCGATCTCTACCGCGAGGCTGCGCGGCGTGCCGGCCAGGATCCGGCGGTGCTGGAGACCAGCATCAATGTCCACGGCTTCATCGCCGAGACGACCCAAGCCGCCGCCCACCCGTTATACGGGCCGCAGGCCGAGGTGATGAACCGCATCGGCCGCGAGCGCGGCTGGGGACCGACGAGCCGCATGCATTTCGACATGGCTCGGTCCCCAAGCGGCGCTCTGTTCGTCGGCGACCCGGAAACGGTGGCGGAAAAGATCGTCGAGCATCACCGAATCTTCGGCAATGACCGTTTCCTGCTGCAAATGGCCATCGGCCTGATGCCGCATGACCAGATCATGCGCGGCATCGAGCTTTACGGCACCAAAGTCGCGCCGCTGGTCAGAAAGGCATTGACGGACGCGTCGCAACCCGCAAAAGCCGAAGCATGATGTTTCGGCAGGGCGGTTAGCGATCATGGTCATATCGAGCGAAGACGAACTCACCAAGCTGAAGGATATCGGCCGCATCTGCGCCGCCGCCGTCCAGACCATGGCCGGCGCGCTGGAGCCGGGCATCACCACGAAAGAGCTCGACGATATCGGCCGCCGTTTCCTGGAAGACAACGGCGCGCAATCGGCGCCGGAGGTCTGCTACCAGTTTCCGGGCGCCACCTGCATCAGCGTGAACGAGGAAGTCGCCCACGGCATTCCGGGCTCGCGGGTCATCCAGGCCGGCGATCTCGTCAATATCGACGTCTCCGCGGTCAAGGACGGCTTCTTTTCCGATACCGGCTCGTCCTTCGCCTTGCCGCCGATCACCAAAAAGGTCGAACGGCTGGTGCGCGACGGCAAGCGTGCCCTCTGGCTCGGCGTCAACCAGGTGAAGACCGGCGAGCCTCTGGCCAGGATCGGCAATGCCATCGGCGCCTTTGCGGCGAAGAACCGCTATACGCTGATCGCCAACCTCGCCAGCCACGGCATCGGCCGGTCGCTGCACGAGGAGCCGCAGGAGCTTTCCACCTGGCCGGATCCGGACGAGACGCGGATCATGACCGAGGGGCTGGTGTTCACCATCGAGCCCTTCCTGTCGCTCGGCGGCCATTGGGCCGAGGATGGCGATGGCGATTCCTGGACGCTGTTCAGCGAGCCGCGCGCTCCGACCGTGCAGTTCGAGCACACGCTGGTCGCCACGCGCAACGGGCCGCTGGTGCTCACACTCGCCGATTGAATCTTGCCCGATCTCCAGTCGCCTCCCCAAATATGGGGAGGCCGTTTCGGAGTTGCGTTCAGTCAAATTTAACAGGCCCGCTTCACCCTTTTGCCAAGGCTGCCTTTCCGCCCGGCTCGTTCCGGGACGGGGGGCGGCGATGTTTTGAGGTTACGGCGTCCGTTGCGCGATCGGGATGATGCGCGGCGCCGTGGCGCATGGTGTTACCGGGGTTGCGGGATGAAGACTTTGAGACTTTCGGCGCGATTGTATCTGCTTGTGGGACTGGCGCTGGCCGGCTTTCTCGGGTCCATGGCCTATTCGCTCCACCATTACCAGGGCGCCATGGTCGCCGAGCGCAAGGCCAAGCTGAAGGCGCTCGATGAAAACATCCTGACGTTGTTCACTTTCTTCCATGGGCTTGAAACGGCCGGTACGATCTCGCGCGAGGAGGCGCAGGCGCGGGCCAAGGATGCGGTGCGGGCGCTGCGCTACGAAAAGAGCGGCTATTTCTGGATCAACGACATGAAGGCCGGCATCGTCATGCATCCGATCAAGCCGGAAATGGACGGCACCGACCAGTCCGGCATGGCCGACCCGACCGGCAAGCATATCTTCCAGGAATTCGTCAAGGCGGTGAAGGCGAGCGCCACCGGCGAAGGCTTCGTCGATTATTACTGGCCGAAGCCCGGCTTCGAGGAGCCGGTGCTGAAATATTCGCATGTCGCCGGTTTCGAGCCCTGGGGCTGGGTGGTCGGCACCGGCGTCTATGCCGACGATCTCGATGCGCTGTTTCGCGCCAATATGCTGCAGGCCGGCGTCATCTTCCTCTGCTGCGCGCTTGCCGTGTCGCTGGCGGCCGTGGCGATCGTGCGCAGCGTCGTGGGCCCGGTCGAGCGGCTGAAGCGCTCTATGCGGGCGATTTCGGAGGAAAAGCTGGAGGCGGAGGTTCCCGAAACCGATCGCGGCGACGAGATCGGCGAAATGGCGAAGGTTCTGTCGGTGCTGCGCGACAGCGTGCGCGAACGCGTCGACCTGCGCGGCCGCGAAAAGGCGCAGCAGGAGCGGCTGGACAACGAGCGCGCCCGCAGCGAACACATGCAGCAATCCGTCGCTGAGGGCCAGGCCCATGCCATGCAGGCGGTCGGCCAGGCGCTGGAGCGGCGGGCTGCGGGCAATCTCACCGCCGCCATCGGCGCCATCCCCGCCGATTATTCGAAGCTGCGCGACGATTTCAACCGCGCCGTTGCAGCGCTTCGCGACGTCATCTGCGCCATTTCGCAATCGACCGAGGTGGTGAACGGCAGCGCCGCCGGCATTTCGGAAGCCGCCAACAATCTCTCGCAGCGCACCGAGCAGCAGGCCGCCTCGCTGGAGGAAACGGCCGCCGCCCTCGACGAGATCACCGCGACGGTGCGCAGCACTTCCGAGCGGGCGGCGGAAGCCAGCCGCATGGTCGGCGAGACCCGCAGCAGTGCCGGTCGCTCCGGCGCCATCGTGCGCGATGCGGTGGCGGCGATGAGCCGCATCGAGGAGGCGTCGAACCGCATCGGCCAGATCATCGGCGTCATCGACGAG
>Ga0066256_1004612_pt1 | contig 12145 bp, 9 predicted proteins | sample ThiBio_1000_biof_FD_87107 | JGI IMG/M metagenome (GOLD analysis project Ga0066256, IMG submission 87107) | Wastewater bioreactor microbial communities from Cape Town, South Africa - Thiocy_expt_1000_biof (version 2) | ecosystem: Engineered > Bioreactor > Thiocyanate-remediating >...
GCGCGCAGGCGACGAGCGGGCGGAGCACGTACTGCAGGATGCCGCCGTTGCGGTAGTAGTCCGCCTCGCCGGGCGTGTCGATGCGGACCACCGCGTCGAACTCGACCGTCGGCTTGCCCGCGGGCGAGAACTCGCTCGGCTCGCAGACGACGCGCACCGTCCTCGGCGTGCGGCCCTCGTTGAGCTCCTCCAGGCCCAGGATCGACACGATCTCGGTGCCGTCCAGGCCGAGCGACTCCCAGCTCTGCCCGGCCGGGAACTGCAGCGGGACGACGCCCATGCCGATCAGGTTGGAGCGGTGGATGCGCTCGAAGCTCTCCGTGATGACGGCCTTGACGCCGAGCAGGCTGGTGCCCTTCGCGGCCCAGTCGCGCGAGGAGCCGGAGCCGTACTCCTTGCCGCCGAACACGACGAGCGGGATGCCCTGCTCGCGGTAGTTCTGGCAGGCGTCGTAGATGAACGACTGCGGGCCGCCCGGCAGCGTGAAGTCGCGGGTGTAGCCGCCCTCGACGACGGCCCCGTCGTTGACCGCGCTGACGAGCAGGTTCTTCAGGCGGATGTTCGCGAAGGTGCCGCGGATCATCACCTCGTGGTTGCCGCGGCGCGAGCCGTAGGAGTTGTAGTCCTTGCGGTCGACGCCGTGCGCGTCGAGGTACTGCGCCGCGGGCGTGCCGGGCTTGATCGAGCCGGCCGGCGAGATGTGGTCGGTCGTGACCGAGTCGCCGAGGGTCGCCATCACCCGTGCGCCGAGGATGTCGGAGACGGGCGTGAGGTCCATCGTCATGCCCTCGAAGTACGGGGGTTTGCGCACGTAGGTCGACTGCTCGTCCCACTCGAAGATCGGACCGGTCGGGGTCGGCAGGTTCCGCCAGCGGTCGTCGCCGTCGAAGACGGTCGCGTACTGGTGGATGAACTGGTCGCGCGAGATCGAGGAGTCGATGATCTCCTGCACCTCGTCCGGCGAGGGCCAGATGTCCCGGAGGAAGACCTCCGAGCCGTCGGAGCCCTGGCCGAGCGCGTCCGTCTCGAAGTCGAAGTTCATCGTGCCGGCCAGCGCGTAGGCGACGACCAGCGGCGGCGAGGCGAGGTAGTTCATCTTCACGTCGGGGCTGATCCGGCCCTCGAAGTTCCGGTTGCCGGAGAGGACCGAGCAGACGACCAGGTCCTTCTCGTCGATCGCGGCCGAGATCTCCGGGGCGAGCGGGCCCGAGTTGCCGATGCAGGTGGTGCAGCCGTAACCGACCAGGTTGAACTGGAGATCGTCCAGGTATCCGGTCAGCCCGGCCTTGTCGAGGTAGTCGGTGACCACGGTCGATCCCGGGGCCAGCGAGGTCTTGACCCAGGGCTGGCGCTTCAGTCCCTTGGCCAGGGCGTTGCGGGCGAGCAGCCCGGCCCCGACCATCACGTAGGGGTTGGAGGTATTGGTGCACGAGGTGATCGCGGCGATCACGACCCGGCCGTGGTCGAGGTCGAAACTCGTGCCGTCCTCGAGCGTGACCGGGATCTTGTCCTTGCTGCAGCGTTCCCCTTCGACCGCGGTCCCGACCGGGGCGCCCGCCGGCTTGCCGAGATCACTCGTGACGTGGTCCTCGCCGGGCGGGTCGGATGCCGGGAAGGATTCGTCGAGCGCCTCGTCGTAGGCGCTCAGCTCCTGCGAGGCCTGCTCGTCGAACTCCTTCAGGGCCTCGAGGAAGGCGGGCTTGGAGTTGGAGAGGGCGATCCGGTCCTGCGGGCGCTTCGGCCCGGCGATCGAGGGCACGACCGAGTCGAGTTCGAGCTCGAGCGTGTCGCTGAAGACCGGATCCTCGGAATCGGCACTGTGGAAGGTGCCTTGCAGACGGGCATAGGCGTCGACCAGTTCGATCGTGCTCGTAGGGCGACCGGTCAGCTCTAGGTATCTGAGGGTCTCGGTGTCGGGCGGGAAGATCGCGCAGGTCGAACCGAACTCCGGCGACATGTTGCCCAGGGTGGCGCGGTCGGCCAGGGGCAGGGTCGAGAGGCCCGGGCCGTAGAACTCGACGAACTTGCCGACCACCCCGCGCTCGCGCAGCATCTCGGTCACGGTCAGCACCAGGTCGGTCGCGGTGGCCGCCTTCGGCAGCTGGCCGTGCAGCTTGAAGCCGACCACCTGCGGCAGCAGCATCGAAATCGGCTGGCCCAGCATCGCCGCTTCGGCCTCGATCCCGCCGACGCCCCAGCCGAGCACGCCGAGACCGTTGACCATGGTCGTGTGGGAGTCGGTGCCGACCAGGGTGTCCGGGTAGGCCTGGAGCACGCCGTCGTTCTCACGCGAGTAGACGACCTGGGCGATGTACTCGAGGTTGACCTGGTGACAGATGCCGGTGGCCGGCGGCACCACCCGGAAGTTGTCGAAGGAGCCCTGGCCCCACTTGAGGAACTCGTAGCGCTCCTGGTTGCGCTCGAACTCCTTCTCGGCGTTGATCTCGAAGGCCATGCCGTTGCCGAAGGCATCGACCTGGACCGAGTGGTCGATCACCAGGTCGACGTCGACCAGCGGGTTGATCGCCGAGACCTCGCCGCCGATGTCCGCCATCGCGTCGCGCATCGCGGCCAGGTCGACCACGGCCGGGACGCCGGTGAAGTCCTGCATCAGGACGCGGGCCGGCTGGAAGGGGATCTCGACCGAAGGCTCGGCCTTGGCGTCCCGGGAGGCGATCGCCTCGCCGTCGGCGGCGCTGCCCGAACCCCCATCCGCGAGCCGCAGCACGTTCTCCAGCAGGACCTTGATCGAGTAGGGCAGGCGGGCGACGTCGTACTTCGCCTGCAGCGCATCGAGGCGAAAGATCTCGTAGCTCTTCCCGCCTACCTCGATGTTGTCTTTGCTTCCGAATGAATTGCTGCTCATGTCTTTGTTCTTTCGCTTGAGTGGGTGAGGGTCAACGTTTGTCGATCTGGCCGCGGGCGAGTGAGTCGGCGGCGTTCTGGCCCGCCGAGCCCGACTGGGCCCGGTGGGAGAGATGGGGGCTGATCAGGCCGACGTGGGCCATGGTCCGCTGGACCAGCGGCGCGACCGCGATCTCGATCCGGTTCGAGCGGATCGCCTTGAGGACTGCCACGGCCACCTTGTCAGGGGTGGTCGTGCCCAGGCCGGGCGGGGCGTCGGCGCCCGAGTCGGCGAACATGCCGGCCTCGCGCACGAATCCCGGGGCGACCAGGGTGATCCCGACCGGCGAGTCGGCCAGGTCGGCGGCCAGCCCGAAGGCGAACCCGCGCAGGCCGAACTTGGTCGCGTTGTAGATGGAGGAGCGAGGACTGCCCGCCTTGCCGGCCAGCGAGCCGATCATCACCAGCTTGCCCTGGCCGCGTTCCAGCATTCCGGGCAGCAAAGCCTGGCCCAGCAGGATCGGTGCTTCCTGCTCAGCGGTCAACTCGGTCAACCGGCCGGTGCGGGGCAGCGCCGCGTTGGCGACCAGCACATCCGGGGCATCGGCCCGGGCGGCCAGCACCTGAGCGGCGCCGGGTTCGCCGAGGTCGGCGGGCAGCACGGTGTGGCCGTCACCGGGCAGGGAAGCGGCGAGTTCCTCGAGCGCTTCGCCCGACCTGGCCGAGAGGATGAGGTTCCCGCCGGCGGTGGCGAGGGTGCTGGCGATCGCGCGGCCGATACCTCCGGTCGCACCGGTCAGGAGCACCTTCTTGCCAGCAATTTCCACCATTCAAACCTAGCACCGGGACTTGGCTTAGCCTCCCCAAACCCGGCTTCCGGCGCCGTCCTCGGGGGACTCCATCTCTTCGGAAATTGCAGGGATTAAGGGAGGGATTCGCCGGTTTGTTAGCGAATGACATGCAGATCGTCTATGATCTCGCAAGTTCATAACCGAGAAGCCGAATCCCGACTCACTCAGTGACCGGGATCGGGGGAACCAAGTATCTGGGGCGAACCCACTGATTCAGGTGGGAGCGCGGCTCCTTAAAGCGCCAGCCCGACAGCTAACCCCGTAGGCCGACCAAGGAGATTCGGTATCAACCCGTCGCGCACAATCCAGTCGTTCCGTACATTTACGACCCTCAGGGCTTTGGCAGGCGTCGCCGCGCTGGCCACACTGGCCTTCATCGCACTTTCGACCTTCGCCGCCCCGGCCCAGGCCGGCTGCAAGGACGCGTCGAGCGGTGGCCTCACCCTCGCCCCAACCGCGTGCAAGCCGATCAAGAAGGCTCGCCTGATCAACGGCAAGGCCTTTGCCCCGGACACCGCCCCGGCCGCCATCAAGCGAGTAATCGCCGCCGCCAACAAGATCCGCTTCAAGCCGTACATCTACGGTGGCGGCCACAAGCTGAGCCGCAAGCTCGACCGCGGCTATGACTGCTCGGGCTCGGTCTCCTACGCGCTCCGCGCCGGTGGCTTCATCAGCTATCCGATGCCGTCCGGCAGCTTCGTCCGCTGGAAGCAGCCCGGTGCCGGCAAGTGGATCACCACCTACGCCAACGGTGGCCACATGTACATGGTCGTGGCCGGCCTCTCCTTCGATACGTCGAACATGAGCTCGACCGGCGGCAACCGCTGGAGCACGACCATCCGCTCTTCCCGGGGTTTCAGCGTCAGGCATCCCGGCAACTTCTAAGCTGCCGACACAGCAGGTTCACGAAACGCCCCGCAAGTCCGGGGCGTTTCTTTTTGCAGCGACCCGGGCTTGACCTCCTTGGGGTCTCGCGCTACTATGTCATCAGTTGATGACATCGCCCGCTGACAAACCGATCTCTCCTCGCCCCGGCATCCTGATCGCCGCTTTGATGTTCGCCGGTCTGACCGTGTCGGTCTCCTCGACCCTGGGCACGCCGCTGATCCCGACCATCGCCGATGACTTCCACGTCTCTCTCGCCACCGCGCAGTGGATGCTGACCGTGACCCTGCTGGTCGGGGTAGTCGCCACTCCGGTACTGGGCCGGCTCGGCGACGGCCCGCGCCGCAGCCAGGTGCTGGTCAGCACGCTCACCGCGGTCGCGATCGGCGCCGTGATCGCCGCCACCTCCCACTCGATGCCCCAGCTCCTGCTCGGCCGCAGCCTGATGGGCATCGGCTACGCGACCGTCCCGCTCGCCATCGCCTTGGCCCGGGAGCACCTCGAAGGCCCGCTCCAGGCCTCAGCGATCGCCGCGCTTTCGATCACGGTCGCAGTCGGCGCCGGACTGGGCTTCCCGATCACCGGCCTGATCGCCCAGGACCTCGGCTTCCAGGCGGCCTTCTGGTTCGGGGCCGTCTTCGCCGCCCTGGCCCTGCTCACCGTGGTGCTGGTCCTGCCCCGGAACTCGGCCCAAGGGCATCGCGTACGCATGGACGTCCCTGGCGCGGTCCTGCTCGGCGCCGGGCTGGCGGCACTGCTGCTGGCCCTGAGCGAGGGCAACCATCTCGGCTGGGATTCACCGCTGATCCTGGCGCTCTTCGCCCTCGCGGTGGTCTGCCTGGCCGCCTGGCTGCTGGTCGAGTTGAGGGCCGACGAACCGCTGGTCGACCTCCACTCGATGACCGACCCTTCGGTGCTTGGCGCGAACGTTGCCGCCCTCCTGCTCGGGATCGGCCTCTACCTGGGCATGTCGCTGATCAACATCCTCGCTCAGACCCCGACCGATTCCGGCTACGGCTTCGGGGCCAGCCTGGTCACCGCCGGGCTGTTGCTGCTGCCGCTCTCGGCCGGCAGCCTCGTCTCCCAGCCGATCGCCCGCCGCATGGTCGACCGGATCGGGGTCGAACGGACCCTGCCGATCGGCGCCCTCCTGGTCGCCGGCACGCTGCTGGCCCTGGCGGTCGGCCACAGCCAGCTCTGGGAGATCGCCGCCACGACCTGCCTGCTCGGTATCGGTATCGGCATCACCTTCGCCACCATGCCGGCCCTGATCGTCAGCGCGGTGCCGCCGGAGCGGACCGGCAGCGCGATCGGGCTCAACCAGGTCTTGCGCACCACGGGCGGATCGGTCGGCAGTGCCTTCGCGGCGATGATCATCGCCGCCCACACGACCTCGGCCTCCCCCTTCCCCCAAGCAAGCGGCTTCACCGAGGCGTTTGCCTTCGGCGTCGCCATCTGCCTGGTGGCCGCCGCGGTCTCTTTCTTCCTGATGCGGCGCGGCCGCGAGCGGCGCGTCGTCGAACCCGACGAACTCGACCTGCTGATGGAGGAGGGCTCGGCCGGCGGTGGCGTCGGGCCGGCAGTGTTTGATGGTGAGGAAGTCGTCTCGACCTGACCCGATCCCGTGAAGCCCACCGCCTCCGAAGCCCCGCGAAAGCCCCGCGACTCCATCGCCACCCGCAAGGCTCTGGTCGAGGCTGCCCGCGCGCTCTTCGACGAGAAGGGCTTCAGCGGGGCCACGGTACGGGCGATCGGTGAACGGGCTGGGGCAGACCCTGCCCTGATCGCCCGCTATTTCGGCAACAAGGAAGGGCTCTACATCGCCACCCTGGCCGACGAATCCGACGAGGCCGGGGCCCGATACGCCGGCCTCGACCCGGACCAGGTGGTCAGCCGGCTCTTCGAACGCTGGGACGAGCGGGGCCGCACCCCGGTCGCCCGGGCCATGGCCTCGGCCGAGCCCGACGACCAGGTGCTCGAACAGATCCACAGCCTGGTCGGGTTCCGCCTGCGCGAGCCACTGGCCGAGGGGCTGGCCGAGGCGGGGACAGCCGAGGCGGCCGAACTGAAGAGCGAGATCCTGATCGGCGCGATCCTCGGGATCTGCCTGACCCGTGCCAACGGCGCCCTGCCCGTGCTCGCCGAAGCCGACCGCGAGCAGGTGGCGGAACTGATCCGGAAGATCGCCGGTTCTATGATCGGTTGATGGAGAAACGCAAGCTGGGCAGCGAAGGGCTCGAGGTTTCAAAGGTCGGGCTGGGCTGCATGGGTATGTCCGAGTTCTACGGTGACGGCGACGAGGCGGAGTCGATCGCGACCATCCACCGCGCCCTCGAGATCGGGGTGAACTTCCTCGACACGGCCGACATGTACGGCCACGGGGCCAACGAGGGGCTTGTCGGGCGGGCGATCGCCGACCGGCGCGACCAGGTGGTCCTGGCGACCAAGTTCGGCATCGTCCGCGGCGACGACCCCCGCGACCGGGGCGTCAATGGCCGGCCCGAGTACGTGCGCGAGTCGATCGACGGCTCGCTGAAGCGCCTTGGCGTCGATCACGTCGACCTCTACTACCAGCATCGGGTCGACCAGAACGTGCCGATCGAGGAGACGGTCGGGGCGATGGCCGAACTGGTCGAGGCCGGCAAGGTTCGTTACCTCGGCCTCTCCGAGGCCTCGGCCGAGAACATCCGCAAGGCCAACTCGGTCCACCCGATCTCGGCCCTGCAGACCGAGTTCTCGCTCTTCGAGCGCGGGGCGCTGGACAAGGTGATCCCGACCCTCGGGGAGCTCGGGATCGGTTTCGTCCCCTACTCGCCGCTCGGCCGCGGCTTCCTGACCGGGCGCTTCCGCTCCGGCGCCGACTTCGGTTCCGGCGACTTCCGCGAGCATGACCCCCGCCTCGGCGAGGAGAACATGGCGGCCAACCTGGCGATCGTCGAAGCGATCGAGGAGGTGGCCGCGAAGCACGACGTGACCAGCGCCCAGATGGCGATTGCCTGGGTGCTCGCCCAGGGCGACGATTTCGTGCCGATCCCCGGCACGAAGAAGGTCTCGCGCCTCGAGGAGAACGCAGCGGCAGCCGAGATTCAGCTCACCGAGGAGGAACTGGCGACGCTCGACGCCCTGCCTCGTCCGCAGGGCGACCGCTATGCCAACATGAGCACGATCGATGAGTGAAGGGCGTGAAGCCGGGTCGCTGCCCGGCCTTCCGCCGCCTTTCGATCGTGAGCACGAGGAGCTGCGCGAGTCGGTCCGCCGTTTCGTCGAAAACGAGATCGCGCCGCACGTCGACGAATGGGAGGACGCCCGGTTCTTCCCGCGGGAGCTGTTCGACCGCTGCGGCGAGCTCGGCTTCCTCGGCCTGAAGTTCCCCGAGGCCTATGGCGGTCAGGGCGGCACTTACCTGCACGACGCGATCTGGGTCGAGGAGCTTTCCCGGCGTGGCGCTTCGGGCGGGGTCGCGGCCGGCCTCAATGCCCACGCCTCGATCGCCATGCCGCCGATCTTCAAGTTCGGGGACGAGTGGCAGCGCCAGCGTTGGCTCGCCCCTGGGATCAAGGGCGAGAAGATCGGCGCTCTGGGCATAACCGAACCCGGGGCCGGCTCCGACGTCGCATCGGTCCGCACCTTCTCCCGATAGGACGACGGCGGCTATCGGGTCAACAGCTCGCTAGCCCACCCACCCCGCAGGGTCCGGGCCGACTTCCTCGTCTGCGCGGTAAAGACCACCGAAGAGGGTGGCCACGACGGCACCTCCTTCCTCGTGATCGAGACCGACTCGCCGGGCTACGAAGTCGTCTCCAAGCTGGAAAAGCTGGGCTGGCATGCCTCCGACACCGGCGAGATCTCCTTCACCGACGTCGAGGTGCCGGAAGAGAACCTGCTCGGCGAGGAGAATGAAGGATTCCGCCTGATCATGGCCAACTTCGCCTGGGAGCGGCTGCTGATGGCGATCGGCGCGGTCGGGGCGATGGACGGGCTGATCGAAGCTTCGATCTCCTACGCGAACGAGCGCCAGGCCTTCGGCCGCTCGATCGGTAATTTCCAGGCGATCCGACACAAGATCGCCGAGATGGCGACCACGGCCGCCGCCGCGAAGACCCTCACCTACGACACGCTGCGACGCTTCAGCGAGGGCGAGCAGGTGATCCGCGAGGTCTCGATGGCCAAGCTGATGACCCAGCGGGCACTTTGCGAGGTGGCCGACGAGGCACTGCAGATCCACGGTGGTTACGGCTACATGAAGGAGTACGGGATCGAGCGCGCGCTGCGGGACGCCCGGCTGGGGCCGATCGGCGGCGGCACCGACGAGATCATGAAGGACATCATCGGCAAGACATTCGGGCTCTGATTGAGCTTGCGACTTGGAATGCCGACCACTCCAAGGTATCGTCTGTTCCAGGCACACGATAAGTCAACCAAGGGGGACCCTATGACCTGCTCCACCGTTCGCCGGGCCGCGGCCACACTGCCGCTTGCCCTGGTTCTGCTCTTCGCCGCGATTCTGTTTCCAGCGCGAGGAGAAGCCTCGGCGAGCGAGCCGGTCAGCTTCGGCTCGAAGCAGCCGTACTCGACCCAGTCCGCCCCGGCAAACATCACCCTGCCGGCGACTGCGAAGCACTACATCGTCGGCGGCAGCGAAAGTAATTTCGAGAAGCATCCGTGGTTGGTGCAGATCACCCTCAACGGCCAGGCCTTCTGCGGCGGTGCCCTCGTCCATCCGATGCTGGTGCTGACCGCAGCCCACTGCCTCTGGAGCGCGGAGAACAACAACTGGTGGGGAGCCCTGGGAACGATGCAGGCGTTCACTGGCCGCACCCAGTCAGGGACGGGTGGCGAGGAACTCAACATCGCCGGCTGGGGAGCCGCCGAGAACTACCAGCCGTTGGACGGAGGCGGCACGGGCGAGAACGACTACGGGCTGATCGCCCTGTCGTCACCATCGTCGCGAACCGTGCTGAAACTGGCCGGACCGGACGAGAGTTCGGTCTGGAAGCCGGGACGCACGGGACTGGTCGCGGGCTTCGGGGATATCTCGCAGGGGGGCGCCGCCAGCCCCGTGCTGAAAGAACTCAGCACTCCGCTGCTCGCCGATTCGGTCTGTAGCGCGGCCAACTCTTACGGAACCGCTTTCCGGGCCGGCAACATGCTCTGTTCAGGCATCGTCCAGGGCGGGTCAGGAACTTGTCAGGGCGACAGCGGCGGACCGCTGAGCGTGCCGATCGACGGGGGCGGTCGCCGCATCGTCGGCGTGGTCAGCTGGGGAGATGGCTGCGCCAAGCCGAACAAGCCGACCATCTACACCCGGGTCGCCGAACCTGCGGTCAGCACACAGATAAATGCGTTGGCTCAACAGGCCGGCACGGCGCTCAATTTCCCTGGCACCTACGCGGACACGAACCTGATTGGTTCCGGCGCCAAGCCCGCCGGCTGCAGCGCCGCGCAGGCCGCCGCGGTTCAGGCCCAGTCCGCCGTGGCTGCCGCCAACGGCAAGCTGGCGAAGGCGAAGAAGGCCGCGACCAAGGCCAAGAACGCCGCCAAGAAGGCGAAGAAGGCCGCGGGCAAGGCCGCCGGGAAGAAGAAGGCCAAGGCGAAGAAGAAGCTGAAGCAGGCCAACAAGAAACTCAAGCAGGCCCAGAAGAAGGTCAAGAGCTTGAAGTCGACCGTGGCCGCCGCCAAGACCAGCGTTGCGACGAAGACGGCGCAAGCTACGGCCGCCTGCAGCTGATTCGAAGGATACCGGCCGGCGCGGGGACTCTCGCCCGGCCGGCATGACCACCATCAGACCGTGACTTCGTCCCCAGCCTCGGCAAGCTTCCGCGAAACCGCCTTGGAGACGGCACTCGTCGCCGGAGTGGCATTCGCCTCGGCCGTCTTGCTCGCACCATCGGCATCGGCCACGCCAATCGACCCTACGGGAGCGTCGCCTTCATTGCCCGATTTCTCCGGCAAGGCGTTCAAGGCGACGCCGATCAAGGGAGCCACGAAGGCGCCCCGGAACCCCTTCATGGCGCAAAACCAGAAGAGCAATATCCACAACGACACCTGGATGACCGGCACCTACAGCTGGCCTGGCCCGCTCGGCCGCAACCTCCTCGCCAGCTCCGGCAAGGCCGACAACGGCATCTGCTCCACCATCGCCTTCGACCGGCGCGGGCGGATCGTCACGGTCTGCGTGTCCACCATCGCCCCGCCCCAGGCCCGTATCGTCGACGCGGACACCCTCGAGGTGTTGGCCACCCACGAGCTCCCTGACACGCCCAAGGTCGATGACACCCCGAACTACCAGAACTTCTCGGCCGGCGGCTATTTCTACCTCGACAACCAGGACCGGCTGGTCATCCCGACCCGCACCAACCACATCTTCGTGCTCGGCGAGACCGCCGACGGCACCGGCTTCCGACTGGTCCGGGACTACGACCTGACCTCGGCCGTCAAGCCGGACAGCGAGCGCATGAATTCCGCCCTGCCCGATTTCCGGGGTCGGATCTGGTTCGTGGTCAAGCAGTCCGGCAAGGTCGGCGCGGTCGACCGCAAGTCCGGCAAGATCCGTTACATCCGGCTGGGCGAGACGATCCAGAACTCGTTCACGGTCGACCGCCAGGGGGTGTACGTGGTGACCAACAAGCGCCTGTACCGGCTCGGGGCGCAGAAGAACGGCAAGCCGAAGGTGGCCTGGAGCGCCAAGTACCGCAACGACGGCGTGCACAAGCCCGGCCAGGTCGACGCCGGCAGCGGCACCACCCCAGACGTGATGACCGGCGGCTACGTCTCGATCGTCGACAACGCCAACCCGGAGAACATCGTCGTGTATCGCACGGCGAAGAAGCTCCACGGCAAGAAGCGCAAGGTCTGCGAGGTGCCGGTCTTCAAGAAGAACGCCAGCGCGACGGAGAACTCGCTGATCACGACCGGCCGCTCGATGATCGTCGAGAACAACTACGGCTACACGGACATCTTCGCCCCCGATGCCGACAAGGTCGTGACGAAGGCCGGCTTCGCCCGGGTCGACATCCGGAAAGACGGCAAGGGCTGCAAGAAGATCTGGACCAACTGGACCGAGCGTGGCGCTTCGGTGGTGCCGAAGATGTCCTCGAAGACCGGTCTGATCTACACCTACACCCGCCCGCCCGACCCGAGCGGATCCCAGGGTTACTACTGGACCGCGATCGACTTCAAGACCGGCAAGACCGTCTGGAACAAGTACGCCGGCTCCGGTTTCTTCTACAACAACAACTACGCCGGCCTCGGCCTCAGCCAAGACGGAACCGCCTACCTAGGAGTAGTAGGAGGAATCGTCTCCCTCAAGGACGGCTGACACCGAAGAACCTCGAACTGAGCCCCGCCCAACTATCAGTTACTTTGAGTGGGCGGGGCGGGTTCGACCTGGGGGGCCGGCGAAGACCGGCCCGACTGCGGGTAAGCCAGGGTGATCATCCCGTGCTTGACCTGGGCGTAGTCCTCCCGGCTGTACATGCTCCTGGCCCTCCCCTAGCCGGGCTCGGTGTAGCCGCCGCGGGGCATTTTCGCCGCCCTGGGGCTGTGGTCCTTGACCCCGACCGGCC
>Ga0066256_1001857_pt1 | contig 12144 bp, 10 predicted proteins | sample ThiBio_1000_biof_FD_87107 | JGI IMG/M metagenome (GOLD analysis project Ga0066256, IMG submission 87107) | Wastewater bioreactor microbial communities from Cape Town, South Africa - Thiocy_expt_1000_biof (version 2) | ecosystem: Engineered > Bioreactor > Thiocyanate-remediating >...
AGCCGGCACAACTGATGTAATGACGCAGGTACATAATGCACACCCTGATAAAAATTTATATTTTACTGAACAATGGACCGGATCGAAAAGTAGTTTTGACGGCGACCTGCAATGGCATATTAAAAATGTGGTCATTGGCACCACGCGCAATTGGAGTAAACTGGCAATGGAATGGAACCTGGCCAACGACCCGGCATTTGGGCCGCATACACCCGGCGGTTGCACGGAATGTAAAGGGGCGCTTACAATTAACGGCTCATCAGTAACGCGAAATGTAGGGTATTATATTATCGCCCACGCTTCAAAGTTTGTACCTGCGGGTTCAAAAAGAATAGAAAGTAACAATGCGGGCGCTATTACTAACGTAGCTTTTGTAACGCCCTCGGGCAAAAAAGTTTTGATTGCGCTGAACGAACAAACCAACCCTTATACTTTCAATTTAAAGTATAAAGGCAAATGGGCGCCGGTAACAATGGATGCAAAGTCAGTAATGACGCTGGTTTGGTAAACAAGCGCATTCTTCATGTTTGATGAAAGGTAGTGAAGGCCTGCCTTTTATTAGTGATAGGCGATAAAGTTGAATGGTTCAAATAATAACTTTTCAACGAATAAAAATTTAAATATGTCAGTAAAATTTTATGCTGCATTTGCCCTGATCGTTTTAAACGCCTGCGGCAATCCTGCTTCCACAAAAAATGAAAGCGATAGTAATCCGGGTAGCCGCCCGGTAGACCTTAAAGACCGAAGTGTAACGGTGTACACCACTGCAGATACCGCAGGCTATCGTTTAATGCAAACCGAAACAAACCTTGAGTTTAAAGATTTTGGCCAACCAAAGGAAACGCAGGTTTGTATTTTTGTGGACCCCTCAAAAACCTTTCAAACATTTTTGGGTGTGGGCGGTGCCATGACGGATGCTGCTGCCGAAACTTTTTACAAACTGCCACAGCCGCAACAGGATTCACTCATCAAAGCATACTACGATCCGAAAGAAGGAATCGGTTACACCATCGCGAGGCTGAATATGAATAGTTGCGACTTTTCAAGCGGCTCTTACACTTATGTTGCCGAAAATGATTCTGCCCTGAAAACTTTTGATATCAGCCATGATAAACAATTTAAGATTCCGTTTACCAAAAAAGCAATTGAAGCTGCAGGAAACAGGATGACCACTTACATCAGCCCCTGGAGCCCACCGGCATGGATGAAGGATAACAACAACATGCTGCAGGGAGGTTCTCTTAAAAAAGAATTTTATCAGCCCTGGGCAAATTACTACGTGAAGTATATTCAGGCTTTAGAGGCAGAAGGCATTCCAGTTTGGGGGCTGAGCGTACAAAACGAACCCATGGCAACACAAAAATGGGAGTCCTGCATTTACAGTGCCGAGCAGGAAGCTGATTTTATCAAAACCGCACTGGGCCCAACTTTACATCAGTCCGGGATGGAAGGAAAAAAACTAATCATCTGGGATCATAATCGTGACCTGATCTTTCAACGTGCCAGCACTACATTGCAAGATCCCGAAGTTGCCAGGTATGTGTGGGGGATTGGTTTTCACTGGTACGAAACATGGACGGGTAGCGACATGATGTTTGACAACCTTCGCAGAACACAGGAAGCTTTTCCTGATAAGAACCTGATTTTTACTGAAGGTTGTAAAGAAAAATTTTCTTTGGATAGCGTGAACAACTGGTCGCTTGGTGAACGTTATGGCATGTCAATGATCAACGATTTTAATGCCGGCACTGTGGGTTGGACGGATTGGAATGTACTGCTTGATGAAACCGGCGGGCCTAACCACGTAGGCAATTTTTGTTTTGCGCCGGTACACGGCAATACAAAAACCGGGCAGCTCATTTTTACGAACGCATTTTATTATATCGGCCACTTTTCAAAATTCGTGAAGCCGGGTGCTAAAAGAATCGCTGCATCGTCAAACCGCACTGATTTATTAACCACCGCTTTTGCAAATCCTGACGGTAAAATTGCTGTTGTGGTTATGAACAAAGGCGGCAATGATTTACCTTATAATCTGTGGATAAAAGGGAAAGCCGTAGAACTAAAAAGCAGGCCACATAGTATTCAAACATTGGTTTTTTAATCTTAATTTGCTGCTGCTAAATGTAACCGCAATTGGGCACTATTCTTCATGCAATAAAAGATTCGGTGTTCCAGCTATTCTATCCACATGTTTGTGCAGGATGTGGTAGCGATGCTGTAACACAACAAAGCCACATTTGCGCTGTATGTATGCACAAACTTCCGTTCACGGGTTACGAGAACCACGCTCCCAATCCCGTTGAAAAAATAATGACCGGAAGAGTGCCTTTTAAAAAAGCGGCATCGTTGCTATACTTCAATAAAGAAAGCCTTGTACAAAGGTTGATGCACCAGTTTAAGTATCGCGGAAATATTGAGCTGGGAAAACAACTTGGAGTAATGATCGGCACGCGGCTATTGGAAAGCGGCAGGTTCCATGATATTGAAATACTCATACCGCTACCGTTATATGAAGACAAGCAAAAGAAAAGGGGCTTCAATCAATCAACTGTTTTGTGCAAAGGCATTCAGGAAGTGATGAACCTTCAAATTGTTGAAGACGCCATTGAACGCCCGCAGTTCACCGAAACCCAAACCAAAAAGAACCGCGTACAGCGTTGGAAGAATATGGAGGGTAAATTTGAATTGCTAAATAACTCCAAAATTGAAGGCAAACATGTTTTACTGATTGATGATGTAATTACAACCGGCGCCACTATTGAGTCTTGCGCGTCAACCTTATTAAAAACAAAAGGATTAACTTTGAGTATTGCCACTTTGTGTTTGGCAATAAAAGCTTAAGTAAAACAATTAAAAACCCGTTCGAACGGCATTCAGCCGGGCGAACATAAAAAATAAACGAATGAAAATCTTACTCATCACGTTGTTCCTTTCTGCCACCCTAATCGGCGGAAGCCCTATTTATAATTACAAAGTTGATGGCCTCACCGGCAAAACAATCAATTTCAACGATTTTAAAGGCAAAAAAATCTTAATCGTAAACACAGCAAGTAAATGCGGCAATACGCCACAATATGAAGGATTGGAACAACTGTATCAGAAGTATCAAAGCAGTTTGGTAATTGTAGGTTTCCCCGCAAATAATTTTATGGGGCAGGAACCGGGCTCTAATACCGAAATTGCCGAATTCTGTAAAAAAAATTACGGCGTTACTTTTCCGATGGCTGCTAAAATTTCTGTAAAAGGCAAAGATACCGCTCCGATTTATGAATACCTGAAAGCCGAAGCTGAAAAAAAAGGCCTGTCCAATCCGGTTACCTGGAATTTCGGAAAATTTCTGATCAACGAAAAAGGCGAATTAATTGCTACATTTTCGCCTAAAACAAAACCTTTGAGCGAGGATATTCTGAAATACCTGAATTAATGTTGGTGGGGGTTAATTGGATCCTTCATTAGGATTCTTATGAATTGAAGTTTTATTGTGCCACTATTACTTCAAAATAAATTACTATTCGCTGAGGCTCATAAAATAATTGTTTTACGCTTTATCCAATACCTGCTTTATGAAATATTTTTTCTCGTATGTTTTCCTGGCCATGCTGTTTTTTGCTTCCTGCACATCAACTTCTCCTGTTGATCTGCTTGTTTACAATGCCACCATTTACACGGTTGATTCTTCGTTTTCAACTGCCGATGCAATGGTGATCAAAGACGGAAAAATTTTGGAAACCGGTACACAGGCCGATCTCCAAAAAAAATACGTAGCTGCTGAAAAATTAGATGCCGGAGGAAAATTTATTTACCCCGGATTTATTGACGCCCATGCCCATTTTGTTGGATATGGAATGTCGCTACACAAATTAAATATTACCGATACCAAAAGCTGGGAAGATATTTTACAGCAATGCAGCAACTATGCTAAAGGGCTGGGCCAGGCAGACTGGCTTACAGGACGAGGCTGGGATCAAAACGACTGGCAGGTAAAAAATTTCCCCGATAACCAAAAACTGAACGAGTTATTCCCTGACCGCCCGGTGTATTTAACAAGAATTGACGGGCATGCAGCCATTGCTAATCATAAGGCATTAGAACTAGCCGGCATCAACGCCGGAGATGTAATCGAAGGAGGAGAATTTGAGGTAAAAAATGGCCGGCTAACGGGCATTTTAGTTGATAATGCGATGAACAAAGTAGAAGCCGTGATTCCCGAACCTGATAAAGCATTGTTTGAAAAGATGCTGTTAAAAGCACAACAAAATTGTTTTGAAGTGGGCCTTACAGGCATTGCGGATGCCGGCCTGAATTATAAAACTATTGAAATCATTGATACCCTGCAAAAAGAAGGCAAATTGAAAATGCGCCTTTACGCAATGATAAGCGATAACCCAAAAAACTTCGACTGGCTGAAACAAAAAGGGAAAATTAAAACCGATTTTTTGAACGTGCGGGGCGTAAAAGTTTTTGGTGATGGAGCGCTGGGCTCACGCGGCGCCTGCCTGTTGCAGGATTATACTGACAGGCGGGGTTGGAAAGGCTTTTTATTGAGCAGCCTTGCTCATTTTGATTCCATTGCAAAAATTTGCAGTGATAACGGTTGGCAAATGTGTACCCACGCCATCGGCGATAGTAGCAACCGCGCTTTGCTGAATATTTATGCCAGGTATTTAAAAGGCAAAAATGATCTTCGCTGGCGTATTGAACACGCGCAGGTTATCAATCAAAATGATTTTCAATTTTTTGGGGATTATAACATAGTGCCGTCTGTACAGCCAACCCACGCAACATCTGATATGTATTGGGCTGCAGACAGGCTGGGCCCGCAACGCGTTAAGGGAGCTTACGCTTTTCACCAGCTTTTTGAGCAGAATAATTGGATTCCCCTCGGCACCGATTTCCCCGTTGAAGATATTTCGCCTTTTAAAACCTTTTTTGCCGCTGTTGTAAGAAAAGATGCAGAAGGGTTTCCTGCGGGAGGTTACCAAATGGAGAATGCTTTATCCCGCGAACAAACGTTGCGCGGCATGACTATCTGGGCTGCAAAATCAAATTTTGAAGAGCACGAAAAAGGAAGTTTGGAAAAAGGAAAGTTTGCCGACTTTATTGTTTTAGATAAGGATATTATGAAAATCCCTGAAAACGAAATACTTAGTGTTAAAGTGCTGAAAACCTTTGTAGGTGGGGATTTGGTATATAGTAAGCCGTAAAAATATTTGGGAACGGCCTATAAAACTTCGTGAATATTGCGGCAAAAAAAACAGCTGATTAAATCAGCTGCTGTGGGGGCAAATCATAAATTTTAAAAACCAACTAAACGCGGACTAAAAACAATCCTGATATATCCGAAAAGCTTCTTTGAAATAAATTTTTCACAGTAAAAAATATCTTTATCGCATTTATAAATGCTATCGCTCTGCTTTCGCAGCAAAGTACGTATTTTTTTTTTAATCGCCTAATTAATAGTTAACAAATTATATACAAATTGTAATTTTATCCCGATTGTTTGTTGGTTAGCATAAATCGGGCGTACCCCGTCTTGGTATGGTTCCAGATTTATTAGGCCAAGTTGCCCATCCAGCAATATTTTATACCTGTTGCGTTCATACCCCAGTATAACATTTCCGCCCACGTCAATGGGGCGGCCATAGGGTATCACATTGCCACCTTTCCGTGTAGTATAATCGTTTACAAACTCAACAGGCCCGCTGGTAACATACACTGTGGAATCTGCCGTGTTCGCCCTGTTAAACTTCCATTTTCCGCCAAGCCCGTAAGAAAAATAAGGGCCCGCGCCAATTAACAGGTTTCCATTACCAATACCAGCCTGGTATAAAATACTTAAAGGAACTTCTAAAAAATACGGATTTAAAGTTGTTGTTCCAACCGCATTTTTAGCTTTATAACCTTTGATAACAAAAGAAATACCCGGATAAAACAGGGTTCGTTGCCCTAAAGGTATATCCGCACTCACTCCCACTTGAAAACCAGGCTTGTAAATTGTGGCTACCGCATAATTCGACCGGTCAATCGCATTGATTTTAGACATATTTCCTCCCCCAGAGATATTTAAACCTACCTGGGCAAATAGTACAACGGGAATATTGATAAAAAGAAATACAACCGTTAATTTCAGCAGTTTCATATGTATATTTTTACTTTTCTAATGGTCACATGCCCGCCTGTCGCAGACAGGGAATACGCCAAATATTCATTCCGTTTGGTAAACAAGAATTGTTTATGGCTATTTCATAAAAAAATTTGATCATACTATTTTTACAAGTCACAAACGTGGCTTGTTCTTTTAATAGGTTATGTAAAAAGGAATTTTCTCAAAATCGTTCCTGACAATGGTAAGCTCGCCTCGCTACGATATTTCTTCAAATTGTTCGGAATTTCCGGATTGATCAGTTAAAGTCACGTTCTTCCCTTCTCGTAACAGCCGTAACGAACCGTTGCTGTACTCACCCTCGTTAATCCCGGAAGATTTTGTCTGAGGTAATTTTACAGCAACTTCTGTGTCTCTCTGAATAATTGCTATACCTGGCGAATCGTCCTTTTTATATCCATATACAACTGCCAGTTTTCTGCCGGTACTAACAGATGTGTATAAGGTTTTGCTTCTGGTAGAATATGTGGTATCCTTTGGATCGATATCATTGATGGATATAGTAGACTTGTCATTTGCAAAAGCATCCATAACTATTGAATCCTGCCTTACTGCATGATTAACCTGTTCTGTCCCTTCTTCCAAACCATCTTCCTCAACAATTTGCTCGCTGGTGCTATTGCATGAAACAACAAACAAAGTGAAGATCAGACCCACACTAAATAATAGACTTTTTTTCATTAAATGATTTTTATTGTTTTAAGGTTACAAGCAATTTTACTTTACCGTATTTCAATATATTGTACCCCATTCAAAAATGCAAAATTGTCAGCCTTTTGCAGGGTTAATGACCCATTGGAATAATTCCTCACGCTACCTTCCATCTCACCCTCTTTTAGAATGATTGGCTTTTCTCCCACTTTCTGCACTACAGCCATCCCTTTACCCTGCGTTTTATAGCCATACACAATTGCCAAAGGTTTACCATCAGGTCCTGGCTGGTACAACGTTTTTGACCGCGTAGCATAAGTTGTATCCTTAGGATCAATGTCGTTGATCGTTATTGTCGATTTATCAAGCACATACGCGTTAACCACTGCAGAATCTTCTGGTGGAAATATTTCCCTAATCGCATCTACTTTAATGCTATCGCCAAGTTTACGCTCATACTTTTCAGTGTTGTTTTCTGCGCTGTTACAAGCAGTTAGCGATGCTATTATAAATAAAGCAGCCACAAAACTTCTAAATTTCATCATATCTATTTTTTTTGCAAATATATGTGGTTTAAACTGTTCCAAAACTATAAGGAATTGCCAATTTAGACGACTGATACCAGCTTTTTAATTCATTGCCGCCGCTCTGTCTGTAAAGTGTTACAATTAACTGCCGAAATTACTTCTTATCCTTCACCACCTTTACCTGAAAAGCTAATATAGTACCGGGGTGCGGTTTGGTATTAGCCAGCACATGCACCCGCTTTTGATGAGTAGCAACCGCCTGGTTTTTTGCATAAAACTTTACTTTAATTTCAGACTTTGCTCCGGGTAATACCGGTTTATGCAAAGTATCAGCTACCGTACAGCCACAATCGGGCGTAACTGACTTAATCACTAACGTTGTATCGCCGGTATTTTTAAACCGGTAAACGACTACAACAGAATCTTCTTCGCCAATATCTCTTAGATTGCGATAAGTAGAATCTAACCATTGAATAGTGGTACTGTTCAAAGAGTCAACCACTACCGGGCTTTCGCCCGCCTCAGCGGTATTGGCTTTTTTGGCCTCGGGGTTGGCGCTTGCAGGCTCATTGCCACCACATGATACTGTAAGCAACACAATTACATTGGCCATAAAAAAATGACAAAAGTATTTGGGTAATTTCATACTGGAGTTGGTTTTTTAATTTGACTGTTCACCACCAAAAGCATTTTACTATCTACCAGCGTTTCAAAACGTCAGTAAATTCCGGTCATTCACGTTCCTGGCTGAATTTGTCAAAGATAATCAGAAACGAAAATCTTTCTGGCTGTAATTGTAAAAAATCAAAAATGATTTGTTCATTTTTCCTGTCCAATTCATCATTTCACCCAGCATTCCTATTTATCGTTTATTTACCTGCCCTGCAAAACACCGACCGACAAAAAAACATACATCAAAAGTAAAAGCCGCCCATGCGGGCGGCCTTCACTTTGCATTATTAAAAGCAAACTATTTTTGATTCAACTGAATAGGAGGATCAGCTGGATTGTTTGAAGGAATAGTTTGAATTTTTAATTTGATGATATAGTCTGTAGCTCTGTCAACACCTACAGGTATGAATTTACCATCGAAATAGTAACCCTGACATGCGGTATTTTGGTTTGCAGGCCAAGGACCGTCTGCATAGCTACCACCCTGTCCGGCTAGAGCATTTGACCAGTAGTTACTTGCAGGTGAACCCGGAGCACCAATATAGCCTTTAGGACCTGTCCAGTTATAGGTGTAAGCGTTCGCGCCAGAAGTACCATTGAACACTAATGGAGCAGGTACTAAAGAAACATTACGAAAACTAGTACCGCCGTTATACACACGATAGTTTACCTGAAGCACACCATTTTGCAGCCAGATACCAGTATAAGGATAGGCTGTAGTTGTGGGTGCAGCCGGTACAGTATAAGTACCATAAGCAGAAGCCACACTAAAAGCACCACCACCATTGTAAGCAGCAAAAGTACCAAACTCATACGCCATAGGAGTTAAGAAATAAACATGCCCGTGAGCGCCATTTTGAGTATTGTAATCATTTGCAGGGCCGCTGCCAAATGAAGTACCAGGATTACCGGTATGCGAACCAGTGTTCCAAGATGCACCCGCATCATTTAATGAAATCCATGTATTATACAGGTTTTGCAAAGCATAATATTCGCCGCCGTAGAAAGGAGTAACAACCGGAGCATTATAAGCCATTGTATTTTGTGTCCAAGCGCCAACTGTACTAACACTACCCGGCTGATAAGCCCTTTGGCCGGAAACAACCGCAACACCAGGTACCGTTATAGTTTGAGCTACGTCAGTTGTAACAGCAGGGCCGATAGAAGTTTGAGAAGCCATTGCACCTGTAGCAGCATGACCCGCAGGTGTAGCATACATATAGTGAAGATCAATAGAACCTGTAGCCCTTGAAGCAGACCATGCAGCAGACAGAGCTGCTATTTGCGCAGAACCTGCAGCATCAAGTGTGGTATTTCTGTAGAAATTACCATCATTGAAGTTGTAAGTTTTCTTAACGTCGTAATCGCTGAAAGGAACATTAGGAGTTTTAGCTTTCTTCTGCCATACATAGAAGAAGTCAACCAAACCGTCAATTACAAAGCTTTTGTTTCCAATGCTTGGTGTGCTGGTGCCTGTAGAATGGGCTGCTTCAGCATACATCCAGTAGCAAAGCGCATTGTAAGTAGCGCCCGGGCCGGCTGTTGGGCTGCTGGTTAAGCGGTTATAATCATCCAAAGAGAAAGTAAATTGCTGTACCGGAGTAGCGTCAGCAGCTGTCAAACCTAAATCAGTAATGGCCTGTGCAATATTTGCAGAGGTAATAGCAGGAGCTAAATTACCATACCTTAAACCACCACCTGCAAAAGGAACACCGGATGTGGAAACAGGAACCGGATTAGGCTGTGCAGTACCGGGAAGCGGATTAGCAGGATTAGTTGTCATTACATTACCGGCTATTTGACCAGCTCTCCTGATAATAGCCATATATTTAGCATTTTTAGGATCGTTGGTATAAACGAACTGACGGCCAATGGTATTAGGTGTACCGGGAGCAGATTCAAAATCACCATTTTCAGTAGGAACCATCAGGTACTGACCGGTTGGTGTTAAAGATATGTCAGTAAACATTACTTCGCGACCGTTCATTGCAGACCAGCCGGGATAACCGGCAATTCTTTGTTCAACGTCTATTCTGTTCAAAGCGTAAGAAGACTGAACATACTTAGTTGGATCAATTTCCAATGCCGTGTCACTCCATGTATTGATAGTGGTTCCGCTAATGACTGTACCATCCAACTTTACATCTAAGAAGAACACACGAGGAGTAGCAGTTACGCCAATTGCAATACCTGTAGCAGGCCATGCACCGGCAGCTTTAGGTCCAAACAACTTAGAATCAGTTGTATTGAAATAGTAATCGCCGTTTGCACCCTGTGCAGCTGTTGGATTAGCAGGACCAGCTAAAAAGTTGGTACCATTTGCACCGGTAGCACCAGTAGCTCCTTGAGGACCGGTTGCACCAGCAGCACCGGTAGCACCAGTAGCACCGGTAGCACCGTTAGCACCTTTTAAAGTGGTTTGGGGAGCACCTGTCCATGTACCAGGAGCTGTGGAACCTTGTTTAGGACCGTATAAAATACCGGTCGATGTGTTCAGGTAAAAGTCATTGATAGCACCTGTAGCATCAGTGGGGGCGGTTGTGCCGGAAAGAATTTTTGTGCCATCAGCACCTTTTGCGCCGGCAGCACCGGCAGCACCGGGAGCACCGGGAGCACCAGCAGCACCAGTAGGACCAGCAGGACCAATAGGACCTTGGTCACCTTTTTTACAAGAATCTAAGCCCACTAATAATGAACTTAAGATCATAACGGAGAAGAATAATCGTCTCATAAAGTTATAAAGTTTAATAAATGCCTACTCTTTTAATAATCTGCTTTTCGGCTTACGCAGGTTTTTGACTAAATATGATTTACGCAGCAAGTTTACTAACACATTTCTATAAAAAGATTAATCAAGGACATAAAATGTTAAAAAAAGGACAAAAAATAAAATTTTAACATTTCGTCCTCAATTTTTTACTGATTTTAAATCCATTTTATATAGCCGCTGAATGGCCGCTTTACTCAGATTTTTGGTTGTATTTTGGCCATTTATTAGTTTCAATCTCACCGAGTTATTATATTTACTCCCGTCAATGTACTCAAGATTTGAAAGGTTCATAATCGTACTTTTATCTATTCTCACCAGATTTTTAACCATCAGTCTTTGCTGAATAGAGCCGATATTATCGTTCACGGTTTTTGTTGAACCGTCATTCAAAGTGATGTTGCAAATATTTCTTTGTGATTCAATAAAAAGGATATCGGATTGTTTGAGATACAATTTAGAATGATTACTTCTAAGGGTAATAAAACTATCCGAATGTTGCTTTTCGCCATTAATCTCATTGAGCGGTTTTACAAGACGGGTCAATGCTTTATTTAAATCGCTGGGTTTGACGGGTTTTATAAGTAAACCCGCCAGACCGATTTCAACCATGCGCTGCACAAAAGAAAGTTGATTTACAGAAGCCGCCACCAAAATCTTCGTCCCGTTAATCTGCTGGGTGAGCAGGCGTTCCAATACTTCAAAATGCTGATCTCCCAACAGTTTTAAATCTAAAATCAGGATGTCGGGTTCGTTCATAAAAATGGCACCGATGGCCTGTTCCACGTCAGAATAGGCACCAAAAATACTCACAGTGCCCTGCAATGAACTATCTAATTGATGATTGATCAAATCCTGAAAAAGTTTATGCTCTTCCACTATCAATATTTTAGCCTTGCGGAGTTCACTCATAAATTAAATTTTAGCATGGTTGTAGAGGGCAAAACAATACTCACGTTAGATTACAACGTTAGAATTTAACCTCAAAAGTAGAAAAAATTTTAACAAAATACTAATCAGTTTGTTAATATTTTATTTTATTTTAAGACGTAAGTTGTTCTAATTTGTTTCGCAGCGGGTGGGTATTGTTAAAGAAATATACATCGCTTTTTCACATGCTGCTTTTAAACTCGCATTTCGGAGGAAGGCAGTGCCTGATTTGAAATTATGGTCGGTTCAAAAAAATTTCCACGCGCATTGGCACCATTGGGGAATTGAACCTAAAAAGCTCAGAGCATAGAAATAGATGAGCGTTAGAAAATTTTCAAAATATGACGTAAGTCAACCTTTAATTTTAGATAATTTTTACAGAAACAGTTAATTTAGCCGATGATTTCGATTGCAAGACCTTAAAACGAATT
>Ga0066256_1004613_pt1 | contig 12142 bp, 8 predicted proteins | sample ThiBio_1000_biof_FD_87107 | JGI IMG/M metagenome (GOLD analysis project Ga0066256, IMG submission 87107) | Wastewater bioreactor microbial communities from Cape Town, South Africa - Thiocy_expt_1000_biof (version 2) | ecosystem: Engineered > Bioreactor > Thiocyanate-remediating >...
CGGGCGGGCGAAGAGCCGCTCAGCTTCCCAATGTGCCGACTTCGCTCGAGACGGGCTTTGGCGATATCAAGATTTCGACATGGGTGTGTCTGTTGGCGCCGGCTGGCATAGCGAAGGAAACGGCCGTGCAGATCAACAACGAGGTCAACGCCATTCTGGCGGAGGCGGACGTTCGCCAGAAGCTCGCCAATCTCGGGGCTGATGTCGATCCTGAAATTCGAACGCCAGATGACTTGGCGCGCTTCCTGGCGAGCGAAACGCCGAATTGGAAACGTATGGTCGAGGCGGCGGGTGTGAAGATCGAGTAAGGCGACAGCCCGGCACATGTGTGCCGGGCTGTTTTGTTGAGTCAGACCAAGATCAGAACTTCCAAGTGAAGTTGCCTCTGATGCTCTGATCGGTGAGGCGCGAGCCGAACTGGCCGCCGTAGGAAAAGCCAAGCGTCGCCTGCGGCGTCAGATTGAGGTCGAGCCCAGCCTCGACGATGGCGGCATTCTTGGCGATCGGCAGACCGGCGATCGAAAACGGCGTGCCGCCAGCAAAGGACGCCACCGAAATCGGCGTGACGTCGCCGAAGGCATGGCGCCAGCCGAGCGTGCCGCGCGCCGTCAAGTTCATCGATCCGAGGGTGAACTGTTGCGATGCCCGCAGACCCAGCGTCGTGAAGGTGACGCCGGTGCTTCTGCCGCGCACGTTCAAGGCCGCCGGACCGCCGGTTTCGCTGAAGCCATCTGTGCTCAAGTTGACATAGGCCAGGTTGGCGAAGGGCTCGAAGCCCAGCGAACCGATGCGGATGCCATAGCCCACTTCACCGAACACCTGCGCGGTGCGCGCCTTCTGGCGGCCCTGCAGGCTGTTGGTGGCGAAACCGGCGAAGCTCACCGCGCGGCTGGTGGTGATGTCGTGCCAGGAGATGCTGGCGCCGGACCGGAAGGCCAGCGCCCCGAACTGCGAACCGCCGTAGATGCCCAAGTGATAGTTGTCGCTGGCACCCGACGAGGAGCGGTCGCTGACGCGGAAGGTCGAGCGGCTGTAGCCGGCGAGCAAACCGACGCGCCAATTGTCGCCCACCAGACCGTCGGCACCGATAAAGGCGCCGCCGACGTCGTGGCGCAGGCGCGCCGCATTGCCATCGCTGGCGGTGGTGCCCCAGGCGCCGAAGGCGCGGCCCCACACGGCGAAACGTTCGGTCTGGCTCGGCACCATCACCGGGCCGCCCGGCGCATAGGACATCACTGGCGTATAGGACGCGCCGACACTGTCGAAAGCCGAACGCAGCCGGTCGATGCTGGCATCGCGCAGGAAATGGCTGTCCTGCAGGATAACAGTCTGGGCCGAAGCATGCACTTCGCCGGAGAGCTGATCGAAGGCGGCGCGGGCCTGCGGTGCCGAGAGGTTGAGGATCGCGTTATAGACCGGATTGCCCCAGCCGGTGCTTTCAGCGCCGGCACCCGTGCCGCTCTGGTTCCGCGTCGCGCCGACGGCGGCGAAGTTGATGTCGTTGCGAGCCATCGTCAGATAGACGGTATTGGCGTCGTAGCTGAGCGACGGCGTCAGGAAGGCGAGATTGGACGAAACCGAGCTAAACGTGCCGGTGCGCCCACCCGTCGTGGTCAGGATCGTGTATTGGGTCGAGGGCGCATAGGTGCCCGCGCCTGCCAACACCTGCACGTTGCCGCCATTGATGGTGGCGGTGCCGGCGGCGAGCTTGTCGGATTGGCCGCGGGGGGGGCGGGAACCGCCGATCTGAGCGCCGCTCGACACGGTGATCAGGCCGCTGATCGTGCCGGCCGCGTTGAGCTTGGCGCCGTTGGCGATCGAAATGCCGCCCGAATAGGACTGCGTGCCGGTCAAGGTCCAAGTGCCGTCATCGACGCTCAAGGTTTCGAAATTGATCGCGCCGGCAAAGGTGCCGGTGCCCGACAGCGAGACATGGTCGTTGCCGGCGCCGCCGTCGACCGTGCCGTTGATCACCGAGCCGGTGCGGATGTTCAGCGTGTCGTTGCCGGACCCAAAGACGATCGCCTGGCCGTTGCCGCCGGTGATCGTGCCGGAATTGGTGATCACGTTGTCGAGCGTGCTGTTGATATAGATGCCGTAGCGATCGCCGGTGATCGTGCCTGCATTGTTGATATTGACGACGCCGAAGGCCGGGCCTTGCGAGCTGTTGTCGACCAGAATGCCGTCGCCCGTGCTGCGGATGATCGCGCCGGCCATATTGTTGATCACGCCGCCGCCGATGGCGATACCCTGGGCGGTGTTGAGAAGGCCATCAGACCCTTTACCCTTGGCGCCGATGCCTTCGATAATGCCGGAGATCAGGCCGTAGTTGATGACCTTGCCCGACGCATCGGAGCCAAAGCCCGAACCATTGCGGCCGATGATCTGACCGCTGGCCTCATTGATGACGGTGATGGAGTATTCCGGCCCTTCGTAGCCATGGTTGATGCCGTGCCGACCGCCGGAGATCAAACCGCTGTTGTTGACCGTGCCGCCGGTGGCTTCCTGGAAATCGATACCGTCTGCACCGGTGTTGTTCAGATAATCGTGGGCGATGATCGAGCCGGCATTGTTGACCGTCGCATTATTGCCGGGACGGATGCCGTCGGCATCGGCGGTCTGCAACAGGCCGCCGGCGAAATTGTTGATGGTGATGCTGGCGGTCCCGGCGGGGATATTTGCCGAAACGCCCGATTGGGCCGTGGTGGCGTTGGCGGCCCGCCCCGTGGGCGGGGCCGGGGTGCTTGAGAGCGTCGGTCCGGCGCCTTCCGTCCGTTCCCCTTTGCAGGCCTCGTTTTGCAGGGTGAAGGTCATCGCCGTGCCGTTGTTGAAACGGATGGCGCGGGTGCCGGTGCCGGTCGATTCGATGGTGCCGGAATTATCGATGACGACCCCTGTCGCCGCCGAATTCTGGTTCAAAGTGGGGTTGGACGAAGAGGTCAGCGTCGCGCCGGTGCCGACGGTAATCTGATCCGTGCCGCCGAACGTGCGCTGGCCTGAGGACGTGGTGCCGTCCGGAATGTTGATATCGGCGGCGAGGGCGCCGGTTATGCTCAAACCACAAGAAAGGAGGATGAGAGGAAGCGGACTGACACGGCTATACAAAGTTGACATGATTTTTTTGAGCCCCACTGCACTGCGCCGCGGGGTCTATCAGTCGTGCCATGACACTAATGCGACAAGTTCTGGATGTTTCTCCGCTTTTACAAAGCCCGCTGAAACGCTGTGTCGAACATGTGACATTATTCAAGGTGGGCGAACGCCATGTCAGAACTTCCACATGAAGTTGCCCTTGAGGCTTTGATCGGAGAGGCGTGAGCCGAATTGGCCGCCGTAGGAGATGCCCAATGTCGCTTGTGGGGTCAGATTGAGGTCGAGCCCCGCTTCGACGACGGCAGCGTTTTGGGCGATCGGCACGCCAGCGACAGAGAAGGGCGTACCACCGGCGAAAGCCGCGACCGAGATCGGTTTCACGTCGCCGAAGGCATGGCGCCAGCCGATGGTGCCGCGCGCTGTTAGGCTCATAGCACCGAGGTTGAACTGCTGCGATGCGCGCAGGCCAAGCGTCGAAAAGGTGACGCCGCTGCTTTTGCCGCGCACGTTGAGCGCGGCGGGGCCGCCGGTTTCGCTGAAACCGTCGGTTGTCAGGTTGACATAGGCGAGATTGGCGAAGGGCTCGAAGCCGAAGCTGTCGATGCGGACGCCATAGCCCACTTCGCCGAACACCTGCGCGGTGCGCGCTTTCTGGCGGCCTTGCAGACTGTTGTTGAAGCCAGGGAAGGTGACCAGGCGGCTGGTGGTGATGTCATGCCAAGACATGCTGGCGCCGGAACGGAAGGCCAGCGCCCCGAACTGCGAACCGCCGTAGATGCCCAGATGATAATTGTCGCTGGCGCCCGACGACGATCGGTCATTCACGCGGAACGTCGAGCGACTGTAGCCGGCGACGAGACCGAGGCGCCACGTCTCGGCGAGAAGACCGTCGGCGCCGACGAAGGCACCGCCAACATCGTGGCGCAGCCGCGCCGCATTGCCGTCGCCGGCGGTCGTGCCCCAGGCACCGAAGGCACGGCCCCAGACGGCGAACCGTTCGCTCTGGCTTGGCACCATCACCGGGCCACCCGGCGCATAGGACATGACGGGTGTATACGTCGCACCGACGCTGTCGAAGGCCGAGCGCAGCCGATCGATGCTGGCATCGCGCAGGAAACGGCTGTCCTGGATGATCACGTTCTGCGCCGAGGCATGCACTTCGCCGGAGAGCTGATCGAAGGCGGCGCGGGCCTGCGGCGCCGACAGATTCAACACCGCATTATAAATCGGTCCGCCCCAGCCCAGGCTTTCCACTCCGGCGCCGGCCGCCCGTTGATTGAACGTGCCGCCGATGGCGGCGAAATCGATGCTGTTGCGCACGAGCGTCAGATAGACGTTGTTGGCGTCGTAGCTGAGCGAGGGTGAGAGAAAGGCGAAGTTGGAGGCGACCGAGTCAAATGTGCCGGTGCGCCCACCCGTCGCGGTGAGAATCGTATATTGGGTCGACAGCGCATAATTGCCGGACCCAGCCGAAACCTGTACGCCGCCGTTGAGCGCTGCCGTGCCGGAAACGGACAAACGACCCGCGGCCGAAGGTGTCGCGCCGATGACGAGAAAAGCGCCCGCCTGCTGCGCGTAAGTCCCGTTGATTGTCAATGTGGCGCCACTGTCGACACGCACGTTGCCACCGTTGTTGACAGCGCCGATGACGAGGCCGGTTCCAGCGAGCGTGCCGCCTGCTTGTACGGTGAGCGTCGGTGTCGTCAAGCTTCCCGCGACGCGCAATGTGCCCGCTTGAACATTCGCTGCCGTCGAGAACGTGCCCGCATCGGTCACGGTCCAGTCGCCGCCATTCATCGTCAAATTCTCGAAGTTCAAGAATTTTGCGATGCTTTCGCTGCCGGTGCCTTCCAGTATGAGGTTGTCGGTATTGCTGCCGCCGAGCACATTGCCGTTGAGCACCGAACCCGTTTGGAGGCGCAGGGTATGCACGGCCGGTGTCGCAGCGCCGCCGGCGGCGGCAAAATTGATGGCATTGACGGCGCCGCTGATGGTGCCGCTGTTGGTGATTTCGGCATTCGTATTGTTGCGGATCAGGATGCCGTCCGTATTGGTCGAGCCAATCGTGCCGCTGTTGATGAATGTGCCGCCGCCTGTCGCTTCGACGGCCGGCCCGCGCCTCGATGTAATGGAGCCGGCATTGCTGAAGGAGATGAAGGGTGTCGTGGCGCTCGCATAGACGCCATTGTAGTCGCCGAAGATCACGCCGGTACTGGTGTTCGTGAATGTGGCGGGACCGCCCTGGATAAGGACGCCGGTGCTGAAGCCGGTCGTCTTGGGTGCCCCGGTCGTGCCGGCATTAAACAACGTGCGCGATGTTCCTTGCCCCATGGAGACGGCGTTTGTGCCAGTCAGCGTCTCCCTCGTGCCGCCACAAGAGTTGTTGACGGTGCCGCCAAGCCACAACGTCACGCCTTCGACGCCGCCGGTGATCGTGCCGTAATTGTTCAAAGTGCCGGGTCCGCCGGCGGGCGGCAAGCCAAAGGGTTTGTAACCGAATGTAATGGCGGTGTTGGTGCCGGTAACGGTGGCGCCGCTCGCGTTGAGAAACGTGCCCCCCTGATCGAGCTGAACCGTATTGCCCCCGGTGACGGTGCCGTCGTTGGTGACGGTCCAGGCCTGCGTTGAAGCGCGGATGGCCGGAGTGCCTGGTCCCACGGTGACGCCGCTGGCGATATGCGCCGTGGTTCCAGAATAGGTGTCGAGATCGACGCTTGGCGTATTGCTGGTGATTTCGACATCGGCCGCTTGAACGGGAGCAACCGCCAGGAGGGCTGAGGTTGTCAGCAGGAGAGTGCGTAGCTTGTTTGCCGTAAACCAATCGTCATGCCGTCCAGCCTTCGCCAGCATCCGCGCGCCCCCAAGATCACCGATAAGAATCAGCCCAGGGGGAAAATCGCGGGTTTGGGGCGCGGCGTCTCTCCTCTAAAAAGAGGAGGCGGCGTGAGAAGCCTTCTGTCCGTTGCTGTTTTGCCACATGTTACGACAGTCCGCTCAACACAAGGCGCGCCACCGCCTGCGAGCGCGTCTTGGCGCCAAGCTTGCGGCGCACTTGGTCGACATGGGTTTTCACCGTCGTTTGGGAGAGATCCATGATACTGGCGATTTCCAGATCGGTCTTTCCGGCGGCAACCCAGCGAATGCATTCCAATTCGCGATGCGTCAGCACGGCTTGCGGATCGGCGACGGGCGTGAGGCCTATCAGGGCGCGGCAACGTTCATGGGTCAGGAACGAGATCTGATGTAACAGAGTACGCAAGGACGGCGGCATGGGCTGTTCTTTGCCCGCCATGGCGACCAGGCCGAAGTAACCTCCGGGCCCGTGGATCGGCACGGAAAGTCCATCGGTCCATCCCCAGGCGATCGCGGTGTCCCAAATGTCCTGTTCGGCGCGCGATAGGGTTCGTTGCGCTTTGGCTTCCAACCAGGTGAAAGGCGCGATGCGGCGTCGCGCCTCCGCCACGCTATAGTCGGCGGCACAGAAATTGAGGCTGATATAAAGCTCGATCCAGGCTGGCGGCCAATCCTGAAAGAAGAAATGCGTTTCCGGTCCTCGGTCGGTCGGCAGGAAAGCGCCGCAGGCGCTGGCGTTATAGCCAAAGGTCGCGATGCGATCCCTGAATAGAAACTTGACCTCATCGATGGTTGCACATGTTTCGAGCGCCGCAGCGAATTCTCCGATCATTGCAGAACAGCTCTCCATGGATGGCGCGACGGTCTTCTATCACGACGATCGTGTCGCCGGATCGACAGACGCAGGACATCGTAGGGAGAACTTGGACGAGCGCAACGGGAGAGACGCAGCGCACACGTTTGGTCTAAGAGTTCGCCGCCTCGCGGGCTTGCGCCAGCACCTGTGCCGTGTGTGCATTGGCGGGAAAGAAAGCTTCGATCGCCAATTCCGACAACGTGATCTCCAAGGGCGAACCGAAGACGGTCATCGTGCTGATGAACGACAGTTCTCCCGCTGGAGAGGATAATCGCAACGGCGTGGCGATCACCGGTCCGTCCTCGATGCGCGGCGGTTGTCGTCGGGGCGCTGGATAATTGCGCAACTCCTCCAGGAGGTCGATGAGGCCGGCATCGGCGGCGATGTCGATCTGGCGGGACACGCGGATGAAAACATGGGCGCGCCATTCCTGCAGATTGAGGATGCGTTGCGCCAGTCCCTCCGGATGCAAGCTAAGGCGCAGCACATTGATGGGCGGCGTCAGTAGGAAGGGGGCGATGCCTTCCAGGAAAGGCGCGAGGGCACCATTCATGGCCACGAGATTCCAGCGGCGATCGACCGCCAGCGCCGGGTAGGGCTCGTGGGCTTTCAGCACCTGGTCGACGACCTGTCGCGCGGCGGCGAGCTGTGGATCGTCGAGGGCGCGTTCGCTGAACATCGGCGCGAAACCGGCCGCGGCCAGCATCGCATTGGTCTCGCGCAATGGCACGTCGAGCCGATGCGCCAAGGCAAGCACCATCTCACGTGACGGTTTGGAGCGGCCAGTCTCGACGAAGCTCAGATGGCGGGTCGAGATTTCGGCCTCGTTGGCGAGGTCGAGCTGGCTCAGGCGGCGGCGCTGGCGCCAGAGGCGCAGATGGTCGCCGAAAGTGACGGGGGTAGGGGCGGAGGAGGAGACGGAGTTCGTGTTCATGCCTCGCACTCTAGCGCCGGACAAATCGTAATCCCATTACCTGGCAGGTAATCGACCCGCCGCCTTCCTGCGCCGATTGTCGGGTCAACGAACGAGGCCAACCCGGCCGGTTCGCAACGCAGGAGACCCGAAAATGACCGACTTCAACCAGATCGCCGACCGTTATCTCGCCAGCTGGAACGAACGCGATGCCGCCAAGCGTGAAGCGGCACTCGCCGGCATCTTTGCCGCCGATGCCAGCTTCGTCGATCCGGTGATGCAGAGCGAGGGGCTGGCCGGTATCGCGGCGATGATCGGCCAGGTGCAGGAGCGCTTCCCCGGCCACAGCTTCAAGCGCCTGGGCGAGGCCGACGGTTACAACAACCGCCTGCGCTTCACCTGGGAACTGGCCGCCGGCGACGGCGCCGTCGTCAAGGGCACCGATGTCGCCACTCTCGACGCATCCGGCAAGGTCAACGCCGTCATCGGCTTCTTCGACTTCGTCCGTCACTGAAAAATCATTTCGTAACCGATTCAATCTGAAAGGAAATTCATCATGTCGAACCTCATGTCCATGATCCGCTCGGACGCTTTCCTGCGCCGCATCCTCGTGCTCGACGGGGCCGTCTCCCTCGTTTCCGGCTTGGCGATGTTGCTCGGTGCGCCGGTCCTGGCCGGGCTCACGGCCATCGATCCGGCGGTGCTGCGCGGCGCTGGCGCGATCCTTCTGCCCTTCGCGGCCTTCGTTCTGTGGACCGCCACCCGCAGCACGGTGCCGGTCTGGGCCGTCTGGACGATCATCGGCATCAACGTTCTGTGGACCATCGAAAGCTTCGTTTCGCTCGCGACGGGCTGGCTGGCGCCCAACGCATTGGGAACGGCGGTGGTTGTCGTCCAGGCGGTCGCGGTTGCCGTCCTCGCCGAACTGGAAATGATGGCCGTTCGCCGCCCGGCCCAGCGCGTCGCTTGATGGAACCCCGGTTCCAGCATCAAGGAGCCGGGCTTGGCCCGGCTCCTTCTGTCTTTTCGGAGCCAGATCGGGAACCGGGCAGGCCGAAAACACGTTGAACGGCCTCGCGTCGGGTTTGAGGATTTCGGCCTATTTTGCGGGGTTCCGATCGGGTATCGGAACGAAGCCGATCCCCATCGATTGACGCGATGAACCTGCCGCAGGAGATGGATATGTCGGTAAAAGATCGAGACACTTCGACGCCGTCGGATCCGCCCCGCAGCGATGGCAATGGCACTTCCGAGGACACGCTGTTTTTTCGTCACCCCAATCTCACCCCTTCCGCGCCGAAAGCAGGCGATGACGAGCGCCGCGAGCAAGACAGCGATCATGATGACGATGAGCGCGAGAAGATCGTTGAGGAAATCACCACGGAAGCCGTGACCTGGAGTTCCATCCTGTATGAACCTGGCCTCATCGTGCTGATCCTGGTGGTGCTGATCGCGGCTGCATCCGGCATCTGGTTCTTTTTCCGCTAATCGCAATGACGCCCCGCGGCAGGAACTGCCGCGGGCCGCAACGATGATGCTTACTCGATCGCTCCGACAATATTGCCGCGCGAGTCAACCAGGAGATACTGATTGTTGACGCGGGCATAGCGCAGCGAATGGTAACGCTGGTCGCCCTCGATGACATAGGTTCTCACGCTGCGCGGCAATGACCGCCCGCGTGCCAGCGGTTCCGAAATCGCGACGTTGTCGATATCCCGTTCGACAACATATCCGTGAATGTAACGCTGATCGTCCGGCGTCAGGGCTGCGCCGGCCGAACCGCCAACGGTTGCGCCGACAATACCGCCGACAACGGCACCCACCGGCCCACCAACGATGGCACCACCGGCGGCGCCGGCAGCACCGCCGGAGAGCGCGCCACCCGCTGCCGCGCCGTCTCTTTGCGTTTGCGCTTGCGTCAATGGAACCCACGCCATTGCCGCGATAGCCGAAGCTAGGATGGTCGTTTTAAGCATGCTGAACTCCTTTCGGAATTAGCCCGCCCAAACGCCAACGCGAGCTGTCCGGAGCTGTTCCAGCGCGTTGCCCACAGTTGATCGCGTTATAAAAGTTGATTGCAAAATACCCGCGTCACAGGTCCTGCAGACAGGGCGTTTGATCCTACCACTGGTAACGCAGCGATCCCTTGCCGGCGTAGCTGTTGCTGCGGCCGGAGAACTCGCCTTCGAAGGTCGCGGCGATCGACCAACCGTTCTGCCACTTCATCTCGGCACCGGCCGAAACGAGCGCGGCATTGCGTGACGGCGCGGCGCCATTGACCACGAAACTCGAGGCGGGGAGGTTGAGGAAGGAGGCTGAGAGCGAACTGTTTGGGTTGTAATTATGCGCCCAGGCGAGGCGACCGCGCAGCCACAGGGTGGCATTGCCCATGTCGAACGACGTGTCGCCGCGAACACCCAGTTCCGTGCGCCATGTGGTGACGCTCTTCGACGCGTAGTTGAGTGCGAAGAGGCCTGGACCGGTGATCGCCTGCTCGCTGTAGTTGGGCAGTGCGACATTGGTGAACTGACCGGCCGCATAAGGCGTCAAGCCGCCGAACGGCGTGCCGAGGCGATAGCCGCCTTCGAGCCGACCGGCGAAGGCGTTGGCGGTGAATCTCGCGCGCAATTGATCGAACATGACGCGCCGGTCGGTGGTCACGTCCTGCCAGCCATAGGCGAGCGAGCCCGCCACATAAGCCGAGCCAAAAGTCTGCCGGCCATAGAGACCCGCCTGGAAGACATTGGACGAACCGCTGCCCAGTCCATTGGCGAGGTGATAGCTGGTGCCGGCGCCGCCGAGCGCGAAGCCGACGACCGTATCGGGCGAGACGCGATAGTCAGCGCCGGCGGCGAAACCGTAGATGCCGCCGGTATAAGTGTTGGAGCCGATCAACGCCGTGCCGCGTGTTGTCTGCGTGCCGCCATAGCCGGCCGCCCAGACGCTCCAGCGCGGTTGTTGCGTGACCATCAAAGGCGGCGTGCCCTTGGGCAGCGGTGCGTAGGACATGGGAACCATGGCCGTGGTGCGGCCGCTCGCATAAGGATCGGTCATCAGGTTGAGGAAACGATCCATGACGTTAAACGTGCTCTGCTGCACGCCTGTGGCGGATTCGCCGGAAGCCTGGGTAAGCCCCGTCGGCCCGAGCGCGCCAAACACCAGGGGAATGCCGCCGGCGGTGTTGAACGAGTTGGCGAAAGCGTTGGCGACATTGATCTGGTTTACCGTCAGCCCACTGCCGAAGTTCGATGCCGACATCGTCAGATCGAGATAAACATTATTGGCGTCATAAACCGCCGAGGCCGAAAAACTCTGTGGCAGATTGGTGCTCACCACTCCGGAGAACGTGCCGTTCACGCCGCCGGATGCGTTGAGCACCGTGTAACGCTTGGTGATATAAGCGCTTGGTTCGTAGATCGCTGAGAGGGTTCCGCCGTTGAGCGTGGCTATTCCTGAAACGTTAATGCGGTCGGCGCCGGTAGGCGACACCTCGACCTGATAGGTCGATCCACTCATGAAGGTGAGATTGCCCTGCACGGTGAGCAGGCCGATGGAATTGCCGGGCGCCAATGTGCCGCCGGCATTGATGATCGTGTTTCCGACCGTGCCGTTGCCCGACAGCGTGCCGCCGCTGTTGACGCTGGTTAGCGATGACGAAGCGATGGAGCCGTTCACCGACAAGGTGCCAGCATCGACGATGGTCGCGCCCGTGTAGGTATTGGTGCCGGTCAGGATCGTACGGCCGGCGCCGATCTGCTTGATACCGCCGCCGCCAGAGATCACCCCATCAAAAGTCCAGCTGTCGGCGCGGCTGAAGGCCAGCGTGCCGTTGTTGGTGACATCGCCGACGATCGAGCCGTTGGTACCCCCGTTGCCGATCTGCAACGTGCCCTGCGTGATGGTCGTGCCACCGGTATAGGTGTTGGCGCCAGCAAGAACCAATGTGCCGTCTCCAGCCTTAGTCAAGCCGCCGGCTCCATCGATGGCGCCGTTCTGCGTGAGCTTGGTGCCGGTCGCAACCTCGAACGTGCCGCCGCCCGCGTTCAACAGCGTCGTACGCGACATCGCGATGTCAGCCGTGCTCTGCAAGGTGCCGCCATTGAAGATGAGAACGCCGCTGGCGTTGCCTAGATTGGCATTGCTCGAGATCGAAAGCGTGCCAGCCGCGATCGCCGTGCCGCCGGCATAGGTGTTGGCGCCAGCGAGAACCAGCGTGCCCGCACCGGTCTTGATCAGACCACCCGCTCCATCGACGACGCCGTTGTGCGTGAGCGTGGTGGCCGCCGCGACCTCGAAAGCGCCGTTGCCCGCGTTCAATAGCGTCGCGCGGGACATGGTGATGTTAGCCGTGGTCCGGAGCGTACCACCATTGAGGGTGAGGCCGCCGCCGGTATCGCCGAGATTGACGTCGCTTGAGATCGAGAGCG
>Ga0066256_1004614_pt1 | contig 12141 bp, 8 predicted proteins | sample ThiBio_1000_biof_FD_87107 | JGI IMG/M metagenome (GOLD analysis project Ga0066256, IMG submission 87107) | Wastewater bioreactor microbial communities from Cape Town, South Africa - Thiocy_expt_1000_biof (version 2) | ecosystem: Engineered > Bioreactor > Thiocyanate-remediating >...
CGGCGTTTACGGCGCCGGAAACGGCAACCGATATCCATGAAAGTGCGGCGTGAACAGAGGCCGGAACCGCCCGGTGCGGCGATATGCCACATTCCGCAAGCCACACCCACGCCCTAAGATGGTGCGCTCAAAAAAAAGCAACCAGTTTAGGGAGAGTCGCAATGAAGTACGCCAGAAAACCGATCGCGGTCGCCATCGCGGTCGCCCTGCCCACCCTTTCCGCCCTGTCGCAAACCGCCGCCGCCGAGAACGCGGCGGTGCTCGACGAGATGGTGATCACCGCGCCGCGCATGGAAGAGCCGCTGAAGATCGTCACCGATCCGAAGCAGCCGCGCCAGCCGCTGCCCGCCCACGACGGCGCCGATTTCCTGAAGACCATCCCCGGCTTCTCGGTGATCCGCAAGGGCGGCACCGACGGCGATCCGGTATTGCGCGGCATGGCCGGTTCGCGCCTGAACATCCTGCTCGACGGCGAACAGATCCTCGGCGGCTGCGGCGGCCGCATGGACCCGCCGACCGCCTACATCTTCCCCGAAGCCTACGACCGCGTGACCGTCATCAAGGGGCCGCAAAGCGTGGTGAACGGCGCCGGCAGCTCGGCCGGCTCGGTGCTCTTCGAACGCGACGTCAAGCGCCTCGCCGCCCCCGGCATCAAGGGCAGCGGCAGCGTGATGGTCGGCAGCTTCGGCCGCCACGACGAAGTAATCGACGTCACCGGCGGCACGCCGGACGTTTACGTGCGCGGCACCGCCACCAACACCCGCGCGGACGACTACAAGGACGGCAGCGGACGCAAGGTGCATTCGAGCTACGAACGCTGGAGCGCCAACGCCGCCATCGGCTGGACGCCGGACAAGGACACCCGCCTCGAACTCTCCGCCGCAACCAGCGACGGTAAAGCCGCCTACGCCGACCGCATGATGGACGGCGTGCTCTTCAAGCGCGAGAACGTCGGCCTGAAATTCCTCAAGAAGAACCTCTCGCCGCTCGTCGAACGGCTCGAAGCGCAGGTCTACTACAACTACATCGACCACGTGATGGACTCCTACTCGCTGCGCGCCGGCAACCCGGCAGCGGCCGGCGCCGTCAGCAACCCCGACCGCCTGACGGTCGGCGGGCGCGTCGTGACCACCCTGCGTCTCGCCGACCCGACGCAGCTCAAGCTCGGCATCGACCACCAGTTCAACCAGCACACCGCGCGCAGCGGCGCCGCCCCCGGCTACGCGGGCGCCTACACCGGCAAGCCGCGCACCGACGACGGCGTCTTCCACCAGACCGGCATCTTCGGCGAAGCCACGCACTTCCTGAGCGAGCGGCAGCGCCTGATCGGCGGCCTGCGCATCGACGCCTGGAAGGCCACCGACCAGCGCACCGGATTTAGCACCTCCGGCAAGACCCGCAGCGAGACCCTGACCTCGGGCTTCGCACGCTACGAGCAGGATATCGGCAGCGACACCACGGTGTATGCCGGCCTCGGACACGCCGAGCGCTTCCCCGACTACTGGGAGTTGATTTCGCAGGGCAAGCAGAGCGTCGATTCGAACAGCGCCTTCGACACCAAATCGGAAAAAACGACCCAGCTCGACGTCGGCGCCATTTACCGCAGCGGCCGCTGGTCGGCGTCGGTCTCCGGCTTCTACGGGAAGGTCAAGGACTACATCCTGATCGACCGTTTCAACACGAGAGCGCGATTCGGCAAAGGAGGAACTACGGACCCCACCCTTACACGCAACGTCGACGCCACGACCTGGGGCGGCGAAGCCGGGATCGCCTACGCCTTCAGCAGCAACTGGAAGGCCGACGCCACGCTGGCCTACGTGCGCGGCGAAAACGACAGCGACGGTACGCCGCTCGCCCAGTTGCCGCCGCTCGAAACGCGCCTCGGCCTGACTTACGACAACAAGGTGTGGTCGGTCGGTTCGCTGCTGCGTCTCGTCTCCCGGCAGAACCGCGTCGACGTCAACAAGGGCAACATCGTCGGTCAGGACATCGGTGCGACGGCCGGCTTCGCCGTCTTCTCGCTCAACGCCGGCTACCGGCCGAAGAAGGGCGTGCTGGTCAGCGCCGGCGTCGACAACCTGTTCGACAGGACCTACGCCGAGCACATCAGCAAATCCGGAACCGGGGCCTTCGTCCCGGCGGGCTACGACCAGACGATCCGCGTCAACGAACCCGGGCGCACCCTCTGGATGAAGGCGCAGATCGCGCTGGACTGATCCTCCGCACGAAGATCCGACTTGGGCCCGCCGCTTGGCGGGCTTTTTTTTTGCGCATCGGCGCGCCGCGCGGGCACGCTCCCGCGGTCCGGCAGCGGCCCGGACTCTCGCGCCGGCGGCCGCCCCCCCTGCCTTTCCTTGCCGTACCGCCGCGTTTCCTTTGCCGGCGGATGAAATCCCGCGCCGCGGAAGCCTTTATACTTTCGCGCACGACGCCGAACGACAGACGAAAAACAACCCGTGGCGAAAGGGAGGAAAGAACATGGAAGCGAAGGGTCCGAAAGAGGCGCGCGTGACGCCCATCCGCTGGCACGACCGCCGTCCGGACAAGGCCCCCGCGGCCGATTCGCTGCCGGACAGGCCGGCCAGCGAGGCATCGGAAGTCCCGCTCAGCGCGCTGATCGACATCGAATCCCTGCGCGGGCTGCTCGACGATCTTTCCGGGATGATCGGCATCGCCACCGCGCTGCTCGACCTGCAGGGCAACATCCTGCAGAGCGCGGGCTGGCAGACGGCCTGCACCGGCTTCCATCGCGCCGATCCCGTTTCCTGCGCCAACTGCACGGAGAGCGACCTCTTCCTCGCCAGCCACCTGCGGGAAGGCGAATTCGTCGATTACCAGTGCAAGAACGGCCTGTGGGACGCCGTCACACCCGTCTTCGTCGGCCGGCAGCATCTCGGCAACCTCTATTGCGGCCAGTTCTTCTACGACGACGACGTCGTCGACGAACGCCAGTTCGCCGCGCAGGCCGAGCGCTTCGGCTACGACAGGGCCGCCTATCTCGCCGCCATCCAGCGGATTCCGCGCTTCAGCCGGGAGCACGTGCGCCGCGCCATGGCCTTCATGGTCGGACTGGCGTCCTACCTCTCGCACCTGTCGCTGACCAACCTGCGGCTGGACGAAAGCCGCAGCCAGATGGAGACGCTGCTCAACGCCCTGCCGGACCCGGTCTGGCTGAAAGACAACGAGGGGGTCTTCCTGGCCTGCAACCGCGCCTTCGCGCGCATGCTCGGCGTTCCTCCCGCCGAAATCCGGGGGCGCACCGACTACGACTTCTCGTCGGACGAGCTGGCCGATTTCTTCCGCCAGAAGGACAAGGAAGCCATCGTGGCCGACGAGCCGCAGATCAACGAGGAGTGGGTTCCCGACGCCGAAACCGGGCAGCCGATGCTGCTGGAAACCATCAAGACCGCCCTGCCCGGCGTCGCCGGCCGCCCGATCGGCGTCCTCGGCATCGCGCGCAACATGACCGAGCGCAAGCGCGCCGAAGAGAACCTGCACCTGATGTCGCGGGTCTTCTCGAACAGCGGCGAAGCGATCCTGATCTGCGACGCCGACAACCGCATCCTCGCCGTCAACCGGGAATTCACCAAGCTCACCGGCTACAGCCAGGAGGAGGCGCTGGGCCGCGACCCGAGCTTCCTCTCGTCCGGCGACACGCCGCGCGAGGTATACCGGGCGATGTGGCGCGCGCTCGCCGACCACGATCACTGGCAGGGCGAACTCTGGGACCGCCGCAAGTCCGGCGAAGCCTATCCGAAGCGCCTGTCCATCGCAGCCGTGCGCGACGCCGACGGCAACGTCATCAATTTCATCGGCAGCTTCGAGGACATCACCGAACGCAAGCGCGCCGAGGACAAGATTCGCCACCTCGCGCACCATGACGCGCTGACCGGCCTGCCCAACCGCTTCAGCCTGCACGAGCGGATGGACCAGGCCATCGCCTTCGCCCGGCGCTCCGGCACGCGCCTGGCCGTCATGCTGATCGACCTCGACCACTTCAAGACGATCAACGACACGCTCGGCCATCACGTCGGCGACCAGCTGCTGATCCAGGTCGCGCAGCGTCTCGAAGCCTCGGTGCGGGCGAGCGACATCGTCGCCCGCCTGGGCGGCGACGAATTCGTGGTGGTGCTCGCGGGGCTCGACGCCGGCTCCGATGCGCTGCAGATCGCCGACCACATCGTCGCGCGCATCGCCGAACCCTACACCGTCGCCGGCAAGGAACTGCGCACCGCGCCCAGCGTCGGCATCTGCTTCTATCCGGACGACGCGCGCGAGATCGGCGACCTGATCAAGAACGCCGACATCGCCATGTATCACGCCAAGGCCAACGGCCGCGGCAACTACCAGTTCTACACCGAGAAGATGCGGGCCGAGGTCACGCGCCGCGTGACGGTCGAAAACGAACTCGAAACGGCGCTGCGGGAGGAACAGTTCGTCCTCCACTACCAGCCGCAGGTCGAAGCGCACAGCGGCCGCGTGCTCGGCGTCGAAGCCCTGCTCCGCTGGCGGCACCCGGTCCACGGCATGATCTATCCCGGCGACTTCATCGCCATCGCCGAAGAGAGCCGCCTGATCGTCCCGCTCGGCCAGTGGGTGCTGGAAGAAGCCTGCCGGGAACTGCGGCGCTGGCACGACGCGGGCCACGCCGAACTGCACGTGTCGGTGAACCTGAGCGCCGTCCAGTTCCAGGACGGCGACCTGCCCGCCCTGATCCGGAAAACCCTGGACGACTCGGGACTGGCGCCCCGCCATCTCCACCTGGAGATCACCGAGTCGATGGCGATGCAGAACCCGGAACAGAACATCGTGATGATGCAGGCGCTGGCGCGGATCGGCGTCAAGCTCGCGCTGGACGATTTCGGCACCGGCTACTCGTCGCTCGCCTACCTCAAGCTCTTTCCCATCGACATCGTCAAGATCGACCGTTCCTTCGTGAAGGACATCGAGAGCGACGAAAACGACGCGGCGATCTGCGAGATGACCATGCTGCTCGCCCAGAAGCTCGGGCTGTGCGCGGTCGCCGAAGGCGTCGAGACGGAGGCCCAGCTCGCCTTCCTGTCGCGCATCGGCTGCCAGTGGATCCAGGGCTACCTGTTCAGCAAGCCGCTGCCCGCTGCGGAGGTCGGCGAATTCATCGCCGGCTTCCGGCTGGCCGGCGCGTCGGCGATCGCACCGGCCGGCTGAGGCGCCTCCGCCACGGCACGGCGGACGGCCGCGCGGGCGCGTTGTCGCACCGTGCGCGGCAACGCGCTCCCGGGAAAATGCGCCGGCGAACCGGCCCGGCGCTTACGGCGCCAGCGGGAAGAGGCGCATGCCTTCGCCGACGCTGCGCCAGAAGGCGTACAGGACGCCGCCGCCGGCCAGCGCGCGCGGCTGATCGGTCGGGCCGGCGGAAACGGCCAGCTCCCGGCGCCGGAAAGTCCGGCCGCCGTCGTCCGATACCTCGGCGAGCAGGCGCGTCCACTCGCCATCGAACTCCCGCCAGACGAGCAGGACGCGCCGGCCGTCGACGGCGAGATCGGCGTGCTCGGCGCGCACTCCGCCGACCGGACGCTGCCCCTCGACCGCGCCCTCCCCGGCTTTCTGCCCGGCGACCAGGCGGCCGTAGAAGACCCGTCCGGCACCGTCCTTCTGGTTGAACCAGACGGCATGGCGCGTGCCTTCGGCATCGACCGCGAGCGACGGCCCGTGGTGCGGGCAGCCGTCGATCTTCCAGCGGTCGAAGGTGGCGCGCACCACGGTTTCCGGCGCGCCGTCGGCGGCCAGGCGGACGATGGCGTGGTCGCGCTCGTTCGGCGCGAAGACGTGCCGCCACATGAAGAGCGGCGCGCCGTCGGCGTCGAGCGTCGCGGCGATGCGGCAGCACTCGCAGGAATGATCGGCCAGCTTGCGCTCGGGCAGGAAGCTGCGCCCGCCGTCGCGCGAGGTCGCGGCGTAGATCGCCGCGCCGCGATAGCCCCCCGGCCGCGCCTTGGCCGCCTCCTGGTCGCGCTTGTCGATCCAGGCGAGGACGACGCGGCCGTCGCCGGCGACGACCATCGACTCGAAGCGGTGCGTGATCTCGGCCCGGTCGCGGTGTACGGTGATCGGCGGCGCGAAGTTCAGGCCGTCGGCCGCGCGGGCGAAGCGGATCTCGCCGGTATAGGGCTTGGCCAGCGGCCGCGTCCACGCCACGAGCACGCCGCCGTCGGCCGCGAAGGCCAGCTTGGGGCGATTCTCGCCGTCTGCCGCGATGGCTTCCGGCGCCTCATTCACTCGCCGTTCCGGCGCGAAGCTGCGCCCCGCGTCGTCGGAGCGGGCGACGTAGACGTGGCCGTCGCGGGCGTAGGCCACCCACAGGCGCCCCTGCGTATCGAACGCTGCCGAGGTCGCGAGCTGCGCCGTCCTCTTCACGGGCGCACCGGCCGCTACGGCGCCGTGCACATGGCCGGCGGACGCCGGCGCCTGCGCGGGAGGCGATGCGGGCGCGGCGGAAGCGGCCGGGGGAACGGAAACGCGCGCCGCATCGTCCGCCGTCGCCGCGCCCCCCAGCAGCAGGAAGCAGGCGGCCAGCCCGAGGCGCTTGCCGGCGGCGCTCACCATTTGGCTTCGACCCCGGCGACCAGCGAGCGCGGCAGCCCCGGCGCGAAGGTGGCGTTGCCCGAACTGACGCCGGTGCTTTCGGCGTAGCGGCGGTCGAACAGGTTGTGCACGTTGGCGAACAGCTTCACGTCGCGCGCCAGCGGCAGCTGCCCGCGCAGGTTGATGAGTTCATGGCCGTCGTACTTGACCGTGTTGGCCTGATCCGACCACCAGCTGCCCAGATGCACCCACTCCAGCTGCACCTTGCCGCGCCGCTCGTCGCCGTAGGCCAGGCGGACGTTGCCGATGGTACGCGGCGCCAGTTCCATTTCGCGGCCGCTGTAGTCGACGGTGCCCGACACGGCCCATTTCTTGTACGTATGGCGGGCGGAGGAGAAGGCGCCGTCGAGGCGCCACAGGCTGGCGGGGTCGACGGCGCCGCCGATCTCGACGCCCTGGTGCTCGGTCTTGCCGGCGTTCAGCGAGGTGCTGGCGTTGCTGACCGGGTCCTTGTAGCTGACGATGTCGTCGCGCTTGATCATGTGATAGACCGAGATTTCGTAGCTGGCGCTGCGCCCGAGCTTGCCGCGCAGGCCGATCTCGTAGTTGTCGACCTTGACCGGCTTGAGGTCGAGCGCGGCGGCCGCCGCGAGCTGGGCATTGGCGGCGCTGCCCGCCACCGACGGACGGAACAGCTGCCCTTCGGACGGCGCGCGGAAGGCGTGGCTGTACGAGGCGAAGCCGCTCAGCGTGTTGCTGAAGGCCCAGGTCGCGCCGAACTTCGGACTCAGGTGGCCGTACTCGATCGAGGTATTGCCGGCCTGTCCGTAGAACGCGCCGCCGGCCGCCACGGCGCCGCCGGCCAGCCGGTTGGAAAAGTCGTAGCGCACGCTGTCGTAGCGCAGGCCGCCGGTGACGCGCAGGCGCTCGACCGGCGAGAACTCGCCGTGCACATAGGGCGCGACGCCGGTGTAGGCGACGTCGTAGTCGTAGACCCGGGCGCCGAGCGTGTAGCCCGTGTAGACGCGCGTATAGCCGGCGCCGCTGCCGCTCGTCGCAATGCGGTTCTCGCTGCGCGATCCGGGGCTGTGATCGAGGTCGGCGCCGACGATCAGGCGCGCGCGCAGCGGAACGAAGTCCGTGCGGTACTTGAGCAGGACGCCGAACGACTGGTTGCGCGTGTTGTATACCGTCGGATCGTAGGCCAGCGACCAGTTGGCGAGCAGGTCCATGTCGTCGTTGCGGTAGTAGGGCGTGATGCTGAGCAGGGTGTCGGCGCCCTCCTTCTCGTAGCTCGTCGACAGGCGCAGCGCGCTGACCTTGCGGAAGGAGATCGGCGTGTAGTTCTTCTTCGGATTGTTGTCGTAGTCGTTCTTCGAGATGGCGGAACTGCCGGCCGTCTGCTGGTCGATCTGGGAAAAGGAGAGGACGGTCTTCAGCAGGGCGTCGTCGCCCAGCGCGCGTTCCCAGCGCAGGGTGCCGGCCTGCCGGTCGTAGCCCGTCTTCTCGCGCCAGCCGTCGGTATGCGTGAGGTTGAGATCGGCGCGGAACGCGTTGTCGCCGAAGGCGTTGCCGCCGCTCAGCAGGGTCCGCCACCAACCGTAGGCGCCGGCCTCGGCCGAGGCCTCGAACTCGCCCTGACGCGGCGGCTTGCGCGTCAGCACGTTGATCACGCCGCCGATCGCGTCCGAGCCGTACAGCGCGCTGCCCGGCCCCTTGCTGATCTCGATGCCGCCCGACTGCGGGACGTTCACCTCGTACAGCGCGTTGTGGTTGAAGAATCCGGTCGAGCGCGTCGGCACGCCGTCTTCCAGATAAAGGTAGACCGGACTGGTCGTCAGCGGCTGGCGGATCGCCGTCTGGTGCCCCTCGCCGCCGGTGACGTTGACCCACACGCCGGGCACCTGGCCCATGATTTCCGAAGGGTGCGTCGGCCGCGCCTCGCGCACCGCCGCCTCCTTGATGATGCCGACCGTCGCCGGGGTTTCGGCGACGAGCTGGCCTTCGCGCGTCCCGGTCACGGTGACTTCGCCGAGCGCCACCTCGGGCGCCGCAGCATCTTGCGCCAGCCCGGGCGGCGTCCAGAAGGCGGCGAGCAGGGCCAGCGCCAGCGGCGTCGGCGAGCGTCGGGAAAGCGGAGAGGACGAAAAGATCATGGACGGGCTCGCGAGTCGGAAAAGAAGATGAGGGAAACGAGGAAAGGGATCACTGCGCCGGGTCGGTGACGAAGGCGATCTTCACGATGCCCGCCCGCTGCGCCTCGGCCAGCACCTCGGTGACGCGCTCGTAGCGCGTGCCGCGGTCGGCGCGCAGGTGCAGTTCGGGCTGGCGGCCGTTGGCGGCGGCGTCGGCGAAGCGCGTGGCGAGCGCATCGCGCGCGACCGCCGCGCCGTCGACGAAGACCCGGCCCTCGGCGTCGAGCGCGACCGAGACCATCTGCGGCTTGTCGTCGATCCGCGTCGCGTCGACGCGCGGCAGGTCGACCGGCACCGCCTGCTGGAAGAGCGGCGCGGTGATGATGAAGATGACGAGCAGCACGAGCATCACGTCGATGTAGGGAACGACGTTGATCTCGTTGACCATGCGTCGTCCGCGGCCTCGGCCGCGCGGTCCGGGAGTCGGCACGGCTACCTCGCCTGTCGCTGCAGGATGTTGGAGAACTCGTCGACGAAGCTGTCGAAGCGCGTGGACAGGCGATCCATGTCGTACGCATAGCGGTTGTACGCGACGACGGCAGGAATCGCGGCGAACAGGCCGATGGCCGTGGCGACGAGCGCTTCGGCAATGCCGGGCGCCACCGCGGCGAGCGTCGCCTGGTGCACGTTCGCCAGTCCGCGGAACGAGTTCATGATTCCCCAGACCGTACCGAACAGCCCGATGTACAGGCTCACCGAGCCGGCCGAGGCGAGGAACGCGAGATTCGACTCGAGCGCGTCCATCTCGCGCTGGTAGGCCGCGCGCATCGCGCGGCGCGAGCCGTCGAGCATCGCGGCGACGTCGCCCGGCTTCTGCTGGCGCGTCTTCAGGAACTCGCTCATCCCCGACTCGAAGATGCGCGCCAGCGGTCCGTGATCGGCGCGGCCGGTGCGGATCTCCTCGTACAGCGTGCCGAGGTCGCGGTCCTTCCAGAACTCCGATTCGAAATCGTCGGTGGCGCGCTGCGCGGCGCGGATGGCGAAGCCCTTGCGGAAGATCACCGTCCAGGAGCCGAGCGAGATCAGCAGCAGCAGCGCCATGACGAACTGCACGAGCAGGCTCGCGTGCAGCACGAGCGTGACGATCGACAGTTCGCTGTTCATGACGGATTCACCGGGAGCGGGTTCGAGGGCGGATTCGTGGCTTCATCCTTCGGCGCTGTGGGCCGGCGCGTCGGCCGATGCATCGGCCGATGCGGGCAACGAGTCGCGGATGCGCTGCTGCAGCGGCTGCGGGAACGCCGTCGCGCGACCGTCGCCACGGCGGATCGCCGCGAAGCGCAACTGCGCGACGACGAGGGCTTCGTCGCTGCCGGCGAGCCGCGCACTCTGCCACAACAGGCACGAAGCCCTCCGCACGGCCACCGGGCGCACGTCGACGACGAGCTGGTCGTCGAGCCGTGCCGGGCGCCGGTAGTCGACCGAGACGTCGCGCACGACGAGCAGCACGCCGTGTTCGTCGGCGAGCGCGCGGTGTCCGAAGCCGAGCGCGCGCAGCCAGTCGGTGCGTGCGCGTTCGAAGTAGCGCAGCCAGTTCGCGTAGTAGACGATCCCGCCCGCGTCGGTGTCCTCGTAATAGACGCGGATCGGCATCGAAAAGGCCGCTGCCGGCAGGGGTTCTGTCACGCGCCGGATTCTACCCGCGCGAAGCTTCGTCGCCCCACAACTCGCCCGAGCCGCCCGGCGCGCCGGGCGCGGCGAGACCGAAATGCCGCCACGCCGCCGGCGACGCCAGGCGTCCGCGCGGCGTTCGCTGCAGGAAGCCCTGCTCGATCAGGTACGGCTCGAGTACGGCCTCGATCGTGTCGCGCTCCTCGCCGATCGCGGCGGCGAGGCGCCCGGACGCGCGTACCTCGGCGTAGTCGCGCACGCGGCGCAGCAGCCGGTTGGCGATGCGCGGCGTGCCGCGCGAGCGGCGCGCGATCTCGCGCGAACCGTCGGCCGTCGCCGTGGCGCCGAGCAGCTGCGCCGAGCGCGCGACGATCTGCGTCAGTTCGTCGACGTCGTAGAACTCGAGCCGCGCGACGATGCCGAAGCGATCGCGCAGCGGGTTCGTCAGCATGCCGGCGCGTGTGGTCGCGCCGACCAGCGTGAACGGCTGCAGGTCGAGCTTGATCGAGCGGGCCGCCGGCCCTTCGCCGATCAGGATGTCGATCTGGAAGTCCTCGAGCGCCGGGTAGAGGATTTCCTCGACGACCGGCGAGAGCCGGTGGATCTCGTCGATGAAGAGGACGTCGTTCTTCTCGAGGTTGGTGAGGATCGCGGCCAGGTCGCCGGGACGCTCGAGCACCGGGCCCGAGGTCTGGCGCAGGTTCACGCCCATCTCGGCGGCGACGATGTGCGCCAGCGTCGTCTTGCCCAGCCCGGGCGGGCCGAACAGCAGCAGGTGGTCGAGCGCCTCGCCGCGCGCGCGTGCGGCGGCGACGAAGATCCCGAGCTGCTCGCGGATCTTCGCCTGTCCGACGTAATCGGCCAGGCGGCGCGGGCGCAGCGCGCGCTCGACCAGCTCCTCCGACGGCGAGGCGGGGGCGGCGGCGACCAGCCGGGCGTGCCCGGTCATGTCTTCGCCCGCAGCTTCAGCGACTGCTTGATTCCGTCGGGGGCGGCGCTGCCGGCCCGCCGCCGGCGCACGGCGGCCGAGGACTCCCGCCCCCAAAAGCCCCGCGCGAGCCGCGCGTTCAGGACGTCGGGGGCCCCTTCCGCCGGCGCGGCGCGGCCGCCCGCGCCCGGCGCCCGCGCGCGCCTGCCCCCCCGTTCCCGCGCGAGCCGCTCGGCGGTCTTCCTGCCGATGCCGGGCACCTTCTGCAGGCGGCCGGCGTCCTGGCGCGCGACGGCCTGCGCCAGCTCGGCCACCGACAGCCCGGAGAGCACCGCCAGCGCGGTGCGCGCGCCGATGCCCGAAATGCGGATCAGCTGGCGGAACGCGTCGCGCTCGTCGGCGCGCAGGAACCCGTAGAGCAGGTGCGCGTCCTCGCGCACCACCGGCTGCACCAGCAGCGTGACGCGCGCGCCGGTGGCGGGCAGGTCGTAGAAGGTGCTCATCGGCACGTCGACCTCGTAGCCGACGCCACCGACGTCGACCAGCACGGTCGGGGGGTGCTTTTCGAGGAGCGTTCCGCTCAGTCGTCCGATCATGCCGCGGATGGTACCGCCGATGCTGCGGGCCGAAGGCGCTGCGTCATGCGAGCCGCAGCCGGCCGCGGCGCAGCGCTATACGCCGGCCTCCGACCGTTGGCCGGCCTTCGGCCGTAGGCCGGCCTCCAGCCGTCGCCCGGCCGTCGCCCGACGGCAGCTTCGCGAGGCCGGCCGCGCCGGCAACCGCGGCGGCGCTCATCGTCGCCGCGTGCGCCTGGCAGGTCGCGCAGGCGAGCCCGGCCGCCGC
>Ga0066256_1004617_pt1 | contig 12134 bp, 15 predicted proteins | sample ThiBio_1000_biof_FD_87107 | JGI IMG/M metagenome (GOLD analysis project Ga0066256, IMG submission 87107) | Wastewater bioreactor microbial communities from Cape Town, South Africa - Thiocy_expt_1000_biof (version 2) | ecosystem: Engineered > Bioreactor > Thiocyanate-remediating >...
CCGCGCGCCGCGCGTGTTCCAGGTCAACTGGTTCCGCAAGGGCACCGACGGGCGGTTCCTGTGGCCCGGGTTCGGCGACAACTCGCGCGCCATCGACTGGATCATCCGCCGCATCGAGGGCAAGGTCCCGGCCGGCGACAGCGCGAGCGGCCGACTGCCGCACACGAGCGACCTCAACCCCGCCGGCATCGCTTACGTCGGGGCCGGGGACGATGACCGGGCGCGGGAGCATCTTGAACTTCACCCCATCGTCGCTCCATCCTGCCCAGATCTGGCCGGTATCGGTAAGCGGAGCCCCCGGCGCGACCACCGCGCGCACCATCATGCCGAACCGCCCGTCCGGGTCGTGCCAGACGAACGGGCTCATCAGGTCGCGAGCCAGCAGTTCCGGCGGCCCGTCGATAACCACATCCTCGATTTGCTGGACGTTGAAATCGAGCGTGATGCCATTGGGCGCAACGGTGTCGCGAACCGGTGGATCAGCTCACGCAGCAGTCGCCTTGTCCCGGGAAAGCGGCATCCCGGTCATGCACCCAGCCCCCGCATCAGCGACAGCCCGCCATCGATCACCATTTGCGCGCCGGTGATATAGCTTGCCTTTGGGGAAGCGAGGAACACCGCCAGGTCTGCGACTTCGTCCGCGTTGCCAGCACGGCCCAGCGGTATGTTCCGTTCCAGAGATTGACGATAGGTCGCGTCCGTTTCGGCGTGCGCATTCATTGGCACAAGCGCGTGGTGCGTGCGGGTCCGAACACGCTCTGCATCTTTTCCGACACGCCGCCCGATCGCACAATCGGGCCGGAGGATACAGTCTATCTCGATCTTGGCCCGGTGTTCGAGGTTCTGGGCGCGCAGTGGGAGGCCGATCTGGGGCGCAGCTACACGTTGGGGCAGGATGCGGACAAGCACCGCCTTGTCGCCGACCTGCCGCGCCTCTTTGCGCTTGTGAAAGCTCACTATGAAAGAGATCCCGCCATCACCGGTGCGGAGCTCTACGCCTTTGCGCAAGATGCCGCGAAGAATGCGGGCTGGGAGTTTGGCGGCACGATCGCCGGCCATATCGTTGGCGAATTTCCGCATGCGCAGCGTATTCCCGGCCGCGAACAGCACCGCATCGCGCCGGGCAACACCACGCCGATGCGCGCGCCCGATGACAATGGCGATCCGCGCCACTGGATATTGGAGATTCATCTGGTGGACCGGGCGCGGGAATTCGGTGGTTTCTATGAACGGCTGCTCTGACGTTCAGGCCCGCGCGCAGTATCCAGACCCGTTTCGCCCTCACGCGCCGCACGCTGCACAGAGGCAACACCGGGCTGAGAACCCAGCGGCCGATTATTTTTAGGACCGCCTTTGCGATGGTGGAACCGAATCGCAATGCGGCTGGTTGAAAGACAAATACGGCCTTTCCTGGCAAATCGTGCCGCGCGCCCTAAGGACTGCGAGCCGATAACAATCCGCGATAACCCAACCCGGAAGGAACCCGACCATGGATGCCAGCACCTATCTGAATTTCAACGGGCAGTGCGAGGAAGCCTTCACCTTTTACGCGAAATGCTTCGGCGGAAAGATCGAGGCCATGATGAGTTTTGAAGGCATGCCGGACGGCAGCGGCATTCCCGCCGAATGGAAGAAAAAAATCATGCACGCACATCTGAATGTCGGCAGCACCGCCATTCTGGGATCGGACGCGCCGCCGCCGCATTACAACAAGCCGCAAGGCTATTCCGTGGCCCTGAACACCGACACGGTGGAGAACGCCGAACGCATCTTCAAGGAGCTGTCGCAGGGCGGCACCGTGACCATGGCGATGAGCGAAACCTTTTTCGCGCCACGCTTCGGCCAGGTGACGGACCGGTTCGGCATTCCCTGGATGGTGCTGTGCAACGGGTCGGCCTGAGCCACCGGCCGCAATTGATTTTCTGTTCCCCCAATGTTCCAATGGCCGGATGAACGGCCATACGGCAGGCGATGTCGCGCGCGGGGTGAACCGGCTTCTGATACAGGAGGGGTTCAGCCCGATCCTGGAATTCACGCTGGCCAATGGCCGTAGGCTGGATGTGGCCGCGCTCGGGCCGGATGGCACCATGCTGGGCGTCGAGATCAAGGTCGCGCTGGGCGACCTGAAGGGCGACAGCAAGTGGCCGGACTATCTGGAATTCTGCGACCTGTTCTATTTCGCCATCCCGCCGGATTTTCCGGATGAGTATGTGCCCACCGCAACCGGTCTGATCGTGGCGGACCGTTATGGCGGCGCGATCGTGCGGCCATCGCCCATCGCCACCATTCACCCGAGCCGGCGCAAGGCAGTGACCTTGCGCTTTGCCAAGACGGCGGCCGAACGGCTTGCAACCGTTCTCGAACTGACCTCCACACCTGTGACGGCACCCGAATGAAAAAGCCCGCGACGGCAAGGAAATCCACCACGAAGGGCGTGACCGCGGCCGACCTGCGCAAGATCGCGCTTTCCTTTCCAGAGGCGCTGGAAAAATCATCCTACGGGCGGCCGGCATTTTTCATCGGCAAGAAGTTCTTCACCCGCCATCGCGCCGATGACGATTCGCTCGTGTTCATCGTGGATGGAATCGAGCAGCGCGACATGATGCTGGAGCTTGATCCGAAGACCTATTTCATCACCGAGCATTATCGCAATTATCCATCCGTGCTGGTGCGGATGGACGCAATCACCATGGGCGAATTGCGTACGATGCTGGAACGGCGGTTCCGCGCCATTGCGCCCAAAAGCCTGTTGAAGACATTGGCCGCCACGGCGGAGACAGCAGATGTGCCGCAAAAGATGAAGGCAAGGCCTGCGCCACGGACCCGGAAAACCGCCCGCGGTTGACATTCGGCCCGGTTTCCCCGATACGGACGGCGCGTTTCGCGAACGCACAACGCGCGCCACACTGAAAAGGCGCCTGTTCCGCGAAAGCCGTATCAATATCCCGTTTGCTCCAGATGTGCGTGGAACACGGCAAAAGCCGCCATGCGCGCATTGTGCCCGCCCTGGTGCCAACAAGGATTCAACGTGTCCGATACAAGTTTTGAAAGGCTCGGGCTTTCCGAGCCGATCCGGCGTGCGCGCAGCACGGAGGGCTCTCAAACCCCCACGCCCATTCAGGCGGGTGCCATTCCGCTGGTGCTGGCGGGCCGCGATGTGCTGGGCCTTGCCCAGACCGGTACCGGCAAGACAGCCGCCTTCGGCCTGCCGCTGCTGCAACATCTGGCAGCCGAAAAAATCGCCGTAAAGCCGCGCGAGGCGCGCGCCCTGATCCTGGCGCCGACGCGCGAACTGGCGTTGCAGATTTTCGAGAATCTGCGCCTTTACAGCCGGCATCTGAAGCTCAGCCACGCCGTGATCCTGGGCGGGGTCAACCAGAACCGGCAGATCGCAGCCTTACGCAACGGCGCCGACATACTGGTCGCGACACCGGGGCGCCTGCTGGACCTGATCGGGCAAAAACATCTGCGCCTCGATCATGTGACGCATCTTGTCATCGATGAAGCCGACCGCATGTTCGACATGGGCTTCATCCGCGATGTGCGCCGCATCGTCGGGCTGTTGCCGCGCAAGCGCCAGTCGCTGCTGTTCTCCGCCACCATGCCGGGTGAAGTTGCCTATCTGGTGAACGAGGTTCTACGCCAGCCCGCGCGGGTCGAGGTTTCGCCGAAGGCGATTGCGGCGCCCCGCATCGCGCAATGCGTTTATCACGTGGCCGCGGGCGACAAGCGCACGCTTCTGAACACGCTGTTGCAGGACGAAGACATGAGCCGGGTGATCGTGTTCACCCGCACCAAGCATGGCGCCAACAAGATCGCGACCCAGCTTGCGAAAAGCGGCTACAAGGCCGAAGCCATCCACGGCAACAAATCGCAGAATGCACGCCAGCGCGCGCTGGAGGATTTTCGGTCCGGCCGCGCCCGCGTTCTGGTCGCCACCGACATCGCTGCCCGCGGCATCGACATCGACGGCGTCACCCATGTGGTCAATTTCGATCTGCCGGAGGTGGCGGAAAGCTATGTTCACCGCATCGGCCGGACTGCGCGCGCCGGTGCCGAGGGCGTGGCCATCGCGCTGTGCGACCCAACGGAGCAGCCGCGGCTGAAGGCGATCGAACGGCTTCTGAAGCCCCCGCTGGAGGTGATCGGCGCCAGCCTGCCGCCGCAAAATGCCGCGTCGAAAGAACGCCCAAACTCCGATACCGCTGCGCCCCGGCCGCGCGCCCGGCCCCACGGAACCCCGCGGGCCCGTTAGGGGCGGGGCCGCACCGCCGCTGGAAAGGACCGCCGATGAGGAACAAGACCAAGCCGCTGCCCAGCCCCTTCGCCGCCGAAACGAAGGATCAGCGCTATGCCGGAACCTGGGAGGTTCTGGTGCCGGTGCCCGACCGGGTGAAGCCGCATCGCGTGCCGATGCAGTTCCAGTCGGAGGACGAAGCGCAAGGCTGGCTGCACAGCGCCGAAGGCAAGGAAACGGTTGCGGAAATCCTGAAACCCGCCAAGGCCTGAAACTAGCGCGGCGAGCGTTTGGCGAGAATGCGCTGCAAGGTGCGGCGGTGCATGTTCAGCCGCCGCGCAGGTTCCGAAACATTGTGGCCGCCCAATTCATAGACGCGCCGGATATGTTCCCAGCGCACCCGATCGGCCGACCTCCGGGTTTTCCGCCGGTTTGGCCTTTCCACCTGCGCCGCCCCAAAGGGCGCCCAAAAAATCTCGGCCCCGGACGGCTTCGGCAGGTAGTCGATGGCGCCATATTGCACCGCGGCAACCGCGGTCGCGATATTGCCAAGCCCTGTCAGCACCCCCACGCGCGCTTCCGGGCGCACCTTGTGCAGCGCCTCCACCACGTCGAGGCCGTTGCCATCGTCCAGCTTGAGATCGACCACGGCAAAAGCCGGCGGGGCCTCTTTGGCGCGCGCGATGCCTTGCGCAACGCTTTCGGCAATGGTTGCGGTGAAACCACGGGCCTCCATGGCGCGGGCAAGCCGCTCCCGAAGGGGCCGGTCATCTTCCACGATGAGCAGGGTCCGCTCCTCGGGGATGGGGGTATCTTTGGCTGTCATGACGGTTCCCATAAATCTCCTCACCTGCGTAAAGCAAGCCTCATCGGCCTTTTTTGGCCTTCAACCGAGGCCATAAGCGGAGGCGGCCGATGGCGGTTCCGCCGCATCGATCGCCCCGCGCGGCCACACCGCACTGACGCGCGCACCGCCCGAACCCCGGTTGCCGGCAGTCACAACGCCGCCAGTCTGCTCGATCAGGGTCTTCGCGATAAAGAACCCGAGGCCCATCCCCTCATGCTCGGCAAGGCCGGACGGGGGCATTTCGGTCTCCCCCAGCGCGTAATGGCCGGGGCGCGAGGTGGTGTAGGGCTCCCCGATCCGTTCCACGATCTCAGGGGAAAAACCCGGTCCATCATCTTCCACCGATACACGTAAGACATTGATATCCCAGCGTAAATGGATGCGGACCTGGCTGCGGGCAAAATCGGCCGCGTTCTCGATGATGTTACCGAGACCATGGAGGAGTTCCGGCACGCGCCAGACCTGTGGTTCCTGGCTGCGATCAGAATCGGCGGCGATCTCGACCAGGATCTCGACATCCTCCCCCTGATAGGGAGCGGCGATATCTTCCAGCAGCGCCCCGAAAGGCAGGCGCAGTGCGGCGCCAAGCATGGCCTCCTCCGGCCGGGCCAGCCGGGTCAAAATGGCACGGCAGCGTTCAGCCTGTTCCCGCAGCAGGCGCGCATCCTCAAGCTCTGAGGAATTTTCGGGCAGCGAGCGCTCCAGCTCACGGGACACCACCGCGATGGTGCCGAGCGGGGTTCCGAGTTCATGGGCGGCGGCGGTTGCAAGGGCGCCGAGCGCCGATAGCCGGTGCTGCCGGGCGAGCGCAAGCTGGGTGGCCGCGAGGCCCGCCGACATCCGCGCGCTTTCGCTCGCGATACGCCAGGCATAGATGGAGGTGAAGCCGATGCCGATCACCAGCGAGGACCAGATGCCCGCCCGGTAGAGCTGCGGCAGGACCAATGCCTCACCCGGCGACCATGGCAACGGCAGATGAACGATCGCAATCGCCGAAATCGAAACAAAGGCGAGACCGGCCAGAATCAGCGTATTGCCGAGATTGAGCGTGGACGCCGCGATCACCACCGGCGCCAGAAACATCAGCGCAAACGGGTTTTCGATACCGCCGGTCAGGTAGAGCAGGAAGGCAAGCTGCACCACGTCATAAGCCAGATAGATCGTGGCATCGCGATTGGTGAGACGGTGTGAACTGGGATAACGCAGCAGCAGCACCACATTGAGCAGCATGCTCATCGCGATGGCGCCCGCGCAGGGGAGAAACGGGAACGGATAACCGAAACCGAAATAGACAATGAACAAGGCCGCCGATTGGCCCGCAATCGCAAGCCAGCGCAGATTGTTCAACGTGCGCAGACGGACGCGCCCACGCGGCATGTTCATGGCCGACCGGGCGGCTGCCCGAAGGCCATGGCCCTGTTGCGCATCCAGTTGCGGGGTGTCCACAACCGCCATCTTCGACCCCCAATAGGGCGTATTGCCGCCCTTCCCGATCCTGCCGCAAAACCTTATCAATCGGACGATGCCCCGTCGAACGGTCAGCTCAGGCATGATCCGCACGCCGCTTGCCCTTATCCCCTATCTGTTCCTGTTCGCGCTGGTATTCGGCGGCTGGATTTCCTATCGGGCAGACAGCATCGCCGGACAGACCCAGATCGTGCACGCCGACGCGATCGGCGGGCCCTTCACGCTGACCGATCAAAACGGCAAAACCCGCACGGAGAAGGATTTCCGCGGCCGCTACATGCTGGTGTATTTCGGGTACACTTATTGCCCGGATGTCTGCCCCACCACGCTGACGGTTGTGGCAGAAGCCCTGAACTGATTGGGACCGGCGGGGGAGCGGCTGGTGCCGGTGTTCGTCACCGTCGATCCGGCGCGCGACACGCCGGCGGTGCTGAAATCCTATCTCGCCGATTTCGATTCCCGGCTGGTGGGCCTGACCGGCAGCAAAGACGCGATCGAGAGAATCGCGCGCGAATACCACGTCTATTACAAAGACGAGAAACTGACCGGCAGCTATGCCGTCGATCATTCCAACACACTTTATCTGATGGGGCCCGACGGGCGGTTCGTGACGTATTACGACGAATCGGCCGGGCCAGAGAAAATCGCAGCGGATTTGCGCAAACGGCTTTAAATCTGCGGCAGGGCGAGACCCGCCTGAAGACAGGCCGCAATCAGGGTGTTGCGCATCAGGCAGACAATGGTCATCGCGCCCACACCGCCCGGCACCGGCGTGATCGCACCGGCAACCTCTGCCGCTTCGCTGTAAGCCACATCGCCAATGATCTTCGTCTTGCCACCGCCGACATCGACCCGGTTGATGCCGACATCGATCACGGTGGCGCCCGGCCTGATCCATTCGCGTTTGACATATTCTGGCCTGCCGATCGCGGCCACCAGAATATCGGCACGGCGAGACAGGGCGGGCAGATCGCGTGTTTTCGAATGCGCCATCGTCACGGTCGCATTGGCGGCGAGCAGTAGCTGGGCCGCCGGCTTGCCGAATAGCAGCGAACGGCCGATGACGAGCGCATCGCGCCCGGCAATATCGCCCACATATTCCTTCAGCAGCATCATCACACCAGCGGGCGTACAGGAGACAAGCTGCGCCCGCCCGCTTAACAGCAGGCCCGCATTGGTGGGGGTGAGCGCATCGACATCCTTTGCCGGGTCGAGCATGTCGAGCACCGCGGCCTCGCGCACCTGCGGCGGCAGGGGCATCTGCACCAGAATTCCGTGTACGGACGGATCGGCGTTGAGGCGGGCAACTTCCGCCAGAACCTCTTGCTCGGGAGCATTCGCCGGCAGGCTTCTGTGCACCGAATGAAAGCCCAGTTTCTCCGCCGCCTTGCCCTTGTTGCGGACATAAACCTCGCTTGCCGGATCGTTGCCGACGAGAACGGTCGCGAGCCCCGGCACCAGACCATAGGCGGCCCTCAGGCGGGCCGCTTCCGCCGCCACCCTTTCGCGCAAACCCGCCGCGAATGCCTTGCCATCGATGATACGCGCCGTCATGAACTCTCTCCCAACGCGGCGAGCCGTACTTCAAGCACACGCGGGTCGCCAGCGATTTCGATGCTTTTTAACCGCGCGGTGTGGCCCGCGGCAATGCGGATCGCGGATTTGGGAACAGCCAGCGCGTCTGCCAGCAGCGCAATTGCCGCCATATTTGCCTTTCCGCCTTCCGCAATCGCGCGCACCCGCATTTTCAGATGCGGCGCCCCATCGGCGCCGGCGGCCCAGCCCTCGACCCGGTCGGCGCCGCCGCGCGGCGTCAATCGCACACGAACGGTGACGTGCGCGGCACCGGCGCGGCCGGAAACCGTCAAAGAGCGAACCGGTAGGCGAGCCAGAGGATCGAATAGCGGATGAAGTAGAGCCCGATCAGCACGATCAGCGGCGAAATATCGAGCCCCGCGATGGGTGGCAAGAAGCGCCGCACCCAGCGGAATACCGGCTCCGTCAGGGCCTGAAGCGCCTGCACCACGGCGCGGACGAAATTGTTGCGCAGGTTGATCACGTTGAAGGCGATCAGCCAACTGACGATCACCGAGGCGATGATGATCCAGACATAGATTTCGATGATCTGCAGAAGCAGCCAGATGATCGGATTGACCATGAAAAACGCTCTCTGCCCCCGTTTGAACCACGCGGTTCCCTTGTAGCGAGAGCCGTGCACCCCCCGCAAGCCGAGGCTGGAAAAAGAGGCGCATGGCCTTCCGGCGGGCCCCTTTCCGGCGCGCCTTGACAGGCTTGGGGCGCAATCCCTAGATACGCGGCTTCCGCGCCCGGCCTTGGCCTTTCCGCGCGGATTCCGGCCTGGGGCTGTAGCTCAGTTGGGAGAGCGCCTCGTTCGCAATGAGGAGGTCAGCGGTTCGATCCCGCTCAGCTCCACCAGGCCCATTATTTCTTCCCGTACTTCTTATTTCTTTCCGTCATAACTGATCCGCCACACGGCTTTGCCGGTATCGTCGGCGACGAGCAGACTGCCATCCTTCGCGATGGCGAGCCCCACGGGGCGGCCATAGACCCGTGCGGGCGCGCCCGTGCCGGCACGAAAGCCGGTGGCGAAATTCTCATAGGCATTCTCAGGCCGGCCATCGCGGAATTTCACCCGCACGATCTTGTAGCCGGTCGGATTCGCCCTGTTCCATGAACCGTGCAGGGAAACGAAGGCATTGCCGCGATAGCCGGCCGGAAATTGTGTGCCGGTATAGAACACAAGGCCGAGCGGGGCCGAATGGGCCTGAAACAGCACATCGGGTGTCTTCGTCGCTTTGACCAGATCGGGCCTTTTCTTGCCGTAATCCGGATCGGGATGGGGGCCGATATAGGCATAGGGCCAGCCGAAGAAGTCCCCCTTGCGGATACGCGTCAGATAATCGGGCGGCAGATTATCGCCTAGCCCGTCACGTTCGTTCACCACGGTATAGAGGTCATCCGTACCCGGATAAAATGCGATACCCACCGGATTGCGTAAGCCCGAGGCAAAGATTTCAAGTTTCCCCGCAGCCGTCACCGATTGCACGCTGGCACGCGGCAAGGGTTCCTCGTCCACATTGCCAGCGCTGCCGATAGCGACGAACAACTGGCCCTTCGGCGAAAAGGCGATATTGGTCGCCCAGTGATTGCCGCTGCCGCCGATGCCGTCCCTGGTGATACGTGTGGTTTCGCCGCCGCGAAGAGACCCGGGTTTGTACTGCACCCGCCAGACCGCGCGCGTGTCCGACACATAGAGTGCGCCATCATGAAAGGCGAGGCCGTGCGGGCGGGCAAAGCCGCTGGCGAATGTCACGATCTTCTCTGCCTTGCCGTCGCCGTCCGCATCGCGCAGCAAGGTGACCTTGCCGGAGCGCGGTTCCGAGAGAAAGACATCGCCATTGGGCGCAACCGCGAGCCAGCGCGGACTGTCGAGACCGGCGGCGAACAGATTGGCATGAAAGCCGGATGGAAGCCGAAGGGCCGCGGCGTCGGGGCGGCCTATCCGCTCCGCCGAGACGGCTTCTGCCGGGGTGGCATAAGGTGCCGGCAGGGCCGACGGCGCGATGGAAAAGCGCGCACCGGGCACATCCCGTGCGGCCTGCGCGGGTGCGGCCAGCGCCGGAGTAAGCGAAATTGTGATGAAAAACCCGAGAAAAGCTGCGGAAGTGCGATACATGAAGCTGGCCTCCCTTTGCCGCGCAATGCCGCACGTATTGTAAAGCTGTGCTTTACCGCGCGTGCGGTAAATTTCCCGCCAGAACCAGGATCATCCCGGAAACGGGCCGCAGATGAAACGCATCATCAAGCATATTTTTCCGGCATTGGCCTTGTCGGCCATCATGACGGTTCCAGCACAGGCCGCCGACGGCGCGCGCGCGCCCGTACACAAGGTCACCCAATCGGACAGCTATGTGATGGTGGACCCGCTTTATGCGACCGTGATCGATGCGAGCCGGCCCTGCGGCATGTTGATGGTGGCGTTCGGGCTTGACATTCCCGACGCGGACCTGCGCGCGAAGGCCGAGCGGGTTCTGCCCGTGCTGCGCGACCGTTACGTGCGCAGCCTGACGGCCTTCAGCATCGCCGCCGTGCGCCCCTGGCAGCAGCCGGACGCCGATGTGGTTGCGGAACGGCTGCAGCGCGTGACAAACGAAACCCTGAAAGCGGGCGGCGCGCGTGTGCTGCTGTCCCAGATCTCGCTCCGCATCACGCGCTGACGGAAACATCCCTACATGGCGGAGATGCCACCATCCACCTTCAGTTCCGCGCCGGTGACGAATTTGGATTCATCGCTGGCGAGGTAAAGCACGGCATAGGCGATATCGTCCGGCTCACCGATTTTTCCCAGCGGCACCTGACGGCCGAGTTTGGCATAAGCCTCTTCCTTGCCGAAGCGTTCCACCAGATTGTCCAGAATAGGCGTGGCGATAAACACCGGATGCACCGAGTTGGAGCGGATATTGTAGCCGCGCTTGGCACAGTGCAGCGCCACCGATTTCGACAGATGCCGCACACCCGCCTTGGCCGAATTGTAGGCCGCCATATTGTGGCCCGCGATGATGCCGGCGATGGATGAAATATTCACAATGGAGCCGCCGAGCCCGGTTTTCTTCACCGTGCTGGCCATCAGCGGGATCGCCGATTTGCAGCCGAGGAAAACACTTTCCAGATCGACCAGATGGATCCGGCGCCAGACCTCAAGGCTGGTGGATTCCACATCGCTGCCACCGCCGATGCCGGCATTGTTGATGAGGATATGAAGGCCGCCAAAGGCGCGTTCGATTTCCGCAATCACGGCCTGCCACTCATCTTCGCGGGTCACATCATGGGCAAGCGCGATGGCCGCGCCCGGATGGAACTGGTTGATGCTGGCGGCGACTTTTTCCGCCCCCTTGGCATTCACGTCGCTGACCGCAACCTTCGCGCCTTCGCGCGCCAGCATGCGCGCCGCCGCCTCGCCCAGCCCCTGTGCGCCGCCCGTTACCAGCGCGATCTTTCCGGCCACCCGTCCTGTCATTGCTGCACTCCCGTTTTCGTCTGGGGCGATTATCACCTTGCCGCGGAAATCAGCAAGAATAACGGCCTGTTTCTTTCATAGGCCGGGGCGCCTTTCGCATCGAGAAAGGCTTGCGACGGCACCGGCTCTTCCAGCCGGCGGATGTGAAAGCCGGCATCGATCAGCGCATTGCCATACGTGGCGACGGTGCGATGATATTTGTGCACCGGACTGCCCAGCCAATTGGTCTGGCGCAGGCCCTCATCAGCATAATTCTCAACCGGCCAGTAATGGCGGCCGGTCCTGCTATCCACGCACCAATCCTGTTCGGCCCGCGCGGTGAACATCGGATGTTCGACCGAAAATACAAAGGCGCCGCCCGGCACCAGCAGATGCGCCACCGCCCGGCAAACGGACGCAAAATCTGCGACGTAATGCAGGGCAAGCGAACTGACGACGAGATCGAACGGCCCCATATCACGGCCGATCGCTTCAATCGTGCTGCGGCGGTAAAGAATTGCCGGATCGGCGGTGCGGGTTTGGGCTTCCGCCAGCATTCGCGCCGA
>Ga0066256_1004619_pt1 | contig 12133 bp, 5 predicted proteins | sample ThiBio_1000_biof_FD_87107 | JGI IMG/M metagenome (GOLD analysis project Ga0066256, IMG submission 87107) | Wastewater bioreactor microbial communities from Cape Town, South Africa - Thiocy_expt_1000_biof (version 2) | ecosystem: Engineered > Bioreactor > Thiocyanate-remediating >...
GAGGAGGCGCGCCGCATGTATGAGTACTACTACCCCATCGAGACGTGCGCCGACCGCAGCGTGGCGGACAAGGTGCCCATTATGAAGGAGTGGTACGAGCGGTCGCACGACCTGTTTGTGCGCGACGGCGTGGTGGAGGGTGACCTGGCCACCGCGGTGGGCGCGTCTAGCGTGACGTTCCGCGCCGGCGTGGTCGAGGTCATTGACTTTAGTCGCGACCACGGCGTGCCGCTCCTCATCTTCTCTGCCGGCATCGGCAACCTGGTGCACGCGCTGCTCACCAAGATGTACGGCCCCCTGCCGCCCACCGTGCATGTGGTGTCCAACTGGATGCAGTTTAGCGCTGCCGGCACCCTGACCGGCTGGTCGTCGCCGCTGGTGCACATGTTCAACAAGGATGAGAGCCACCTGCGTGCCACCCCCGTGTACCCGCAGCTGCTGCGGCGACCCAACGTGGTGCTGGTGGGCGACTCGCTGGGCGACGCCACCATGGCGGACGGCCTGCCGCACACCACTGTGCTGCGCCTCGGTCTCCTGAACCACAAGGTGGACGCCTTCCTACCGCGCTACACCGCCGCCTTTGACTGCGTGCTCACGCACGACGCGCCCCTCGCGCCCCTAGTCGATCTCCTGCGTGATGTTGCCGCCGCGCCGCCTCCGTCGTCGCCGCTGCCGTCGCCGCCCGCTGCCGAGGTGCCGCGCTAGGGGAGGGAGGTCTCTCGCTTCAACTAATAGACGTGATTCGCATTTGGCGCAACAGCGTCTGCCAGACAGTCTGGCCAGCGCGGCGGCACGACACATGGGCAGGAGGTAACTACGTAACATAAGACTAACACCCACTCTCGACACAACGAGAGTGCCGCTGGGTGTCCAAATCCATGTTGTGTGGTGAACACAAGGTGCGGACGCTGCTATCGCCGCTATTAGCACAGAGTAACAAGCCAGCTGAGCCAGCTGGGTGGGTGATGGGAGCCAGGCAAACATGGCAGGGAGGCAATCTATCGAAAGGCGCAACAATAACAAGGGGGGAAACTCTACACCGTCAGGCGAGGCAGCGTAGGGGCCGGGCGAGCAAGGGTGGCAGCAGGGCGCACTAATAAGGGCGGTGGCGAGGGGTCACCGCCATAGCCGCTGCCATCGCCACCATTACCAGCATGATAGTCGCCACCAGCAGCAGTGTAGTCATCCACGTCGGTGTCGGGTTCCAGGTACAGCAGCGGCTCGGTCGGCGAGCCGACGTCGTCAGACACAACGGCGGGCGGCGCGGCGGCGCGTGCCGGGTGTAGAACCGCCACCTCCCAGATGTGACCGGCAATGGCGACGCCGGTGCCCACCGCCGCCAGGCCCGCAAACAGCCACGCCACGCAGCTGAACTCGCCGTCGCACGCCGGCGGCTCCAGCGCGGCAGCCACGATGGGCGCGACGGCGAGACCGCTGTTTTGCAGCGCGCCCATGAAGCCGTACGCCAGGCCCAGGGTGGCGGGCGGCACCACAAGCGCGATGGTGGTCCAAAACGCGGCGGCAAAGAGGCCAAACGCGACACCCAGGATTGCCACCAGGGCGGCGGCGGGCGTGTCGGTGATGGCAAACAGCACGTGTGCCACGATCATCAGGCCCTGCGCCGCCGCCATGAACGCAAACCGGTACCGCACGCGATCCACCAGTGCGCCGCCAAACGGCGCGATGCCAGCAGCCACCGAGTACATAATGCTCAACACGTGCTCCACCGCCTGCGCCGACGAGTCGCCGCCGGACGCTTCGGCGCGCTGCGCCAGGAGTGCGGAGGCGATGCCATTGAAGGTGGTAATGGGCGGGAAGCCCACGATCACAAGCACCGCGAGGAGCCAGTAGCCCAGCGGAAAGGCGCACAACGCTGCTACCTGCGTCCGCGCCGCCTGCCAGCACCACACATACCAGCCAGCGCCGCCCCGCCGCCGCCGGCCACGCAGTCTTGAGCGCAGCGGCGGCGCGGCTTCAAACGCGGCCGTGCCTGCTACCGCGCCGGGCGTGGGCGGCGGGCGCGGAATGAACACAGCGTCATCGTCGCCAACGCCACCATCATCGTCATCAACACCGCCGGCGCCTGCCAGCAGTGGCCAATCGGCTACCTTACTGCTGCTGCTGTTGATCGTGCTGCTGCTACTCGGCGCCAGGTAGCCGGGTTTGGATGCTGCGGCGGCAGCCGCCGTCGCCGCCACGCGGTCCTGCCGCCGGTCCAGCGCCGCGGCGGCGAGCGCGGCCAGGAGGGAGGCAAGGCACCAGGTGGCGCCAATGCAGAACGCCTGCTGCACGCGGGACGCGGGGTACTCGGCAGAGATGACGTCGTTAATGACGCTGCCCAGGCGGCCAAACGCCAGGATGACGCCGTTGGCGAGCGCAAGCTCGCTGCCCATGAACCAGCGCGTCACCAGAATGCGCTGCGCCACGCACATGGACTCGGTGCCGACGCCAAACACAGCGCGGCCGGCCCACATCAGCGGCCAGTCAAAGTCGCCCACGCCGCCAATCACCAGCGCCTGGCCCACCAGCGCCAGGCCCGTGGTGCCTACCACCATGCTGCGCACGCCCACGCGGTCCACCGCCAGGCCGCCCACCAGCGGCAGCACCGTGTTAGGGATGCTGTACAGCGAGTACAGCAGGTTGTACCGCGTGTTAAAGTCGGCGTACGACGCGTTCTGCGCCGCGCTGGAGTTTATATTGATGGTGACGGGTGACCCCGCCGCCTCCCGCATCGCGTTCTGCGCGCCCGCCGGGTTGTCAAACGCATAATATGGCCCCACAAGGATGGCCACCGCCAACGCTAACAGTAGCCACCGCAGCGGACTGGCCGTCCGCCCCGCGCTCGCCGCCGCCGCCACACCCGCCGCCGTCCCACGCGCATCCGTCTCCATGGCGCCGCGCGCCGTTGGTGGCGGCGGGGGTGGCGACGGGTGTGGCAGGCTAACCGACAGGCGCCGCAGCGTGTCCACCCACATCGCCGCAAACCCCTTGCTATTCTCTGGCGGCAGCGCCACTGCCACTCGCACTGGCTGCGCGGCAGCTGAAGGTGGCGGTGGCTCTGGGGGCAGCAGCGCCAGCAGCCCGTCACCCGACGAGGGGCTGCCATCCTCTCGCGCCGCCGCCATCCCTTTCTTGGCAGCGTGGCGTGTGCCCACCTAGAGCAGGCAGCTAGTCTTATGTAGGTAGCAGCAGCAGCGGCAGTCGCGAGGGGTGGCTGCTAGGCTGCAAGGTTGGTGAGGGTACTCCTCCCCGCCCTCCCGCCACAGACGACAACGACGAGTACCACCAACAGCACCACCTTGTTGTAACCTCCAGTACGATACCAGCAGCAACTGCTTCTGCAACTACTCCCCCTCCTGCTGCTTCCAGAGGGTGTCACTCCCTGCACAACATTTGCTGCTACCCGACTTGACTCCTGCTGCCGTTGCCGTCGCTGTGCCTCCACCACTCCTGTGTGGCTGCTGTCGCACACGCATGCATCAGTCAGCGCCAGCATACACGCAGGTTGTGGTGGGATATGGGCGGTGTGCACAGCACGGTACAGCGCAATTCACACACGGGTGCTGGTTGGGTTGGGGTGCGGCAACTAATACCGCACCACCGCCAACAGGTGCCAACATCAAGAATGGCGTTGGTGTAGGGATGGCCGCTGCTGGTGTGTGGTGCCACCTCTGGCAGCGTCCAGCCCTCCGCTTCCGCCTCCGCACTCACCGCTGCGAGAACACGCGCACCAATTGTAACGAGGAGGCGGTATTTGGGTACAAATCACAAACCCTTGAGTGTAGCGGCGTGTTGCTCTTTGTTGTACGCAGCGCCCTGTGCAGCCAGTTTGTTGTTACCAACTTACCTTACGGTAGAGCGTCCGTTGGAACTGGTACTCCGCTCAACACACGCAATCGCCACTCACAACCAAACAGCACTCTAATGGAGCTCGCGGCTCCCGTTTACTTGTGTAAAGCAGCGTCTCAATAGTCTTGCATGCGAAATGGGGTTGGGCAGTGCGCCAATCGCGCTGGAGTGTTGTGGCAGGAACAGCACGCTCAGGTAGGTGGCCAAGCGGTTTCTGTCATTGGCCATTGACGAACAAGCAGATACCATGTGCCGCGCCGCTCGAATTACAGCATAAACATCGGATATCCCATAACCAACACCATTAAGATGGAACAAAATTGTGTATTGCGTGCAATTTCCTGGCGTTTTCGGTTGTAATAACCACGATCGTGTCGGCACAATGATTGCGTGGTCGCGTGCGCCCTGAAACCGCGCGTGCCGTTGTCGTCGTATCTTCCCGTTTGGTGCACAAACTCTCGGTGGCATCGCTGGAAATCGGTATTCCAATGCACCAACTGCGGACAACATGGTATTACGCGTGCTCCCTGCCAGTCATACTTCCAATTCTTTGCGTGTGTGTTATGCAGAACGCGGGATAACATACTCGCAGCACCTCAGAACGCGGCGGCACCACCGTGACAAACCACTCTGACAGCGTGGTTGACCACCCAACGCCACTCGCGGTACCAACCGCATAAAGCCACCCAGCGTCGTATTGCAATTGTTTGCATTGTCACGTGCACCCCCGTGGGAGCATCAGCACCTTGGTGGTGCCTGGGGCAGCGGTACCGTTCGCGTACGACGGAGTATTCGCTCGCTGCCACCTGGAAGGGGACGGGCCAACGTGGCTGCTGCCGTCAGCGCTGGGCCGTCAAATACTGCACAGCGTGGCGACCAAGCGACGCAAGCACACACGGATAAGCAGTTCGCCACTGGGGCTACGACCTGTTTGGGTCAAGCGGCGGCATCCAGCTCTTGCCGCCTCTGCCGTCTGCCGTCTTGTACCAACACCTCATGGCACGACTTCCATCCAATGACTGGCCGCCGCCGACGCATGGCTACGGCGCCGCGTCTGGGAACCCATTAGCAGGTGGTAGTGGCAGCGACGGCGGATGGGCGGCTGGCGGCGGTGGTGGGTTTCCATCCACGGCTGGAACCACCGGCGGCACGTCATTCAGTGGCGGCGGCGGCTTCGAGTGGCAGCATGCGCCACGACCGCCGTCGGTGGCACCACCTTCGTCCGGCTACGACGATGCGGCACACCACGGTGGTGGGTGGAGGGTGGGTGGCGCCATGCCGTCTCGCGTGTCGCCGCCAGAGGCGTGGCCCCGTAGCGATGCAACGTCGTGGGGGCCGCGACCCGGCCCCACACGCGGCCGGTTAGGCGCACCCCCACAGCTTCACGCCGCCGGCGGCGGCGGCGGCGGCGGCGGCTACGGGCATCATGCACCAGGTGGCGGGTACGGCGGCGGCGGGTACGGCGGCGGCGGCGGCGGCGGATGGGAGGGTACCGCGCATGACAGCATTGGGTCGCGTACTGGCGGCGGCGGCGCGCTGGCGGCCGCGGCCGCGGCAGCGGCAGCTCACGCGCCTGGCCGAGCGTCACCGCACGGCGTGCCAGTGTCAACACACAACCCGTATGCGCCACGACCGCCATCTGTGCCGCCAGGCGGCGGCGGCAGTGCGGAGCCATGGGACGTGTCGGCGGCAGCAGCATGGCAAGCAAAGGGTAGCGTGGCAGGCGGCGGCGTATGGGACGAGGGTGACGAGGAGGAGGAGGGGACGGTGCAGCAGCCGACGCCCAGCCGGCGGCGGTGGCTGACGGCGGTGTTTGGGGTGGGCCACGGTGCGTGGCAGATGCTGCGGGTGGAGGTGGGCATCGCGGTGGCCGCCGCCCTCGTGGGGCTCATTGGCACCATTGTAGCTGCCGCCTGCCCCGTCAGCTGCCCCGTGTATGGTACGCCAGCCGGCGGGTGGCTGCAGCTGGTGGCGTTTATGGCGGCGGTCGCCATCCCGGCGCGGCTGCTGGACAAACTGGTGTTTGGCATCGTTGGTGCGGCGGGCGACGCCATCACCGCGCCGCTGCTGAACCCACTGTTCTTTTACGCTGGCGCGCTGGAGGGCGCCATCGCGCGGTTTATGTGGGTGGGCCTGCTGAAAGCCGGCTGGCACAGCTACCTGCCGGGCACCACGGTGGCAACCGTGATGGAGGACGCCGTCCTGGCGCTGCTCGTGTTCCAGCTGCTGGCCATGCTGCGCAACCTGGCCATGCGCATCCTGCTGCGCTACGTCCTCATCGGTTCCTTTGAGGCGGCCATCAATGACGTCCTGTTCCAGAACCTGATGCTCCTGGGCATCAGCGCACCGTTCCAAACCGTGCTGGCGGAGTCGTCCACCCCCATGCCAGACGCGCCTGCTGCCTCCCCGGTGCCCACTACCGATGCCGGTGATGGCTCCGGGCGTGCTAGTGTGGTGGGGGTGGTGCGGCGGCCGGGGCCGGCGTACCGGGAGCTGTTGCGCATGTACACGCTGACCGACTGGCGGCGCAAGCTGGACTACGTGTCCAAGATGCGGTTCCGCATGTACAACCCGGCGGGCGAGCTGGTGCCGCTGACGCGCCGTGACGTCGTGCCGGCGTACGCCAAGGCCGTGTTCCGCCGCATCGCGCGCCTGCCGACCGCCGTCCTGGCGGAGTACACCATGCGCGCCACGGAGGCCATCTCGGACAGCACGCTGGTGATGGCGGCGGCGGGCGCAGAGTGGAGCAGCAGCAACCTGACGCTGGGTGGTGCCGTCCGCTACCCACACCTGCCGCACTTCCCACCCGGCGCGGTGCCCGCGTCGCCGTCGGAGGCGCACTTCCCCGACGCCCCCACACCCCAACCTACGGTGACAGCGGCAGCAGCGACGGCAGCGGCGGTGGGAGTGAGGGCACCGGTAAGCGGTGCAGATGCCACACCACCCCTCTCCGCGCTTCCCACTGCACCACCACCTGTGGCCCCCTTGTCACCGCCTGCGCCCGGCTCGCGTGCCCTCACCGCCATGACGTTTGTGCGCCCGTCAGCGGCCCCTGCGGTTGCTACCGTCGGCTCTGCCACTGCCGCACCGGTGGCGCAAACCTCCCCACCACCGCTGGCTGGCGGTGCTGCTGCCAGCACAGCTGCCCCACCACCAGCACCAGCACCAGCGGCGGTACCTGCGCCTGCCACTGGTGACGTGGTAGGCATTTCGCCGCCCGTGCCACTTGCGCTCACCGCTGCTGCGCCTCCTACAGCCGCGGCGGGCGGCAGTGCCTTTGTTGTGCCCGTCCCCGTTGTGGCACCTGGCACCGGCTCCAGCGGTGGGTCTGCCGGCGGCGGCGGCGGCACTGGCGGTGGCGCACCAAGCGCAGGTGCTAGCGCCATTGGCCGGCAGATGTCAACCACATCACGCGGGCGGGCAAACAGCGCGCCGCGCAAACGCGCGCCGTCTGATTTCTTCAGTGCCGACGACACGGCACGACCGGCCGACTTCGTGCCGCTGCCGGCGCCAGACGGCAAGGCTGCGGCGGCGTCGACGGTAGTGGGCAGCGGTGGTACCGCGGCGGCAGCTGCCTCGGCACCAGCACCGGCACCGGCACCCGCGCCCGCACAAGCGCTGCCGCCACCAATCACGGCACCAGCACCGGCGCCAGCGCCACCGCAGCGGTCCATAATTTCGCTGGTGCCGGCGGCGGCGGCGGCGCCACGGACATGGCATGGTCGCCCGTCGCCGTTGCCGCTGACAGGTACTACCAAGCCACCCAGCCGGCCGCCGCTGTCACAGACAGCTGCCGCCGCTGCGCCGCTGGCAGGCGACATGGCGGCGTTGGCACGCAAGCGGCGGCCGTCAGACCCCGGTATGGGTATCCCGGCGCCGGTGCCACCCACTGGGGCGGCGGCGGAACCGCCGACTGGTCGTGCCACGCCCACCGCGCACTCCGGCGCCGTGGTGGCAAACATTGCACGCAACATGTCGTCGTTGAGCGCGACGATGGGTCGCAAGCTGGTGGATGCGCTGCAATCGGCGCTGGCGGCGGGTGAAGATGGCATCGGCGGCGGTGGTGGTGGCGCACAGGGCGGTGGAGATGGCGGCGGTGGTGGTGGGGGTGATGGGACCGGTGATGTGGGTGGCGCGGGTGGACGCGGCGGCGGCGGCGGGCGGGACCGGCGGCAAGTGCGTGCGTACCCAAAGCTGACGCTGCAGCACCTTGCCACCGTGCTGAACCCCGACGAGGTGGACATTGAGCGCGCCATGGACGCGCTGGACGCCAACGGCGACTACCTCATTGAGCTGGACGAGTTCATGGAGGCGGTGATGGGCATGTGGACTAACCTGCGCACGCTGAAGGCGTCGCTGGACGGCCAGCAGTCTGTCTCCACCGCCATCAACCTGCTGCTGGACGTTGTGTTTTGGCTGTTTTTCATGGCCGCCGCGCTGTGGATCTACGACGTGCCCGTCGTGCAGGTGTTCCTGCCGCTGGGCACCATCTTGGTGTCGGCGTCGTTTGCCATCGGCAATTCGCTGTCCAACGTCGTGTCCAGCCTCATCTTTGTGCTGCTGGCGCGCCCCTTCCACGTGGGCGACCGCGTGACCGTGTCGGGGTACGCGGGCGGCGAGGAGCCGGTGATTGTGAAGCGCATCGATGTGCTTACCACCACCTTCCTGCGCATGGTAAACAAGGAGCTCATCGTGCCCAACCACATGCTGCTGGGCCAGAACATTGAGAACTTCAAGCGCTCGCCGCCCGCCTGCATCCGCGTCGAGCTGCACGTGTCGTACGCCACGACGGCGGGCCAGCTGGAGGCGCTGCGCCTGCGCATCAACGCCTACCTCACCACCCTCCCCCTGCTGTGGAAGCCTACCGCCGCCATCCGCATGACCGCCGTGCGGGAGCAGCGCCTGGTGCTCACCGTGTGGGTGCAGTCGTTCGTGACGTGGCAGGAGCTCACACGCCTCTCCAAGGCGTCCTTTGACATGCACATGCACCTCGTGAGTTGCATGCGCGACCTCGGCATCGTGTTCCGCGCGCCCGACCAGAACATCCGCATTGAGGGCAGCCTGGGCGGCGGCGGCGGTTATAGCGGCGGTTATGGCGGTGGCGGCGGCGGCGGTGCGCTGCGGCCGTCACCGTTGGGGCATGTGTAGGGCCCCTAATTATTTGGCCAGGCTTGAAAGTGAATTAAACCAACGGCTGCAGGGTGTAGACGAGCGCGGGGGCGAGTGCACCTGGCGGCACCGCCGCCCAGGTGAAGGTGGCGGTGGTGACGCCAGTCGACGTCGTAATTGTCACCGGCAGGGTGGTGGCGACGGGAAGCCATGCCGCGCCCCACGCCGTCACGTTCACGCAGGAGGCGCATGGCACGCCCCACGACGGCGGCAGCACCACGGCCAGTGGTGTGTCAGGACCCCACGGGTGATACACGCACACACTGGCAACACCGCCGCCAGGCACACGGTCGCAAGCGCGGTCCTCCAAGATGGCGTGCGGCGCGCCGGGCGTCAACGACGCGCCGTTGTACTGAGCGGTGTACAAGCCTGCCAGGAGGCTGCCGTCGCTGGCAGCTGCCAGGCAGGAGGCGGGTGGCAGGGTGGAGGTGGCGTTGCCACCAAGCGGCATATTTATTGTCACGGCGGCAGGCGGCGCCGCCACGTTGCGCGTCACGGTGTAGGTCGGGGCAGGCGGCGCGGCGGCCCACGACGTTACGTACGTGCCGGGCACGGCGCCAGTGCCTGCGGCAACAGCAGGTGCTGTGAGGTAGCGGCTTACAACCACCGCGCTAAAGTCGCCCACGACGCGCAGCCACGATGCGTTGTACGGCAGCGCGCTGGTGTCCATGGACAGCTGCATGCCGGCGGCGAGGGACCAGCACAGGTTTGGCAGGTTGCCAGCCATGGCGGCGGGGTCGAGGTTGTGCTGGTAGTGGATGGTGGCGGCGCGCCAGCCGGCGCCGTACAGCGGCAAGGGCCACCAATTGGCGTCACCCCACCATGCTGCCGTGTTGCCTGCCGCCTGGTACCCCAACACGCTGCCATGGAACCCCACCACCCACGCCGCCAGCCGGTCCACGCCCTGCTCTGTGTGCAAGCCCACAGACGCGTAGGTGGCGACGTGCGCCTGGAACGCGGCAGCGTAGCCGCCACATCCGCTGCCACCCGCCGCCGGGTTGTAGTCTGGGTACGGCCACCGCGCGCCGATCTGATCCTCAAACACGTACGTCATGGGGAGGCGGACGTCGGAGGCGCTGCACACGTACGGCGTGCCGGGCGGCAGCGACTCGCCGGTCACATTCAGGCTGAACTGGCGCAGCAGCGCGGCGGTGCGGTTCAGCACTGGCGGCGCGTGTGGGCTCACCGCGATGCCCGTACGTGGTATCACGTCGTACGTCTCCCACACCACGCCGCCCGTCGCGTTCCACACCGCCCACGGGTGCAAGTCTGACACGTTGACGAGGGTGGGCGAGGCGGGGTCCCACCACGTGGGGTTCTCATACGCCATGGACAGCCGGCCGCCCGCATTGGCGGCTGCCATGGCGTTTGCCACGTCGCACGACGTGGAGCGCAGCGCCGGTGCGGGCGGCAGGTAATCCGGGTAGTTGCGGTCAAACCCGCCCACCTCAAATGCCACGTAGTGCACCAGCGCCGGGATGGGGTAGCCCGGGTACACGGACGTCGTGTAGTTTACAAACGGCGTGGCCGACACGGAGGCGTCAAACTTGACCAGCGGCGCCGCTGCCGTCTGTTGCAGTAGGCCGGGTCCCACTTTCGCCGCCAGTGACGGATACGCGCCCATGCCATTGTCGGCAGCATATCGCGCAATAGACGCCAGGGGGTCATCGGCACTCACCACAAACCGCCGCGTCAGGTTGCAGCCTGCAGTACCCACATTGCAAGGCCCACCCCCACCCCCACCGCCACATACACAGCCAGCGGTGATGTTGACGGGTGCCGTTTGAAACCAGTACCACGAGCCAGCGGGCACGGGGGACGACCGGCGCACCATGCCCCAGTAGTACGGCACGATGGTGGTGGGGCCTGACAGGTCGTACACGGCCAGGGAGGCGTTGGCACCGGCCACCGCCCACTGCACCCATGCCGCAAACCCGCCCTGCCCTGGGTATGTGAACGTGAAGGAGGACGCGGGCGGCGCCGCAAAGTAGGAGGTCCCCAGCGCCACGCCCGGCAGGATGGGCAGGTACAGGGCGGACAGCGCGGAGCCATTAAACAGCAGCTCGGACGGCCACGCCAGGTTGTCATACACTACCGCCGCCCCCGCGGCTGGCGGCGCGGTTAGTGTCAGTGTGAGGTCAAAGTAGTCTGACCCGCGCCCGCCGGTGGCCAGCGTGACCACGGCACCCAGCAGGGTTGGCACGCCGGCGGGTGTGTAGGTGAGGGTCAGCACGCCGGCAGCAGGGGCCCAGCCATACGAAAAGTGTGACGCGCCGCTATACGAGCAGCCGCCCACATATGCGGAGGTGGCCGATGACCAGGCGCCCCACAGGCAGCCGCCATTGGACCCGCCGCTCACCACGACGCCGTGGCCATCCGCAATGCTCAACAGGGCACCGTTCACACGTGACAGCGTCACTACGTAGGTGGGCGCCGTCAGCGTCATGGCGGTGCCACTGCCGGTGTCATTAAACACAACCCACGGCGCCGGCGTCGGTGCCGGTGTGGGGGATTGTGACGGCGTCTGGGACGGCGTCGGCGGGTTTGACGGTGTTGTGGTTGCCGTCGGCGACGTTGATGGGGTTGACGACGGCGTTGGGGGCGACGGCGCGGGTCGTGGTGCAGCGAGACCGCCAGCCAGCCCTGCTGCCAGCACGCATCCAAGCAGTCCAGCAACGCTGCCTGCCACCACTCGCTGCCGGCTGCCGCACCTCCTTGTCACAGCAGTCGTCGTCCGTGGTGGCGGCGTCGGTGTCGGTGTGCCCGCCGGCGGGATATGGCGTTCTGCGTCCACCTGCAGCGGCGCCAGCGGCGGTGGGGCTGCTGCAGGCGGCGCGGGTGGCGACCGCGCCGCGTGCACTGGGTTCACGACCGCCATCATTTGGGCCTATTTACCGGGTGTGGTGAGCGAAAGTGTGGGTTTGGGGGGTTTGGATGAGTGGTGCAGCTATCATCGGTAACAATAACTGCGAATGCGAATAACAAAATAAGCCGTAAACCACCAAATATGAATAAAATATGCGGGTAGCGCGTGTAAATTGCTGCGCATAGTGTGCTTGTGCTGCGCTGGGGTATACCCCTGTCGCCCGCTTTAGTGCTACACCCACGTTTAATG
>Ga0066256_1004620_pt1 | contig 12132 bp, 10 predicted proteins | sample ThiBio_1000_biof_FD_87107 | JGI IMG/M metagenome (GOLD analysis project Ga0066256, IMG submission 87107) | Wastewater bioreactor microbial communities from Cape Town, South Africa - Thiocy_expt_1000_biof (version 2) | ecosystem: Engineered > Bioreactor > Thiocyanate-remediating >...
CTCCTCCCGGGGAGCTCCGAGCCGACATTTCGGCATCCCGCCATCCAGCACAACCACAACTACATGGTCCCAGGAGCGCAACATCCACCATGCCCGTGCGGCAGAATAAATCCCGGCGCCATCATACACGACGATCAGATTGCCGTCGCCCAGCCCCAGCTTGCGCATACGGCTGGCGAATTTCGGTGCGGGCGCCAGCATGTGGGGCAGGGGGCTCGCCTCGTCCGACAGATCCTCGATGTCGAAGAACACCGCGCCGGGAATATGGGCGGAGACATATTCGGCATGGGCATCGCGGCCCGCGGCAGGCAGATACCAGGAGGCGTCGGCGATGCGCACGTCCGGCGCATCCAGATGCTGGGCAAGCCAATCGGTGGAGACCAGCGGCGAAGCACGCTTCATTTTTCGAAAGGCACCTTTGGCAACGGCGCCGGTTCGGCAAGCCAGCCCGGCGTGGGCAGGCCTTTGGAACGCAGGAACGCCGGGTTGAACAGCTTGCTCTGATAGCGGGTGCCGTAGTCGCAAAGAATGGTGACAATGGTGCGGCCGGGGCCAAGGTCACGCGCCATGCGGATGGCAGCGGCGATATTGATGCCGGTGGAGCCGCCCATGCACAGCCCTTCTTTTTCCAACAGATCGAAGATGATAGGCAGAGCTTCTTCATCTGGAATCTGATACGCGTCGTCGATCGGCGCGCCTTCCAGATTGGCGGTGACGCGGCCCTGGCCGATGCCTTCGGTGATCGAATTGCCGGAGGATTTGAGTTCGCCGGTCTTGATCCAGGAGTAGATCGCGGCCCCCATCGGGTCAGCGGCGGCAATGCGGATATTCTTGTTCCGCTCCTTCAGCGCGATGGCGACACCGCCAAGCGTGCCGCCGCTGCCGACCGCGCAGGTGAAGCCATCCACCTTGCCATCGGTCTGGGCCCAGATTTCCGGGCCGGTGCCTTCGACATGGGCCTGCCGGTTGGCGACGTTGTCGAACTGATTGGCCCAGACGGCGCCGGCCGGATTTTCCTTCGCCAGTTGCTCGGCCAGGCGGCCGGACAATTTCACATAATTATTGGGGTCTTTATAGGGAACCGCCGGCACCTCGATCAACTGGGCCCCGAGAAGGCGCAAGGCATCCTTCTTTTCCTGGCTTTGCGTGTCCGGGATGACGATGGCGGTCTTGAACCCCATCGCGTTGGCGATCACGGCAAGTCCGATGCCGGTATTGCCCGCCGTGCCTTCCACGATGGTGCCACCGGGGCGAAGCTGGCCACGGGCAATCGCGTCCTGAATGATAAATAGCGCGGCGCGATCCTTCACCGACTGGCCGGGGTTCATGAACTCCGCCTTGGCGAGGATTTCGCAGCCCGTCAGTTCGGAGGCGTGTTTCAGCCGGATCAACGGCGTGTTGCCGACCGCGTCCAGCACATCTTTTTTGATTTCCATGATTTGAAACTAATGGTGCCGCGCGCGCCCTTCAAGCGAGGATTGGCAGCTTTTCCGCTAACGCGGGCGCAGCACCGCGTACATGTTGTCGTTCAGCGGGATTTGCCCATAGAGGCGGAATTTCACATCGAAGCCGGTTATTTTGGCCAGAAAGGCCAAGGTTGGCGGCGTGAAATACTGCACGTGGTCGGGGTGACGGAAGCCCGGCCATTTGTGGCCCAGCACCATCCGGTTCCAGCAGGCATAGTTGGGGACCTTGATCAGGGCCACGCCATCTTTGCGCAGCACGCGGCGCACCGCCTCGAGCGATTCGCGGGGGCGGGCCTCATGTTCGAGGTAGGACCACAGGGTGACCCCGGTGAAATGGTGTTCGGGAAACTGAGACAGGCCGGTGACGCCATCGGCATTGACGACGCGGCCGCCGCGCGGTTCGAACGCCGCCGCCGCGATGGCCGCCGCGCGGGATTCGATCTCGATTCCATGGGGGATATAGGCGGGGGCGGGGGCGGCAAAACCCCTGCCGACGCTGCAGCCGACATCCCGCACCGGGCCCCGCCCGGCGAACTGTTTCATGCCGGATGCCGGCGGGGCATCGCCCGACAGGGCGAGGCGCCCGCGGGGCATCATGTCGATCCCGGCCCCGGTCGGCTTGTCCCTCCGGCGGCGGTCTTCCTCTCACCTTTGCTTCCCGGTCCCCGCGATTTCGTCATAGAGGGCGCCATAAGCCGGAACCCATTCGAGGTAGATCAGCCCGCAATCCGGGCATTGCTTCATCGGCCAGTCGGGATGGCTGTAATGGACCAGCCGCGCGCTTCGGGCCGGTGCGCGGCAGGAGGGACAATCGCGGTGAACCCGCCCGTCGCCGGACGCAAGCATGGGTTGGGACATGGATGCCGTCGGTCTGAGGTTGTGCGGCCCATCAATGGCCTGCGGGCAGTCCCATAGCGGACAAAGGGGCCTGCGCCAATCGGCCATTAACGGACCTCGCGGCAATACCCATAAGGAACTGCCGCGCGGTTTCGCCGCTGTTTAGGCTGGCTTCGGCCACATTGCAACTGAGAATGGTTCGCATTAGCCTCCAACGGAATGGGGCTTCGCGACGGGCTGCCGGGAGAACGATCTTGCGTTTGAGCGAACTTGGCATCGGCGACCGGGGCGTCGTGATCGGTATCACGCCCGGCGCGGTGACGGATGAGGCCGCCATCGATCATGCGGAGCTGGAGCGGCGCCTGCTGGAGATGGGCTTCGTCGAAGGCGCGCGATTCCAGGTGCTGCACGAAGGCCTGATCGGCCGCGACCCGATTGCAATCCGGCTGGACGATATGCGGGTGGCCTTGCGCCGGCGTGAGGCCCGCGCGGTGACCGTGGACTGCACAGCAATGGACATGGCGGCGCAATGAGCGATGCCGCCCGCGCAACGGCGCCGCGGATCGCGCTGGTCGGCAATCCGAATTCCGGCAAGACGGCGCTGTTCAACGCGCTGACCGGCGCGCGGCAGAAGGTGGCGAACTATCCCGGCGTGACGGTGGAGCGCAAAGCCGGCACAGTGACCACGCCGGCCGGGCACAAGGCGCTGATCCTGGACTTGCCGGGGACCTATTCCTTGCGCGCCCGCAGCCCGGACGAAGCGGTGACGCGCGATGTGGTTCTGGGCCGCTTTCCGGGTGAAGAACCGCCCGACGTGATTGCCTGTGTGGCGGACGCGACCAACCTGCGCCTGGTGCTGCGGCTGGCGCTGGAACTGAAACAGGTGGGCCGCCCGCTGGTGCTGGTGCTCAACATGTTCGACATCGCGGAGCGGCAGGGCATCCGCATCGATCTGGACGGGCTGTCGCGCGCACTGAACGTGCCGGTGGTGACCACGGTGGCGGTGCGCAAGCGCGGGCTGGATGCGCTTCTGCGCAAGCTCGACGAACTCTCCGCGCAAGGCGTGCACGGCGCAACCGCGTGGCGCGAGCCGAGTGCCGCGGAAATCCGCGCCGCGCATCGCGATTCCGAACGGATCATGCGCGAATTCGTCAAACCGCCATTGCGCCCGGATACATGGACCGGGCGACTCGATTCCGTGCTGCTGCATCCCGTGGCGGGCACGCTGATCCTGCTGGTGATCCTGTTCCTGATGTTTCAGGCGGTGTTCAGCTGGGCAACGCCGGTGATGGATCTGATCGATGCCGGTTTCACCTGGCTCGGCACGCTGGTCGCCGAATATCTGCCGGACGGATTGCTGCGCAGTTTCATCGCCGATGGGTTGATTGCCGGGGTCGGCAGCGTGGTGGTGTTTCTACCACAGATCATGGTGCTGTTCTTCTTCATCATCCTGCTGGAAGATTTCGGCTACATGGCGCGCGCCGCGTTCCTGATGGACCGGCTGATGGGGGCCGCAGGTCTGCATGGGCGCGCCTTCATTCCGCTGTTGTCGAGCTTTGCCTGCGCCATTCCGGGCATCATGGCGGCGCGCGTGATCGACAACAAACGCGACCGGCTGACCACCATACTGGTCGCGCCGCTGACCACATGTTCGGCGCGCATTCCGGTCTACACGCTGATCATCTCCGCCTTCATCCCGCAGAAACTGGTGTGGGGCTTCGCCAATCTGCAGGGACTGGTGATGTTCGGGCTTTATGCCACCGGCATTATCAGCGCGCTGCTCGTGGCCTTTGTCATTCGCAAGATCCTGTGGCGCAGCGCGAGCGAGCCGTTCCTGATCGAACTGCCGTCCTACAAGGTGCCGGACGTGACGAACGTGCTGCGCGGGGTGTGGCAGCGCGGCAAGATCTTCCTGCGCCGGGCCGGCACCATCATTTTCTCGCTGATGGTGGTGGTGTGGTTCCTGAGCAGCTTTCCGGGCGCACCGGAAGGTGCAACCGGCCCCGCGATCGATTACAGCTTCGCGGGCATGTTAGGGCATTTGATCCATCCGCTTCTGGCGCCGATCGGCTTCACCTGGCAGATGGCGGTGGCGCTGGTACCGGGCATTGCGGCACGCGAAGTGGCCGTGGGTGCGCTCGGCACCGTTTATGCCATCGGTGGACAGGTGGGGACCGGTACGCTGGGCGCCGCGCTGGCCGCAAGCTGGCCGCTGGCGACCGCGCTATCGTTCCTCACCTGGTATGTGTTCGCGCCGCAATGCCTTTCCACGCTTGCGGTGGTGAAGCGTGAGACCACTGGCTGGCTGTGGCCGAGTGTGATGTTCACTTACATGATCACGCTGGCCTATATTGCATCGTTCATCGTCTATCACGTCGCGAGCGCATTGTTCGGCTGAAACTGCGCCGATGTTCCGTAACCGTTCCATCGCAACGGTTGCGCTCTGCCGCCATTTGTGTTGGGTGACGCCATCCCCACATCGCAGACAGGAGGCAGAGCGTTGAACGATACTGCTTTGTACAACTGGATCACCGGATTTTACGGGCACTGGTCAGGTGCCATCTTCGCATTCGTCATCGTTTTCACGGTGCTGGCCGTCAATGCCGTTCTGCATCGCGTGCTGACCGCGATTGCGCGGCGCACCGAAGCGAAAGGGCGGCTGTGGGAAGAAGCGTTCTTCAGCGCGGCAAGCCAGCCCGCGCGTGGTGTGGTCTGGATCATCGGCCTCAGCATTGTCGTCAAATTGTTGAACCATGGCGGGCAGTTTTCGTTGCTGTCGCAGATATTTCCGCCGGCGCGCGATGTGGCCGTCATCGGTCTGATGGCGTGGTTTCTGCTGCGTGTCGTGCAGCGCATCGAACAGAACATCCGCGTGCGCGCGAGCCGGGAGGGGCGGGAGCTTGACCCCACAGCGGTGGATGCCATCGGCAAACTGGTGCGCGCCTCCATCATGATCACCGCGATCCTGGTGGCGTTGCAGGCGCTCGGCTTTTCCATTTCCGGTCTTCTGGCATTCGGCGGGATCGGCGGCATCGCAATCGGGTTCGCGGCGCAGGGACTTGTCGCCAATCTGTTCGGCGGGTTGACGGTTTACGCCAGCAAGCCGTTCAAGGTCGGCGAATGGATCATCATGCCGGAGCATGACGTGATGGGAGGGGTGCAGGGGGTTGGCTGGCGCGCCACGCGGGTCATGGGTTTCGACCGCAGGCCGTTCTATGTGCCCAATTCGCTGTTCAACACAGCGGTGCTGATCAACCATTCGCGCATGACCAACCGGCGGATCACAGAATATCTGCATCTGCGCTATTGCGATGTCGGCAAGGTGGAAGCCATCGTTGCGGAGACCAACGCGATGCTGGGCGAATATCCCGGCATCGAACACGACTTCTTCGTGTTCCGCTTCGACAGTTGCGGCGAGTTTGCGCTGAAGCTTTATCTCTACGCTTTCACGGTCAGCACTTCCTACACCGATTACATGCAGATCAAGGAGGATCTTCTGCTGCGGATTGCCGGCATCGTTCGCGCGCATGATGCGGAACTTGCGGTGCCGACCTCGACCGTGCATGTGCCGGAAGGCCTTCGCCTGCATGGCGGGAACGGGCGGGAATTGCCCGATCCGGTGCTGGCCGGGCAATTTCCGGTTTCCAGTCCGGCGCGGGGGTAGGGGCAGTCAGGCAGCCGCTTTCAGCACCTCTGCCAGTTTGCCGGTCATTTCGTCGATGTGAGATTGTTCGGCGATCAGCGGCGGAGAGAAGGCGACGCAGTCGCCCGCGATGCGGATCACCACATCCTTGTCGAAGAACATGGTTTTCATAACGTCGAAAGCGCGCTTGCCCGGCGCCCCGGTAACCGGCTCCAGATCGATCGCCGCGGCAAGGCCGATATTGCGAATGTCCTGAACCAGCGGCGTGCCGCGCAGGCTGTGCACGGCCTGTTCAAAATAGGGTTCGAGGGCGGCAGAGCGTTCAAACAAGCCTTCGTCGCGATAAAGATCGATGGTGGCGCAAGCCGCGGCCGCCGCCAGCGGGTGGCCGGAATAGGTGTAGCCGTGGAACATGTCGATGGCATGATCCGGGCCGGTCATGAACTGATCGTAGATGCGCCTGTCCACAATCGCGCCGCCCATCGGCACGGTGCCGGAGGTGACACCCTTGGCAAAGGTGATGATGTCGGGCGTGACACCGAAACGCTCCGCCGCGAACCCGGCGCCCAGGCGGCCGAAGCCGGTGATCACTTCGTCGAAGATCAGCAAGATGCCGTGCTGTTCGGTGATGGTGCGGAGTTTTTCGAGATAGCCCTTTGGCGGCGGCAGCACGCCGGTGGAGCCCGCCATCGGCTCCACGATCACGGCCGCGATGGTGGAGGCGTCGTGCAGGGTGATGATCTTCTCCAGTTCATCGGCCAGATGGCCGCCCCACACCGGCTGGCCTTTGCTGAACGCCTGTTCGGCGCGGTTATAGGTGGCGGGCAGATGGCTGGCCGGAAAGGTCAGCGCGTCGAACCAGCGCCTGTTGGTGCCGATGCCGCCGGCCGAAATGCCCGCCATACCGACACCGTGATAGGCGCGTTCGCGGCCCACGATGCGGGTGCGCGTGCCTTCCCCGCGGGCGCGGTGCCAGGCCACTGCGATCTTCACCGCAGTATCAGCAGCTTCCGACCCCGAATTGGCGAAGAAGACATGATTGAGATTGCCGGGCGCCAGTGCGGCGATCTTGGCTGCAGCCTCGAACGCCTTGGGGTGGCCGAACTGGAAGTTTGGTGCGAAGTCGAGCGTGGCGGCGGTTTCCTGAATCGCCTTGACGATCGGGGCGCGGCAATGCCCGGCGTTGGAGCACCATAGACCGGCGGAGGAATCGAGTATCTTCCGCCCCGCCTGATCGCGGTAATACATCCCCTCCGCACCGGTGATGATGCGCGGATTGCGCTTGAACTCGGTATTGGGCGTGAAGGGAAGCCAGAACGCTTCAAGCTGATTGGTCGAAAGCGCGGTCATGGAAATTATGTCCTTTTACGGCAGTAAGCCGGTCTGAGTGCCGATGGCGAGAGTGCCGCTTTCGCAGTTCGTCCGCAAACCGGCGTGCGTGACATGTGGTTCAGGCATAGCGGGAAAGCGCATAATCGGCGGTTTCGATTTCTGGTTTTGCACCGCTCACCATGTCGGACAGCACGCGGGCGGAGCCACAGGCCATGGTCCAGCCCAAGGTGCCGTGGCCGGTGTTGAGATGGAGATTCCTGAATCGCGTCGGTCCGACCAGCGGCGTGCCATCCGGCGTCATCGGCCGGAGCCCGCACCAGAATTTGGCGGCAGAGAGATCACCCGCACCGCCAAAGAGATCGCCGACCGATTTTTCCAGTGTCCTGCGCCGCGCCTCGCGCAAGGTGCGGTCGAAACCCGCAATCTCCGCAATGCCGCCAACGCGAATGCGATCCCCCAACCGGGTGATGGCGACCTTGTAGGTTTCATCCATCACGGTGGAAACGGGCGCGCGCTCCGGGTTCACGATGGGAAGGGTGATGGAATAGCCCTTCACCGGATAGACCGGCAGCCTGAGACCCAGCGGCGCGAGAAGACGCGGCGTGTAACTGCCGAGCGCGGCAACGAAATGGTCGGCCGCAAGCACTTCACCGCTGCCGAGTTGAATGCCGGTTACGCGGCCGCCTTCGTGGATCAGGCGCTGGATCGCGGTATCGTAACGGAAGGTGACGCCAAGCGCCTCCGCCTGCGAGGCGAGTGCGTTGGTGAACAGGAAGCAATCGCCGGTCTCGTCATGCGGCAGGCGAAGCCCGCCGGTGATGTGGTCCCGCACGGGCGCAAGGCCGGGCTCGGCCGCGGCACAGCCCTGCGGGTCCAGAACCTCAAACGGCACACCGGCAGCCCGCAGGATTTCGATGTCGCGGGCCATACCGTCGAACTGCCGCTGGGTGCGGAACACCTGCAACGTGCCCTGCATGCGCTGGTCGTAAGCGATGTTGGTTTCGCTGCGCAGGTCGTCCAGGCAATCGCGGCTATATTCTGCCAGCCGCAACATGCGCGCCTTGTTCACCGCGTAGCGTTTTGCCGTGCAATTGCGCAGCATCTGCGCCAGCCATGAGATGGTTGCCCAATCGAACACCGGGCGCAGCACAAGCGGCGCGTTCTTCATGAACATCCATTTCAATGCTTTGAAGGGCACACCGGGCGCCGCCCATGGCGAGGCGTAGCCGGGCGAGATTTCGCCCGCATTGGCGAAACTTGTTTCGCGTGCGGCACCCGGCTGGCGGTCGATCACGGTCACCTGATGACCGGCCTTTGCCAGATAATAGGCCGAGGTCACGCCAACGACACCAGCACCCAGAACAATGATGGTCATTTCGAATATCTCTATGTCCGATAGTCGCGCGGGTAACGGCGCCCGAGCTTCGCCAGAATTTCTGAAGGAATGGTGCGGGCGTCCGCCGCAAGACGCGTCAGCGTTTGATGCGGGCCGATCATCTCCACCAGATCGCCGGGGCGGATGGCGCCTTCCGGCAGGCGGGTGATATCGACCCCGACCGTGTCCATCGACACCATGCCGCATAGCGGCAGGCGGAGGCCACGAAAATAGACGCTGCCGCGATGGGCGAGGCTGCGCGGAATACCATCGGCATAGCCCGCGGAAATGGTGGCGACGCGCATCGGCCGCTTTGCGATATGGGTTTTGCCGTAGCCGACGCCATCGCCAACCGGCACCGTTCGCGTTTGCACCACGGAAACCTGCAGGCTGACGATGGCCGGTGCCTTGCTGCCTGCCGGTGGCAGATCGTGCAGCGTGCGGGCGAACAGCAGCGGCCCGCCATCCATGGAACGGCAGGCGATATTTTGTTCGGCCTTGGCGATCGCGGGGGGAATGCGCGTGCGCGATCCGCTGCCAGTGGTTTGCAGCAACAGCGGGGCCGGGCCCCTCTTGCCGCCAATGCGGCTGGTCCAGCGGCGGGCCTGATCGGCCGAACGGAACACCGGCATGATGCCGGCTTTGGCGCAGGCGGTCTCGTCTGACGGTATCAACGGATTGAGGACATAGAGCTGCGTCTGCGGCGAAAGCACCGGCTTCAGTGCCAGCGCCTCCCCAGCCATGCCGGTGAAGAAATACCGGCACCCCACGCTTTCGAGGGTGGCCGCAGCGTGGGCCGCGCCAAGGCCACAGGCATCGGCGGAGACGATGGCACCCACATCTGCCGGTGCGGCCGCACGCGCCAGCGCACGCCAGGCGCGTTTCAGCGCCCCGAGGTCGATTATAAACCGGCCGACTGCGCCGGTTTTGATGCTCTCCATAACGCGTGGCCACGGCGGAGGATGTGACGGCCTGACCGTAGCGCAAGGATCGCCGAATTACCTGCCGATTAAGTGGTAATTTATGCGCACAGTGCTACTTTCTGCAATTATCGGCGGTATTCTGGACGGAATGGCATGTTTGAGCTGGACGAGGCCGATCGCGAGATTCTGCGGGCGCTGCGCCTGAACGCGCGGCTTCCCAACACCCAGCTTGCGGAGGCGGTGGGGCTTTCGCCCTCGGCCTGCCTGCGCCGGGTGCAGCGGCTGGAGGAGCAGGGCATCATTCGCGGCTATACCGCGCTGGTCGCCTCCGGCGCCACCGGGCAGGGGCAGGTGGTGATCGTTCAGATCACGCTGGAACGGCAGACCGAGCCCTATTTCGACCGCTTCGAGGCCGCGGTGCGCAAATATCCTGAAATCCGCGAATGCTTTCTGATGACGGGGGATGCGGACTATCTGCTGCAGGTCGAGGCGGACAGCGCCAGCGATTTCGAGCGCATTCACAAGGACATCCTGTCAAAGCTGCCGGGGGTCCTGCGCATTCATTCGAGCTTTTCCATCCGCAACGTGCTGGCCGGGCCGAACGCCTGAGCGCGCGCCGCTTGAACCGTCCCGGGCGTTGCAGTATCGGTGGCGATAATCCATAATCGGAATTATTATTCCGGTTTTGTACTGCACGGCACTTCCTCGGCGTATCAGGGGTGCGCGGCATAGAGGTGAGACCAACGAGCCATGCCGCGCATCAGCCGCATTGAGCCCGCCGTCATGCTGGCGACGATCGTGCAATGGCTTGTCCTGGCGACCGTTGCGGGCGTCATCGTCGGCACCGGCACGAGTATTTTTCTGCTCAGCCTGAATTACGCGACGGGAACGACCGCCGCCATCCCGCTGTGGCTGCAGATGATCCTGCTTCCTGTTGGCGGCATTCTAAACGGCTTGTTGCTTTATTATGGCTATAAACTGAACAAAACCGGGCTTGGCGATTCCGTGATTGCGGCAGTGCACAAGCAATCGGGCCGCATGCCGCTCATGACCATCGCGATCAAACCGGTGGCGGCGCTGATCACGCTTGGCTCCGGCGGTTCGGCGGGCCGCGAAGGGCCGTGCTCCCACATCGGGGGATCGCTCGCCTCCGGCATCGGCAAATTGTTCGGCGTCAATGCGGAGCTTCAGAAGCGGCTGGTTGCCTGTGGTGTCAGCGCCGGTTTCGCCAGCGTGTTCGGCACCCCCATCGCGGGCGCCATTTACGGTGTGGAGGTGCTCGCCATCGGGCAACTGCGCCATGACTTCCTGTTTCCCGCGATTGTCGCCGGTGTCTCGTCCTACGAGATCAGCAAATTCTGGGGCGTGCCTTATCTCTTTTACGTGATCGCGCCGCTGCCGGAGTTCAGCGAAACGCTGTTCCTGAAAACGATCATCATCGGCATCGTCTGCGGCGGCGTGGCGGCGCTGTTCGTGGAGGCTGTCTATTTCGCCCGTACGCAAGCCGAACGCATTCGTGACCGGTTCAAATTGTGGCCGCCGCTGATGCCGTTTCTGGGCGGTATCGTGCTGTCGCTTCTGATCATCGTGATCCCGACCGATTATCTCGGCCTCAGCCTGCCTATCATGGACCGGGCACTGGATGGCCAGGCGATACCTTATCTGGGCTTTCTGTGGAAAATCATTCTAGTCGCGATCACGCTGGGTTCCGGCTTCTACGGCGGCATCGTAACACCGCAATTCGTCATCGGTGCGATTGTCGGCAATGTCTGCGCCCACTTTCTGGGTATCAGCCCGGCGCTCGGCGCAGCCATCGGGCTGGTTGCGATGGTCGCGGCCGCTTCCAACACACCGGTCGCGGCCATTCTGATGGGCGTTGAATTGTTCGGCGGCGTCACCGGCACCGGCTATGTGGCAGGCGCGGTCATTGCCGCCTATGTCGTCAGCGGCCATCGCAGCGTCTATCCCGACCAGTTGATGATCTACCCGAAATCATCGTGGATGTATGGCACACAGGGCCTGCCGTTGGAGCAGGGGAACCTCCATCTGTCTTACGGCGCGCGGAAACGGCTGAGCCGGCTGCAAAGCCGCTGGCGCGCCACGCGCAACGGTTTTTTCCGGCGCCCGAACGGCAAAGCACCGGACGACGATCGCCGTGGTGGCGGGGCATAGGTCGAGGCGCGATCGTCCCTCTTCGGATTTTCCGAAGCTCAACGCGAATTCGCAAATTGTGAAACGCCGGGAAGCGACCTAGCGTCAGCCGCATGACACAGTTGCTCATCGCGGCCCTAGCCGGGTTGTTGGGCGGTGCCGCCAACGCCGTGGCAGGTGGCGGTTCCTTCATCACGTTCCCGGCCCTGATCCTCACGGGAATGCCTCCGGTAGCCGCCAACCAGACCAGCAGTGTCGCACTCTTGCCGGGAGGCTTGGCCAGTTCATGGGCGTACAGGAGCGAAATTCGCTCTTTTGATCAGGTCGCTCTCCCCGTCATGGTCGTTCCGACACTTTTGGGCGGCGGCACCGGCGCGGCTCTGTTGTTGTTAACCCCCAGCAGAG
>Ga0066256_1004623_pt1 | contig 12127 bp, 8 predicted proteins | sample ThiBio_1000_biof_FD_87107 | JGI IMG/M metagenome (GOLD analysis project Ga0066256, IMG submission 87107) | Wastewater bioreactor microbial communities from Cape Town, South Africa - Thiocy_expt_1000_biof (version 2) | ecosystem: Engineered > Bioreactor > Thiocyanate-remediating >...
GCTGACGGAATCGCTCAATATTCCGGCGATCGTGACGCTCGATGCCGTAGGCACGGCCCGCTTCGTCGCCCGCCTCAAGCGGGCCTATGCCAACCCGCAGTTGCCGGTGAACACCGCTCCCAGCCTCGCCATCGGTCTCGGCGGCGTGGGGGTCACCCTGCGCGACCTCGTGTCCATCTATGCGGCCATTGCGCGAGGGGGATCGCCGGTGGCGCTCCATGACGGCATCCGTCCGCCGGCGCCGCAATCGGGATTGCCGGCACCGGTGCTCGACCGCGTCGCCGCATGGTATGTTGCTGATATCCTTGGCGATGTCCCTCCGCCGGTGAATGGATCGCCGGGTCGGATCGCCTTCAAGACCGGTACCTCCTACGGTTATCGCGATGCCTGGTCTATCGGCTTCGACGGTCGCGTGGTGATAGGGGTTTGGGTGGGGCGGCCGGACAATGCGCCGGTAGTCGGCCTTACGGGCATTGGCGCTGCCGCGCCGATCCTGTTCGAGAGTTTCGACCGTCTGGGCCAGCCGATCGTTCCGCTCCGGCGGGCTCCCGAGGGAGCAATCCTCGCCTCGAATGCGGAGTTGCCCGCGCCCCTGCAGCGCTTCCGCCATCCCGATCAGGACCGGGTGGCCCGCGATGCGTCGCCCGAGATCGCGTTCCCGAGCGACGGCGTGGCGGTCGACCTGGGGCTCGCCTCAGGCAGCCTCGCGCCGCTGATCGTCAAGGTCCGCAATGGTGTGCCGCCGTTCACCTTCTTTGCCAACGGTGCGGCTTTCGGGCGTTCGGCCTTCGCCCGCCAGGGCAGCTGGAACCCCGATGGTCCGGGCTTCGTCACCCTGTCGGTTGTCGACGGCGAAGGGCGGTCCGATGCGGTGAACGTCTTTCTGGAGTAGGACGGGGCCGCACGCGTCCGCCGAGGCGTGACTTCATTGCGACAGCTGGGCTGACTTCGGCGTCGGTCCGAATCAAATACTTGCGCGCCAAGCAGGATTCTGCCCCAATCGGCGCGGGGAACGCTCAGGGGCTCATCCATGCGCTACCGTCTTGCTTGCGTCGGGCTTGTGGCGGCACTCTGGCTGGGTGGCGCGGCGCAGCCCGCATTTGCGCAGCCCAGCGATCTCGCGGCGACGCCTCGGGCGGTGTCCGGCAGTGTCCAGCAGGTCGAGGCGCGGCGGCAGCTTTTGCTCAAGGCCATGATGGCCGACCCGGCCGATCTCGACGTGGCGTTCGAATACGCGGCACTTTCGGTGGAGATCGGCGACCTCGAGGGGGCGGTGTCGACGCTGGAGCGCATGCTGATTTTTGCGCCGGGGCTGCCGCGCCTGCAGCTCGAACTCGGCGTTCTCTATTATCGGCTTGGCGCCAATGAGGTGGCGAAGTCTCATTTCGACGCGGTTCTGGCGCAGCCGGGCGTACCGGACGATGTCCGCAACAAGGTTGCCGTCTATCTGACCGCAATCGACAAGGGGGCGCAGACCAGCGGCTTCCATGGCGCGATCATCACCGGTGCCCGATACCAGACAAACGCCAACAGCGCCCCGTCCTCCAACATTGTCAACCTGAACGGTGTCGATTTTCTGCTCGGCGCCGCCGGCGTCAGCAGCCCGGATGCCAACGGCTTCGTTGCCGGTACCTTCCGCTATATCCACGATCTCGGAAGTCAGGGCGATCGGCTGGTTGCGACGCTGCAGGCCTATGGGGCGCTCTATGCGACGCAGCAGCAGCTGAACACCGGCGTCGTGGAGGCGACACTGGGCCCGGATTTCAATCTGCAGCACCTCGGCATCGACGGTGCATCCCTGGGGTTCTACGGGATCGGCACGGGGGTGCTGCTGGGCGGCAATCCCTACATGCTGGGCCTGGGCGCTGGCACGAACCTCAAGGTCCAACTGGGGCCGCAGGTGCGCGCCGGAGTGACACTCGAGTATCGGCACGAGATGTTCCAAAATTCTGCGGTGCGGCCGACGGCGGCCCTGCGCAGCGGCAACCGGGTGAATGCCAAGGGGACCATCGAGTACGCCCTGGGTGAGGACGTCACGCTGTTTGGTGTTCTGCTGGGCGAGCGCCGGCAGGCGCAGGCGAGGTTCCACAGCTTCTGGGAGCTCGGCGCGACGGCCGGCGTGGTCTTCGACTTCGCCTCGCCGTTCCAGCAGTTCGATGAGGACTGGTCGCTGATCCTGTCCGCTACCTACTTCCATCGGCAGTTCGACGCGCCCGATCCGCTGATCAACAAGGTGGTCGCCCAGGTCGATGACGACGTTCAGCTGTCCGCCGCGCTGTCGATGCCGTTTGGCGACGGCCTGTCGCTCCAGACGGCGCTCAGCTATCGGTTCGTCGAGTCCAACTACGGTCTTGCGGATACCCGTAACTTCAGCGTGACCGCTGGCGCGATGAAGGAGTTCTGAGATGCTCCGGACGGTTCTTGTCACCGCACTTATTGCCGCTCTTACCGCCGCGCCGGTGTTCGCGCAGCAGGCGGGGGTGACCGCCGCCGTCAATCAGTCGGCCAAGGGGCGAGCGCCGGGCGCCGTCGCCCGTACGATCGTGCTGGGCGACAACGTCGTCGTCGACGAACAGATCGACACCAACGCTGACGGGCTGGTTCAGATCCTGCTGGCGGATGGCACGACGTTCACCGTTGGCCCGAACTCATCGCTGACCATCGACCGCTTCGTCTACGACCCGGCGGCGAACACCGCGCAGGTTACAGCGAGCGTCAGCAAGGGCGTATTCCGGTTCATCGGGGGGCGGACCTCGAAGACCGAGGATGGCGTCCAGATCAACACTCCGGTGGGCACCGTGGGCATCCGTGGCGCGGTGGTGAATTTCTCTGTTGGCGGTAGTTCGGGCACCCATTTCGATCTGGTGTTTGGCCGCGAGGTCACGCTCGCAGCCCTTGCTGGAGGCACCGAGCGGCTGTTTCGGCCAGGCTACTCGATCGCCATTGGTCAGGGCGGGGCGAGCAGCGTGATCCGCACCCCCGCCGAATGGACCAGCCTGATCCAGGCTGCTCTCACGGCAAAGCCAGGGACCTCCGGCGGGGCGGGCAGTCCCCCCAGCAATCAGCAGGTTGCCCAGAGCGGCGTATCGAAGGTCAATTCCGAGGCCAGCGCGCCGGCCGTGCCGACTGGTCCGGTTGATACCAGCGCGATCCAGCAATTGCAGGCGCTGACGCCGTCCAACCTGCACGATGTCGCGCAGCAGGTTGTCGACAGCCACGCGCCGACGTTCAGCGGCACTTTCAACGGCTTCAGCGCGGGTATCGTTCATAGTCTGACCGGCAACACAACGGTGCCGCAACTCTTTGCGAATGCCGACGCCGACGACGTTGAGATCACATTCGATGCCGCCGGTCGTAGCTTTGGCGGCACCATCTCCGTGGCAACGGTGACCCCGCTCAGCGGGCCCGTTGTCGACGTATCGGTCGCCTTCGGCTCAGCCGATCCGGCCGGCAACTCCTATTTTGTCAGCGACGACATCTTCGCCGCCACCGGCGATGGCACAACCGTCGTCGCGACGATCGACGGAACGGGCCCCGTCACCGGATCGCCTGGAGCGGCTACGCTTGCGGCGGGCGTCATCGACGGGCAGGGCGAGGCATTCACGCTTTGCGAAACCTGCGACTACCTGCAGTGGGGCGTGTGGGTCACCGATGTGCCGGGCAACGGCACGCCGGCGGGCAACGACCTGATCGGCACGGGGGTGACGGGCAATGTCACCGAGCTTTCGGCGTTCGACTCGTATGTCGCCGGCCTGCCCACCGGTACGACTGCCACCTACAACGGGCTGGCGTTCGGCTTCGCCAGCGATGGCAGCAATCCGGGCTTGATCGCTGCCACCGGCGACATGACGATGACCTACGATTTCGGGGCTCGAACCGGTGAGATGGACATCACCAATTTCGACGGACGCGACTTCGTCGGCATGGACCTGCTCGGCGGTCCCGGCTTCTCGGGCAACGGGCTGATCGGTGCCGTCAACTACGATATCAACGGCGGATTTGTTACCGGACACGGCGATCCTGCGGCCGGCGTGATCGGCAATTTCGTGCTCGGAGATGGTGGCTGGCAAGCCGCGGGCGTCTTCGCCGGAACCCGGTGACGGCAGACGACGCATCTCCGAGGGGGAGGCAGTCCCGCTCGGTTCGGCGGCGATCGCTGCTCTTGTGGCTGTTCGGGTTGGCCGTGCTGGCAGGGTTCGTGCTGCTCGGGTCCAGCGGTGTTCTGCCGATCCAGCGACTGACGCCGCTGGTGTTCGATGCCTACCAGCGCCTGCATCCTCGCGTGGAGGCGGGCGCGCCGGTCACCGTGGTCGATATCGATGAGGCGTCGATTGCCGAGCTCGGGCAATGGCCCTGGTCGCGGTCGACCATCGCTACGATGACCGACCGGCTCGGCGAGCTCGGGGCAGCCGCCATCGCCTTCGACGTGGTGTTTCCCGAGCCCGATCGAACGTCGCTGGCGCAGGTCGCGCGAGAGCTTGAGCGGGCAGGGGCCAGCGTGTCCTTTCCCGGTTCCGCACCGCCCGAGAACGATCAGTTGCTGGCCGACACGTTCGCGCGCAATCCGGTCATCGCTGGCATCGTCATCTCCAGCGAAACTGCGACGACGCTTCCTGAACCAAAGGGCGGCTTCGCCTTTGGCGGCACTGATCCACGACGCTACCTCCCGGCATTCACCGGGGGCGTAAGCAATCTGCCGCCGCTCACCGCGGCCGCAACCGGCATGGGCTTCTTCTCCTTTCCGCCGAGCGCGGATGGAGTCGTCCGGGTGATCCCGCTGGTCTCCAGCGCGCAGGGCAATCTATACCCGTCGCTTGGCGTCGAGGCGCTGCGCATCGCGCAAGGGGCGCGGTCGATCACGATCCGTTCGACCGATGCCAGCGGCGAGATTTCAAGTGGCAGCCTTGGCATGACAGCGTTGCGGGTAGGCGATTTCGAAGTTCCCACCGGCGCAGATGGCGAATTCTGGGTCTATTTCTCCGGTCTGCCGTCGATGGCAACTCTGCCCGCCGCGATGCTGCTCGACCCGGAACGCAGTGCCGCCATGGCGGAGCGCATCGCCGGTCACATCGTGCTCATCGGTACCAGCGCCGTGGGGCTTCGCGACCTCGTGCCGACACCGCTGGATGCCAGCCTGCCAGGGGTGCGCGTCCATGCCGAGATCATTGACCAGATTTTTGGCGGTGCATTGCTGACGCGGCCGGACTGGGCAAACGGAGCAGAGATTGCCGCAGCTGTGTTGCTCGGCCTGCTGCTGCTCGTCGCAGCGCAGCGGGGTGGCGCGGTAGTTACGGCAGCGAGCACGCTGCTCCTGGTTGTCGCCGCTGTCGCCCTCTCCTGGACAGCTTTCAAGGAAGCTGGGCTGCTCATCGATCCCATCCTTCCAGCAGGGACGGTTCTGGCCGTATTTGCTGCCGTCATCCCGCTGCTGCTGCTCCTTACCGATCGTGAGAAGCAGTTCGTGCGCGGTGCCTTCGGTCGTTATCTGTCCCCGACTCTCGTCGAGCGCCTCGCCGACAATCCGGAAGCGCTCAAGCTCGGCGGCGAAATTCGCGAGCTGTCGGTGATGTTCACCGACATTCGCGGTTTCACCTCGCTGTCAGAGAAACTGGCGCCGGACGAACTGACGGCGCTGCTGAACGGCTTCCTCACCCCGATGACCGATGTCCTGCTGCGGCAGGAAGCAACCATCGACAAGTACATGGGTGACGCCATCATGGCGTTTTGGAACGCCCCGCTAGACAGCGCGGACCATCGTCGCCGCGCCTGCCTTGCGGCGCTCGACATGCTGGCGGTCCTTAATCGCCTCAACGCGGATCGGACGGTCAAGCTGAAGATGGGAATTGGCCTTAATGCCGGGCCAGCGCTGGTGGGCAATCTCGGTTCAGACCAGCGCTTCAGCTATTCCGCGATCGGCGACACCGTGAACCTCGCGTCCCGCGTTGAAGGCTTGACCAAGGGCTATGGGCTGGCGGTACTCGTGACCGAGGCCATGCGGGCAGGGGCGCCCGACCTCGCCTTCCTTGAGGTCGATCTTGTCCGGGTTGTCGGCCGCACCGAGCCCGTGCCCATCTTCACGCTGCTCGGCGACGCCAGTGTTGCCCGATCTGAGGCGTTCCGTGCGCTCGGCGAGGCCCACGCCCGGCTGATCGCCGCCTATCGCAGCGCGGACCTCGCCGCTGCGGAAGGCCATCTGGTGAGTCTACGCGCCATTGCGCCGCAGGAACTGGCGGCGCTCTACGACATCTACTCGGCGCGCCTCGCCGACCTCCGCCAATCCCCGCCGCCCGTCGGGTGGGACGGAGTCTACACGGCGAAGGAGAAGTAACACGACGATTGCGGGGCGAAGTAGTTGGCGACCCCGGCAGGAATCGAACCTGCGACCAATAGCTTAGAAGGCTACTGCTCTATCCGCTGAGCTACGGGGCCGGTGCGGCTGCTTTAGCCTAAGATGCAGGGCTTGTCAGGGCTTGAAGATCAGCCTGCGGGTGGCGCGGTGGTCTTGCGGACCACCAGCGGGGATTCCAGCACGACGTGGAGGGGCTCCTTGCCTTGCCGGCGGCCCTCGATGATATCGATGAGCCCCTCGGTGGCGAGCCGACCGATATCCTCGCGGAGCTGCCGAATCGTGGTCAGCGGCGGCGCGAAATGTCGGGCGACCGCGATGTCGTCAAATCCGATCACCGAGAGTTGCCCCGGGCAGTCGATATCGAGCTCGCGGAGGCGGGAGATGAGTCCGATGGCCATCTCGTCGTTGCCGGTGAAGACCGCCGTGGGTCGCTCGCGCATTGCGGCGATGCGATCGGCGGCAGCGATGCCTGCCGACATGGTGAAATCGCCCGGTATGATCCACTCGCTGTTCGGCTCGAGTCCGGCGGCGTCGCGTTCTTCGAGAAAGCCAACCAGTCGCTCGTGCGGTGCGGTGTTTCTGGTGGCTCCATGGACGTGCATCAGCCGGCGATGTCCAAGGTCGACAAGGTGCCTCACCGCCCGGCGCGCGGCGGCTCGATTGTCGGTGAGCACCGAGTTCACCTGCGGATCGGGAAGCTCATCGTACGAGGCGACCAGCGGCAGCATTGCTGCATCGCCGGCCAGCTTGTGCAGAGAGGTCGTATTCAGCGATCCGTCGAAAACCAGCAATCCGTCGGCCCGGTTGGACAGCAGGTAGTCGCTGAGCCAGCGGGACGGATCTTCGCTGAGACGGGCGGCGACGAGAACCGCATAGCCTCGCGCACTTGCCGCTGCGACGACGGCCTGGAGGATGGTGGAGTAGAACGGATTGCCGATGTTGGGGAGGGCGATGAGAATCGTCCGTGCGGCGCCCATGCGAAGTGAACGAGCGGCTTGGTTGATCGTGTACCCGGTTTCCTTCACGGCCTCGAAGACACGAAGCCGGGCGGGCTCCGAGACTCGCTCTGGTGTGCTCAGCACTCGGCTCACTGTCGCCGCCGAAACCCGAGCGTATCGGGCAACGTCCTGAATCGTCGGCGGTTTTTTCGTCAGATCCATAGCTGCCAGCGGCCCCCCATCACCCGACGCTTCTGCTGTCTAGATCGATCTTGACAGGGGCGCAACAAGGCGCTGAAACTATTGAAATCGATTGCATTGACTTTGCGACGAGTTTTTGTAATCGATTACATGCGGTCGGCTCGCGAGGCTTCGTCAAGAGGGCCCCGATGCGGCTGGCGGCTTTCGCAGGAGCGATTTGCTCTAGGTGATTGTTGGGAGGACAACTCGATGAAGAAATTTTTGCCGGTGGTGGCTACGATGGCCGCTGCCATGCTGGCGACGACGGCTGTCCGCGCTGCGGACGTGGAAGTGATCCACTGGTGGACCTCCGGCGGCGAACAGGCGGCCGTGACAGTGTTCGCGAACGAGTTCGACGCGCTCGGCGGCGACAAGTGGATCGACACCGCGATCGCCCTCGGCGAAACGGCGCGCGCCGCCGTGATGCAGCGAGCTCTCGGTGGTGACCCGCCAGAGGCCGCCCAGTTTAATCCGGGCCGCCAGTATGAGGAACTGATCGCTGCAGGGCTGCTGCTGGACCTGACGCCTCTCGCAGAAGCCGAGGGCTGGTCCGACATCGTCCGACCGGACACGATCGAGAGTTCCTGCCATATCGATGGCAAGTGGTGGTGCGTGCCCGTCAACATCCATTCGTGGCAGTGGGGCTGGGCCTCAATTCCTGCCTTCGAGAAAGTCGGGCTGGCCGTCCCCAAGAACATGGACGAGTTCATCGCCGCAGCGCCCAAGCTCAAGGAAGCCGGCATCATCCCGTTCGCCGTGGGCGGCGACGGCGGCGGCTGGCAGATTTCCGGCATGGCAGGGGTGCTCCAGCTCAACATGCTCGGCGTCGAGCTGCGCGACAAGATTTTCCGCGATCTCGATACCGCAGCAGCGGCGGGGCCGGAGGTGACCAAGGTCTTCGAGACCGTGCGTTCGCTCCAGCAGTATTCCGATGACGGCTCGGTAGGCCGCAACTGGAACGACACCACGAACCTCGTGATCACCGACGCTGCAGCGTTCCAGATCATGGGCGACTGGGCCCGTGGCGAATTCTCCGTTGCCGGCGAGCAGCCGGGCGTCGATTACGAGTGCGTTGCCGGTCCGGCCGACAAGCCGTACCTGAACACCGGCGGCGATATCTTCGTGTTCTTCAAGCAGAACGATCCGGATGTCGAACGCGCGCAACTCAAGCTCGCCTCGATGATGATCAACCCGCGCGTGCAGGCGCTGTTCAACAACGCCAAGGGCTCGTTGCCCGTCCGCGACGACGTGGACATGTCGCTTGCCGATGCCTGCATGAAGAAGGGCCTCGCGCTGCTCGCCGATCCAGCCACCGTGGTTGCCGACGTCGGTCAGTATCGGACCGAGGACTTCAACATCCAGATGAACGACCTGTGGACCGATTTCTGGTTCAACCCGGAAACGACGGTCGAGCAGGCTCAGGCCCGCTTCGTTGACCTGATCGCCAACGCCGACTGATTGTTGTGCTGCTTCGATCGGGAGTGGCGACCCGCCACTCCCGGTCGGGCATGGCTTTCATCCGCAATGGGCAACCTGGGAGGGGACGTCCAATGGCTGACATTGCAGCCGCACGCGCCGCCGGGGCAAAGCCGGGCGTGGGCGGGCGGGGGGGGGGTCTGAGGCGCCGCCGTCTCCAGCTCATCCCGTCGATCATCAGCACGCTCCCGATGGCGGCGACCGCCATTGGCGTGTTCATCATCTGCATCATTTTCACGATCATCTGGTCGTTCACGAACTCGAAGCTGTTTCCGACCTTCAATTTCGTCGGCCTCGATCAGTACGAGCGTCTGTGGGCCACCCCCAAGTGGCAGGTGTCGGTAAGCAATGTCTGGGTGTTCGGCGTCGTCTCGATGGCCGGCAACCTGGTCTTCGGCTACCTGCTCGCGGTCTTCATGGACCAGCGCATCCGGCAGGAAGACCTGTTCCGGACGATTTTCCTCTACCCCGTGGCCCTGTCGGGGGTCGTCACCGGCCTCGTCTGGCAATGGATGATGGACCCCAACCTCGGAATCCAGGAGGCGGTTCGCAACATGGGTTGGACGAACTTCCAGTTCGCGCCGCTGGTGCAGCCGGAAACGGCGCTTTACGGGATGGTCGTTGCGGGCATCTGGGGTGGCGTCGGGGTGACGATGGCCATTCTGCTCGCCGGCCTCCGCGGCGTCGATACGGAAGTCTGGAAGGCCGCGAAAGTCGACGGCATACCGGCCTGGCGAACCTATCTCTTCATTGCACTGCCCATGATGAAGGGCGCGGTGATCACTGCGGTGATCCTGCAGGCGGTCGGCGTCATCCGTGTGTTCGACCTGGTCATCGCGATGACCGGCGGTGGCCCGGGGATCGCCACCCAGATGCCGGCGGTCTATGTCGTGCAGGCGATCAATACCCGAGCCGTCGGGCAGGGCATGGCAGCCGCAACCATGATGCTGTTACCGGTCGCACTGATCATTGCCGTCCAGTTCGTGTTCAGATGGCGCGCCAAGCTGCGGGCTGAAAGGCTGGCGACGCGATGACCGCTGCAGTCGACAACCTGCCGGGCCGCGGCGCGGCGATCGAGCCTCGCGGACCCAAGCCGAAGCGGCTGACACCCGCACGGATCGGCATCTACGCGTTCCTGATCATCGCGTCGATCTTCTTTCTCCTGCCGCTCTGGGTGATGGTGACGACCTCACTCAAGACGCTGCCCGAGATACGGCTTGGCGAAATCTTTTCCTTGCCGCAGCAGCCGACTTTCGATGCCTGGTTCAAGGCGTGGGATACAGCCTGTACCGGGCGAGACTGCAACGGCCTCAAGCCCGGCTTCTGGAATTCGGTCAAGATCAGCGCGCTGTCGGTGCCGATCTCCATCCTGATCGCCATGCTCAACGGCTACGCGCTGAGCTTCTGGAAATACAAGGGAGCCGACCTGTTCTTCGCACTGCTCCTGTTCGGAGCCTTCGTGCCTTATCAGGTGGTGATGTATCCGATCATCATCGGACTTTCGCGCGTCGGCCTGTTCGGGACGCTGCCGGGCATCGTGATCATTCACACCATCTTCGGGATGTCGATCCTGACGCTCCTCTACCGCAATTTCTTCGCCTCGCTGCCCGCCGAACTGTTCAAGGCCGCGAGAGTCGACGGGGCAGGATTCTGGCAGATCTTCTTCAGGATCATGCTGCCGATGTCGGTGCCGATCACCATCGTCGCCATCATCCTGCAGGTTACCGGTATCTGGAACGATTTCCTGTTCGGCCTCGTGTTTGCGGGGCGCGAGAACATGCCGATGACGGTGCAGCTCAACAACATCGTCCAGACGACGACCGGTACCCGCGAATACAACGTGAACATGGCCGCCATCATCCTCACCGCGACCGTATCGCTGGTGATCTACTTCCTTTCGGGCAAGTGGTTCGTGCGCGGCATCGCCGCTGGCGCGGTCAAGGGATAAGTGCCGATGCAATCAAGTGTTTCGATCAAGGACCTGAGCCTCAGCTTTGGTCAGGTCAAGGTTCTCGAGTCTCTCGATCTGGATATCGGTCAGGGCGAGTTCCTAGTGCTGCTTGGCCCGTCGGGCTGCGGCAAGTCCACCTTGCTCAATTGCATCGCCGGGCTGCTCGACATCACCGACGGGCAGATCTTCATCTCGGGACGCAATGTCACCTGGGAAGAACCCAAGGACCGCGGCGTGGGCATGGTGTTCCAGTCGTACGCGCTCTATCCGCAGATGACGGTCGAACGGAACCTGTCCTTCGCGCTTCGGGTCGCGCGGATGCCGAAGCCGGAGATCGCCGACCGCGTGAAGCGCGCCGCCGAAATCCTCCAGATCGGCCCGCTGCTTGAGCGTAAGCCCGTAGAGCTTTCGGGTGGCCAGCGGCAGCGCGTCGCAATCGGACGCGCGCTCGTGCGTGACGTCGACGTCTTCCTGTTCGACGAGCCTCTGTCCAACCTCGACGCCAAGCTGCGTTCTGACCTCCGGATCGAGATCAGGCGGCTGCACCAGCGGCTCAAGAACACCATGATCTACGTCCCGCACGATCAGATCGAAGCCATGACGCTGGCCGATCGCATCGCCATCATGCGGAATGGCGTGATCCAGCAACTGGACGATCCCCACACGATCTACAACCGCCCCAAGAACCTGTTCGTCGCAGGCTTCATCGGCTCGCCGAGCATGAACTTCCTCAACGGTCGCCTCGAGGGGGGGCGCTTCAGTGTCGACCAGACCACGATTCCGCTGGCAGACTATGCTTTCGTGAATCCTCCACAGGACGGCAAGGTCGTCCTTGGCATACGGCCCGAGCATGTCGCCGTCGGAGACGATGTCCGGCGCATGCCGGTCCAACTGGAGAGCGAAATCGAGATCGTGGAACCCATGGGATCGGATACGATCGCGTGGACCAAGGTGGCCGGGCAGCCGTTCACGTTCCGCGCCGCTTCCGAGGTCCACCTGCAGCCTGGTCAGAAGGTCGCCATCGGCTTCGACCCCAGCAGGGGATCGGTATTCGACGCAGAGAGCGGCGAACGCATCTAGTCTGGAATCGACGGCCTGGGCCACCCGCGGACCGGGCCGCAACAACAAGACGAGGTTTCAAGGGACTTTTCGCGTCCGTCGCGCACTGCCCGC
>Ga0066256_1004625_pt1 | contig 12123 bp, 9 predicted proteins | sample ThiBio_1000_biof_FD_87107 | JGI IMG/M metagenome (GOLD analysis project Ga0066256, IMG submission 87107) | Wastewater bioreactor microbial communities from Cape Town, South Africa - Thiocy_expt_1000_biof (version 2) | ecosystem: Engineered > Bioreactor > Thiocyanate-remediating >...
AGCCGTGAAGTCGCTGGTGATCGCGTTACAGGCTTCCTTGGTCAGGTCGGTGTCCGAGTAGCGCAGATCGAGGGTGAACACCTTGTAGGTGAAGCCGACGCCGACGTTCCAGGTATTGTAGTCCGGCAGCGCGGTGTTCAGGTAGAAGGCGTCCGTCGTGCCCAGCCACTGATGGCCGTATTCACCCGACAGGTAGGCGCCGACGCCCGAGGTGCCGAACAGGTTGCTCGGGGCGGTGAACTTGGCGTTGACCGACGCGTAGGTCGAATCGAAGCCGAAGTTCAGGAAGTTCGGCGAATAGAACACCGAGCCGCCGAGCGCGAACATGTCGTTAAAGGTGTAGGTCGCCTTGCCGTAAACTTCGTAGAAGGACACGTCCTTCTTCATCGCGTTGCCGTTCAGGAGGACGTCTGCACCGGCGGGGCAGACAACGCCCGTGCTCGCGTAGTCGATGCACTGTCCACCCGGATACAGGTAGCCCCAGACACCGAAGTCGAGCGCCAGCGCGCCGAAGGTCGGGCGGATACCGCCGTACACGTCGACCTCAGCCGCAGCGCGGTTGGTGAAGGAGATGCTGTTGCCCGCGACACCGGCGTAAAGCTGCAGGTCGGGCGTGATGTTGTAGCGCGGCTCGAAATAGGCCGAGGCCGACGCATTGCGGTTCGACTGCGAGATGCCGCGGAACACGTAGTTGTTGGTGATGGCCGCGCCGAAGGCGACATCCCACGGCGACACCACCGCAACCGGAGGCGCCTTCTTGTAAACCTTCGCAGGAAGGTCGGCCGCCGCAGCCGATCCAGCGCTCAACCCCACCGCGACAAGCGCCGCGACCGACAAACCAATTTTCCTCATGACAATCCCCATCGCCGTTTTGACTTCAAATCGATCACCGAAAGCCGAAATCCCGGAATCGACTGCGTGAACTCGTGATCCGACTGTGCGAGGGGGACCGCTCCCGGGAAAGCAAAAAGCCGATGCAATTGCTGCCTTATTAGGCAATTGACGCTGTTCGGGCTCACCGCAAATCATGTTGTGGCTCGGTGTTGCTTTCCTGCAACAAGCCGTAGCGGCGTTCACGGCACAAAAGGCCTGGATTCCGCCCGATATGTCCGGTGCGGGAGCTTCCGCGCCGATCGCCCGGCCCTGACCACCCGCCCCATCCCGGCGTCCAGGTTCCAGGACGGGCGCCAACCCGAAAAATGCGGATCGGCGGCAATACACTGGTAACGATGTTCGCTCAGAAAGACTTCATCTGCCATGGGTAAAGGTGTGCCGATCCAAGGGACGCGCGCACTCCTGATGCAACTGATCAAGCGACCGATCGACAGCGAAGAACTGCCACCGCGCATTTACGCGGCGCTGGTCGATTCGATGTGTCAGAATTTCTCGGCGATCTTCGTCGGCTCGGTTTGTGCCACGGCCGCCGCGTTGATGACGGCATTGAAAACCGGCAATCCGTGGATATGGCCGTGCGCACTGGCGATCATCGTGATCGGAACCGCGCGCGCGTTCCAGATGCGCAAGTACGAGCGGCGCACCGAGGTTCTCACCCCGGAGCAGGCCGCTGATCTCGAGCCGCGTTATCGCATAGGCGCGGTGCTCTATGCCGGCGCGCTCGGCCTCTGGTGCGTTGTTGTCATCCTCGGCAGCAACGATCCCGTCGCCCATATGCTCTGTTCGACGGTGACCATCGGCTACACGGCCGGCGGCGCGGCGCGAAACTACGGCCGTCCGCTTATCGTCCAGCTTCATATTCTTCTGGCTTGCGGCCCGATGTCGGTCGCGCTGATGATTCACGGCGACTTTTACTATGTGGGCCTTGGTACGCTGCTGGTTCTGTTCTTCATCGGCCTGAAGCAGATCAACCTCAGCCTGCATTCGATCTTCGTGAAGGCGCTCGTGGCAAGCGAGAGCGAAGCCGCACTCGCTGCACAGTTCGACACGGCGCTGAACAACATGCCGAACGGCCTCTACATGATCAATGCCGACGGTCACGTGGCGGTGGTCAATCGCGCTTTCACCGAGATGATGAAGCTGAACAAGGACATCGTGCACGGCGACACCACCGTGCGGGATATCGTGTCGACGGCGATTGAAGCGAAAACGCTCTCGCAGGCCAGTGCCGACGCCATCGTCGCCGAAGTCAGCACGTCACGCGCCGGAGAAATCGTCACCATCGACGTCAATTCATCCGGCGAGCGCGCGCTGTGCTGGACATTCCAGCCCATGGAGGGCGGCGGCACCGTCGTTCTGGTCGAGGACATCACAGAACGCCGCAACGCCGAAGCCAAGATCAGCCACATGGCGCGGGTCGACGAACTGACCGGCCTGCCCAATCGCGTCAGCTTTCGCGCCGAGATCGAAAAGCTGCTGGCGGCGCCTCCGAATCTTACATCGCAATCGGCGTTGCTGTTCATCGATCTCGATCAGTTCAAGCAGGTCAACGACACGCTCGGCCATCCGTCGGGCGACAAGCTGTTGTGCGCGGTCACGGCCCGGTTGCGCCGCCTGCTCCGGCCGGAAGACTTCGTCGCACGGTTCGGCGGCGACGAGTTCGTGGTTTTCCAGCGCGGCATCCATTCTCCGGAAGACGCCGCTTCGCTGGCGCGCCGGATCGTCGATCGCCTGAGCGAGCGCTACGAGATCGATCAGCATCTGGTCGAGATCGGCGCCAGCATCGGCATCGCGATGACGTCGCCAGACGCCTCTGTCGACGTTCTGCTGAAGAATGCCGACATGGCGCTGTATCGTGCCAAGGCCGACGGCCGCGGCACCTTCTGCTTCTTCCGTGAGGAGATGGCGCATACCGTCGAGACACGGCGCGTGCTCGAACTGGATCTGCGCCATGCGCTCGCCCATGAAGAATTCGAGCTGTACTATCAGCCACTGGTCAACCTGAAGTCCGGCCGCATCTCCACCTGCGAAGCATTGCTGCGCTGGAATCATCCGACGCGCGGTTCGGTTTCTCCCGCCGATATCATTCCCGTCGTGGAAGACATGGGCCTTGTTGTCGATCTGGGACGCTGGATTCTGCGCAAAGCTTGCATGGAGTGCATGAAGTGGCCTGACCCGGTCAGCGTCGCGGTCAATTTCTCCTCGCAGCAGTTCCATCAGCGCGACGTCATGACGGAAGTCCGCTACGCGCTGGAAGTATCGGGTCTTCCGGCGCACCGCCTCGAAATCGAGATCACCGAATCGTCGCTGTTGCGCAACACGCAATGGACGCTCGATGTGCTGTCGCAACTGCGTGAGCTTGGGGTGCGTATTTCGCTCGACGATTTCGGCACCGGCTATTCGAGCCTCAGCTATCTGCATAATTTCCCGCTGCAGAAGGTGAAGATCGACCGCTCGTTCCTGGAGGACATCGGAAGCCAGCGGCCGTTGACGCTGCTGCGCGGCGTCGCGCGGCTGAGCGCCGATCTCGGCATGTCGGTGGTCGTCGAGGGCATCGAAACCAACGAACAGCTCGAACTGATCAGCGCGGAAGGCACCGTGACCGAAGCCCAGGGCTATCTGTTCAGCCGGCCGGTCCCGGCGCTGCGTGTGCGCGAGCTGCTCCGGGCCTCCCACGGCGCGGCGAGCAATTCTGTCATTCCGCTGCGGCAGACATTGCGCTGAAACGCGCGCCACGCGCAAATCCTCAACACTTTTTCTCTATCCAGCCATCCGCGCGAACCAAAGCTGTGACTTCACACGCCAGTTAAGGTTAACTCCGTCAAACCTTTGCCCTCGCGTTAAGAAACTATTAACTTGATGGCGCGGCTCGCAACGTCCGCTTGTGTCGGTCGGAGAAAAACAAATGGTTTCGGTGGTGCAGACCTCGGGCGGGCTATCCGAACGAAATAACTATCTGTTGGACTCCGTTGATTACCGGCTTGTCGAGACGCCGGCTGATCGGGAAGATATCTACCGGCTTCGCTATCGCGCATACCGCGGCGAAGGAGCGGTGGCTCCGAATCCGAGCCAGATGGTCTACGACCGCTACGACGACCTGCCGAATTCCTGGATTTTCGGGGTCTACCTCGACGGCGTCCTGATGAGTTCGCTCCGGATCAGCGTGGCCTCGCCGGACATGCCGGCATGTCCCTCACTCGATGTTTTCCCGGATCTGATCGAGCCGGAACTGGCGGCTGGGAAAGTGCTCGTCGATCCGACGCGGTTCGTTGCCGATCCCGATCGCGAGACCCGCTTTCCCGAACTGCCGTACATGACGCTTCGGCTCGCTTACGTGGCATGCGAATATTTCGAAGCCGATATCGGATTGGCCAGTGTCCGCGCGGAGCATCAGGCCTTCTACCGGCGGGTCTTCCTGCACAAGCCGATCAGCGGACCGCGCGACTATCCGGGTCTGATCAAGCCGATCTGCCTGATGGCCGTCGATTATCCGGCGATGCGCGAGCGGGTCTTTGAACGATATCCGTACTTCCGATCGAGCCTGTTCGAACGGCGCAAGCTGTTTGAACGAACGCAGCAGCCGGCAGACTCAGGGACAATCGTGAACCTGCCGGAATTCCCATTTCAGAAGGCCACCATCGCGCCGCGGTCCTGACGCGCGCACGGGACCCCGGCGGTCGCGTCACAGTCAATGTTCCCTGTTATCCAAGGGCTCCCGCTGCCGGCGGGGGCCTTTTTTCTTTGCACATTCACCATCGCGCCCTATTCATATCGCATTAACCATCCGCACCAGTTTTACCGGATGTCAGGCATTTGAGTGTGTTCGGCAACCCCTCATCAAGGTTGACGGAACGTTCGTTTAACCAAGCCCCTGTAGACCGGACGCTTAGTCAGTTGAACCAGAGCGTGGAGGCTCCGGAATGAAATATCAGATGCGTATCCTCCAGGGATTGAAGCTGGCCGCTGTTCTGGCCGTGGCGCTGTCGATGGGCGCCTGCGCCAACAACAAGAACGGTATGGGCGGCGATGCCATGGCGGGCGCGGCCGTCCCGGGCAGCCAGCAGGATTTCGTGGTCAATGTCGGCGACCGTGTCTTCTTTGAAAGCGACCAGACCGAACTGTCCCCGCAGGCGATCGCGACCCTCGACAAGCAGGCGCAGTGGCTGCAGCAGTACAACCGCTACACCTTCACCATCGAAGGCCATGCGGACGAACGCGGCACCCGCGAATACAACATCGCGCTCGGCGCCAAGCGCGCGCAGTCGGTGCGCAGCTTCCTCGCCTCGCGCGGCATCGACCCGAGCCGCATGCGCACGATCTCCTACGGCAAGGAGCGCCCGGTGGCGGTGTGTAACGACATCTCCTGCTGGTCGCAGAACCGCCGCGCAGTCACGGTGCTGAACGCCAGTTCGTAACGCCGTCATTCATCTTGTCTAAAGCGGCGCCTGCGGGCGCCGTTTTATTTTGGTGCGGCGTTTCGCGGTGTCCCAAGCCATATTTTTGGCGTACTGCGACCGTCAATCTTGCTATAGCTTTGAAAGCGGCGCCCTTATCTTTTTCCGGGTCAAAATGTCATCCAGATTTCAAATTCGTCTGTGTGCGGTTCTCGCAATCGCTTGCCTTTGCCTGCCTGCCGGCGCGTTCGCGCAGCAGGACGACATGGATCCGGAGATGCGGATTGACCGGCTGGAAAACCAGCTCCGCACCCTGACCGGCCAGAACGAAGAACTACAGTATCGCAATCGCCAGCTCGAAGAGCAGCTCAGAGCGTTGCAGGGCGCGCAACCTGCACCGGGCAATCAGGCTGCCGCGCCGCAGGCCCAGCCCGCTCCGAATGCGGGCTACCAGCAAAATCAGGGCTATCAGCAGCCGCCTGCCGCGGGCGCAGCGCCTCCCGTCATCGCCGCGCCCGTCGCCAGCAGCGGCCGTCGCGGCGATGCTTTCGATCCGAGCCGCAATCCGAATGCGCCGGGCGTGCCGCGTGCGCTCGGCGGCGGCCAGATGCCGATGAACGAAGGTCAGGTGGGCGCACCGGGCGGTCGCGACGCTGGCGAACCGCTCAACCTGTCGAATGTCGGCGGCTCGCGCGATCCCTATGCCGCGCCGGCCCAGCGCCCGGCGCAGGCGGCGCCGAATGCGGCGGCCTCGCTCACCACCCTGCCGCCGTCTGCGAAGCCGCGCGACGAATTCGACCTCGGCATCGGCTACATCCAGCGCAAGGACTACGCCCTGGCCGAAGAGACCATGCGCAACTTCGCGGCGAAATATCCGTCCGACGCGCTGCTGCCGGATTCGCAGTACTGGCTCGGCGAGAGCCTGTTCCAGCGCCAGAAGTATCGCGACGCCGCGGAAGCGTTTCTCGGCGTGACGACGAAATTCGACAGTTCAGCCAAGGCGCCCGACGCGTTGCTGCGGCTCGGCCAGTCGCTGGCCGCGCTGAAGGAAAAGGAAGCGGCCTGCGCCGCGTTCGGCGAGGTCACCCGGAAATATCCGAAGGCGTCCAGCGGCGTGAAGCAGGGCGTCGCCCGCGAGCAGAAGCGCGTCGGCTGCTGATGTCCTTGCTCTGATTCAGCGCAAGGACTTTCGCCGGTTTTTGGGGCATCATCCGGTCAGACAACTGGACGCGCCTGCGCATGGCCAAAACCACACCAAAACCCGGATCGCGACCGCCCGAATCATCCCCCGTCAACGCCGCGGAAGCGAAACAGCTCTTCACGGATTGGAAAGACGTCCCCGCCGTCGTGCTCGCGGTATCGGGCGGTCCGGATTCCGTGGCCCTGATGTGGCTCGCCGCGCGCTGGCGGCGCGCGCTGAAAAAAGGACCGCGCCTTGTGGCTGTGACGGTCGATCACGGTCTGCGCCCGGAAGCCGCGCGAGAGGCGCGCGATGTGAAGGCACTCGCGAAGACCCTCGATATCGAACATCGCACAATGCGCTGGATCGGCGGCAAGCCGAAAACCGGCGTGCCCTCGGCGGCGCGGGAAGCGCGCTACGGATTGCTCGCACAGGTGGCGCAACGCCACGGTGCGTTGCATGTCGCCACGGCGCATACCCAGGACGATCAGGCCGAAACCGTCGTCATGCGCCTCTCGCGCGGCAGCGGCCTCACCGGACTGGCGGCGATGGCGCGGCAGTCGGGCCGCGACGGGCTAGTGCTGGTGCGGCCATTGCTGGATGTGCCGAAGTCGCGACTGATCGCGACGCTGAACAAGGCCGGCGTTGCGTTCGCCGACGATCCGACCAACCACGATCCGCGCTTCACCCGTCCGCGCCTGCGGGCTTTGATGCCAGCACTAGCGGCGGAAGGGGCCGACGCGCGGGGGCTGGCGAGGCTGGCGTCGCGCCTTGCACGTGCCAACGCGGCGCTCGAAATCATGGCGGATGGCGCAGAGCGTTACTTGGCAAGCATCGACACGGCGGTAGGCTTTGATCTGGCGGCATTTGCCGCGCTGTCCGAGGAAATCCGGGTTCGCCTGCTGCTGCGCGCGGTCAACCGCGCCGGGCATGAAGGACCGGCGGAACTCGGCAAGGTCGAGAGTTTGCTGCAGGCCATGGATATGGCCGCACGCCGCGCAAAGCCCAAGGCTGGGCGCATTCAATTCAAACAGACGCTCGCGGGCGCCGTTGTCAGCATCGCGGCTGGCCGGATTCAGATCGGCCCGGCACCCCGCAGGCGGCGGTAACCCTCTGGATTGCCTTAACCACTGTTGAAATAGGCCGGATGGACCGCCCTTATTTCACCCGGAATGGCATTAAGATGCGTTAAATAGTCCTGACGGGTTCCCTTGGCATCGGGGGAGGCCGCACCTAAATTGTACCGCAACCCGCACAAAACGTGTTGCAGGCTCAAGGATATGAGGCCGCCGATCAGCGGCCGCGAAGGAAACCCAATGAACGCCAATCTGCGCAATTTCGCCCTCTGGGTCATCATCGTCTTGCTGCTGTTGGCGCTATTCACGCTTTTCCAGAATCCGGGACAGCGGGCTGCCTCGCAGGATATTTCGTTCTCGCAACTGCTGACCGAGGTCGATCAGGGCCGCGTCCGCGACGTCGTGATTCAGGGGCCGGATATCAACGGCGCCTTCACCAACGGCTCGACCTTCCACACCTATGCGCCGGCCGATCCGAGCCTCATCAAGCGCCTGTATGACGCCAAGGTGTCGATCACCGCGAAGCCGCCGGGCGACAACGTGCCGTGGTTCGTGTCGCTGCTGGTGTCGTGGCTGCCGTTCATCGCGCTGATCGGCGTCTGGATCTTCCTGTCGCGCCAGATGCAGGGCGGCGCGGGCAAGGCGATGGGCTTCGGCAAGTCGCGCGCCAAGATGCTCACGGAAGCGCATGGCCGCGTGACGTTCGAGGACGTCGCAGGTGTCGATGAAGCCAAGCAGGACCTGCAGGAGATCGTCGAATTCCTGCGCGATCCCGGCAAGTTCCAGCGCCTCGGCGGACGGATTCCGCGCGGCGTGCTGCTGGTCGGCCCTCCGGGCACCGGTAAAACCCTGATCGCGCGTGCAGTCGCGGGCGAAGCCAACGTGCCGTTCTTCACCATTTCGGGTTCGGACTTCGTCGAAATGTTCGTCGGCGTCGGTGCAAGCCGCGTCCGCGACATGTTCGAGCAGGCCAAGAAGAATGCGCCGTGCATCATCTTCATCGACGAAATCGACGCGGTCGGCCGTCATCGCGGTGCTGGCTTGGGCGGCGGTAACGACGAGCGCGAGCAGACGCTGAACCAGTTGCTGGTCGAAATGGACGGCTTCGAGGCCAACGAAGGCGTGATCCTGATCGCCGCGACCAATCGTCCCGATGTGCTCGATCCCGCGCTGCTGCGTCCGGGCCGCTTCGATCGTCAGGTCGTTGTGCCGAATCCCGACGTGCAGGGTCGCGAGCAGATCCTCAAGGTTCACGTCCGCAAGGTGCCGCTGGCACCGGATATCAACCTCAAGACCATCGCCCGCGGCACTCCTGGGTTTTCAGGTGCGGACCTGATGAACCTCGTCAACGAGGCCGCGCTGACCGCCGCCCGCCGCAACAAGCGGATGGTGACGCAGGCCGAGTTCGAAGAGGCCAAGGACAAGGTGATGATGGGCGCCGAGCGCAAGTCGCTCGTGATGTCCGAGGAAGAGAAGATGCTGACGGCCTATCACGAAGGCGGCCACGCCATCGTCGGCCTCAACGTGCCCGCGACCGATCCGATCCACAAGGCGACGATCATTCCGCGCGGCCGTGCGCTCGGCATGGTCATGCAACTGCCGGAACGCGACAAGATGTCGATGTCGCTGGAGCAGATGACCTCGCGCCTCGCCATCATGATGGGTGGGCGTGTTGCGGAAGAACTGATCTTCGGCCGCAACAAGGTTACCTCCGGTGCATCGTCGGACATCGAGCAGGCAACGCGCCTTGCCAAGATGATGGTGACACGCTGGGGCCTGTCGGACGAACTCGGCACGGTGGCCTATGGCGAGAACAACGACGAAGTATTCCTCGGCATGCAGGTCAACCGCCAGCAGAACGTCTCCGAAGCCACCGCGCAGAAAATCGACTCCGAAGTGAAGCGCTTGGTCGAGGAGGGCTACAACGAGGCAACGCGCATCCTCACCGAGAAGCGCGACGATCTCGAAACGCTGGCCAAGGGTCTGCTCGAATTCGAAACGCTGTCCGGCGACGAGATCACGGATTTGCTCAACGGCAAGCGGCCGAACCGCGAGTCGGTGCTGGAGCCCACCGGTCCGCGTACCTCGGCGGTGCCGCCGGCCGGCAAGCCGCGTCCGCGCCCGGATGCGGGCCTCGAGCCGCAGCCGCAGGCATAAGCGATCACAGCATCAATTAAAAAAGGCCGGTCTTCGGACCGGCCTTTCTGTTTGTGCCTATCCTAGTTCAGACAGGATGCCATCGCTGCCGTCACCCTGAGGTGCACGGCTCTTGCCGTGCCTCGAAGGGCGACGGCCCGGTGGATAGAGTTACGCGCGTGCCGCACATCCTTCGAGGCTCGCAAGGGCTCGCACCTCAGGATGACGCGAGGCTTGCCTTGCGGGCTCTGTCCGGAATGCCGGTCAGCCCCGCAGCAGCGCGGCTTGACCCGCCCTTGCATTCGCCGCACGCATGAATCCTTCTTGCGGATGACCTGATGACCACCCCGACACATCCAGACCATTTCCATGCGCCGGCCTACTGGTCGCCCAAGGCGATCATGCCCGGCATCTACGCCATTTCGCCAATGCTGCCGGGGACCATCGCGTTCGGCATGGCCTTCGGCGCGCTCTGCGCCCAGAAGAACTTCACGCTGTCCGAAGTGCAGGTGATGATGGCTTTCGTCTATGGCGGGCTGTCGCAGTTCGTCGCCGTCTCGTCCTGGCCCGATACCCTGACCGTGTCGTCGATCGCGACGCTGGCGCTGCTCACCGCCACCGTGAACATCCGCTTTTCGCTGATGAGCGCCAGCCTTCGTCCATGGTTCGGCACGCTGCCCGCCTGGCAGGCTTATCCGTCAATGCTGCTCGTGACCGACGGCGGCTGGCTCGCCGCCACGCGCTATCGCAATCACGGCGGCGCGGATGCCTCGTTCTTCGTGGGCGGCGGCATCGTGCTTTACATCGTCTGGTTCTTCGCCTCGGTGCCCGGCTATCTGCTGGCCGGACAGCTGAGCGATCCAAAGAAATACGGCGTCGATCTCGTGGTGCCCGCGTTCTATGCGGCGATGCTGGTGCCGGCATGGAAGGGCCCGCGCCGCGCGATCCCATGGGCGGTCGCAGGCGTGATAGCGCTCGCCGTGCATTGGCTGGTGGCGGGCTGGTGGTTCATCATCGCGGGCGCCGTCTCCGGCGCGATCAGCGCCGGATTGATGGACGATCCGCCAACTCCCGATCCGCAGGGATAGCACGCATGAGCGACTTCCTGCGCTCCGATGTGATGATCGCGTTCGTGGTGATGACGGCGGTGACGGTCGCCTCGCGCCTCGGCGGTTACTGGCTAATGGGCTACGTCACCATCACACCGCGTGTCCGGCGCATGCTCGACGCACTGCCCGGTTCGATCATCGTTGCGGCGTCGCTGCCCGTTGCGGTGAATGGCGGCGCGGTGGTGCTGTTCGCCATCGGCGCCGCGGTCGCGATCACCATCATCCGCCGCAACGAGTTCGTCGCCGTCATCACCGGCATGGCGGTGGGCGCGCTGGCCCGCGCGATGGGCTTCAGCGGCTAATTCATGCTGCATTGCGAATTTGAATCGAGAGTCAGCTAATGACTTGCCAGCGCTTTTGAACTGGTGTTCACTTCTTTTAGGGAGATAAACGCCGTCAATGGTTTACAGGCGAACTCATCAGGTCGTGAAACGCCTTGCGGCGCGCCGCAATGCAATCCTTGCCGCCGCTCGTGACGCCGCCGCCGAAGGCGGAATGTCCGCGGTCCAGATCGCGCCGGTCGCCGCCCGCGCCAATGTCGCGGCCGGCACGGTGTATCGGTACTTCCCCTCCAAGGCCGACCTGATTTCCGAACTGATCGCGGATGTCTCGCGCGCCGAACTGACCGCGATCCGCCGCGCCGCAGACGCCGCGCCCGGACCATCCTCGGCGCTGGCGGCCGCCGTGACCACCATCGCGGTCCATGTGGTTTCGAATCGCAAACTCGCCTGGGGCATCCTCGCCGAACCGGTCGATGTGGATGTCACCGCCTCGCGCCTCGCCAGCCGCCGCGAGATTTCGGCCGAAGTCGAGACGCGGATCGAGGCGGCCGTGCGCGCGGGCCATTTGCCCGCGCAGGATATTCCCCTCGCCGCCACCGCGCTGATCGGCGCGCTGCATGAATCGCTGGTGGGGCCGCTGGCGCCGCCGGATATCGAAGACCCGGTCAAGCTGCGCGATTCGGTTCAGGCGATCACGCTGTTCGCGCTGCGCGCCGTCGGCGTGCTCGATGCCCGCGCCCGCGGCCTTGTGGTGCAGGCGGTGATGCCAGTGATGCCCGCGCGGCGGGAACAAGGCGCGCTCGCCGGTTAGCCGATGTGCGGTGCTGCGCCACCCGCTTTGGAACTGTTCAAAATCAACCGGATATGCTTGGTAACCCGGAATAACTGCGCGAACGGAACGCGCGGTATCTGGAGATAACACATGTCCATCATGATGCCGGAAGCAGACGCGGCGGGGCTGGCCCGTCGTGATGAGATCGGCGCCGCCCTGCGCCAGGTCGGGCCGGGCGAAGGCGGCGTCGCCAGCGCGCGCGAGAGGCAGCCCCATGAGGC
>Ga0066256_1004628_pt1 | contig 12110 bp, 10 predicted proteins | sample ThiBio_1000_biof_FD_87107 | JGI IMG/M metagenome (GOLD analysis project Ga0066256, IMG submission 87107) | Wastewater bioreactor microbial communities from Cape Town, South Africa - Thiocy_expt_1000_biof (version 2) | ecosystem: Engineered > Bioreactor > Thiocyanate-remediating >...
CGGGAACATCAGCTTCAGTTTCATCTGTCTACTCCAAGCCGTCTCAAGGCACGGCTCATCGGCGGCCCGGGGCAGACCCGGCACCTGGCTACGAACGGTTCTGTGGAAGGAAGGGCGCATGCCGCAACCGGCGCGCCCGAGCTGGATCAGCGCCCTACCGAAGGGTTCTGGACTGCATTGCGTTTGGCCCCCTGCACCTGCGCCCCGCCGTCATCTTTTCCGCAACCGGCTTGATGGAAACTGGCGAAACGCATAAACATGATTAACGAAGTCATGTATTAAGTCGCCATGGCCGCGGTGTCGACACCAAAGAGTTTGTCGGGAATCGCAAAGTTTTTCGCGAAAACGGCACGGCGGCCTTAACGCACGGTGGCAGCATGCAATACACATCCCAGGACATCTTCATCGGCGCGATCGAGAACGTGCCGAACTGCACCCCCCGCACGCACGAGCAGACCATCTGGTCCAAGTTCATGCTGATGGTGATCCTCGAGGGGCGCCAGCATTTCGTCATCGACGGCGTGCGCTTCCGGCTGGATGCGGGCATCGGGCCGGCGGCAACGCCGCTGGTCTTCATGCTGAACGTCGCCCAGCCGAGCCGGCTGCGCTTCATCAACGAGGCGGGCGCCGTCCTCAGCAAGGGGATGATCTCCGCGCCGCTGCCCCGGCTGCAGCGGCTGATGGAGACCGAAGACGGCATGCCGGGGCTGCGCAACTTCTTCGCCGAGCACCCGGCGCATTTTTCGTTCGAGCCGGGCCCGCACATCCTCCAGACCGCCGAGAAGATCATGCATCCGCCGCCGATGCCGACGGGGGAGCTCAGCTCGATCTATCTCAAGTCGCAGGGGCTCGACATCATGTGGCAGTCCTGCCTGCAGCTCGTGGCCGACAATGCCGGCGGCTGGCAGCAGCCGAGCATGATGAGCCTGCGCCAGTGCGAGCGGGTGCGCGATTTCATCGTCGCCAATCTCGGCGAGGAGCTTTCGGTGGACCTCATCGCCTCGCAGGCGGGCACCAGTCCCTCGACGATCCAGCGGCATTTCAAGGAGCATTTCGGCCAGACGATCTTCGACTTCATCCGCCAGAAGCGGCTGGAGGCGGCGCGCGACGCGCTGGCGACGGACGGCATCCCCGTTTCCAAGGCGGCCCACCTTGCCGGCTATACCAGCGTGTCGAGCTTCACGACGGCCTTCCGGCGGACCTACGGGGTGACGCCGAAGCAGATGCGGGCCTAGGGTTTCCCGCCCAACCGCGCAGCAGCGGCCGCTCCACGAAATGCCAGGCGCAGAGGCCGGCGGCAATGCCCGCGGCAGCCGAGGCGACAAGGACGAGGGACGGCGGCGCGCCGGCCATCGCCCCGAGCTTGACGACGACCGAGATCGCGAAGGTATGCCAGAGATAGATCGAGTAGGACGCGTCGCCAAGGAGGGCGGGGATCTTGAGCCGCGCCACGCCGCCGCGCGTCTCCAGCGCGGCCGTGCCGTAGACGAGGAGGCAGGCGAGCGGCCCGCAGGTCCATTCGTCGAAGGGCAGCCTCAGGATGCCGATGGCCGCAAAGCCGGCAAGGCCGAGGCCGACGAGGGCAAGCGCGACCGCCCGCCCCGGCACCCGGCCGGCAAGCCACAGCCGCCCGATCAGCATGCCGGCGACGAATTCCAGGATGATCGGCCGCGTATAGGTGGCAAGCAGCGGCGATTCGCTGCTGACGGCAAGGCCAACGGCAACAAGCAGGCCGAAGGCGGCCGCGATGACGCCGAGCCTGAGGCGTGCCGGAAGGAAGAGGCAGGCGGCGAAGGCGGCGTAGAAGAACATCTCGTAATTGAGCGTCCAGCCCTGCACCAGTACCGGCCAGATCTCCCCGCTGCTCGGCGAGCGCGCCGGCACGAAGAACAGCGAGGCGGCGACATGCCCGGCCGTCAGCACCAGGTTGGGGAAGAGGCCGGCCAGGGCGCCCGCCACCATCACCCCCGTCGCCAGCCAGTAGACCGGCACGATCCGCCTCATGCGCTCCTTGAGGAACCGGCCCGGCGTCACCGGCCGCCGTTCGGCGATGACCCACATGATGAAGCCGCTGATGACGAAGAAAACATCGACCCCCGCCGCGCCGATGGCGAAGGCATGGCCGCTGCGCTCGGCCGCATGGAAGAAGACGACCGCGAGCGCGGCCACGGCGCGCAGGTACTGGATGCCGTAGAGCGTTCCCCGGCCCCCGCCCGGCCCGGCCACGGCCGTCACGCGGGCACCATCCAGTGCCGGGGCACGGCCGGGCGCGGCGCATTGCGGCGCCGGCCGTCGGCGAGCTTGCCGGCCGAGAAATAGAGCAGGAACGAGCCGACATGGTAGGGATTGAGGATGTCGATCTCCACGAAGGTACGCACGGCGAGCAGCGCGGCGACCGTGAAGAGCACCAGCGCCTCCACGTCCCGCGCCGCCGAAAGCAGGCGGGCGAGGTGCCCGCCGAGCGTGACGAGGAGCACCATGGTCAGGAGGAGGCAGCCGACAAGGCCGGTCTCCACCGTGGCGGCGATGAAGGTGTTGTGGAAGTGGAAACCGCTGCGCCCGGCGATGAAGAAGGCCGCCCAGAGCCGTTCGGCCTCGGCGAAGCCCTGCACCCAGAAGGCCTGGTAGCCGATGCCGAAGAAGGGCGCCTCGCCCGCCGCCGCGATGCCCTGCTGCCAGAGATAGGTGCGCCCGGTCAGCGTCGCGTCCTTGCCGAAGGCGCCGAGCAGCAGCTCGTAGCCCCCGCCATAGGCGGCGGCAAGACCGGCGAGGACGGAAAGCACGGCAAGCGCCGCAAACAGCATCTTGCGGTGGAAGGGCGCCAGCATCTCGAGCGCGCGCAGCGAAAGGCACAGGCCGGCGACGGCGGCGGTGGTGAGCACCGAGGTCGCCGATTGCGAGGCCTTCAGGCAATAGAGCGCCAGCAGCACGCAGCCGACGGCGGCGAACCGCCAGAGACCGCGCTCCACCCCGAGGAAGAGCGCGGCGAAGGCGAAGAGCACGGCGAGCGAGGCGTAGAAGCCGAGCTGGTTCTTGGAGGCGAAGGCGCCGACGAAGCTGTAGGTGCCGTCGAGCGGATCGAGATGGTAGACGCCGAAGAGAAGCGAGAAGACGAGCACCAGCCCGGTGCCGATCAGCCCGCCGCGCACCAGCGTGCGCGTATCGACGACGCGCATGGCGATCAGCGCGCAGACGATGTGGGAAAGGTACTGCAGCGCCGCACGCGCCGTGGTGCCGGGCGCCGCGGACCAGAAGACCGAGAGGCAGGCGAGGAGCGCGAAGGCGAAGATCCACAGGTAATGCCCGTAATTGCCGAGCACGCGCCGGTAGTCCACCGCTACGAGCGGCAGCCAGAGCGCATAGTAGACGAGGATCGCCGCCTGCCCGAAGCGGAAGGAATAGGCGAAGACGAAGAAGGACAGCGCCACGGCGAGCGCGCCATAGGCCCCGTTGCCGGACGGTCCGATCAGCCGCGCCTTGGCGATCCGCATCCCCGCCTCACTGGGTCGCGAGGCCGACATCCACCTTCACGACGTCGCCCGGCAGGACCGGCGTCGTCTCGGTGGCGCGGATCGCCTCGGTCTTGCCCTTGACCGTGCGCAGGATCGAATAGCCGATATTGGCGGCGGACAGCCCGCCCTTCAGGTTGGCCGCATCGGCCGACTGCATCAGCGCCTCGGACATCAGGTCGCGGCTGGTGCCGAGCTTCAGCGCCAGCGTATCGAGCTCCTGCTCGGTGTTCTGCAGCTCCTGCGCCAGTTGCGCGTCCCAGTCGTTCTGCAGGTTCGTCTCGTCCTGCCCGGCCTTGTTGATGTCCTGCCTGGCCTTCAGCGAGGCCGTGTCGATGTCGAGCAGGGCCGCCTGGAGATCGGCCGCGCGCTGCTCGAGCGCGAGGCGCCGCGAGCTGATGGCAAGGCCCTTCTCGGCAAGCGCGTCCATCTTGGAAAGATCGCCCTGGACGAGTTCGAGCTGGCGGGTCTGGGTCTCGGATTTCTTGCCGAGGGAATCGGTCTCGTTCGTCAGCAGCGACTTGAGGTCGGCAAGCGCGGTGAGTTGCAGCCGCAGCCGCTTTTCCCGCGAGGCCATCAGCGCCTTCTCGCTTTCCAGGATCGGGCGCGCCTCCTCGGACTTGCCGAGCTCCTTCGGCATCTCGATGTCCCTGGCCCCGCCCATCTCGGCAAGAATGCGCGCCCGGCGGATGAGCAGGCGGTTGCGCTCGGCGACATAGACGGCGGCCTCGCCCTCCGAGCGCAGGAAATCGCGGGCGAAGCGCTGGCCGGGATCGGCCCGGCGCAGCCCGCCGCCGAAGCTGACGGCCTTCAGCACCGTCAGGCCCGGCGCGTAAGGGTAGGCCCCCGGCGTCTGCACCTCGCCGGAGAGGTAGACCGGCCGGTATTCGGCGATCTCCACGGAGGCCGACGGCAGGTCCTTGAGGCCGAAGAGCACCTGCATCTTCTTGCCGATGTCGACGGAAAGCTCCGCCGCCGTGCGCCCGTCCGCCGGCAACTGGCCGATGAACGGCAGGGACAGCGCGCCGTCCGCGCCGATGCTGTAGTCGCCGCTGACGGCGCTCCAGTCGCGGATGGCGCGTTGGGCCGTCTGCCATGCGGCCGGGCGGATGCGCAGCTTGTCCATCACGCCGAGCCGGTATTCCTCCGCGAAGGCGGAAGGGGCGAGCGTGAGCACGAGGGCAAGGGCGGACAAGGCCGCTCTGGTGATCGTCTTCATGGGTATCCCTCTCTCCGGGACCGTCAATAGCTGCCGCGCGACAGGCATACGGCCGGAATGGTGCGCGCGACGATGACGAGATCGGATGTGAGCGACCAGTTGCGGACATAATGCGTGTCGAACGCGACGCGCGTGGCATAGGAGACGTCGTTGCGGCCGCTGACCTGCCAGAGGCCCGTAAGGCCCGGTCGGCTGCGCAGGTAGTAGACGGCGGAGGCCTCGTAGAGTTCCAGTTCGTCCTCCACCACCGGGCGCGGGCCGACGATGCTCATCTCCCCCTTGAGGATGTTGACGAGCTGCGGCAGCTCGTCGAGGCTGAGCTTGCGCAGGACCGTGCCGACGACGGTGACGCGCGGATCGTCCTGCAGCTTGCGCGTGGCGCGCCATTCCTCCAGCGCCTCAGGGTTCTGCTCCAGATGCTGCTGGAGAAGCACGTCGCCATTTTCCGCCATGGTGCGGAACTTCAGGCAGCGGAAGGTCGATCCGTTATAGCCGATGCGGCGATGGCCATAAAAGACGCTGCCGCCGTCGGAATATTTCACGAGTGCCATGATCAGCACGAAGATCGGGCTGAGCACGACGAGGGCGGCAAGCGCCACCAGGATGTCAAAGCTCCGTTTCGATATTCCCCCCACCGGCGGAGCGCCGGTTGCAATCGAACTGAAAAACGGCGTACTGGCCGATCTGCTCGCGGACTTCATAGAGATGGCTCCATTGGATTTGCGATATGGTCGGGTCCCTCGGACGCGTCCCGACATCCAATGCGGAGTGTATGGTCACAGTTTGTTTTTCGAAGCGTGATCTGCCGAATTGAATGCGCACCCCCGGCATATAAGAAAATCTTAATATCCTAAAATTTTAACGATCGAAGTAACCTCGAAGTAACAAATCCCGTCTTCCCGCGCATAGCGCGATAACGCCGCGCCGGTTCTTCCTGCGCCACGGCGCCCATCACTTCTTTTGACCGATGAGGCGCTTCCGTTTTTACACGCCAATACACGAAGCGCCCGCCTCGCAGCCGACGACCCACATCGCAAGACCTGAAAACGGCACCGGTTTTTGCATCGCAATATTATTTTGCAGCGCACATTTCTCCATAAGGCATCGCTCATATTGTAACAAAGTGTGATCGGCCGGTGCCGGGCATCGCAACCCATCGGCTGCGATGCGGCGCGGCGCACTCGCCTTCCCGGCGCATTTGCAGGCCCGAGCGGAAGGAAGGATGACGGAATCGGGGCAGGAAGGAGGCCGGCGCGATTCTCCGGCGGGCCACAACCGCCTTAACGGAAGCGCAAGACAAATGGGCAAGGATCGGAACAGGCCGCACCCGGTACTGGTTAATCCTGATGATTGCACGCCGAAGCGCTGCATCCTATAGTTCGATCGAGCCTCAGAGGAGAAGGCGGACCCATCGATGAAACGCGCGCCGGAAACGAAATGGCGGGACAGCACGGCCTATGCGCCGCGCTTCTTCCTGAGCATGGGCATCGCGCTCGTGGCCTTTGCCGCGGTCACCTATGTCAGCACGGGCTCCATCGCCACGACGGCGCGGCGCACCTTCCTCTGCGCGATCCTCATCCAGGTCGGCTATTTCCTCGCCACGCTCTATCTCGTCTGGCGCACCGCCAAGGCACGCCGGGCCGCGACGGGCACGGCACGGCCGGACCTCGAAAAGGCCAAACCCCAGGTCTCCGTCCCGATGAACGAGCCCGGCCACTCCAAGCCCTGAAAGACGCCCGGTCCGCGGGGGCCGTTTTTGTGCCCCCTTTTCCTTTCATGCTGCATTGCAGCGCGGGTGCGCCCCGCGCCGATTGTTCAATGCACGGAGAGGTATGTCGTGACCCGCGATGAGAAAGTCTGCGTCATCATTGCCGCGAGGAATGCGGAACAAACGATCGGGCGGGCGGTGCGCTCGGCGCTCGCCGAGCCTGACGTCGACGAGGTCGTGGTGGTGGACGACGCATCGGACGACCGCACCATGGCGGCGGCGGCCGCCGCCGACGACACGACCCGGCGGCTCGACATCGTCCGCTTCCGCACGAACCGCGGGCCGTCTGCCGCCCGCAACCACGCCATCGCCATTTCCCGCGCGCCGCTGATCGCCATCCTCGATGCCGACGACTTCTTCTTTCCCGGCCGCTTCCGGCGGATGCTCGCCTGTCCGGACTGGGATTTCATCGCCGACAACATCGCCTTCATGCAGGAGGCCGATCCCGCGCCGCAGCCGGAAGACTTTCCGCCGCATCCGCGCCGGCTCGGCCTGAAGGATTTCATCCTCGGCAACATCTCGCGCCGCGGCGCCCCGCGCGGCGAGCTCGGCTTCCTGAAGCCCGTCATGCGCCGCGCCTTCCTCGACGCCCACGACCTCGGCTACCGCGAGGACATGCGGCTCGGCGAGGATTACGAGCTCTATGTGCGGGCGCTCATCGCCGGGGCGCGCTATACCGTCATCGAAAGCTGCGGCTACGGCGCGGTGGTGCGTCCCGATTCGCTGAGCGGACGGCACCGGACGAAGGATCTCGAAGCGCTGCACGCGGCCGAATGCACGATCCTGGCCGCAGGCAACGTGCCCTCCGAAGCAGCCGAAGCCATGCGCCGCCATTGCCGCCAGGTCGGCCAGCGTCACGCGCTGCGCCATTTCCTCGCCCGCAAGCGCGAAGGCGGCGCGGGCGCGGCCCTCGCCTATGCCGCAGGCAACCCGGCCGCCCTGCCCGCCATCGCCCAGGGCATCCTCACCGACAAGCTGGAAGCGGCGCGGCGGCGGATGCGGCCAACGGAGCCGAGGCCGCAGGAAGGACTGCGCTACCTGCTGCCTGCCGGACGGTAATCGCTACACTATCATGTGGGAAACTAGCGCCGTTCAGCCCCCTCCGCCCCGCCTGCGGGGAGAAGGGGGCGGGGCGAGGCCGTGCCCGGGGCTTCCCCTCACAGATAATGCCGCCGCACGCCTTCCAGCACCGCGTAAAGCCGCTCCTTGCGTTCGCAAAGGCGGGCGTCCGTGCTCAGCTGCGGCTCCGCCCGGCTCGCCTGCCACAGGGCGAGCGTCGAGGGCGCGGCGAGGACCTGCTTGGCGGCAAGGCGCAGGCGCGAGCGGGGGGCGGCCTGCGCGACGGCAACCGTGTCCGCCTCGGCCGCATGTCCCGCGCCCTCGTAATCGACGCCCCAGAAGCGGGCGCCCTTGATGATCGCCTCGGCCCGGGTGGAGATGGGAATGCGCCGGGCCGTCGGGTCGACATCGACCGTCGCGGCCCAGTCGCGCCACTTGAAGCCGTTGATATTGGCCGAGGTGCTCACCGCCACCCAAGGCACGCGGAAGGCGTCGGCGAGGATCGCCCCGTGCATGGATTCGGCGACGATCAGCTCGCAGGCGGCGATCTCGCGGATCACGTCCTTCGCCTCGCCGCGCGGATCGATGTAATGCAGCCCCGCCATGGCGCAGACGAGCGGCCAGAGCCCCGCCACCGCCGATTCCCAATGGGGAACGAAAGCGCATTTGATGTGCTTCGGCTGGTCCGCGAATTCCGGCATGTCGGCGACCAGCACCGCCGGATCGACGATGCCGAGCTCCTCCCGCACGCCGACCCTTGCGGCCGTCAGCGGGCCGCGCACCGAGCGCACGTCCCACAGGTCCCGGTCGCGCATGTCCGGCAGCGTGCCGTAGCCGAAGCCGCTGCCGAGCACGAGCTTGCGGCCCTCCTTCGGCAGCAGCGCGCTGTTGAGCACCGTGCCGACGCCGACGAGCAGCACGTCCGGATGCGCCTCGCGGAACCCCGGCAGCAGGAAATCCCAGAGCCAGAGATTGAGGTCGTCACCGAAATTGCCGTGCTGCGATTCCCAGTAAAAGGGCTTCATCCTGACCTCCTGTCCGCTCAGCGGGAGAACTTGCCGACGGCAAGGCCGACGACGCTGGCGAGCAGGCGCGGATCTCGCACCGCCCAGCGGGCCAGCATGTCGAACTGCGGCAGCTTGCGGTGCCTGACGCGCCGCGCCTGGCTCCAGAGCGCCTGCCGGCGTGCCGTCTGCTTGTAGGCGCGCAGCGAGGCGACCTCGGCGGGGCGCTCGGCAAAGCGGCTCTCCAGCCGGTCGAGCGCCACCCAGGTGTTGAACTGCTGGCGCAGGAACTGCGGCGAATCGTTGTCGACGCCGTGGAAGATGTTGACCCCCTCCCCGCGCCCCGCACCCGCCGCCCCGCTCAGCACCACCCGCCGCGCGGCGAGCACGCAGTCGCAGAAGAACAGCACGTCCTCGGCCGCGAGCCTGAGGGCCGCATCGAAGCGCACCCGCTCGAAGACCGGCCGGGCGATGACCATGGCGGACAGGTGCAGGAAGCTCCAGTTCTTCAACATGACCTGCGTGAGATCGGGAATCTCGATCAGCAGCGGATCGTCGTTGAGACGCACCGTCGCCTCCGTCCTTTCGAGGTCCTCGACGCCGAAATGATAGTAGAAGGCATCGCCCCGGGTGATCGAGGCGAAGTAGCAATCGGCGGAAAAATGCGTCATCGCGGCATGGGCGACGGCGAGGTGACCGGGCGCCCAGGTGTCGTCCGAATCGAGGAAGGCGACGAAGTCGCTCGCCGCCGGAACATGGTCGAGCCCGGTGTTGCGCGCGCCGCCCGGCCCGGCATTTTCCTGGCGGATGACGCGCACGCGCGCCTGCTCGTCCTCGGAAAAGTCGATCAGATCGCCATCGGGCGGCCAGGGGGATTCATCGTCGACGACGATGACGTCGAAGTCGTTGAATCCCTGAGCAAAAACGGACGTGAGCGCACGCCTCAGGATGCCCGGCTCCTTCTGGTAGAAGGGGATGATAACTGTCAGCTTCGCCATCTTTTCGTCCCTGTGGTTTCTCTAGAAAGAGGTTCGTCTGGTCTCCTCCCACCGGGGCGCGGCCGTTTCCGGCGCAGGCTTTTGTCTCGTCGAGGCTCCTTTTGTGAAGCGGAATCCACCCATGTCCCAGTCCGTGAACGCGAAGTCGGTGACGCGAAACGTCGGCTGGAGCGTCCTATCCAAGACAAGCACATTCGGGCTTAAGTTTGTCACCGTGCCCATTCTCGCCCGGCTGCTGACGCCCGAAGAGTTCGGCGCGGTGGCCGTCGCGCTCGCCGTCGTGCAGTTCCTCGCCATGATCGGCGGGGCGGGTCTCGCCTCCGCCCTCATCCTCGAACCGGGGGAGGAAAAGGGCACGATCCACTCGGTCTTCTGGGCCAATCTCGGCTTCGCCTTTCTGATGGCGGCGGGGCTCTATGTCTTCGCCGAACCCCTGGCCGACTGGTTCGGCGCGGCCGATGCGGCCTGGCTGCTGCGGGTCATGTGCCTGCTCATCCCGCTCCAGCTTGCCGGCGACGTCGCCTATGCGCTGGTCGCCCGGCGCATGCAGTTCAGCCGCGACGCGCTGTGGAGCATGATCTCCGAATCGCTCGCCGCCATCGCGGCGGTCGTCCTCGCGCTTGCCGGCTTCGGCGTCTTCGCGCTGGGCGCCCAGCTCTTCGTCGCCGGGGGCATCCGGCTTGCCGGCCTCTTCTTCGTCTCGCGCTACCTGCCGCGCTTCCACTTCCATGCGGCGAGCGTCGTGCGGCCGACGCGCTTCAGCCCCGGCCTGGTGGGCTCGGCGGGCGCCGCTTTCGTCCCCCTCCAGTCCCCCCAGGGGGGGAGGCGGGCCGTCCTCGGCCTTGCCGATGCCGGCGCCTATTCCGCCGCCAACCGCTTTTCCAGCATTCCCAACCAGGTGGTACTGTCGGGCGTCATGGGCGTGCTCTTCCCCGCCTTCAGCGCGATGATGCACGACCGCGCGCGCCGCTCGCAGGCGCTGATGCTCAGCACGCAGGTGACGACCCTCCTGCTCGCGCCGATGATGTTCGGCCTGTGGGCGCTCGCCGAACCCTCGATGCTGCTGCTCTTCGGCCCGCAATGGGCGGCCGCCTGGCCGGTGCTCGGGCTGCTGGCGCTCTCCAAGGGGCTGCTGACGCCGTGCAGCACCTTCATCCCCTATCTCAAGGGCTCCGGCCATGGCGGGGCGCTCTTCTGGTGGGCGGTCGGCCGCGCCGCAGCGACCACCGCCGCCGTCGCCTACGGCGCCTGGCACGGCACGCTGATCGAGGCGATGGTCGCCCTCTGCCTCGTCAATGCCGCCGTCCTCGTCGGCTATTCCTGGGTGGTGTTCCGGGCGGACGGGTCGCCCTTCCTTTCCGGCTTCTACCGCGCGATCCGCCCCATGCTCACCGCCGCACTGATGGCGCTCGCCGTGCGCCATGCGCTCGACCACTATCTCGCGCCGCATTTCCATCCCGTCCTGCAGGTCGCCATCGGCATCGCGCTCGGCGGCGCGATCTATGCGGTCCTCACCCTTCTCACCGAGCGGCCGCTGCTGCGAAAGCTCCTCGACATGGTGCGCCGTCCCCGCGCCACCGCAGTCGCCAGCCTGCCTTGAGCCTGCCCCATTTCGGGGCCGGCCTGCCGGAATCAGCGCAGTCCTGCGCGAGATCGGCACAGCAGAGCGAAAAAATTTCGGCCCCGCCTGCACCCAGAAATTGCGCATACATCAGTAATTTCGAATAGGCTGCAAAGTATTGAAGCGCTGGTCTTCACATTGACCTCACGCTTATGTGAGCGTGTATTTCCCGCGAACTGCACTTGCCCCGGCTATGCTGCAATGCAACCGCCGTCGCCGGCAAATTTGCTGCGCCGCCATATTTTGCGCTGTCCACTCACCCAAACTCCTCTTCACGGGGTGCAGGCCCCATCGTTTGAAGCCGCCCGATCGGAACGGCGCACCAGAGGGGTGACGGAACCGTGCAAATCGACGCGACCGTTTCGGCACGCATCAACATGATGCGCATCGTGCTGATCACCGGGATCATCTTCGTGCATGTTCCATACGACCCGGCGACGAGCCCCTATGCGGGCACGTTCGGCGGGCTGGACTGGCTGCGGGTGTTCCTCGCCGACAGCCTCTTCCGCATCGGCGTGCCGTGCCTTTCCGCCATCTCCGGCTACCTGCTCTTCCACCGCGGGTTCGAGGCCTTCGATTACCGCCGGACGCTGCGCACCAAGGCCTCGACGATCCTCCTGCCCTTCCTGCTCTGGAACACGGCCTTCCTCGCGCTGGTCTATCTCGCGCAGTGGCGCGGCATCGGCTTCGGCTACCTGCCGGATGTCGTCAATGCCGGGCCGCGCGACCTGATGAACCTCGGCCTTGCCGTCGAGACCTGGCCGATCAACATCCCGCTCTACTTCCTGCGCGACCTTCTGCTCTGCCTCGTCCTGTCGCCGCTGATCGCGCTGGCCGTCATGCGCTACCCGCGCACCGCGCTCGCCCTGATGCTGGCCTTTGCCGTGCTGCCGGTGCCGGTGCCGAGCGGCATCTTCCTCAAGAAATCCATC
>Ga0066256_1004629_pt1 | contig 12110 bp, 2 predicted proteins | sample ThiBio_1000_biof_FD_87107 | JGI IMG/M metagenome (GOLD analysis project Ga0066256, IMG submission 87107) | Wastewater bioreactor microbial communities from Cape Town, South Africa - Thiocy_expt_1000_biof (version 2) | ecosystem: Engineered > Bioreactor > Thiocyanate-remediating >...
GCCAGGTTCCGCCCGTGTGCTCTACCCGGAGGGGGGAGGCCGCTTCCTCCCGCGTCACCCCCCCCCCATGCCCCGCCCGCCCCCCCGCCCCCCCCCCCCCCCCCACCCCCAACCCCGCGCAGCAAGCGCACTGGGTGCGCTGGCGGCGTCCAAGGCCGAGACGGACGCGGAGGCGCTGTGGCCCATCATTGGCATTGACCTGGGCACGACGTACTCGTGCGTGGGCATCTACAAGGATGGGCGCGTGGGGATCGTGCCCAACGAGCAGGGCAACCGCATCACGCCGTCGTACGTGGCGTGGGACGGCGACGAGCGGTTGATTGGCGACGCGGCCAAGAACCAGGCGACGGTGAACCCCTCCAACACGGTGTTTGACGTGAAGCGCCTGATCGGGCGGTCGTTTGACGACCCCACGGTGCAGGGCGACATGAAGCTGTGGCCGTTCAAGGTGGTGAACCACGGCAACAAGCCCAACATTGAGGTGGAGCTGAAGGACGGGCGCAAGACGGTTGCGCCGGAGGAGGTGTCTGCCATGGTGCTGGCGTACCTGCGCCGCACGGCGGAGACGTACCTGGGGCAGGACATCAAGAACGCGGTCATCACCGTGCCCGCCTACTTCAACGACGCGCAGCGGCAGGCGACGAAGGACGCGGGCACCATCTCGGGCATGTCCGTCAAGCGCATCATCAACGAGCCCACCGCCGCCGCCATCGCGTACGGCCTGGACAAGAAGGGCAAGGAGCAGAACATCCTGGTGTTTGACCTGGGCGGCGGCACGTTCGACGTGACGGCGCTGACGATCGACAACGGCGTGTTTGAGGTGCTGGCCACCAACGGCGACACGCACCTGGGCGGCGAGGACTTTGACCAGCGCGTGATGCAGTACTTCGTGAAGATGATCAAGAAGAAGTACAACACGGACATCAGCACGGACAAGCGCGCGCTGCAGAAGCTGCGCCGCGAGGTGGAGCGCGTGAAGCGCGCGCTGTCCGCCGCGCACCAGGCGCGCGTGGAGATCGAGGCGCTGTTTGACGGCGTGGACTTCAGCGAGACGCTGACGCGCGCGCGCTTCGAGGAGCTGAACCTGGACCTGTTCAAGAAGACGCTGGAGCCGGTGAAGAAGGTGCTGGCGGACGCGTCGTTGAAGAAGACGGACGTGCACGAGATCGTGCTGGTGGGCGGCTCCACGCGCATCCCCAAGGTGCAGCAGCTGCTGCAGGACTTCTTCAACGGCAAGGAGCTGAACCGCGGCGTGAACCCGGACGAGGCGGTGGCGTACGGCGCGGCGGTGCAGGGCGGCATCCTGAGCGGCGAGACCGCCAAGGCGTCGCACGACGTGCTGCTGCTGGACGTGGCGCCGCTGTCGCTGGGCATTGAGACGGTGGGCGGCGTCATGACCAAGCTCATCAACCGCAACTCCGTCATCCCCACCAAGAAGTCCCAGACGTTCTCGACGTACCAGGACAACCAGCCCGCCGTGCTCATCCAGGTGTTCGAGGGCGAGCGGCCCATGACGAAGGACAACCACCTGCTGGGCAAGTTCGAGCTGACGGGCATCCCGCCGGCGGCGCGCGGCGTGCCGCAGATCGAGGTGACGTTTGAGATCGACGCCAACGGCATCCTGCAGGTGGCGGCGGAGGACAAGGGCACCGGCAAGTCGGAGAAGATCACCATCACGGCGGAGAAGGGGCGCCTGTCGGCGGACGAGATCGAGAAGATGGTGCGCGAGGCGGAGGAGTTCGCGGAGGAGGACAAGAAGGCGAAGGACCGCGTGGACGCGCGCAACGCGCTGGAGGGCTACGCCTACAACCTGCGCAACCAGCTGGACGACGAGAAGGGCGTGGGCGCCAAGCTGGAGGCGGACGACAAGGACACCATCAAGAAGGAGGTGGACGAGGTGCTGGAGTGGCTGGAGGAGAACCAGTCCGCCGAGGCGGATGACTTCAAGGAGAAGCAGAAGGCCATGGAGAAGGTGGTGAACCCCATCATGGCCAAGGTGTACGCCGCCGGCGGCGGCGCACCCGGCGGTGGCGCACCCACCGGCGGCGACGACGACTTTGGCCACGAGGAGCTGTAAATTAATTACAGCGCCTCCCTGTTGCGCGCGCGCGGCCCTCGCGCCTGCCACCCCACCTACTATACTTTGAGAATAACTTGATAGATACTTCAAATTCTAACAAACCACACCACCCTACGACGCCTTCTTGGCCGCCGGCGGCTTGTTGGCATACAGCGGCGCCGGCCGCTTGGCGGTGGCTGCCACTGCCGCCACGTCTGCCACCAGGAAGGCGGGCAGGGAGGAGGACGGCGGCATGGTCGGCAGGTCAGCCGCTGCCGCTGCCGCTGGCGGCGACGGGGCCACCACTGGCGTGGCGGCGGCGGCGGCGGCAGCGCGGGAGCGTGCCCCGGCGGCGGCAGCAGCAGCGGCGCGCGAGGCGGCGGCAGCAGCAGCGGCGCGCGAGGCGGCGCCGGCGGTGGCAGCGGCGGTGGCGGCGGCGGCGGAGGTGGTGAGCGACGCTTGCACGTTCTCATACCATGCGTCAGCGGGTGCCTCGGAATCCGCCAGCAGGCCCGGCGCCGCCTCCTCCACCGCGTCGCGCAGCATGCGCACCTCCTCCGCGTCCCGTGCGTCCGCCAGCCGCGTGGCGCGGTCCGGCCGCGCCGTCACCACCCGCGTGCCCAGCATGTAGTCGCCCACCTTGCGCGCGTCCTGCGTCAGCAGCACGGAGGAGGCGTCAAAGACGAGCGGCAGGGAGCCCGCCAGCTCCGCCAGCGGGTGCAGGCCCATGAACGGCAGCGCCGCAAAGTACCAGTTGCGCAGCAGCGCGTGGGCGCGCGACGGCAGCGCGCCGTCCCAGTACGCCAGCTCCAACCCAAACACGCGCTTGCCAAGGCTGCGGTTGCCGCCGTCCCCCGCCGCGTCGCGCACCACCCACGCCGCCAGCGCTGCCGCCTGCCCCGCCGCCACCGCCAGGTCCATGTCGCCGCCGCTGCCCGTGTGCACCACCGCCGCCGCCACACCGCCCGCCAGCACCGACACCGTGGCATCCACCAGGCCGGCGCCAATGCGGTCCAGCGGCTGCGCCGGCGTGGGCAGGCGCAGGTCGTCTGGCAGCGGCGCCTGGTTCCACAGCGTCACCTTGCCAGGGTCGGACGGCACGTCCGTCGGGTGCGTGCGCCGCAGCCGGAACAGGCCCTTAAAGAACCGCGCCCGGAACTGCAGCGCCGCCGTGGGCCGCACAAACCCGCGCACCGCAGACGCTGGGGGGCTGCCCATGTGTGGCACCGCCACATGCCGTGGCGCCACTCCCGCCGCCGCCGCCGCCGCTGCCGCTACCACTGCGCCTGGCGGCAGGGAGTGCCCCACAGCAGCCGACCGCAGTGACGCGGCGGCCAGCGACAGCGGCGACCGCAGCCACGCCATTGTGTACGTGATGTGTGTCCTCCTACTGCCACCACCACAACCACTAACTTCAGTGCCAACGCACACCGGTGTCACTCACTCACGCACGCACACAACAAACACAATCAGCGTTCTCCCCACACACAGATACCCTCCTTGCCTACATTCCCCCGCACCCACAAATTGCGTCGTACCCCGCCCTTTTACTAATTACCATAATAGTGAGTTGGTTAGCGAGTGGTTGCTTTCTTCGCTTTCTCGTTGCCACGACAGCATGATGATGGCAGCTGGCTGCAGCATGGTGCAACAGGTGGCAGGTGTGGCCAGGTGGTAATCACGGAGGGGGAGACGCAAAAGTGGCGCGTGGCGGCGGCACGGGACGGGTATTGTACTCCCTGGCGGTGTTAGCCCGCATTCCTGCTCGCGCGTACCTGCTGCACCACTCCGCCGCCTGTTTTATACCCGCCCGTTTCCACCCAGTACCGGTGTGTATCTCCCTCCTCCCCTCCTCGCCTCTCTCCCTCCCTCCCTCCTCTCACTACCAACCCACCACCCTACTAACGACCCAGCAGTCAAGCTCGCCACAGTGTGTAGTGTAGCACATGACAGCAGCTGCCAGCTACCTCTCTCCCTCTATCTCCCTCTTTCCCCCGCTTGTTAACACCTGTCACTCTCTGTCTCTAACACACCCCCGCCGCTGCAACCTGCCTCACCTCACTCACCAACGCATCCGTTTGTCCACCTCTCCTCCTCCTGTCTACGTCTACTCTCCCTGTGTAAACGCGGCCGCCTGGCCCACCCCACCTGCATACCAACCCACCCTTCGCCGGCATGCGGCGGTGGCCTACGGGCGCGCCGTCGGTTGAGGGGTCGCGGTCGCTGCTGGGTGACGGTGTTACACCCTCGCCCGTGCCGTCACCCTCTCTGTCTCCTGACTCACCACCACCCCTCTCCCTCTCTTCCGACACAGTTGCCGCTGCCGCTGCTGCCGCCGCTGCTGCTGTTGCCACTGCTGTCACTAGTGCGCCGCCGCCGCCACCAGCGCCGCCAGCCGGGTCGCGTCTGGGCTACGCGCCGCTGCCGTCCTCAAGCCCAGCGGCGGCGGCAGGTAGTGGGGGCGGCGGCGGCGGCGGAGGCGGCGGGGGTGGGTTGCCACCACTCTCCCGCTCAAGCCTGTCGGCGCGCGGCGCCGCGCCCAACCCGTCCTCCAGTTTATATTCGTCAACGGGCAGCGCGGGGCGGCTGCCGTTTGTACCTTTCCGGCCGCTGACTCGGGAGGGCAGCTCCTCCGCGTACGTGCGGGCACCGCCGCCGCCGACGCTGCCGCCGCGCGCGCCGTCGTCGTCGACAGGGAGCAAGCGGGGCGTACCGCCGCCGCCATCGCCCACCCTTCACGCCTCGCAGCCGCTGCTGCGCCCCTCTAGCCGCGCCAGTGCCGGCAGTGCCGGCAGTGCTGACGACGCCGACGTCGACGACGGGCGGTCAGAGGCGAGTGGGTACACCGCCGCGGTAGTGGCAGCCGTCAGTGCGGCTGCCGGTGGCCCGCCCGCCGTCATTGCTGGAGGAGGCGACAATAGTGACGCGCCTGACGTGGGCAGCATCCCAGGCATGGCGTCCACGTGGGCACGGCGCGCGGTGAACCGCGGCCGCGCCGCGTTTGGCCTGCCGCCCGTGCTGACGCCCGACGAGCAGGAGGACCGGTATGTGTACGCCAGCAACCCGGCCGCCAACTGGTGGTTCTGCGACAACACCGTCATCACCTCCAAGTACACCTGGTACACCTTCCTGCCGCTGTTCCTGTTTGAGCAGTTCACGCGGTTTGCCAACGCCTACTTCCTGGTGGTGTGCGTGCTGCAGACCATCCCCACCATCTCCATCACGGGCGGCGTGCCCACCAACACGCTGCCGCTCAGCATCGTGCTGGGGTTTGACGGCATCGTGACGGCGCGCGAGGACTACAAGCGGCACGTGGACGACGCGCGCGCGAACGCCAGCGACGTGCTCACGCTGCGGCCGCCAGAGGGCGGCGGCGGGCGGGGCGATCCGTCGTTCCGTGCCGTCAAGTGGCGGGACGTGCGCGTGGGCGACGTGGTGAAGGTCCGGCGCAACGAGGTCATCCCCGCCGACTGCGTCTTCCTGGCGGCGTCCAGCCCCGACGCCCACACGCCCGACACCTGCTACGTGCAGACGGCGCAGCTGGACGGCGAGACCAACCTGAAGCTGAAGCAGGCGCTGCCGCAGACGGTGGAGCGGTTTGGCTCCGACGCCGACGCCGCCGCGTTCCGCGGCTACGTGTGCTGCGAGCCGCCAAATGCCACGTTTGACAAGTTTGTGGGCACGCTGTCTCTCACACCTGCCGGCGCCGCCGGCGCCATCCGGCCGGGCGCCAAGGAGGTGGGCGTGCGGGCGCGGCTGGCGACGACGCCGCGCGGCATCGCGCTGACGGCGGTGGGCGGCGGCGGTGATGCGCTGCGCGGCGACGGCGCGGCGCCGGCGGCGGCGTACGACGGCCTGCCGGGCGCCGAGGCGCGGCCGCTGCCGCTAGAGGCGGACCAACTGCTGCTGCGCGGCAGCGTGCTGCGCAACGTGGACCACGCGTACGCGCTGGTGGTGTACACGGGGCGGGAGACGAAGGTGCGGGTGCGGCAGACGACGCAGGTATCGAAGCGCGCGCAGGTGGAGACGGAGGTGAACCGGTTCATCATCATCCTGGTGGCGGCGCTGCTGGGCTTCTGCGTGGCAGGCGCGGTGGGCGCGGAGCGCTGGATCCGTGACCACCCACGCGCCTGGTACCTCCAGCCGCACCACCTGACGGCCATGGAGTCCGTGCACCAGTTCTTCTCCTACTTCCTGCTCAACGCCGCCTTCATCCCCGTGTCGCTGTACGTCACCGTGCGCCTGGCGCGCACGGTGCAGATGGTGTTCATGGAGAAGGACGCCGCCATGTTCCACCACGACCCCGACCTGCTGCGCGCCAGCGGCGGGCTGGAGGGCCAGTACCCCTTCAAGGTGCGCACCATGGACCTGAACGACGAGCTGGGGCAGATCACGCACGTATTCAGCGACAAGACGGGCACCCTGACGCTGAACTACATGGAGTTCCGCAAGCTGCTGGTGGGTGGCGTGGCGTACGGCGTGGGCACGACGCAGATCGGCGTGGACCGGCTGCGGCGGGAGGGACACGACGTGACCGCGCTGCAGGCGGCGCTGGAGGAGGAGCGGGTGCGCGGGCGGCCGGCGGGCGCGCTGCCGCACGTCAACTTTTCGGACGGCAGCGACTCGCACCCGGGCGTCACGCTGGCGGAGGACTCGCGCGTGCCGGCAGACGGCGGGCAGGGCACCGCCATCCACAACTTGCTGCTGCACCTGGCGCTCAACCACACCGTGCTGCCGGAGGTGGTGCGCGACGCGTCGGGTGCCGTCCTCGGCTCCCGCCTTTCTGCCTCCAGCCCCGACGAGGAGGCATTCCTGTACGCGGCGGAGGCGCTGGGGTACAAGTTTGTGGCGCGCACGCATGACACCGTGTCCGTCGCCTGCCGCTTCCCCGCGTCCGCCCTGCCACTTCGCCGCCTGCACGTGGACGCCGGTGCGGCGACGGCGGGCGGGTGGGTGCGGTCGCCCGGCGCCAACGCGGCGGGCGGCTGCACCCTCACCTTCCGCATCCTGCACATTCTGGCGTACTCGCAGGAGCGCAAGCGCATGTCGGTCATTGTGGAGCACCCCGTCATTGACGCGGCGGACGGCAGCCTGGTGTCGGGCACCGGCGCGGGCGGCGAGGTGGTGCTGTACGTGAAGGGCGCCGACTCAGTGGTGCTGCCGCGCGCGGGGCACACCGAGTCGGCGGCGGAGATTGCGCGCCGCCGCTTCATGCGCCACACGCTGGCGGACTGGGGCTCTGATGGCCTGCGCACCCTCGTGTTTGCCTCCCGCCGGCTGGGCCGCGAGGAGCTGGCGCTGTGGAGCGCCGACTACCTGGCGGCGTGCAGCAACATGGAGGAGATCAAGCGGCGCAAGTCCAAGGCGCCCAACCGCATCGACGCGCTGATGAGCGAGATGGAGACGGGCCTGCACCTGCAGGGCGCCACCGCCAACGAGGACAAGCTGCAGCCGGAGGTGCCGGAGACCATCGCGCAGCTGGCGCGCGCCGGCATCCGCACCTGGATGGTGACGGGCGACAAGCAGGAGACGGCGGTTAACATTGGCTTTGCGACGCGCCTGCTGGACGAGAGCATGCGGCAGGTGGTGGCGACGGCGGAGAGCGCGGGCGACGTGCGCGCCGCCGTGCAGCGCATCCGCATCGCCGCCAAGCGCATGCACGCAGAGAAGGTGCGCGACACGGAGGAGGCGGCGATGCGGCGCGGCATGGCGTCCAACGTGGTGGACTGGATGTCACGCCAGCTGGATGCGGTGGAGACGACGCTGGGGTTCTCGCAACCCACAGGCTCACACAAGCTGCCCACCTCCAACGCCGCGCCCACGCCACGTAGCACCACGCCCGCCTTCACCGGCGTTGCTGAGACGCCAGTCGCTGGCGCGACACCACGGCGCTCCAGTTCCACCGAACCTGGCCACCACGGCAGCCCCGCTGGCGGCATCGCCGGCGGCAGCGGCGCCGCCGGCGGTGGAGCCGGGGGAATTGGCGGCGGCGGCGGAAGTGGCATCCTCATTGGTGGCGGCGGCGGCGGCGGCGGAGTTGTGATGACGAGCGACAGCCGGCCAACGGGCCACGGGCGGTCGCGAGGAGACAGCTTTGAGTCGGAGGAGGGTGAGGCGCTGGAGACGATTGAGCTGGACAAGGTGGCGGGGACGGCGAGCACGGCGGTGTCGACTAGCGACGCCGTGTTGGCGCCCCTGCCGCCTCCCGCAATGCCCAGTGGTATTGGTAGCGGCAGTGGCAGCGGCAGTGCGAGTAGTGGCGGCATGCGTAGCGGCGCCAGCGGTAGCGTCAGTGGCGTGGGCGCTGCTTCAGACGCCCGGTTCCGGTCGCCGTTGCATAACACGCTGCGGCCGGGTGTGGCGGTGCCTGGGTCGCCAGCGGCGGGCGTCGCCCCTGTCGCCGCCCGCCTGCTGGACACCCTGGCGGCGTCGCGCGCTACGGGCGGCACCGCCTCCCCTGTGCCGCTGCCGTCCTCCAGCAGTTCTGCTGCCGCCGGCAGCAGCGCGCCGCCTGGCACTATCGTGGCGACCAACCCGCTGGCGGCGGCCGTGTCGGCGGCGTCCAGCAGCGCGGCCAGCCCCGCACGTGGCGGTTCGCCCAGCAAGCGCGTCGGCGTGCCGTCGTCCCGGCGCCAGGCGCCCTCCACCAAGCCCGCCTCCACGTTTGACGAGGCGGACATCATTGCGCGGCTGACGTCGCCGCTGCTGGGCACGCAGCGGCGGCCGTACGCGCTCATCATTGACGAGCACGTGCTGGACGCGGCGCTGGCGCACGACCGCAGCCGCGCCTACCTGCTGTACGTGTCCGTCAACTGCGCCGCCGTCATCTGCTGCCGCGCGCGGCCGGACCAGAAGGCGCGCGTGGTGAAGTTGATCCGCGACGGCGTGCCCGCCTCCCGCACGCTGGCGGTGGGCGACGGCGCCAACGACGTGGACATGATCCGGCAGGCGCACGTCGGGGTGGGCATCTCGGGCGCGGAGGGCGTGCAGGCGGCCAACGCGTCAGACTACGCCATTGGGCGCTTCCGCTTCCTGCAACGCCTCCTCCTCGTGCACGGCCGTTACAACTATCACCGCATGGCGCGCCTCGTGCTGTACACCTTCTACAAGAACCTGCTGTTTGTGTGCGCCCAGTTCTGGTTCTCCACCGTCAACGGCTACTCTGGCCAAAAGTTTTATGTGGAGCTGGGCACGCAGGTGTACAACCTGCTGTACACCTCGCTGCCGCTGCTCATCATGGCCATCTACGACCAGGACGTGTGGCAGGAGGCGGCGCTGCGGTACCCCAAGCTGTACGACGACGGCCGCGAGCGGCGCATGCTGAACGTGCGCGTCTTCATGTCCTGGTTCTCCGTCGCGCTGCTGGAGTCGGTGCTGGTGCACTGGCTGGCGCGCCTGGGCTACCACGTGCCGGACGGCTCGTTGGACACGCCGTACGTGTTCCAGCTGGGCACCGTCGTGTTCTCCTGCGTCATCGCGGTGGTGAGCATGCGCATCGCCGCCGAGATGCACACGCACCACTGGTTCTTCCAGTTCTTCACCGCCGGCAGCGCGCTCATCTGGCTGCCCTCCTGCTACATCTTTGACGCGCTGAACGCGGACGGCATGGAGGGCGGCATGAACTACGTGTTTGGCTCCGCCGCATTCTGGTCCACGCTGCTGCTCGTCATGGGCGCCACCGGCGCGCGCCTGCTGGGGTGGAAGGCGTACAAGCGCGTGTGGATGCCGCAGCTGCGGCACATGGTGCAGGAGGCGCAGGACGTGACGTACGACTGGGAGTCGGTGGACACGTACACCGACGCGGCGGACATTGCGCGGCGCACCGGCAAGTCGTGCGCGGAGGTGTACGAGGCGGCCAGCCTGGCGGCGGCGGCGGCGGCGGCGCTGGAGGCGCGCAAGGTCATCCCCGTGCTGCCTGGGCACGTCGCCGTCGCGGCGGGGGTGGGCATGGGCGGCGCGCCAGGCGGCATGGGTGGCGCGGGCGGCTCGGCGGGCATGGTGGCAAGCATGGGCGCGGGCGCTACCGCGCCGTCCACTCCCGCCGGCAGCCCCACCTTGGCGTCGACCACCTCCCCGCGCGGCGTCTTGGCGGGCATCATGTCGCCCACCCTGCCGCTGTCCCCCCGGTCACCCCGCATGGGCATCACGCTGCGGCGCGGCCTGTCCACGCCCGCCACCACCGACACCGCCCGCAACCGGCCAACCACCGCCCTGCCCTCCATCGACCGCGCCGTGCTGGAGCGCGCGCTGGTGCCGCAGCGGCGGCGCGCCGACACCGACTCGGGGTACGACCCGGCAGCTGACTTTGACCACGAGACGATGGAGGAGGCGTCTACTTTCACGCGCCCCTCCGCGGCAGTGACGCGCGTTACCAGCGCCGGCGCTGCCACAGGCGGCGGCGTTGCCACCACGGGCGGCCTGAACCGTGGCGGCAGCGGCGGCAGCAGTGGCGGTGGCGGCGGTGGCGGCGGCGGTGGTGGTGGCGTAGGTGGCAGCTCGCGCACATTGGGCGTGACACCTGTGCGCGCGCCGCCGTTGACCACCGGCAGCAGCATGCGGCGGGTGGGGTTGGGGGGTGCCGGCCCTGGCCCCGCCGTCTCCACGCCCGCCACGGTGCTGTACCGCGAGATGCATGCCGCCGGCTTGCGCGTGCCGCCGCCGCCGTCGCCCACGCACCGCGGTGCGGCAGGGCGGGAGACGGGCTCGCGGCCGGTGTCCCGTGGCTTCTCAGCGGGGCGGCGGGAGAGCACGGACGACCTGGCGGCGACCAGCCGGCAGCGTGGCGGCAGCGTGGAGGAGCGCGGGGCCGAGTCCATGCACAGCAGCGGGCGGGAGGCACATGACGCCGCCGCTGGCGGCAGCATGCGGCGGCTGAGCGGGCGGCTGGTCACAGCGGAGGCGGAGGATGTGACGGCGGCGGGCGGCAGTGGTGTGCCCATCGTGCCGCCGCCCAGTGCGGCGCACGCCGCGGAGGTGGCTGACGTGCGGCGGGCGGCAGGGGCGTACGCGGGGATGCAGCCGCCGTCCGGTGCGGTGGCACTGGTGTCCAACGCCACCTCCCGCCGCTTCCCCGCGGCGGCGCCGGGCGCCGCAGGCAGCTCCCTGGCGCTGGACGCGGCGGCATCCGAGTACATGGCGCTGCATTACTCTGCCGGCGGCGCGGCACTGAGCGCCCGGCCCACCAGCGGCGGTGGCGCCCGGCCCACCAGCGGCGGTGGCAGCGGCGCCGGCGGCGCGCCTGTGACGCGCTCCCACAGCACTGGCCGGTAACGCGACGGCGCCGCCGTGCAACACCTACTGAGTACCACGCGCGCGTGTTTGGGTTGTGTCGTGGCCTGGCGAGGTGAGACCGCACCTCCGTGCATGATGAGTTCGATGACTGACTTGTGCTTTTTTGTGGCGGGTGGCGGCCTGGTGAGAGTTTCAGGCTATCTGTTGTGGCCGCCACCCGCGCGCAGCGCGTGTGACTTTAGCGTCTTCTCCCCTCTCGTGTCATTTTTTGCTCGCACGCCGTCACCATCTACCCCTCCTCTTCCTTTTGAGATTGACGTGGTGGGCCATTAATAATCAATACGCCGACGCACCGGCCTCCTCCCCCCGCCGGCGGGTGCGGCGGTCGGCGGTCAGCTGCGAAAAGAAGGTCTGCACGTCGGCGGCAGTGACGGCGGTGGCGCCGTCGCGCGTCCGCAGCCACGCCATGAAGGCGGTGGACATGTCATTGTAGCCGTGCATGGCGTCCAAGGCAGCGGCGAGGGGTAGGCCTGCCACCGCCGCCATGCCCGCCTCGTATGACGTGCGGAAGTCGGTGGGCAGACCGGGCACCAGTGCCGCCAGCTGCGACCCGGTGGCGGCGGCAAGGGCAGCGCGGCCGTCCGCCGTCTGCGACGCCTGCCGCAGTGCGGCGGTGACGGGGGAGGGGGAGTGGCCGACGGCGGCAGAGGGGGGCGGCAAGGGTGCGGGGGCGGCCGCCACCGCCCCTGGCGCCTCAAAAAACCACCCCCCCACCCGCGCACGCGCGCACGCCGCCATGCAGGCGCCACCGCGGCACCGC
>Ga0066256_1004630_pt1 | contig 12109 bp, 9 predicted proteins | sample ThiBio_1000_biof_FD_87107 | JGI IMG/M metagenome (GOLD analysis project Ga0066256, IMG submission 87107) | Wastewater bioreactor microbial communities from Cape Town, South Africa - Thiocy_expt_1000_biof (version 2) | ecosystem: Engineered > Bioreactor > Thiocyanate-remediating >...
GGTGGCGGCGCGTGCGGGGCGGCGCGGCGGGCGCGCGGGCGGGTCATGCCTCCCGGGCCGCCGCCGCCGGCGGCCGGCAGGTGGGCCCAGGTGATGCCTTTGCTTTCGAGATCCTTCTTCAGGACGTCGGGCGCGGCCGCTTCGCCGCGGGACGTCCACCAGTGCAGACCTCCCACTTTTCCCGCCGCCGGGGCGGCCCCCGCCAGCATGGCCAGGCTCAAGGCAGTCGTCGTCAGAAACTTGCGCATTTTATCCTCCCGGTTGCAAGTTTTTCGGCGCGGGCATTCTCCTCCCGCCCACATTCCCGGGGCTCCTCACAAGGCGCGCCGGGTCACGGTATTCAAAACCGATCGCAATTTAAAACGTTATAAATCGCGTCGAGTCAAGATGGGTCTCTATTTCGGAACCAATTTCGAAATTATTCCGCAAGTCATTCTTTTCAAAAGACTTTCGCTTTCGAAATTGGTCATGGATTTGTTGCGTTGCACAATTTATATCGTTTGCATCGCAAGATTGAACTGTGGTGGAGTGCGGGGTAAGGTGTCGCGCAAACCCGACCGAAAGACCAGAGCAACCGTGCCCAATCCCTCGAAACCTTCTTCCCCCAGTGGAGGCGGCACGCGAAGCGCCAAGCCGACCCTGCGCACCATCGCCGAACTGACCGGCCTTGCGGTCACCACGGTGTCGCGGGCCTTGTCCAATGCGCCGCAGATTTCCATCGAGACGCGGAAACGCGTGCATCAGGTCGCCGCCGAAATCGGCTATTCGCCGGATCGTGCCGCCCAGCGCCTGAAGACCGGCCGGACGAACGTCATCGCCGTGCTGCTGGAACCGCATGAGGAAATCCTCGGCTACGGCACCTCGCTGCTGTCGGGGCTGGGCAAGGCGATGCAGGGCACCGCTTACCACCTGATCGTCATGCCGAACTTTTTGAACTCCAGCAACATCGCCGCCGTCAACTACATCATGCGCAACAGCATGGCCGACGGCCTGATCATGTCGCGTACCGAACCGCTGGATCCGCGGGTCAAACTGCTGCTGGAAAACGATTTCCCCTTCGTCACCCATGGGCGCACGGAGCTTTCCACGGCCCATCCCTTCGTCGATTACGACAATTTCACCTTCACCTATGCGGCGACCAAGCGGCTGCTCGCCAAGGGGCGGCGCAAGCCGGCGCTGATCAGCGGCCCGTCGCGCTTCACCTTCGGCAGCCATATCCTGCATGGCTTCATGACGGCGGTGCGCGAGGCGGGCTGCGAATTCGAGATCATTTCCGATATCGACCTCGACCATCCCGCCGGCACGATTCGCGACCGGATCGCGCGGCGTAACCGCGAGCCCGGTCCGCCGGACGCTTATGTTTGCGGCGGCGAAGTCTGCGCGCTCGCCACCATCACCGGCATGAGCGATTGCGGCCTGACGCTCGGCCGCGAATACGACATCGTCGCCAAGCAGACCTCGCAGCTTCTCTCCGCCATCCAGCCGAGCGTCGAGAGCATCTACGAGGATCTGACCGCCACCGGCGAGGCCATGGGCCGCATCCTGCTGAAGCGCATCGGCGGCGAGACCCGCATGGTCGATCTGCAATTCCTGTTGCGGCCCGAGGAGCCGTTCACCGCCGGGAGATAGGATGGCGGCTTTTCCGCTTCGATGTTCGAATGTCATAGCCGCCTCCTTTCTTCCGAGCGGTTACAGGCGTTTGTCGATCAGCGCGGCATCCACCAACCGGTGCGCGCTCCGATATGCATGTTGAGCGTCTTGGTCTCCGTGTAGTCTTCCACCGCATGGCGGCCGAGTTCGCGGCCGAGGCCGCTCTGCTTGTAGCCGCCGAAGGGCAGTTCCGAAGCGCCGTCCATAAACGTGTTCATCCAGACCGTGCCGGCGCGCACCTTGCGGCCGATGGTCAGGCAGGTGTCGAAATCCTTGCTCCAGACGCCGGCCGACAGGCCGTATTCGACGGAATTGGCAATCGAGATCGCCTCGTCCAGCGTATCGAATTCCAGCACCGAGAGAACCGGGCCGAAGACTTCTTCACGGGCGACCGCCATCTCCGGCTTGACGCCGGACAGGATGGTCGGGGCCATGAACTGGCCAAGCCCCAGATCGAGCCTGCCGCCGCCATGGGCGACATGGGCGCCGCTCTCGACCGCGCCGTCGACATAACCGGCGATCTTGTCGAGATGCTGCGGTGTGATGATCGCGCCGACCTGGGTCGTCGGATCGAGGGGATCGCCGACTTTGACCTTCTTCGACATTTCGCCAATCCGCGCAATCACATCGGCGGCGATGCTCTTGTGGAGGATAAGGCGCGAGCCGGCATTGCAGCATTCGCCGGCATTGAAATAGGCGCCGAACACGGCGGCATCGATGAAGGCATCGAGATCGCAATCGGGGAAGACGATTTGCGGGTTCTTGCCGCCGAGTTCCAGCGACACCTTCTTCAGCGTGCCGGCCGCATTGGCCATGGTCAGCTTGCCGACGCCGGTGGAGCCGGTGAAGGAGACCATGTCGACATCCGGGTGGTTGGTGAGCGTCGGGCCGACTTCGCCGCCGGTGCCCACGATGATATTGACCACGCCCTCCGGCACGCCGGCTTCCAGCAGGATTTCACCGAGCACCAGTGTCGAGCCCGAGGTCAGTTCCGAAGGCTTGACGACGGCGGTGCAGCCGGCGGCGAGCGCGAAGGGCAACTTCTGGCCGACGATAAGGAAGGGGAAATTCCAGGGCGTGATGATCGAGACAACGCCGATGGCCTCACGCAACACGACGCCGAGTGTGCCGTCGCCGAGCGTGTTGTAGCTTTCGCCATGCAGATCGCGGGCCAGCGCCGCTGCATAGCGCCAGATATCGACCGCGCCGGCGATTTCGCCGCGCACCTGGCTGATCGGCTTGCCACCCTCGATGGCATCGAGGAAAGCGAGTTCTTCGGCACGGTCGGCGATCAGGTCGGCGGCCTTGAGCAGGATGCGCGAGCGCTCCGATGCCGTCATCCGCGGCCAGGGACCGTTGTCGAATGCATCGCGGGCGATGGAGATGGCGCGTTCGGCATCGGCCTTGGTCGCAGCCTGGTAACGGCTGACGGTGACGCCGTGGCTCGGCGCGACGCGCTCGATGGTGCGGCCTTCGGCGCCCTTACCCCAGGTGCCGCCGATCAGCATGGAAAATTCGCGCAGCTTCAGGTCTGCCGAGGGCGTCGGGCGGATTTCGATCGTCATTACCATTCTCCCGTAAAATGTGCGGCGCGCTTTTCCGAAAAGGCCGCGACGCCTTCCTTCAAATCGCCGGTCTTGGCGACGAGGATGGAGCCCAGCGCCTCGACGGCCGCGCCATTGTCTTCACCGTTGGCGACGGCGAGCATCAGTTTCGATATTTCAAGCGCTGCCGGACCGCGGCTGGCGATCCGGGCGGCGTATTCTTTTGCCGCGGAGACGACGGTGCCGGTCTCGACCACCAGGTCCGTCAATCCGTTCTGCAGGCCTTCGGCGGCGGAAAAGATCTCGCCGCCCAGCACCATGCGCCGGACGATCTGCGCCCCAAACCGCTTGACCAGCCGTTGCGTGCCCGACCAGCCGGGCACCATGCCGAGCGAGGTTTCCGGCATGCCGATGCGGATCTGGCTTTCGGCGATGCGGATATCGGCGGCACCAGCGAGTTCCAGCCCGCCGCCCAGCGCATGGCCGTTCATGGCGGCGATCAGCGGCATGCGCAGCGTCGCCAGCCGGTCGAACACCCGGTGGCCGAAGCGCACCCATTGATGGCCGAAGTCGTTGGCGCTCATGCCGCCCCAGGCCTTGATGTCGCCGCCGGCGGAAAAGCCCTTGCCCTCGCCAGTGAGGATGGCGACGCGGATATCGGCATTGGCCTCCACCGTATCGCAGGCGCCGGCGAGCGCCTTGAGCATGTCGATGTCGAAAGCATTGAGTTTTTCGGGACGCGACACGGTCATCACCGCGACGGCGCCCTCGATGTCGATGCGGACGCCCTTCTCAGCCATGGGTCGCTCCCGTCAGCGTGCGCGGCGACTTGGTCGGCAGCGTCAGGTGCAGCGGTGCTTCGCTGAACAGCGCGGCATCCATGGTCTTGAGATCGTCGGAGACGATCAGCGGGAATTCCGCCTGGTCGAGAATATGGGCCTGCAGGTCGACACCCGGCGCGATTTCGGTGAGCACGATGCCCTGCGGCGTCAGCTTCATCACCGCGCGTTCGGTGACATAGGTTATGTCCTGTCCCTGTTCGACGGCGCGGCGGCCGGAGAAGGTGACGTGCTCGACCTCGCCCACCAGTTTCTTCAGCTTGCCGTCCTTTTCGATCACCAGCCTGCCGGCCTCGATGGCGAGCTTGGCGCCGGCATTGAACATGCCGGAGAAGACGATCTTCTTTGCCCGGGCGGTGATATCGACAAACCCGCCGGCACCGGCCGTCACATGCGGACGGAAAGAGAGTTTCGAGACGTTGACCGAACCGTCGCGACCGATTTCCAGGAAGGAGAGCAGCGAGGCATCGAAGCCTGCGCCCTGGAAATAGGTGAACTGGTAGGGCGAGGGCATGTAGGCATCGGCATTCGAAGCGCAGCCGAAGGCGAAATCGAGCAGCGGCACGCCGCCGACGGCGCCCTGTTCGATCACCCAGGTAACGGCGCCATGCAGGCCTTCTTCGAGCAGGATGCGCGGCACGTTGGCGGAGACGCCGAAACCGAGGTTGACGCAGCTTCCGGCTTCCAGCTCCTGCGCCACACGGCGGGCAATCACCTTCTGGCTGTTGAATTCCGGCACGCGGAAACTGTCGAGCGGGCGAAAAATTTCGCCCGAGATCGCCGGGTCGTAGAGCGTCTGCGTCGTCTGCTTCTGGTCGGGATCGACGATGACGTAATCGACCAGCATGCCGGGCACGCGCACATCATGCGGCTTCAAGGAACCTTCCTTGGTGATGCGCTTCACCTGGGCAATGACGATGCCGCCATTGTTGCGGGCGGCCAGCGCCTGGTCGAGGCCGCCGAGATAAGCACCTTCATGTTCGTAGGTCAGGTTGCCACGCTCGTCGGCCGTCGTGGCGCGGATGATCGCCACCTGCGGCACGATGGCCGGGAAATACAGATATTCGTCGCCGGCGAAGGTGATCTTTTCCACCACCGCTTCGGCTTTCGCCGCCTCGTTCATGGCGCAGCCATGGCGGGACGGATCGACGAAGGTGTCGAGGCCGATCTTGGTGATGACGCCGGGGCGCTTGGCGGCGGCCTCGCGGTGCATGTCGAACAGCACGCCGGAGGGGATGTTGTAGGCCGGAATCTCGTTGCCAGTGATCATCTGCCAGATCAGCGGCGGTTCCGACGAGGACGGGCCGGAAGGATAGGAGCCGCCGATGATCTTCTTCAGCAGCCCCTTCTTGGCGATGTAATCCACCCCCTTGATGCCACTCATGTCGCCGGCGGCGATCGGGTGCAGCGTCGTGATATGCTGCGGATGACCGGTGGCGTCGAAACGCTCACCGATCGCCTTCAGCATCAGGTCCGGGCAGCCGAGGCCGCTCGACGACGAGACGGAAACGATCGCTCCATCGGGGATCAGGGCCGCGGCCTCAGCGGGGGTGATATGCTTGTTCATGTCAACAACTCAAAGTCCGGGTTCGATCTTGGCGGTCGCGCCACTTGCGGCGGCCTTGGCGACGGCAAGGCCCGTTGCCAGCGACCAGACGCCGTCTTCGCCGGTGCACAGCGGCTTGCCCTTGCCGGCAATTGCGGCATCGAAGGCGGCCAGCGTGTTTTCGTAGAGATTGCGGTGATCGAGCGGCAGGGCCTGTTCGCCCTCGGCATTGCGCAGGATCACGGTGCCGACCGGCTTCTGGGTCATGCAATGGCTGCCGAGAAGCGAGCCTTCCGAACCATGCACCTCCAGCGCCGTCACCGCATATCTGGTGGTGAAGCCATCGTGGAAATGGGCGATCAGGCCGGACTGGAAGCGCAAAACGCTCATCGCTGCGTCTTCGAGGCCGGCTTTCGCCATGCCGCCATGCTGGGTGAGCGCAATCGCCTCCACCGGATCTTCGCCGAGAACGAAGCGCAGGGCATCGGTATCGTGCACCGTCAGGTCGAGGATCGCGCCGCCGCCAGCTTCCGGCTTGTCGAGGCGCCAGCCCTGCAGGTGCTCCGGCAGGTAGCCGGCATGGCAGATGCGGGCGGCGATCGGCTTACCGATCCTGCCGGCGGCAATGGCATCGCGGATGGCGCGGTGCGTCGCCGCGCCGCGCAGATGATGGTTGGTCGCCAAAACGACACCGGCGGCGCGCGCTGCCTCGACCATGGCGCGGGCATCCTCCAGGCTGGTCGCCAGCGGCTTTTCGCAGAGAATGTGCTTGCCGGCTTTCGCTGCGGCGAACACCTGGTCGCGATGCAGCTCGTTGGTGGTGGAGATATAGACGGCATCGACGTCGGGATCGCCGACCAGCGCCTCCAGCGAGGTGACCGATTTCGGGATTTTGTGGTCGGCCGCATATTTGGCGCCGCGCTCGGCGCTCGTGCTCATCACCGAGACGATCTCACCTCCGACCGCCCGGATCGCATCGATCACCCATTCATGGGCAATCGTGCTGGCGCCAATCAAACCCCACCGCGTCATACCGCATTCCTCCACTGCTGATTCTTCATTCCGGCGCCACAGCTCTGCCTGACGACGAGGCGCACCGCGCCGACGATCGCTTCGGGTTCGGCCTTGCCGGCATTGATCTGCTTCATCAAAAGCTGCGCCGCCCGCCGGCCCATGCCCTGCGGATCGACATTGACCGTGGTCAGCGCCGGCACGGCCGTCTTCGCCTCGATCACATCGTCGAAGCCGATCACCGCAAAATCGGCGCCGGGCTCCATGCGCCGGGCACGCAGGCCGTCACAGACGCCGAAGGCGACCGCATCGTTGAAACAAAGCGCTGCCGTCGGCCGCTCGGCGATCAGCATGGCCCTGTCGATGGCCTCGACGCCGCCGGCCCGCGACGGTGCCGAACCGACGATCAACTCCTCGGCAAAGGGCAGGCCGGCAGCCGCCAATCCGTCACGAAAACCCTTCAGCCGGTCCTCGAAGACGGCGGTATCGGGAAACCCGCCGAGAAATGCGATACGCCGATGACCGAGGCCGGCCAGATGCGCCACCGCCTGCGCCGCGCCCATGCGGTTGTCGGACAGAAGCGACGACACCTTGGCGCCGGAAATGTTGCGCACCGTCAGCACCACGGGGATGCCGCTGGCCACCAGCGGCTTGAAATCCGCCGCCTCCGTGCCGCGGGCGGGCGAAATGATCAGCCCGGAAATGCCGTGCTCGCGCATCGAGGCGATGACCTCGCGCTGGCGGTCGATGCTCTCGCCGGTGTTCGACAGGAATTGCACATAACCCGCCGACTGCACGACCATGTCGACGCCGACGGCCAACTCGGCAAAGAAGCTGTTGGTCAGGTCGTTGACGACGATGCCGATGATTTTTGACGAGGTGGTCTGGCGCAGGTTGGCGGCGGCGCGATTGTAGACGTAGCCGAGATCGCGAATGACGGCGCTGACCTTGGCCCGCGTCGCTTCATTGACCAGCGGACTACCCTGCAGGACGAGGGAAACGGTCGACTTCGACACGCCGGCGGCGTGCGCGATATCGACAACTGTCACCCGTCCCTTGCTCATCGTTTCCTCCGCGGCCCTCCCGGCCTTTGTCTCGTTCTTAATTGGATCGATCCAAATTTGTCAAGCACTTCAAAGGCAAAATGGGCACGACATCCTCCCGCCCCAGGCCGTCATGCTCGGGCTTGTCCCGAGCATCCAGACACGCGCATGGATGCAGGCTAATCAACTGTTATCTCTTTAAGAAATTGGCCTTGGCAGATCCTCGGGACAAGCCCGAGGATGACGATGGAGGAGAGGGCGGCCATCACCATGGGCACCTGTACGGATTGCAACGTGAACCACCACAATTCAGCGAGGCCGTTCACCCCCAACCCCCTTCCTTCCTCTCCAACGCGTACTTGCAATTTGGAACGATCTAAATTATCACCCTCCAAAATCGCGGAGGAACCCAATCGATGACACGTGTAAAGCTCCCGAAGATGGATGGGACGGTCGAGACCTACAGCCTGACCGGCACGCCGACCGAGCGTCCCGCTGCCGTGCCGACATTCAACCGCATTGCTTATGCGGCAGCCCATGTCGTCTCCGATCCGAGCCATGAACGCGATCCGTGGAACCGGCCGGCGATCGACTGGAAGGCGACGATGGGTTTTCGCCATCATCTCTGGTCGCTCGGCTTCCGGATCGCCGAAGCGATGGATACGGCGCAGCGCGGCATGGGCCTCGACTGGGCCGGCGCGCAGGAACTGATCCGGCAGTCGCTGGCGGAAGCAAAAACCGTCGAGAGTGCCGATCTCGCCTGCGGCGCCGGCACCGACCACCTGTCGCCGGCCGATACCAGGACGCTGGACGACGTGATCCGCGCTTACGAAACCCAGGTCTCGTTCGTCGAAAAACACGGCGGCCGCACCATCATGATGGCCAGCCGGGCGCTGGCGAGGGTCGCTCGCTCCGGTGACGACTATGCTGCCGTCTACGGCCGCATCCTCGGCCAGACGAAGGACAAGGTGGTGCTGCACTGGCTGGGCGACATGTTCGACCCGCAACTGGCCGGATATTGGGGCGGCGACACGTTCGAGGCGGCGCTGGAAACGGTACTGTCGATCATCGCCGACAACCGGTCGAAGGTGGAAGGCATCAAGATTTCGCTGCTCGACAATGCCAGGGAGATCGAACTGCGCAAACGCCTGCCGGACGGAGTCCTGTGCTTCACCGGCGACGATTTCAATTATGCCGAACTGATCGAAGGCGACGGCGAGCGGCATAGCCATGCGCTACTCGGCATTTTCGACGCCGTCGCACCGCAGGCTTCCCAGGCGCTGGCTGCCCTCGCCGGCGGCGACACGGCGACCTTCCGCGCCGTGATCGAGCCGACCGTGCCGCTGTCGCGCAAGATTTTCGAGGCCCCGACGCAATATTACAAGGCGGGCGTCGTTTTCCTCGCCTGGCTGAACGGCCACCAGGATCATTTCACCATGCCGGCCGGAATGCAGTCGGCCCGCGGCATCCATCATTATGCCGATATCTTCCGTCTTGCCGACCAGGCAAACGTGCTCGACAGGCCGGACCTGGCGATCCGCCGGATGAGCCATCTGCTCGCCGTCAACGGCATCGAATGACAATGAAAAGGGCGATGGAAAGAGTTCCATCGCCCTGGAAAAATATTCTAATCCTGAACTTTCACCTGACGGTCATCTTTTTCTCTCCGACTGAGAAAACAAGGACCGGAATACTCCTGCTCCGGCACAACCGGAGCACGATTTACCCTGCACCTCAGGCGTAGGGAATAGCTTCGTTCTTGCTGGCCAGCAGATCGGCGATGGCGCGTTTCACCGCTGCCGGTGAATCGAAATGCTGCTCATCCAGGTCATGGACGTGGAATTTCACGGCGATAAACTTCAGACGATCATCGTCCGGGATGACAATTCCGACAGGAACCCCTGCGAATTCAATGACTTGCTTTTGCATATGCGTACTCCCTCCGCGCGACGGCGCAGACTAGGCGAATTAACGTGCGAAAAATCCGGAAGTGGACTTAGAACGACATTCGACAGGACGAACGGGAGGTGGGGTGCGAGCATTTCACCACAAGCGCCGACTGTCCAAGGATGGACGTAATTGGATGTTTTTTGAACATGTCACTCTCCCCAGTTGGTGTTGCGCTCGGTTTGACCCCGGATCGAAAGACAATTCGATCAACTCGAACTATCTACCTCAATCCCGATTCCCGTTCAATGGCAAAAACACCTTAGATAGAATTTTTTTCCATTTGATGACGAAAAGGAGGCGGCACCGTGAAAAGTTGATTTTTTCCGGAGCGCTCCCGATCGACAGACTCCTTCCCAGGATCGGCAACGGGGTGGAGATAGGAAGCCGAGACGGCGGCGGCAATGGCTGACGGCGAAGACAGGATTCACAAGATCGTGTTGGTGCAGCGCGGAACCTTGAGCCGGCAAACAACAAAAAACCGCCGGTGGGGCACCGGCGGCTGCTCACGGCATCGATTTGGCCATGGCTAGCGGCGCAGGGCCGGGCTGAAGACCATCAGGCTCAAAATTTCGAACAGCACCTGCGCGCCCGCCTGGGCCGTGTTGAAGGTCGCGTCATATTGCGGCGCAACCTCGACGACGTCGCCGCCGACGATGTTGAGCCCCTTCAGGCCGCGCAGCAATTCCAGCACCTCGCGGGTGGTCAGGCCGCCCACCTCGGGCGTGCCGGTGCCGGGCGCAAAGCTCGGATCGAGGCTGTCGATATCGAAGGAAACGTAGGTCGGGCCGTCGCCGACGATGGCGCGCGCCTTTTCGATGATCGCCGGAATGCCGAGGCCGGTCACTTCCTCCGCATGCACCACCGTCATGCCGGCCTCGTAGGAGAACTCCCAGAGATATTCCGCCGGGCCGCGAATGCCGATCTGGATGGTGCGCGTCGGATCGAGCACGCCGTCGAGCACCGCGTTGCGGAAGGGACCGCCGTGGTGGAATTTCGTCTGGTCGAACAGGCCGCTGGTGTCGCAATGCGCGTCGATGTGGATCATGCCCACCGGCGCCTTCTTGCCGACCGCCTTGAGGATCGGATGGGTGATGGAGTGATCGCCGCCGACGGAGAGCGGCAAGACACCGGCCTCGACGATCTGGCCGATGCGGCGCTCGATATCGTCATGGCTCATCTCCAGCCGGTAGCGGCTGGCAAACGGCACGTCGCCGATATCGGCCACTTTGATGTCGAAGGCCGGGGCGCATTTCAGCACGTGGTTATAGGGGCCGATACGATCGATGGCGCGCAGCGCCCGCGGCCCGAAACGCGAACCGGGACGGTTGGTGACGCCGAGATCCATCGGCACGCCGGTGATGGCCACCTGCAGGTCGCCGAAATCCGGATTGGCGGCTTCCATCGGCTGGTAGGGCGCGCTCAGGAACGTCGGCACCCCGGCATAAGGCGCCACGCGCGTGCCGTTGGAAAAGATCTTGTCGGCAACCTTGGCGAAGGCGGGATCGAAGATTTCGCCGGCCTGGCTGTCGGCATATTTCGCGCGCAGCGCGTCGAGCTTGCTGTTGTCCCATGTCATTGTCGTTCACCTCTTTGTTTGGGGACCGCTTCTCGTCGAACGACGCGGCGTTCCCGATGGAATTGCAGCCATTAGGGCGCAACTGATCTGGAAAGGCAATTGATATTGTTGTAGCGTTTCCTGTGAGAAAAATTCACGGATAACCTCGATCCGATGCCCGTTCGCCTGCCGCCGCTCAATCCGCTTCGCGCCTTCGAGGCCGCCGCCAGGCGCGGTTCCGTCTCCGCTGCCGCGCGCGAACTCAATGTCACGCACGGCGCCGTTAGCCACCAGATCAAGACGCTGGAAGATACGCTCGCCGTCAGGCTTTTCGAACGCGGCGGCAAGCGGCTGCGGCTGACGCCGGAGGGCGCACTGCTTTTTCCCGCCGTGACCAAGGCGTTCGAGGATATCGCCGCGGCGACGGCGCTGCTTGCCAGGCCGCAGACCAGCGGCGCCTTCAAGGTCGCCTGCGTTCCGGCACTTCTGTCCTTCTGGCTGCTGCCGCGCCTCAGCCAGTTCACCGGCCGCTTTCCCGATATCAGCCTCACCCTGATTGCCTCGAACGACCCGGCCTTGCTGCATGCGCCCGATGTCGACCTTTGCCTGCTCTATGGCAACGGCCGCTGGCCGGAGGCCTGGGTGCGGCTGTGGAGCAGTTTCGAGCTGTTTCCGGTGGTCAGCCCGACGCTTCTCAGCAGCCGGCCGCTTCGGTCCGTCCGCGATCTGCGCGACCATGTGCTGCTGCACGGCGATGACGGCGGCGAGTGGCAGACCTGGCTGGCCGCCGCCGATGCGCTCGACCTGCCGCGGGCGCAACAGCATTTCATGAGCGACGCACGGCTGTCGACCGAGGCTGCGCTCAACGGGCAGGGGGTGGCGCTCGGCGATGCGATCACCGCCAGCACGCTGGTCGGGCGCGGCGACCTCATCATCCCGTTCGATCTCTCCGTTCCGGCCAAGGCTGCCTA
>Ga0066256_1004631_pt1 | contig 12106 bp, 6 predicted proteins | sample ThiBio_1000_biof_FD_87107 | JGI IMG/M metagenome (GOLD analysis project Ga0066256, IMG submission 87107) | Wastewater bioreactor microbial communities from Cape Town, South Africa - Thiocy_expt_1000_biof (version 2) | ecosystem: Engineered > Bioreactor > Thiocyanate-remediating >...
AGTCGGTCGGTTGCCATCCTCCCGCTCCCTCCCTGGCTGCCTTCTCCCACTGCCAGCCCTCGTCCCTCACTCCCCGCCATCTATAGCTCCTCTCCAGTCTCTCCCACCCACCTCTCTCTTCCCCTCACCATGGTGACACCACCCCCTCCAACCACCTCCCCAACCTCCTCACTCGCCAACTGACCGCCCCCCATGTCGCTCCCTCTCTCCCCTACTTCCGCTGCCTCTCACCGCCCTCCCTCGCTCTACCCCTTGCTCTACCCGCTTACAGCCACCGTCAGCCACCTCCGCCGCCCTCCCTCTGCCCCACCCAACCCTCCACCACCTTGCCGCCCCCTCTCGCCGCCTACTGCCGCGTCCGGGCTGCTCCCCCTCTCCAACTTCCTCTCGCTCTCACCGCCCTCCCTTGCCCCCCCCCCCGCTCCAGCCACCCCCCCCCCCCTCCCGCCCCTCTCCTAACCCCCCCCCCGCCCCATCCAACTCCACCACCCCCCCCAACCCCCCCCCCCCACCCCCTCTCGCCGCCTACGGTGTGACGTGGCAGACGTCCGCGCTCCGTACGTGTGCAGTAAAGTCCGCCATGGGTCGGAACCGGGCGGCAATGAGCGCAGGGGTTAGGTGGAATGCAATCCGAGTAGAATTGACGCCGCCCGACGGTGGGTGCGACTGCGCACATCTTGATACACGGCGCGTGGGCGTGGCACTGCACCAGGTCCGTTACTCAGGCTGTCGCTTCCAACTTTGCTGATGAACTACATCGCATTGCCACCGCACATCCAACACAGATGCGGTATGCCTAGATGGATGGGGTGAACTGGAGCGTGGGACGAGTGGGAGGCGCGCCAAATGGCACGGTGTGTTGGTGAAATGACGGGCGAAGTAGTTTTTCTTGCCGCCTACTGAAAGATACGCATCCGCCCTTGACTTTCAGCCCGTCGATGACTACATCCACGCCACATAATCGCAGTAACCATGTCATCACCACATGGGATGTGTAATGGAAAGTGTGCTGGTAGTAGGGGGCGCGCCAAATGCTGCAGAGTGCATATGAAATCGCCGGAGGAGTGAACTCTCTTGCCGCCTACTGAAAGATACGCATCCGCCTTTCAGCCCGTCGATGTCTACATCCACGCCGCATAATTGCAGTAAGCGTGCTGTCCCCACACATGGTATGTGTAATGGAAAGTGTGCTGGTACTAGGAGGCGCGCCAAATGCTGCAGAGTGCGTATGAAATCGCTGGAGGAGTACACTCTCTTGCCGCCTACTGAAAGATACGCATCCGGCCATGACATCGTGTCGTAATTACTGACATGTGGTAATGGGCACCCGACCCTTCTCGTTGCTAATTTATTGCTGCCAATGACGGGTTATGATGCCTACCGGCGGGATCAGCGGTTATTTTCTGATTCGGGCGGTGGCGTCGCATTGCATATTTGCTGCTCGTAGCGGGTGGACAGGCGGGCAAGTTTGGCGGGCAAACTGGCGGAGTCTACCGGTAGGAGGTGCGGCCAGTGGCAACTGGCTGGTGGAGACTAGAGGTGGGTGGCAGCAAGGCGGTGACTGGTGGCTGCTGTTCGCTGATTGGGAGCTGGTAGCTGCCTCTCACTGGTTGCTTCTAGCTGGTTGCTTCTAGCTGGTTGCTTCTAGCTGGTTGCTTCTAGGCTGGTTGCATCTAGCTGGTGTCGCAAGTCCGAGATGGACCCACCGCCGCCGCCACCGCCACCGCCACCACCGCTGCCGCCGCCGCCGCCACCACCAGATTGGGACATCGAGGAGTGGGAGGACGTGGGCAACACCGTGGTGCCGCCCCGACTGCCAGCTCCAGGACACCAACAGCATGCCGGCGATGGCGGCTTCTTGTCCACCGCTACGCAGGCGGCACTTGCTGCGGCGCTTGGTAGCGAGGAGGCGGCTGGCGGCAGCGACGGTAGTGGCAGCGATAGCACCGACGACGATGACGAGGGCGGCGGCGGCAGCGACGACGCTAGCGCCACTACTGCCTTTGGGTTGCACCTACCCGGCGTGGAAGGAGCCGAGCACGCCACAGTGGTACTCACTGACAGCGGCGGCGGCGGCGGAGGAGGCGGCGGTGAACTAGTAGACCACCCGCAGCCGTCGTCGTCGCCAGCGACACGCGGTAGCACTGGCAAGGCAGGGCGAAAGGGCGGAAGTGCCAGTGCCAAGAGGATGAGCACGCGGGCGTGGCGGCGGGCGGTGACGCTGCGGCGCGCCACACTGGTGGCGCAGTTGGCGGGTCAGGTGGCAGCGTCACGGGTTGCAAGCGACGGCGGCCTGGCTGCCGCCCTGCGTGACCTGCTGCCGCCGCACCTCATTACGGCACTACTCTCCACAACCGCGTCGGACGGCACGCGCACGCCACCCGTGGATGCCGTGCGCTCCGTGGCGGCGTGGGTCGCGTTCCGGTTCCCGCCCGCTGGCAGCGCACGCGAGGTGAGCGTGCGTACCGTCGCGGCGGGTAGTGGCGGCGGCGGCGGAGGCGGCAGCGGCGCGAGTGACTGGCAGCGGCAATTGATGGCAGGCGCCGCCGCCGGCCTATCGGCGCGTGGGTGGCTGCGGCACATGGCGCCGTTTTGCAGCAGCAGTGGCGGCTGGGATGGTGCAGCTGCCGCCGCAGTGTGCGCCTCCCGGTCAGCACTGCAAACGCCGCTGCACCCACACCGTGTGGCGGTGCTGTTGGCCGCCGCGCTGCGTGCGTTTGGCGTGCACGCGCGCCTAATCATGTCGCACGACCCCCCGTCGATTCGCGATGCGCACCGCCTGTTGCGTGCTGCTGCGCGCGCGGGTTCTAGTACCACTAGGGCGGCTGCGGCGGCGGCAGATGCTGCACCACCGCGTCGCGTGGCACCGCTGGTGTCGGCAGACATGGCGGGTGGGCACTACCCGCTGCTGACTGACGTGTGGGTTGAGGCGCTGTGTGCCGGCGGTGGTGGAGGCGTGCCGCGATGGGTGCCAGTGGATGTGGTGCGCGGGTGGGTGGATGACGCGGCGCGCATGGCGCGCACGCGGCCACGGACGGCGCCTTTTACTGTCGGACTGGCAGTGTCGCCGCCCGCCGCTGCCACCGCCGGCACCACCACCACGGACGTGATTCGCGACGTCAGCCCGCGTTACGCGGAGCGGTGGAGTGAGGTGGCAGCGGCGCGGCTGGCGGGCGGGCTGACCACCAGCAGCAACGCGCGCGGCAGGCCGATGCTGCCACCACGGTATGTTGGCGCCTCCACTGCCGTGCGCCGCCGCGCGGCAGGCGCGTCAGCAGCAGCGGCGGCGGCAGCTGCTGCTGCGGGCGCTGCAACGCGGGGTGGCAGTGCACCGGCCATCACCGTGGTGGAGGGTGGCGTCACATACACGCTGCAGCCCGGCGGCAGCGACGCCAGCGGCAGCGATAGCGAAAGTGATGACGGTGGCCGCGGCACCGTCGCCGGGGTGGCAGATTGGCTGGCAGCCACGTTGGCGGCGTGTGACCCAACATACCAGCAGGCTGTGAGTGGCGGCAAGCGGCGCGCAGCCGCAGCTGTGCTGCCATCACCGCCGCCGCCGCCGCCACGACCGCGCCAGCGCCGACGCGGCGCCGACCTGCCCAACCTGCCAGACATCGACCTTGCCACCTCGAGCAGCGAGGACAGTGACGTAGTGGAAGTAGTTAGCAGCGCCGCAAAACCAATAGGTGGGGCGGCGGCGGCGGCGGCAGCGGAGGCGGCAGAGGCAGAAGCAGCGGCAGCGGCGCCGTTGCGGGAGCCGTTCCCAACCTCGATGGGCGCGTACGCGCGCCACCGCCAGTACGCGCTGGCCCGGTGGCTAGAGGATGGGCAGGTGCTGCATCCGCACGGCCTGCCTGGCGCGCCGGCCGCCGTGCCGGTGCTGGGTTACTTCAAAGGCGCGCCCATCTACCCGCGCGCCGCGGTGCACACCTGCAAGGGCGCGGAGCAGTGGCTGCGGCAGGATGGCCGCGAGGTGCTGCCAGAGTGCCGGTCGTGTCCTGCTGCTATTATCACGCTACGCGCACCGCCGCCTGGCAGTGCGGCAGCTGCGGAAGCGGCGGCGCGCGGTGGGTCGTCTACCGAGGCGCGCACCCTGCCGGTGTACGGCGTATGGCAAACGCGCGTGGTGGCACCGCCGCCCTACACCGGCGGCCCCCTGCCGCGCAATGCACACGGCAACTACGAACTGTGGGGTGGCAACACGGCGCTGCTGCCGGACGGCTTGGCGTACGTCGCATGCGGCGCGCAGCCGCGCCTGTTCGCTGACCTGGCAGCGGCCGGCATTGAGGCGGTGCGTGCCGTCACGGGCTTCACGCTGCGGAACGACAAGCGCGCACCCGTGATAGGCGGCATTATCGTAGCCAGCGCGCACGCACCCCTCGTTGCCGAGCTTACCGCCGCGGCAGCACAAGCGCGCCGGCTTGCCGACGCCACTTCCCGCCACGCCACCATTGTTGGCCGGTGGGAGCGCCTCACGCGTGGCCTGCTCATTCGCGCCCGCGTGCGCCGTGACTACGGCACGGGAGGCGGAGGCGGAGGCGGAGGTGGGGGTGCCGCGGCGTCGACGGCCACTCTGGACGTGCACCCCTCTTTAATGTAATTCAATACCAACATGTAATTAATCGTAGGAGGCAGCCAGGCTACCAGCGGGTAGGCGTGGCGGCAAAGTGGTAGGTAGCGGCTGGGAGGGGCGCTGGCGCAAGGGTGGGTGCGCGGCGGGTGGGGGGCGGAGAACCAATCCCCATACCAAACGAAGGCGTTGTCGCGGATGAAAGCGGCGGCGGCAGCGGGGCAGCGCGCATGGTGGAGGGGCGGTGCCCTGCCAGCGGCGTCGTGTACGGGTTGAGGCCGGTGGTGGCGCCCGCGGCGGCGTGCAGGTCGTGCGTGGAAGTCGGCGGCGGCGGCGGCGGGCGCAGCAGCCCTGCCACCGTGGCCGCATCTAGGCCGTCCAGCTCTGCGGCGAGGGATGACGCCTCCCACGCTCGCGCACCAGCGGCGGCGCGCGACGGCGTCCCACCGCTGCTGCTACTGGCGCTGGCGCCGCTGGGTGCCGGCATCAACCAGGACGCCTGCACGCCGGTGGTGCGCTGTGCTGCCAGCCGGCGCAGCGCGGATGGCAGCAGCGCAGCGGCAGGCGTGCCGGCGCCGTGCGTTGCTGGGGTGGGTGGTGGGCGCTGAGGAGAGGCGGCGGCAACCGACGGCGCGTATCGCGACCCCGGTGTCGGCGCCGACGTCGACGCCGTGGCGGCTGTCATGGCGTCCGCCAGCCCCCACACCAGGCTCTGCCACCCCGCGTCGCGGCTGTTGGTGTGCGGGTACAGCTTGGCGGCAGACGCTGCCCAATCGTAAGTTGCCACGCCGCCGGCGCCGTGCTGGCTGGCATACTCTGCAATGCGTGCACTCACCGGCGGCGGCAGGGTGCCTGTGCGGGCAGACCCTGGGGCGGACGTCGACGCAGGCGGCGGTGGAGTGGGGGGCGGCCCAATAGGAAGCGGCGGCAGGGGCGCGGCGAGGGGTGGCACCGTAGTCGGCGTCCTTGGTGGTGAGTCATTGCGTAGGGCAGCCAGCGACGCGGCGGCAGCGGCAGCAGCGGCGGCGGCAGCGGCAGTGGCAGTGGCAGGGGGGGTTGGGGACGGCGGGATCCGGGCGCCGCCGCCCCCGCCGCCACCGCCACTGCCGGCGGCGAGGGCGACATCCAGGCTGACGATGGAGGACACCGGCGACAGGGCGCGCATGCCAGCCAGGCGCTCGCGTTGGCTGGCCAGGTAGGTGGCAATGGCGGCCAGGGAGGCTTGCGGCAGCGTCGCCAGCACGTCGCCGGGCAAGCTGTCTGCCTCCACACCCAACACCGCGGCCAGCTGCTCCGCGGCGGAGAGGGACGACTCGTCGGACGACGGCGCAGGCACCGCGCCGCCGCTGCTGCGATCTGTGCTGCCACCACGTGCCGCTGCTGGTGGTGCTGGTGGCGACACGACGCCGTTTGTCATTGTCAACGACGCGCGAGCGCCAGCGGCGGCGGCAGCAGAGGCACGTGCCGGCGGCGGCGTGGCGAGGGCGCCGCGGTGGTGAATACCGCCATCCAAGTCATCGTCACTCAGTGCCATGGGCGACTCAGGTGGTGATACAGCAGAAACAGCGGCGGGTGGGTGTGACGCGGCGGCAATGGGCGATGAGGCGGCGGCGGCGGCGGCGGTGGTGTCGTCGTCACCATCGGCCACAACCTCGCTGCCCACCATCGTGCCGTTTGCATCGTACTTGTGCATGACGCCGGTGCGGTCGCAGTGTAGCAGCAGGTCGGGTGACACGAGGAGGAGGTAGGAGCCAGAGCGCTTCACCCACAGGCGCGGCCGCATACCGGTGGCTGACGGCGATGGCGGCGCGGGTGGTGGCGGCGGCACCTCATCCTCACTGCCAGTGGCGGCGCTGCTGCCACTGCCGCCACTGCCGCCGCTGCAGCCACTGGTGCCGCTCCGGTCGGTGTAGACGCCGATGTGGTCGTCGGCGTCCGCCATTGTATCCAGGCAGGCTGGGCAGCTATGAGGAACCGGTTTGACGCACTGGCGGCACTGGGTCCAACCAGACCGGCGTGTCGGCGACTCGGCGTGCACGTGCACCAGGGTGTCGGTGCGTTGGACCCAAACCTCCTGGCGCACCAGCTGTTGTTTACAAACCGCGGCCCCGGCTGCTATGGCTCACTACCAAGCTGCTACCGATGGCGCCACGCTTGCCCGCGTGTGTGTACGTGCGGGAGATTGAAGATATCGATGGATGCGCGTGCGTGTGCGTGTCAGCAGCACTGTCAGGGTGCGTTGATGTACTCAGCCAGGTGGGTTGCAAAACGTGTTGCAACTTGCAAAAAATAAGCGCAGGGGCGTGCAAACAAGTCACGGTGCTCGGTGGCGCCCACAGAGGTAACAAGACATGCAGCGGTGGCGGTGCTGTTGCATAATAATGCGCGTGTCAAGTGTCCGGGTCGTGTTTGTGTGCGCACCGCGACGCGGCCAGCTGGTGCGTTACCAACCGACCGCTATGTGGCAGTGCTCAGGCTGTCGATGGCCACGTGGCGTTTGAACTTTGCCGGCGCTGTTGGCAGCCTGTTGCCCTATTGGATCCCAAATCTAACAAATGGAGTCGAAGACTTGAAGAGGTATCACCAACAAGTCTGCCCGGGGGCACACACGGTCCACAGGGGTGTGACTTGGGGTCAAAGGAAGGATAGCCAGTTTCTCAGCCGAGTCGGCCCGCCGACTCGGCCCGGTCGGGTCAAACCGTCAAAAGCATGAAGTCTGATGATGAAGACTCAACTCAATGCGTCCCGGGCACACACATCCCGAGGGGGGTTCGCTTGGAATTACGCAACTAACTACGCTGCGTACCGGTAACACGTAACACGCGTGGATGCCGCAAAGGGCGCTACATGAATCATCTGGGGAATGGGGCGCCGCCGCCGACGCCGCGCCGCAGGGCGCAACGTGCGGCGGCGGCGGCGCAGACTTGGTAGCATGCCACCACATCCACACGGAGCAGTAGTACTGACACATGCAATGCTAATAGTGGGGTATCAGGCACAGCCGCGGCGGCAGCTCTGGTCAAAATTACACCACCACGCCGCGCTCGTCGCCCTTGAACGGCGCAGCCTTGGTGGCGGCGGCCGCATTCCCTGGCGCAGCTGCCGCGGTCGTCGACGCGCTGCCGGCGCGGCAGCAGCGGTTGCACGCGGTGGACTTGCGGAAGACGATGAGGGTGGCAATGAAAGCCACCGACAGCAAGCCCAGCGACAACGCGGTAGCAAACAGGTCGGCCTTGGACAGGCCGGGCGACGCAAGGGCCACCGCGGTTGATGGAGAGATAGAGGGTGAGGTGGTGCCAGAGGGCGTGCCAGAGGGCGTGCCGGAGCTTGATGGCGTGTGGGAGGGCGTGGCGGAGGGCGACGGCGTGCGCGTGGGCGTGGCGGAGGGCGACGGCGTGTGCGTGGGTGTGGCGGAGGGCGACGGCGTGTAAGATGGAGTGCCGGTGCCCGTCAGTGTGGCAGACGGTGTCTCGGTCCCAGATGGCGTGGGAGTGAGGGAAGGTGTGGGTGGCATTGACGGAGTAGTGGTGGGTGTGACGCAGCCCGCGCGCCAGGTGCTGGCCGGGTTGCCAGTGTCGTCGATGTTGCTCACAGTCAGCAGCGGCTGCTGCTCGGGCGTGAAGGCGGCGCAGTGGATGGAGGTCAGGTCAGGGTTGCCGCCGATGTACAGCCGCGTGAGGTGCACCGCGCCATCAAAGTCGTGCTCCCCGATGGCCGTGAGCTCGTTGGCGGTGAGGTCCAGTGCGGTGATGCCGCTGATGTTGAACAGGCCGGACGCCGACAGCAGCGACAGGTCGCCGGGGGTCAAGCTCGACCGCACGCCCAGGCGCGTCAGGTTGGCCACTCCCAGTGAGGCTCCGCAGTTAATGCAAGACAGTGCACTCAGCCCAGCAAAGGCATGCGCTGAAATGGCCATTGCGCCTTCACAGTCCACGTTCAGTGTCTCCAAGTGCGGCAGAGCAAGCGCGTAGGGCGGCAAGGCGTCGACCACGACTGAAAGGCTATGCAGCCCGCGGCGCGCGGAGGTGGAGAACGTGAGGTCGTCGGCAAGCGCTGCGCTGGGCCGTTCGGGCAAGCTCACAGTCCCTAGCACCAGGGCGCGAATGGCGGGGTTTATGCCGGCGGTGTGGTTTGCGGTGAGCAGTGGTGGTGTGTTGAATACCAGCGGCTGGAAGTTCCCAACGGCCACCACGGCACGCCACGCCATTATCTGGCCACTGCCAGGAATAGGCAGGGGCGGATCAGGCGCTATGCCAACGGCAAGTGCCAGTGGGGCGGGAAGGGCAGTGACCTCGGTGCATTCGATGGCCACGCGGCGAATCCAGTCGTTGGAATACTCAGCAACAAACATCGTGCTACCCGTTGAGTCTAGCCGTATCCCAATCGGCTTTGCAAAGGTTGCGGCGGTGCCAATTTCATCGGAGTTGCCTACAGTGGTGCTACCCCCCACAGTGACCACATCGCCCGTCGGAGACACCCTGCGGATGCAGGTGTAGCTTTGATCAGTGACGTACAGGCCACCGCCGGGGAGGAGCACAATGCCGCCGATGGTGCCGTGCGTGGCTGTTTTGGCAATCCCATCCAAGAAAACCATGGCTATCCCAGACTTTGGACCTGAAAAAGTCGAAATGGCACCGCTGTACGTAATTTTGAGAATGTTGCCCGCCGTGCCAACATAGATGACGCGCTGCGGGATGTCGAGGGCAAGGGCGGAGGCGCTGTAGTTGAAGCCAGCCGCAATGGTGCTGACGCTCATGTTGGCGTACAGCGCGCGCACAGTCTTGTCGTCTGTGAAGTACATAATGTCGTTGGTGCTGTCGTACCGGATGTCGGTGGGTTTGACCATGATCACGTTTGTGCCCACGCCGTCGGTCGCTGGCGTCGTGACGCCCGCCTGACCGGCAACTGTGGTGACGGCGCCCGCCGCGCTGATCATGCGAATGACGGATGTGCCTTTGTCGATCACATACAGATTGCCGTCCTCGTCGTACTCCAGGCCAGTGGAGCCAGAGAAGGTGGCACTGTGCGGGTCCGCGGAGTCGACGTTGCCATCCACGTTCAACTGCCCCGCAAACGTTGTGACGTCGGCGGTGGTGACGTTCACACGCCGGATGAGTTTGTTGGCGGTGTCGGTCACCATCAGGAGGTCGTCGCGCAGGGCCAGACCTGTCGGGTTATAGAACTGAGCATTTGTGCCAACGCCATCAGCTGCACCATTTCCGCCAGCAAGGACCGTTACATCGTACACACAGGGGGTGGGGATGGCCGTCGTGGAGGTAACCGCGTAGGAGACGACGGCGGCGCCGCCCCCGGCGTCCTTCGACACGATGCAGCCCCACGTAGCGCACGCCACCTCGTATGCGAGGGTGTCGTCAAGGGTACCAGTGTACTCGCCCCAACACTCCAGGCGCCCCGGCGGCGCCATGTTGAGGGCGTCTGCACCAGAGATGGCGCACGTCGTTTTGCCACCCGCTGACAGCCACCAGGTTGCCAAGTCTAAGTTGATGCCCGCCGGCACAGTCGCCTGGCCGGCGGTGTTGTCGCCCCAGCAGGCCACGCCGCCGGCGGTGGTGATGTAACACGCGTGCCGCGCGCCGACTGACACATGGTCGGCGTCGGTGATGACAGGCAAGGTGGAGACGACGGGGTTGGTAGCGTCACCCCAGCAGACGATTGTGTGGTCGCGCCCGACGGCGCACGCGACGTCGCTGCCGGTGGACACGCCCTGATACACGCCCGCCGGCACGGTGTTGACGCCCGCACTGGCCTTGCCATAACACGACACCACGCCAGATGACTCCAGGCCGCACAGATTGTACGCGCCGGCATGGATGTCAATGAAGGAAATGGAGGGCTGGGTGCCCGGAAACGCGCCCCAGCAAATCACGGCGCCGCTGGGGTACAGCGCGCAGGTGAAGGTGTCGCCAGCTGTGACGGCCACAAACTGGCTGTTCACCACCGTCCCAAAAATGGATGACTTGTAAAAGTCGTCGCCGACACACGCCACGGCGATGCTTGGCGTCAACACGCATCTGTGGTGGGTCCCCGCTGTTACGTGCCGCTCGGCGCCCACGCGTGGGGCAAACCCCGTGGCCAGCACCACAGCCACTGCCGCCGCAACCGGCAGCCACACCGCCATTGTGTGGGGGGGGGGGGGGGGGGGGGGGGGGGGGGGGGGTGCGCGCTGCCTCAGGTGTCGTTCTAGCGTTCAGGTTGGTTCCACGCACTGCGCCTGCCGCACACCAACAACAACAACGCGGAGCACGCCGCTCAGGTGCCAGTAACAATATAGTGTGACTGTGCTGCGCCCGGGTTGCCATACCGTCACAGTGCTGCTACCGGGTCCACAACGCGCTCCCTTGAAGCCTCCACCCACCAGTCTGCGCGCAGCGCCTCTTGCTTCCCGCGGCGCGCGCCATGCGCGTCGCGCGCGGAGCACATTGCGACACCACACGGCCGCCGCTACGTACCAAGGTGACGGAGAGGTGTTCTGCCAAGAGAAGTGAGCGCGGCGCCGCGCGTGGGGCCACGGTGGGGGGTCAACAACGTTTGGTTGCGCGGAGGAGGCGCCGCCTTCAAGTCCCCACCAACGGAACTTCAAAGTTCAGACCGCCATCAAAGTTCAATGTTCCAACCGGTCAAGAGCTAATTTTTTGGGTGCCTTTCGTGGCAACCACGGAGGCGATGACGACGATTACGGTCTGCCCCATATAGCCCCTGAGTATAGGTATCGGCTGCCCACAATTACATCAAAATTTCCAACGAGGCGGGCGTCAGAGCAAGTGTGGAAAAATACCAGTAGGCAGCGAGAGGAGCGGGCGCGGGCACCGTTCCGGCAGTCGGTCGACCGGGTGGCCGCGGGCACCGTGCGCCAGATTTCGACGCTAAGCACTGTATTTTCGACAAATCACAACTTCCTTACACGACATTTGTGCGATTACCAGCGGCAGGTGCGTTGCGAGTGTGTGTTGTGCACTTATATTTGTGGTGTGAATGTGGGTGGGAGGGGGGTAGAGAGCATCACACATAGACGCCCAAATGCACGCCACAAATGCGCACAGCACCCACGTCCCGCACCCCGCCACGCGCGCAGGACCAAGGGTAGGGACCTTGGCTGTCAACGAGAGCGAGGGCAGGCGTTCGTGGCGCATATCTATGATTTATCTATGATTTTCTAACTCGTCAAAGTTGCGGTGTAGTGGAGAGGAGAGAGACCTGGCACCAACCTGGGACGGCCCCCTGCCCCTGGTACGTGGGAATGGAGCAGCGCATGGGGCGTGGATATGGGCTGAAAGGAGTGCCTCTGAGTTGAGCACGGTGACGGGGAAAGTGCTGGGGCGTGTGCGCATTCGGCGTGTCTTGGTAACTTACTCTCTAATCCTTCGCCCTTGTGCAGGGTGACATCATGGCTGCCGCCGCTGCCGCCGCTGCCGCCGCTGCTACCGCTGCCGCTGCTGCCGCTGCCGCCGCTGCCGCTGCCGCTGCTGCCACTGCTGCCGCCGCTGCCACCGCTTCCGCCGGGGGCGCGGCGCGACC
>Ga0066256_1004632_pt1 | contig 12106 bp, 8 predicted proteins | sample ThiBio_1000_biof_FD_87107 | JGI IMG/M metagenome (GOLD analysis project Ga0066256, IMG submission 87107) | Wastewater bioreactor microbial communities from Cape Town, South Africa - Thiocy_expt_1000_biof (version 2) | ecosystem: Engineered > Bioreactor > Thiocyanate-remediating >...
ACGAACCCATCGGCATCGATCACCGCCAGATCGGTGGTCCGGATCCAATCTTCGTTCACTGCAGGCACGATCGCTTCGAGGTAGCCCATTTCGCCGGGCGGCAGCGGTTCGTGCGTATCGGCATCGGTGACACGCAGACTGATCCCCGGCAACGCCTTGCCCATCGCGCCGCGCTTGCTGTCATGATGGGTCTCATATAGCGCGGGCGTCCAGCTGATGATCGTCCCGCAAAACTCGGTGGCCCCATAGGCCCAGATCACCTTGAGGTCGTAGGCGCTCTCGAATTCCTCCTGCAGTTCAGGCGAAAAGGGCGCGCCGCCGCCAAAGAAATATAGGACGCTCGCCATATCATCCATGGTGACGCCGGCATCCAGCGCCATCCGCGCGACCGCTGGCGGCCCGCTCAGGAACTTGGGGCGATGCCGACGCACTGCCTCGATCCACTCCGGCACGTTGAACTTGTCGAGCAAAGTCGTGTGGCGCTCTAGGATCACCCCAGCGACCAGGTTGCACATCCCGCCGATCCCGCCATAGGGCCAGGTCAGGATGTCGGGCTCGGGATCGATCCCGGTCCTCGCCGCGCTTACGCTTTCGACCGCGCGGACCAGCATGCGGAATGGAAAGAGGATGCGCTTGGGCTTGCCGGTCGTACCGCTCGACAGGATTTCGATCCCGCGCTCACCCTCAAGTGTCGGGAAGGGCCCCTCGCCTGCTTTGGCGAGACCCTCGCGATAGCCGATCAGCTTTGCTTCGTGGTTGAGCACAAGGCCGGCCGCGCCCGTCGCAATGGCCGCCGCCTGCACTTCAGCTGTCCAGTCCTGCATATCGGCGATCACCGCGCCAAAGCGCGTATCGAGGATTTCCGCCGCCATCGCTTCGGGCGATTGGATCGCATAGACCGTCGTCAGCAGCCGCCCGTGCGCGATCAGACCCAGCATCGCCGCCGCATGCAGCGCGCGATTACGCACGATCACCCCGATCCGCGCATCGGCAGGCACCCCCGCGGCGTCGAGCAGCGCTACGGCCCGATCCGCGAACGCGCTGATCTCGCCGCGCGAATATTCGCGGCCCTTATATTCGAAGAGATGGGCTTCGGGCGTCGCTCGAAGTGACGCTCTCAACTGATCGTTGAAATCCACCCAAATCCTTTCACTCGGTTTGACGATACCGTAGCGAATGTCCGCGCTGCATCGAAGCGATCAGCGCGTGCGAAAGATTTGAACACATGGCTGATCGGACAGCGGCACTGCCGACTCCTGCGCTGCTTCAAACCAAGGCTCGAAATGGCCAATTTCGAACCGGTCAGCCATTCCGTATCGAAGGTTTGAGCGAAAATTTTGTCAGGTCCGGATCAGCCGAAGCTGTCCTAAGACCACCAGCCGCACGAGTATGACCGAAAGTATGACCGAGTTCAGTATTGGCTAAAAAGAACCAATAAAAACAATGGCGTCTGGTGGAGCTGAGGGACGAGTCCCTACCGCACTCCAATGCTTCAAGCGCAAAACTCGGCCCACTCGTTCATCAGGGCCCGGCGCTTCTGGAGCAGATTGCCTCGACGGTACGCTGCCTCGGTCTTGTCTTTGACGGCATGTGCCAGTGCGGCTTCGGCGAGTTCGCCAGGGAAATCAGTCGTCTCGCTGACCCAGTCTCGAAAAGAAGATCGGAACCCGTGAACGGTCGCATTGACCTTCATGTCCCGAAGGACCTTTATCAAAGTCATGTCAGATAGGGCTCGGTCTGACTTGCTTCCAGGAAACACCAACTCCGTCCCTGTTGCACGGACCGAGGAACATCGTTCGAGAATGTCGAGCGCGGGCCGCGTCAGCGGTATCGCATGCTCACGGCCAGACTTCATTCTTGAGCCCGGGATAGTCCAAAGCCCGTTGGGAATATCAAACTCCGCCCATGTCGCATTCCGGACCTCGCCTGATCGAGTGGCGGTCAGGATCGTCAACTCCAAAGCGAGACGACCCAAAGTTTCCTTAGCCCGGAGCTTCGCCAGGAAGGTTGGGACGTCCGGATATGGAAGTGCCGCATGGTGCTCGTTGTTCCTTGGCTGGCGTGGTAGTCCCTTCGTGATTGAGCGCATCGGCGCCTCGGTCTCGCGATATCCGTTGGCGAATGCCCAATCGAGAACAGCGCCGACGCGCTGCCGAACCCGTCTCGCGGTTTCAGGCTTGGTAAGCCAGATCTCAGCGAGAACGTTGCGGATCATCGGTCCGGTGATCTCAGACACGCGGACGCCTCCCAGCGTCGGGTATACGAACTGCTCGAGCGTCCGCTTCCACTGCCACTCATGTTTTTCGTTGCGCCAGGTCTTTCGGTTGGCCGCGAACACCTTGGCTGCGGCCTCTTTGAACGTTGGGATGCCGCCGGCCTTCCGCTTCTCAAAGACTGGGTCGAGCCCAGACTCCATCCATCCGCGAACTTCTTCCGCGCGCTTCCGCGCAGTGGCCAGCGTCACTTTGCTGGCGCTCCCGAGGCCGATGTCGCGACGGCGCCCATTCTTCTGGACCCTGCATACCCAGCTCTTGCTGCCCGTAGTCCCGATGACCAGGAACAGGCCGTCGCCGTCCCCGAGACGACCGGGGCGTGTCGCCGCTCTAACTCCCGTCGCAGATAGCTTTCCCATCGCCAAAATATTCCCACATTCTTTCCCACAGGCAAATTCGGACAGGGCCGAAAGCCAGCGGACGGATGCGGATGCGAATCGCCGTAAGCGCTTCGAAAACCTCAGTTTTCAAAGACACCTACGGATGCGGTAATATGGGGGGATGGTGGACAGGGCTGGATTCGAACCAGCGTACGGGAAACCCGGGCAGATTTACAGTCTGCTGCCTTTAACCACTCGGCCACCTGTCCATGGCGCCGTTCGGCGAGAGGGGGCCCATTGCCGAAGCCCCGCGTCCCTGTCAACGCCTTGCGCACAACCTTTGCGCGGCATAGCGTCCGCCGTTTCCATGCAGAGACTTGATTGGGGGGCACCCATGCGCCGACTTTCCTTCGCCATCGCCACGCTGCTCGCGGCCACCGCCACGGTGCCGCTCGCCATCGCCAAGGGCCCGGACGGCCCCAGCGCGCCGGTCGACCAGATCGTGGACCAGGGCACCCGCCATGGCGAAGTGATGCGCATCGCCCAGTATCTCACCGACGTGATCGGCGCGCGCCTCACCAATTCGCCCGGCATGCGCCAGGCCGAGGACTGGACCCAGGCCAAGTTCCGCGAATGGGGCCTGACCAACGTCCACAAGGAAGGCTTCGAGTTCGGCCGCGGCTGGTCCGCCAGGAACGCCAGCGTGAAGATGGTCGCGCCGCGCCCGCTTACCCTGATCGCCGCGCCGCTCGCCTGGACGCCGGGCACCAACGGCCCGATCACCGGCCAGGTGGTGCTCGCCCCGATGGCCGACGAAGCCGCGCTCGACCAGTACAAGGGCAAGCTCAAGGGCAAGATCGTGCTGATCACGGAGCCGGCGGACATTGCCGATGCGACCAGCCCCGCGTTCCGCCGCTATGGCGACGCCGATCTCGACAAGGCCGACACGTTCGAGCTGCCGGGCGGTCCTTCCGCCGCCACACGCCCGCAGCGCGGCCCCGCGCGCCAGATCTTCCTCGCCAAGCGCGACGCCTTCCTGAAGGCCGAAGGCGCGATTGCGTACGCGACGATGTCGTCGCGCAACGGCAAGCTGATCCATGGCCAGAACAGCCAGTTCAGGGTCGGCGCCACGCCGCCGCTTCCGGGCTTCGAAATCGCCGCCGAGGATTATCGCCGCCTCGCCCGCCTGGCCAAGATGGGCGCGACCCCCAGCCTCGAGCTGAGCAGCGACGTCACCTATGACGACAGCGACACCAAGGCCTACAACGTCATCGCCGACATTCCCGGCACCGATGCCAAGGCAGGCTATGTGATGGCCGGCGCGCATATGGACAGCTGGGCGATGGGCGACGGCGCGGCGGACAATGCCGCAGGCGTATCGATGGTGATGGAAGCCGCACGCATCATCAAAGCCTTGAATATCAAGACGAAGCGCGCGATCCGCTTCGTGCTGTGGTCGGGCGAGGAGCAGGGCCTGCTCGGCTCGATGGCCTATATCGAGAACCACATCGCCACCCGCACGATCGACCCGACGCTGACCGGCCCCGCGCGCTATGCGGCCTGGGGCAAGTCCTTCCCGATCAAGCCGGGCCCCGACCATGCCAGGCTCGCCGCCTATTTCAACCTCGACAACGGCTCGGGCAGGATCCGCGGCATCTATACCCAGGGCAACACCGCCGTGGTGCCGATCTTCCGCGACTGGCTCGCGCCGTTCAGCTCGTTCGGGGCCACCAAGGTGGCGACCGCCCTCACCGACAGCACGGATCACGTGTTCTTCGACGTGGTGGGCATCCCGGCCTTCCAGTTCATCCAGGATCCGCTCGACTATGCCTCGACGGTGCACCACACCGATGTCGACACGTTCGATCACCTGAAACCCGAGGACATGCGCCAGGGCGCGATCATCCTCGCCGCCTTCCTGATCAACGCGGCCAACACATCCGACCCGCTGCCGCGCGTGCCGCTGGCGACCCAGCCCAAGACCTTGAGCGAATTCTACCCGGCACCGGGAGCGAAGTGATGGCCAAGCGCGGACACAGGCCGAGCCAGGCATCGTCGAACCGCCCCCGTTTCTACGGGCGGCACGCGGTGCTGGCGGCGCTCGACAATCCCGAGCGCAACGTGCGCAAGATCTGGGGCACGCACGAGGCGCTGGCCGGGCTCGACATTCCCTCGACGATTCCGATCACCTTCGCCAATGCCGCCGATCTCGGCCGGCTGGTGCCCGGCGACGCGCCGCATCAGGGGCTGGTCGCCGAAGTCGATCCGCTAGAGGAGATGTGGCTGGGCGACCTGCTCGCCCAGGGCGCGGACGACAACCGCCCGCTGCTCGTCCTCGACCAGGTGACCGACCCGCACAATGTCGGCGCGATTCTGCGCTCTGCAGCGGCATTCGATGCGCTCGGCATCGTCACCCAGGACCGGCATGCGCCGTCCGAGACGGGAACGCTCGCCCGCTCGGCGGCGGGCACGCTGGAAGTGGTGCCCTGGGGCCGCGTGGTGAACCTCGCCCGCGCGCTCGAGGAGATCGCCGAGGCGGGCTATTGGCGGAGCGGGCTGACCGGACACCCCAACGGCGCGCACGCCCAGGGGAGGGGCGGCCGGCAGAAGAACCCGCAGGTGCTCGGCGCCGAGGGCGAAGGCATGCGCCAGAACACGGAGGCGCATTGCGACGAGCTCGCGAAGCTGCCGATCTCGGACAAGGTCGAGAGCCTGAACGTGTCGAACGCGGCGGCGATCGCGCTCTATGCGGTGACGGTGCGGTAGATATCTCCTTCTCCCCATCGGGGAGAAGGAAAAGCCTCAATCCTCCTCGGCGATCCGCACGCGCAGCCCGTCGAGCTCGGGTCCGAACGGGATCTGGCACGACAGCCGCGAAGTCGCGTCGCGGTCGCCGGCGCTGTCGAGCAGATCGTCCTCGTCCATGCTCATCTTCGGCAGTTTGGCCGCAAATTCCGGATCGACATGGACGTGGCAGGTCGCGCAGGAGCAGCAACCGCCGCACAAAGCGAGCAGCTCGTCGAAGCCGTTCTCGCGGATCACTTCCATCACGCTCAGGCCCGCTTCACCCATGACCTCGCGCTCTTCACCACTCCTGGTCACGACGATAAGCTTGGGCATGAGATTCTCCTGTTCCGGCCCCGTCCATGCCGCCGAAAACGGCGCTTCGCAAGGCGGGCGCGCATGGGCCTGACCGCCGATCAGCTCAAGGCGTCGCTCGATGCGCTGGCGGAGCGCGAGCCGCTGATCGCTGCCGCGATCGGGCGCGTGGGCTATCCCCCGCCCCGCATCCGCGACCGCGGCTACGAAACGCTGCTGCGCACGATCATCGGCCAGCAGGTGAGCGTCGCCGCGGCGCAATCGATCTGGAACAAGATGGCCGCGCAGCTGGGGGTGCTGGCCGATCCCGGCAATATCGCCCGTGCCAGCGACGAGGATCTGCGCGCCGCCGGCCTGTCGCGGCAGAAAACGGCCTATGCGCGCAGCCTGGCCGAGGAAGTGACCAGCGGCCGGCTCGATTTCGCCCGCCTGCCGGAGGAGGACGAGGAAGCGATCGCCCAGCTGATCCGGATCAAGGGCATCGGCCGCTGGTCCGCCGAGATCTACCTGCTCTTCGCCGAGGGACGCCCCGATATCTGGCCCGCCGGCGACCTGGCCGTGCAGATCGAGGTCGGCCGGATCATGGGCCATGCCGAGCGGCCGAGCGAGAAGCTGACGCGGGAAATCGCCGAAGCCTGGCGCCCCCATCGCGGGGCCGCGGCGGTGCTGGCCTGGCACCATTATAATTCCGCGATGGAAGTGATCTGAGCGCGAGCATGGGCTAGTTCCCCGCACATGCATGTAGTGGACAGCATCCCTTCGGCCGAACTGCTCGCACGCTATGCGCGCGGCGTTCGCGAGTTCAGGAATCTGGAGGTTTCCGATGCGAACTGCACCCCGTTGGTCGGCGCGGATCTACGCGGCATCGTGATCGAGGATTGCTTCGTCGCCTGCGACTTCACGGGTGCCGATCTGCGCGGCGCTCGGATCCATGCCAACGTCAAGACCTGCATCTTCGCCAATGCGGATTTGCGCGATGCCGATTTCGGCGGCTCGGCGCTGTGCAGCACGACCTTCATCGGCGCGCAGATGGAGGGCGCAAACTTCGAAGACGCCTATTATCACGGTATCGATTTCGCCGCCGGATATCTGCCCGAATGGTGATCGCCGGCGGGTGGGACTCAGGCCCCCGCCCCCAGGCCCACCGCGATCGCGCCTAGCGGCCCCGCCATCGTTCCCAGCCCCGGCGTCCCCAGCCGGGCCTCGATATCCTCCGCCCACTCGGCAAGCGCGCCATAGCCGCCCAGGCTCTCGACCAGCCGCGCGCGCAGTTTCGGGAACAGATAGGGCCGCGCGGCCGTCACCCCGCCGCCGATCGCGATCCGCTCGGGCGCGGCGGTGACGACGAGATTGTGGAGCATGCCGGCCAGATCGTGCACGAACAGGTCCCATCCGGGCGCATCGTCGGGCAGCTGATCGCCCGGCATGCCGAAGCGCTCGGCAAGCGCCGGGCCGGCGATCAGCCCTTCCAGGCAATCGCCATGGAAGCGGCACCAGCCCGGATAGGTATCGCCCGGCGCGCGCGGCAGGCGCATATGGCCCGCCTCGCCATGCGCCCAGCCCATCACCGGCCTGCCGCCGCTCACCAGACCCACGCCAACGCCGGTGCCGATGGTGATATAGGCGTGCGCGGCCATGCCCTGGGCGGCGCCCCAGCGGCCCTCGGCGAGCGCGGCGCCTTCCACATCGGTCTGGAAGCCGATCGGCTTGCCGTAGCGCGCGTTCAGGCGACCGATCAGGTCGGTGCCGCTCCATCCGGGCTTGGTCGTCGCGGTGATCGTGCCGTAATCGGCACGCGCCGGATCGAGCCCCAGGGGCCCGAAGCTCGCCACGCCCATCGCGTCGAAAGTCCAGCGATCGAGCACCGCTTCGATCGCCGCCAGAGTCGCCCGCGGATCGGTGGTGGGCACGGTCGCCCGGTCGCGCACATCGTCCGGCCCGGTTGCCAGCAGCGCCACGCATTTTGTGCCGCCAAGCTCGATGCCCGCGATCAGTTTCGCCTCAGTCATGGGGCCCGTTAACCCGGTTCGGCGTGACAAAAAAGAGGCCGCCCGCAGGCAGCCACAGCCCCCGGAGACAGGGTTGGCAGCGGCGGCCGGGAAAGCCCGGCCGCCACTCCCCCTTTTGCCGAGAGGCCCCTAGAACCGGCCCCGCAGCCCGACCATGACCTGGCGGCCCGGATCGTAGAGCGTGAAGGCGGCATTGTTGAACTGGAAGTAGCTGCGCTGCTTCGACCTGGTGAGGTTGATCACGTCGAGCGTGAGCTCCGGCCCCCATTTCAGGTCGAGCACCTTGGCGAAGTCGACGCTCGCCGACATGTCGAACTGCTGATAGTCGTTCGAATAGAGCCGGGCGAGCGCAATGCCGTTCTGGTTCGCATCGGACGAGACCGAGCCGCGCTGGAAGGTGGTCGAAAGGCGGATGTTGATGCCGCCCTGCTCGTAATAGCCGGTGATGTTGTAGGTCACCGGCGACACGCCCACCGCAACTGCCGGGGCGGCGCCCGAGCCGGTCTGGTCGATCAGCGTCAGGTTCGCGTTGAACCCGAAGCCGTTCAGCCCGATCCTGCCGAGCAGGAAGTCAAGCGGCTGCACCCAGTTCACTTCAAGGCCGTTGACCTTGAGCGTGCCGGTCGCGTTGACCTGCTGGTTCAGCACCACGGTGGCGCTGTTCGGGCCGCCGCGCGAATTGATCGCGATCTGCTGCGTGGGCGTCAGCGTGTCATAGGTCACGCCATAGGTGGCCAGCGCCGTGAAGGGCACCGTCACCGTGCCGGTGGTGGTGAAGCCGGTCACTGCCTTGCGGAAGGCCGTGAAGCCGACATAGCCTTCCTTGCCGGTATAATATTCGAAGCCCAGGTCGATATTGGTCGAGAGATAGGGCTGGAGCGACGGATTGCCGACCGAGCCGACATCGGCGGAGGGCGTCGAGAAGTTGAGGCCCGGCAGCATCGTGTTCGGATTGGGCCGGGTCATCGTCCGCGACACTGCGGCGCGCACTACGGCAGCGTCGCCGATATGGAAGGCACCGCTCACCGAAGGGAGCCAGTTCGTGTAGCTCGTATCGGTGTAGACGAAATTGGTGATGTTCGGATAGCAGCTGCCGTCGCGCGGATTGCCGGTGCCCGGGCACGCCGCGGGCAGCGGGCCGGGGCCGTCCGGGTCCTGCGAGTTGCGCGGATCCGAAATCGAGACGCGGCCGCCGATCGTCTGATCGGTGTGCACATAGCGGACGCCGGCATTGTAGTTGAGGTGGTTGTCGCCCAGCTGCAGATCGCCATTCACTTCGGCATAGGCGCCGACCACCTTCTCGCGGACATAGCCGCCGCTGGCGCCCGTGTTCGACGAGCCGGCCTCGGGCGCCGCATTGTGGAAGGCGTCATAGTTGGACGCGGCCTTGAACCTGTTCCAGTCCACGGTGACGAAGCCCGCCGATGTCGGGCGCAGCAGCCCGGCAAGCTGCGCGTTCGAGATCAGCGAGCCGCCATAGGTCACCCCGCCGCTCGCGCCGGAGGAATAGCCGGTGCCATAGGCCGGATAGGTGGGATAGCCCGCCGGCGCCGCGCCAGGCTGGACCAGGCCGTTGCACGGTGGCTGGGTGTTGGGCGAGGGCAGGAACACGCTCGGGCGATTGCCGCACACCGCATTCTGCCAGGCCTGGCTGTTGTCGAAGGCGCTGATGCGCCGCGACGTGTCGTCATAGGCTGCGCCGACCTTGAGGTTGAACGCGTTGTCGCCCCAGGTCAGGTTGCCGCGAACGCCCTTGGTCTCGGTCTGGCGCCTTTCGTCCTGGATATTCACGCGCCCGCCCGGCCAGGCGAAATTGGCGGGATTGTTCAGGTCGATGTTCGTCGTGATCGACGGCACGTCGCCGCCGCTGTTGTCGTAATTCACCACCACGCCCGAATTGGGCGCGGTGAGCACCACGACGCTCGGGGATTCGCGGTGGAAGCTCGACCAGGTGTAATTGCCCTGCAGGTCGACCTTCAGCTTGTCGGCGATCTCCCATTCGAGCCCGGGATTGACGCCCCAGAACTTGGTCTTCTCGATGAAGGGGCGATATTCGAGGAACCACTGGGCATTGGCATAGGTGCCCTTGGTGACCACGCAGCCCTGGGTACAGTCCGAACGATCATATTGGGTGTTGATCGGGATCGCCGCGCCGTTGCGGCCCACCCAGTTCATGTCGACGCGCTCGAGCTGATTGTCCTTCCAGCCGAACATGCCGTCGACATAGGCGTGGAGCCGGTCGCCCTTATATTCCAGGCTGGCGATCGCGTTGATCCGGTCCTTGGTGCCTTCCTCGAACATCGGGCGGCCGAGGCGCGGGATGATCCCGTTGTCGATCTGCGAGATCGTCGCCCCCGGATTGCGCGCGAGCAGGAACGCCTGGTCGATCGTGGTGCCGGTGACCAGGCCCGCACCCGAATTGGCAGGCACCGTCCCCGGGATCGTCCAGTTGCCGCCGCCGGTGGGATTGCAGCCGCTGGTCGCGCCGCACTGGGCGGCGGAGAGATTCGGATTGGTCCAGCCGATCGTCTCGAAGCCGGTGGTGCGCACCTTGTTGTGCACGCCGGCAACGCCGAGCAGGACACCGAAATCGCCCATCGTCGTGCTGGCGAGCAGCGAGCCGCGATAGCCCCAGTCCTTGGCATTGGTGTTCTTGGTCAGCTGCGCGCCATAAGTGACGCGCGTGCCCGAGCGGTCGAACGGCCGGGCGCTGCGCATGTTGACCGTGCCGGCCGCGCCACCCTCGACCTGGTCGGCGATGCCGCTCTTGTTCACCGTCAGCGACGTGAACAGCTCGGTCGGGAACATGTCGAGATCGACTTCGCGATTGGTGTTCTGCGAATCGGTGCGGCCCGTCGAGGCGACCGCCACCGGCGCACCGTTCAGCAGCACGCGCGTGAAGTTGGTGCCCAGGCCGCGGATCGTGACGTTGAGGCCCTCGCCCGTCACTTCGCGCGCGATGGTCACGCCGGGGATGCGGTTGAAGCTCTCGGCGATGTTGGTGTCCGGGAACTTGCCGATATCTTCGGCGAAGATCGAATCGGTGAAGCCCACCGAATTCTTCTTCGCATTGGTCGAGCTCTGCAGCGACGCACGATATCCGGTGACGACGATCGACTGCTCCGCTTCCGGGACGCTCTGGTCCTGGGCGGCGGCGGGCGCGTCGCCGGGCTGGGTCTGGGCAAGCGTAGGCCAGGCCGTGCCGGCGAGCAGCGCGGCGCCGATCATTCCCAGACGGCGCGCAGTGAAACGAGGCGCAACTCGAGCGTGCATATTCCCCTCCTGTGAAGGCCTCTTCCCGGGCCATTGAGCCAATCGCGCGGATCGCGATGTTAGCGGTCACATTTGGCTATGCCGCGCCTGCGATGCTGTCAACTCATACATTTGCATCGGGTTAGTTTGACGCGGGAACAATCACTTATCGGCTCGCGACGGGAGAATTGCCGCATTGCACCATATTGTATGAGTTTAGTGACACCGTTGCCAGCGCCCGACTCAGGCCGATTTTCGTCGCACCGGGCCATTGCAGAGGCGCCGCCCGGACCACATTTGCGGAGGCGTCTCCCTCTCGCTTCCAGAGGTATCGCATGCGCTACAACCAGCTCGGCCGTTCGGGCCTGATCGTCTCGGAGCTCTGCCTCGGCACCATGACCTTCGGCGGCGAGGAAGGCATCTGGGGCCGGATCGGCCAGCTTCAGCAGGAAGCGGCCGACGGGCTGGTCAAGGCGGCGCTGGATGCCGGCATCAATTTCTTCGACACTGCGAACATCTATGCCGAGGGCCGCTCGGAACGGATTCTGGGCCAGGCGCTCAGGAACCTGGGCGTCGCGCGCGACGAGGTGGTGGTCGCCACCAAAGTGCTCGGCCGCATGCACGACGGGCCCAATGGCGCCGGCGCGTCGCGCGGCCACATCCTGGCCCAGGTCGAGAAGAGCCTGGAGCGGCTCGGCACCGGCCATATCGACCTCTACCAGATCCATGGCTTCGACACGGCGACGCCGATCGAGGAGACGCTCTACGCGCTCGACGGCCTCGTGCGGCGCGGAACGGTGCGGTACATCGGCCTTTCCAACTGGGCGGCGTGGCAAGTGATGAAGGCGGTCGGCATCGCGGCGGCCCGCAACTATGCCCCGATCGCCTCGCTCCAGGCCTATTACACGATCGCCGGGCGCGACCTCGAGCGCGAGGTGATTCCGATGCTCGAATCCGAAGGCGTGGGCCTGATGGTGTGGAGCCCGCTCGCCGGCGGCTTCCTTTCGGGCAAATATACGCGCGAGGGCGACGGCGAAGGCCGCCGCGCCGGCTTCGACTTCCCACCGGTGGACAAGGCGCGTGGCCATGACGTGGTCGACGTGCTGCGCGAACTCGCCGAGGGCAAGGGCCGTTCGGTCGCCCAGCTGGCGCT
>Ga0066256_1004633_pt1 | contig 12105 bp, 10 predicted proteins | sample ThiBio_1000_biof_FD_87107 | JGI IMG/M metagenome (GOLD analysis project Ga0066256, IMG submission 87107) | Wastewater bioreactor microbial communities from Cape Town, South Africa - Thiocy_expt_1000_biof (version 2) | ecosystem: Engineered > Bioreactor > Thiocyanate-remediating >...
TCTTTCCCTTTGCTTGCGGGGCGCGGGCGCGTGCGAAGCTGCGTGTCGCCATGCGGGTGAACTGCTTGGCGAGGTCGGACAGGTCGGCCTGCCGTTCTCCGTCCGGCTCGCCGAAATGGCGGTCGAGCGCGAGGCCGAACAGCATCCCGAAGACCGCCAGGCCGACGAAGTCGAGGTCGAGCCCGTCGCGGGCCAGCCCGTCGAGGATCTGCCCGCGCTGGCGGATCAGCGGGGCGATGCTCTCGCGGTAAAGCTCGCGGCCGAGGTCGGGATCGCTGAACAGCGCGGCGGTGAGCAGCGGGAAGATCTCGATCATGTCGCCGAGGTGGCGGGTCGCCGATTCGAGCGCGAGGCGGGCCATGTCGTCGGGCGAATCGGCGGTCTCGTAGATCTCCTTGCGCGCGTGCATCCCGCGCATCGCGTCGATCAGCGGCTGGATCACGGCTTCCTGGAACAGGGCTTCCTTCGATTCGAAATGCTCGAAGATCGTCGCCTGGTTGACCTCGGCCGCGCGGGCGATGTCGCGGGTGCGCGCGCCCTTGAGGTTGGCATGGGCGAAGACCTGCTGGGCGGCGGCGATGATCGACTTGCGCCGCTCGGCCGCGGGCAGGTAGGCGCGGCGCTTGGTCTTCACGGGCTCCATCCTCGCCGTCTCCCTGTCGTTCCGGCCACGCCTAGCAAGAGCCTCGGGACAGAACAACCAAGCATTTGGTTGATTGTGGCGGCATCACAAAACCTTGTCGCCCCGGGTCAAGTCCGGGGGCGGCGAAGGGGATGGGAAACGCCGGCGAGGCGGTCGTGAGCCGAAATTCCCCCCTGAGGCCCTGCCTGTGGCTTGCGGCCAGCCCCGGGCCCCCATCCCCCGCCCCGCCGCGGCGAACCCGGCGGCGATGTGCGCGCGGTCGGCGGGGCCTGCCCCCGGCGGGGGCCCGCGGCGGGGGACGGGGGCGAGGCCCGTCGCCAGCATGGCGATCTCCAGCGCGCGGGCGCGGCCGTCGCTGCCGCCGAGCCACGCGGCGAGCGGGGCGATCGAGCGCTCCTCCATCACCCGCGCGGCGATGGCCGCGGCTTCGGGATCGCCGGCGGCCAGCGCGATCATCAGCGGCGGGCGGATCTCGTTGGCGGGATCGAGCAGCGAGGCGGCCAGCCCCTCGCCGAAGCGCTCGCGCGGGTGGGCCAGCACCGTGTCGACCGGCACGGCGGCGACCAGCGCGGCCTCGAACAGCCCGGCCTTGGAGCCGAAGTAGCGCAGCAGCAGGGTCGAGCTGGTCCCCGCCAGCGCCGCGATCTCGCGGATGCCGGTGTGCGAGTAGCCGGTCTCGGAGAAGGCCCGCTGCGCCGCCTCGAGGATGCGCGCGCGGGTCGCCTGGGCGTCGCGCTTGCGGAGGGGAACGGAGCTGGTCACGGAACCAAGGCTAGCGGGCGTTGACAGCAGGGCAAGGGCGGAGCAAGTTATCAGTTGATAACTTACAGGAGGATGCGGATGGCGACTTTCGTTCTGGTTCATGGCGGCGGCCACGGCGGCTGGTGCTACAAGCTGGTCACGGAACGGCTGCGCAAGGCCGGGCACACCGTCTATGCGCCCTCGCTGCCGGGCATGGCCGAGCACGTCCACGAGCTGCATCCCGGCATCGACCTCGACACCCATGTCGACGATATCGCGAACCTGCTGTTCTACGAGGACCTGCGCGACGCGATCCTGGTCGGGCACTCCTACGGCGGGATGGTCATCACCCGGGCGGCCGACCGCGCGCCTGACCGCGTCGGCCACCCCGTCTATCTCGACGCCGCCTATCCCTTCGACGGCGAATCGCTGCACGAGCACGCCTACGATTCGATCGAGCCGCAGCGCCAGGGAATCTACGTCGAGAACGGGGTGGAGCTGGTGATGAAGCCGCTGCCGGTCTATGCCGGGTTCTTCGGCATCCACGATCCCGAACTGGCCGAATGGGCCAATGCCCGCTTCACCCCGCAGCCCTGGGCGACCTTCTCGCAGAAGCTGGTCCTGCGCAACGAGGCGGCGATGCGGGCGATCCCCGAATCGCACCTGGTCTGCACCTCGACCCTGGCCACGCGCGGCCAGGTGCCGGGCCGCACGCTCGACCTGCTCAAGGAGCGGTCGCAGGGCCGGTTCTGGGACGTCGACACCGGCCACGACCTGATGATCACCGAGCCGGACTGGGTGACGGAGAAGCTGCTGCTGATCGCGGAGGGGTAGGCCTCAGCCCCCCTGTGCCTCGTTCCCGTCGCGTTCCGGCGGGCCGAGCAGGGCGGGCTCGAAGATCAGGGCGCAGATCAGGGTCCAGATCAGCGAGATCATCAGGATCAGGCCCATGCTCGCCGTGCCCGGGTGGTCGGAGATCCACAGCGCGCCGAAGGCGCTGCCCGTGGCCAGCGCGCTGAACACGATCGCGCGGGCGAGGCTGGTCTGGAGCAGGTCGCCGGTCCCGCTCCGCCAGGCCATGACGAAGTAGATGTGGAAGGCGACGCCGACCCCGAACAGCAGCGGGAAGGCGATGATGTTGGCGAAGTTGAGCGGCTGGCCGATGACCACGCAGGAGCCGAGCGTGAGGAAGCCGGAGAGCACCACCGGGGCGAGGGTGAAGGCCACCTCGCGCACCGAGCGGAGCACGGCGAACAGCAGCAGGCTGACCAGCAGCAGGGCGACTACCCCCGCCTCGATGAAGGCGCGGCTGACGGTCCAGGCCGCCTCCTGGGTCGAGACCGGCATCCCCACCGCGCCCGGCGCGACCTTGCGCACGGCGGCGGTGAAGCGCTCGATCACCGCGTTGTCGGTGCTGTCGCCGGCGGGCATGACCTGGACCATTGCCCGGCCGTCCTTCGTCAGCCAGTCCTTGGTGATCTCCTCCGGCAGGCTGGCGCGCGTCACCTCGCTCGGCTGGAGCGAGAGGCGGATCTGGTTGAGCGTGATGTTGAGCGGGTCGACCAGCATCGCGCCGGCCCTCGCCCGCGCCTCCGGGCTCGCCTGGGCGAGGCGGGCGAAGGTCGCGGCGAGGCGGCCGGCGGCCTCGCCCAGCGGGCCGGGCCGGGCCGCCGCCAGCCGGCGCAGCTCGCCCGCCGCCTTGTCCAGCGCGGCCACGGTCGCCGCGTCGTCGGCCGGCGGGGCGAGGTCGAAGGGGTTGATCGCCGGATCGAGCAGCAGGGCCGCGTCCTGGATCAGCGCCAGCTTGGGCGCCTGGTCCTCGGGCACGAAGCTGTCGACGGTGATCGCGTCGCGCACCTCGGGCAGCCTGGCCAGCCTGTCGGCGAGGGCATGGGCGGCGGGCAGGCTGGGCTCCAGCACGTTCAGCGAATTGGGGGTGCGGTCGGGGTCCTTGAGCAGGTCGGCGAGCTGGGTCATCGCCGGAGTGCCGGGATTGCGGAGGTGCAGCGGGTTGAAGTCGAACTTGACCAGCGGCAGCACGGCGATCGAGGCGAGCATGGCGACGACGAAGGCCCAGAGCACCTTCTTGCGGTTGCGCTCCAGCCAGCGGTCGACCGGCGCGGCGCCGGCATAGCCGACCTCGGCCTTGGGCACGCCGGGCTTCAGCAGGACGAGCAGGGCGGGCAGCAGCGTGACGTTGAGCACCAGGGCGATGACCATGCCGATCCCGGCGATCACCCCCAGCTCGGCGACGCCGATGTAGTCGGTCGGCAGGAAGGCGGCGAGCGCCAGGACGATCGCCCCGGCGGCCAGCAGGATCGAGGCGCCGACCGCGTCGGCGGCGCGCTCCAGCGCCTCGACCAGCCCGGCCCCGGCGCGGCGCTCGGCGTTGAAGCGGACGCTGACCTGGATGCCGAAGTCGACCCCGAGCCCGACGTAGAGCGGGATGAAGGCGACCGAGATCAGGTTGAGCCGCCCGGCCGCGATCAGCCCGGCCGCCGTGGTCATCACCAGCCCGGCGACGATCGTCGCGACGATCGCGAAGACGGTCCTGGCCGAGCGGGTGGCGAGCCACAGCACCAGCAGCATGGCCGCGCCCATGATCCCGCCGATCGGGCCCATCGAATCCGCGATCGTGCCGAATTCCTCGTCGGCCAGCGGCACCTCGCCGGTAATGCCGACCCGCACCCCGTGGGCCGCGTCGAGCCAAAGCTCCCGCGTCTGGGCGTGGATCGCGTCGACCGCGTCCTCGCCGGGCTTGAGCGCGCCGTAGTTGAGGTTGGGATAGGCCATCAGCACGGTCCGCGTCGGCGGGACGAGCGCGCCCTTGCCGGTCGAGAACAACTGCTGCCACGAGAAGTAGGCGGGCTTGCCCGCGAGCGAGGCCGAGACCGCCGCGTCGAGCCGGGTCAGCGGCAGGCTGAGGGCGTCGGCGGCCTTGTTCTCCGGCTCGTCCGCCGCGCCGCCGGCCGCCGTGGCGATCGCATTGGCCACGCCGTGCAGGCTGGGGTCGTAGGCCAGCCCGCCGAGCAGCGGCTGCGCGTCGATCAGCTTGGCGGTGGTCGCCTTCACCTCGTCGACCGAGGAGAACAGCAGGCCGTGGCGCGCGAAATAGTCGTTGGCGTCGGGGCGGACGATCGAGGAGAAGTTCTTCTTGTCCTGCCCCAGCGCCTCGGCGAGCCGCGCCGCCGCCCCGGAGGACAGCTCCGGCGTCTTGCCGTCGACCACGATCAGGATCGCGTCGGTCAGCTTGGGGAAGGCGTCGGCGACCTTGCTCTCGTTCTGGCGCCACGCGGTCTTGGCCGAGATCAGCTCGCCGGTGTCGGTCGTCATCTCGAACGAGGTCATCACGTGGAGCAGCGACAGCACCGTCAGCACCACGGCCGCCCCGATCGCGACGAACGGCTTGCGCGCCGAATAGGAGATGGTGCGCTTGAGGCGGGTCGTCAGCATGGGGGCGACGATTAGAGGGCCTTGGGCGAAATGTAAAAGCGCGGCGTTCGCGTCTTCCCCTCCGGCGCAGGCGCCTCGGGCTCCGCATTGCCCGTATCAATTCGCGCCCCGGGCCTGTAGAGAGCCCGCGCGATGGGGACGAACTGGGTCGAGACGTGCTGCTGACTGTCATCTGGTGGATCGCCGCGGCGCTGACCGCGGCCTCGGTCGCCTATCTCCTGCTGGCGATCCTCGCCGTGGCGACGTTCCGCGGCACCGGCGGGCCGGGCTGGCCGACGCCGCCCAAGGTGACGCTGCTCAAGCCGCTCTACGGGCTGGAGGACTATCTCGAGGAAGCCATCGCCAGCTCCATGGCGCAGGAGGTGGCGGGGCCGATCCGCTACGTCTTCGGCGTCCATTCGGCCGACGATCCGGCGCTGGCGCTCGCCCGGCGGGTCGCCGCGCGGTTCCCGCAGCATGAGGCGGTCTTCGTCGTCGACGGCCGCAGGCACGGGATCAGCCCCAAGGTCAGCAACCTGGTCAACATGGCCGAGGCGGCCGGCCTCAGCGAGGTCGTGGTCCTCTCCGACAGCGACACGGTGCTGGAGCCGGGCGAGCTCCAGGCGGCGATCGATGCCCTGTCGGCGCCCGCCGTCGGGGTCTGCTCGGCGCTCTACCGGGCGCGGCCGGGCCTGCCCGGCAACGGGGTGCGCTCGTTCGGGGCCTGGTTCATCGACTACTGGTTCCTGCCCATGGCCACGCTCCACGCGCGCCTCGCCCCGCTCGCCGTCACCTATGCGCCGCTGGTCGCGATCCGGGGGGAGGTGCTGGACAGGATCGGTGGCCTCAAGGCCCTGGCCGACGAATTCGCCGACGACAACGCCATGGGCCGCTTGGTGCGCGAGGCGGGCTATGAGGTGACGTTCGTGCCGAAGGTCACGGAGACGCTGGCCAACGACCCGACCTATGGCGAGCTGTTCACCCACGAGCTGCGCTGGTCGCGCACCGTGCGCGGGATCGATCCGCCGGGCTTCTTCGCCTCGGTCGTGACCCATGCCGGGCCGCTGCCGCTGCTGCTGCTCCTGCACCCCTCGTGGTGGACCCTGGCCGCCGTGCTGACGCCGGTGGCGCTGCGCTGGCTGCTCTCGGCGCTGGTCGTGCGCCGGCTGGGCCGGGCGCCGGGCATGGTCGTGCCCAACCCGGTCACGCTCTGGCTGCGCGACCTGTTCACCTTCGCGGTCTGGGCGGCGGCCTGCTTCGTCCGCACGGTCGACTGGCGCGGGCAGACCATCGCCCTGTCCGGCGCGCCGTCGCGGCCTGGGGAGGCCTAGCTGAAGCGGCGGCTGATCTTCACGGCCGACGACTTCGGGCTTTCGCCGGAGGTCAACGAGGCGGTCGAGCAGGCCCACCGCGAGGGCGTGCTGACCTGCGCCAGCCTGATGGTCACGGGCCCCGCCGTCGCGGACGCCCTGCGCCGCGCGCGGCGGCTGCCGGGGCTGGGCGTGGGCCTGCACCTCGCGCTCTACGACGCGCCCGCCTGCCACCCGGAGCCATCGCGCATCGCTCCCGACGGACGGACGCTCGGCATGGATGCGACCGGAACCGGCGCGGCGATCATGCTCTCCGGCAAGGTCCGCGCCGCCGCGCGGCGGGAGATCGAGGCCCAGTTCGAGGCCTATCGCCGCACCGGCCTGCCGCTCGGCCATCTCGACGGGCACTGGCACTGCCACCAGCACCCCGCCGTCCTCGCCATGGCCATCGCGGCGGGCAAGCCGCTCGGGCTCAAGGCGGTGCGGATTCCCTACGAGCCCTACGGCTTCTCGCGCCGCGTCGGCGGGGGCGGGGCGCAGCCGGGGCGGCTGGCCCATGTCCTCGGCCACTATCCGCTGGCGCTGGAGATGCGCCGCCAGGCGCGCCGCGCCGGGCTGCGCTGCAACGATGCCTTCTTCGGCAAGAACGACGCGGGCGCCGTGAGCGAGGCCCTGCTCGCCCGGATGGTCGCGCGCCTGCCGGCGGGCGTCACCGAGGCCGGGCTCCATCCGGCGACCGGGCACTGGCCCGCGCCGCACAACCTGCCCGGCGACTGGCGCCCCGAGCACGAGCTTGCCGCGCTGACCGGCCCGGCCCTGCGCGCGGCGATCGCGGCGAACGGGGTCGAGCTGTGCCGCTGGGCGGACCTCGCATGAGCGCGATCGTCGCCCGGGGCCATTGGCGCACGACCGCGCTGACCCTGGCCGTGGTCCTGGCGCTGCTCGTCGCCGGCATGGCCTCGGGCGGCCTGCGCGCGCTGATCGACGAGGCGGCGGACAAGATCGGCCCGCTCGCCGTTGCCGCGACCCTGCCGGCGCAGATCGCCGCGATCCTGCTCTGCTCCGCCGCGCTCTGGGTCCTGCGGCCCGGCGTCGGCTTCTGGGGCTGCCTCAACTCGCGGCTGCTGCGCGACGCGGGCGACAACCTGCTGGTCTTCCTCCCCGGCCTGGGCGAGGTGATCGGGGCGCGGGCGCTGGTCCTCTCGGGCGGGCGGACCCGCGCCGCCGTGACCGCCAGCGCGCTCGACAAGTTCGCCGAGACGGCGGCGCAGGTGCCCTACATCATCCTTGCCGCCGTCATCCTCCTGCGCGGCTGGCGGCACGACTGGAACGAGGCCCTGCCCGGCCTCGCCACGGTCCTCGCGATCCTTGCCGGCCTCGTCGCCCTGGGGCTGGTCCTGTGGTGGCTGAGCCGGGCGCGCGACGGCCTTGCCGGGCGCTTCGCCGCCTGGGCGCGGGGCCACGCCAGCCTGCTCGTCGCCGAGATGAAGGTGCAGAAGGCCGGGCTCCCCGCCAGCCTCGGCCTGCACTTCGTCGCCTGGATCATGGGCGGCGTGCAGATCTGGATGGCGAGCCGCGCGCTCGGCTTCGAGGTCAGCCTCTACGAGGGCATCGCGCTGGAAAGCGCCGCCTATGCCGGGCGGGCGATCCTGTTCTTCATCCCCGCCGGGCTCGTCACCCAGGAGGCCGGGCTCGTCGCCGCCGGGCTGATCTTCGGGCTGGCCCCGGCCGAGGCCCTGGCGCTCGGCCTGGTGCTGCGCCTGCGCGACGTGGTGCTGGGCGTGCCGCTGCTCGCCTGGCCGCTCCACGAGTACCGCCACGCCCGCCGGGCGCGCAAGCGGGTCACGGAGCCGGCTTGACCGCTTCCTCGGGCGCGGGCGCCGCGGGCTGGGGCGTCGCCGGCTCGGGCGTCGCGGCGGGCGCGGCCGGGTCGATCAGGGGATCGTCGAGCAGGGCGGGCGCGGCCGGCGCGGCGGTCCCGAAGTCGCCGGGATTCTTGCCGTCGGGCGCCTTCAGCCGGTCGATCTCGCCCTGGCGGTCCTGCAACCAGGTCTCGCGGAAGGTCGCATAGGGATCGACCGCATCCTCCAGCATGGCCTTGAGGTCCTGGTCGTTGTTGGCCCGGTCGTCGAGCCCGCTGAGCGAGGTCATGGCCGTGCCGCGCCCGTGGCGGAAGATCGGGTTGTCGAACAGCGGGAGGAAGGTCTCGAAGCGGTCGGCCTCGTCGCGCAGCGTGGTCGGCCCGAGGATCGGCAGGTAGAGGTAGGGGCCCGGCTTCACCCCCCAGAAGGCCAGGGTGTTGCCGAAGCGGTTGCCGTGGTGCGGCAGGTTGAACTTCTTGTCCTTGGCGACGTCGAACAGCCCGCCGATGCCGAGCAGGGTGTTGAGCAGGAAGCGGGCGAGCGAGCGCACCGCCCGCTGCGGCTTGAGCTGGAGCAGGTCGTTGAGGATGATGATCGGCGCGCCCCAGTTGGACAGGACGTTGTGCAGCCCGTCGCGCGCCGGCTTGGGAGTGACCTTCTGGAAGCCGAGGGCAAGGGGGCGCAGCACCGCCTTGTCGATCACCATCGAGACCGCGAAGCTGACCCGGTTGAACCCTTCGAGCGGATCGTTGGCCGGCTTGATCTGCTGGGCCAGCTCGGCCTCGAAGGGGTCGGCGGCGGCCTCCCCGCCCGCCGGAGCCTCGCCCGCCGCCGCGGCGGCCTCGGCCGGCGTGCCCTCCGTCGTGGCCGCCGTGGCGGCCTCGGCGGGTGCGGTCTCGGCGGCGGCGGCCGGGTCCTTCAGTTCGTCGAACTCGTCCTTGGGGGCCTCCTCGCCCTGGGCGGGCAGCACCGTGACCTCGCGCTTGCGGACGGGCGTGGCCGGCGGCTGCGCGGGGGGCGGGACGACCTGGCCGGGCCCGAAGATCGGCCGCTCCTGCTCGGCCAGGGCCATCACCCGGGGCGAGGCCTCGAGCGACCAGGCGGTGCGGATCATCGCCAGGGGCCGCTCGGGCGGCAGGCGGGGCGGCTCGGCGGCGGCGAGGGGGGCGACGATGAAGGCGGCGGCGGGCATCAGGCGGCCATCCGTTCGGCGGGCGTGAACGCGGCGAAGCTGCCGCAGCGCACCCCGCCGTCCGCCAGCGCGCGCCTGACCGCCGGGTCGGTCAGGGCGGCCAGCTCGTCGCGATAGCGATAGCCTGGGGCATGGCCCGGCCAAGCGTCCTCGGTTGCCGGATGGCAGTAGATCTCGATCAGCCCGTCGACCGGGGTGGCGACCGCCTCGCGCATCCGCGCGGCGTCCATCGCCCCGGTCCAGCCCAGGCCGATGAAGCGGTCGTTGACGGTAAGCCCGGCGCGGCGCAGTCGCCCGCGGAGCTGGCGCGCCCACCAGCGCAGCGGCGCGGTCCCGCCGCGCTCGTAGGGCACCCGCATCGCCTTCATCCCATAGCGCGGCCCGATCCGCAGCACGGCCGAGGCGATCATCGGGTGGAGGTGGAAATGCTTGTGGGCGTTGACGTGGTCGAGCGGCAGGCCGGTCGCGGCGAAGGCCTGGAACTGCGCCTCGATCTCCGCCGCGAGCTGGGCGCGGGCCGCGGCGGAGCCGGCGATCGCCAGCGCCGTGCGCAGCATCGAATCGTGGAACCGCCCGTCCGTCCCGACCAGCGCGGGAATCCGCTCGGGCGGCAGGACCGGCGCCGCGTCGGCCAGGGCCAGGTGCAGCCCGACGCCGAGCCGGGGCAGCCGCCGCGCCCGCGCGACCGCGTCGGCGGCGGCGGCGCCCGAGACCATCAGGCTCGCCGCGGTGAGGATGCCCTCGACATGCGCGCGCTCCACGGCCTCGTTGACCGCGAGCGCCGCGCCGAAATCATCGGCGGTGACGATCAGGCCGCGCATGTCCCTCCCCTGGCGGCCGCGGCCTCAGGCCGCTTCCTTGCGCTTGCGCAGGAAGTCGAAGAATTCGACGCCCTCGCGCAGGCGGCGCTTCATCATGTCCCAGTCGCGCAGCATCTCGCCCATGATCGCGCCGATCTTGCGCGGGCGGAAGTAGAAGCGCTTGTACATCTCCTCGACCTTGTCGAAGATCACCTCGGACGAGAGGTGCGGATAGGATAGCTGCGCGATCTGGGTGCCGCCGTCGGTCAGCAGGTGGTCGCTGCCGTCGAACCAGCCGTTCTCGGTCGCCTGCTTGTAGAGGAAGGTCCCCGGATAGGGCGCCGCCAGGCTGACCTGGATCGTGTGCGGGTTCAGCTCCATCGCGTAGCGGATGGTCTCCTCGATCGTCTCCAGCGTCTCGCCGGGCAGGCCGAGGATGAAGGTGCCGTGGATCGTCAGGCCGAGGTCGTGCGCGTCCTTGGTGAAGCGCCGGGCGACGTCGGTCCGCAGGCCCTTCTTGATGTTGTGGAGGATCTGCTGGTTGCCGCTCTCGTAGCCGACCAGCAGCACGCGGCAGCCGCCTTCCTTCATCGCCTTGAGCACGGGCTGGGGCACGTTGGCCTTGGCGTTGCAGCCCCAGGTGACGGGGAAGCCCGGCGTGCCGAAGCCGAGCTTGCGGAGCTCCTTCGACAGCTCGGTCACGTGCTCGTGCGCGTCGGCCAGGGTGTCGTCGTCGAAGAAGATCTCCTTCACCTCGGGCATCTCGCGCAGGATGTACTGCACCTCCTCGATCACCTTGGGGACCGAGCGGTAGCGGTAGTTGTGGCCCGAGATGGTCTGCGGCCAGAGGCAGAAGGTGCAGCGGCTCTTGCAGCCCCGCCCGGTGTAGAACGAGACGTAGGGGTGGCGCTGGTAGCCGCCGAAGTACTTGGTGAAGTCGAGGTGCTTCTTGTAGACCGGCGAGACCATCGGGAGGACGTCCATGTCCTCGATGATCGCGCGGTCCTTGTTGCGGACGAAGGCCCCGTCCGGCCCGCGCCAGGTGATCCCGTCGACCTCGGCCAGCGGCTTGCCCTCGGCGATCTCGACCAGGGTGAAGTCGTATTCCTCGCGCGCGACGAAATCGAGCGCCGGGCAGGCGGCCAGGCTCTCGTCCGGCTGGATCGCGACCTTGGCGCCGACCATGCCGAGCAGGCAGTCCGGGTTGCGCGCCTTGACCAGCTCGGCGGTGCGGCAGTCCTGGTTGAAGCTCGGCGTCGAGGTGTGGAGGATGACCAGCTCCATCCCGTCGATCTCGTGGGCGATGTCGTCCCACGACTGGTCGTGCGCCGGGGCGTCGATCAGGCGTGAGCCCTCGATCATCGCCGCGGGCTGGGCGAGCCAGGTCGGATACCAGAAGCTCTTGACCTCGCGCTTCATCTGGTAGCGCGCGCCGGCGCCGCCGTCATAGCCGTCGAACGACGGGCCCTGCATCAAAAGGGTACGCTTCATCAGTCTCTCTTTTCAGGCGCTTATCCGCCCATCGGCTGCGATCCGGAGCGCGTTACCACGCCAATCGATCTTTCGCACGGTAAAGCTGGCCGCAAACACGAGGAATTCCACCGAGTCAATCAAAGGCAGCCACCACAGGGCGGCGGACCGCGCTCCGGCGATGCGGTCGGCGCGGATCGCGACCGCCAGCCGCACGGCGAGGGCGGCCATGGTGAGCACCGTTCCTGTCGCGGGCATGAACGGCACGGCGAGCAGAGCCAAGGGCAGCGGCCGGGTGACGATCGAGCCGGCGTAGCCCCAGGGTTGCAGCCCGCGGATCGTTGCCGCCCAGCGCAGTTTCTGCCGCCACAGCGCGGCGAAGGAGCGCTCGGTACAGGCATGGGTCAGCAGCAGCGGCGGGATCGCGACCGTCAGGCCGCGCCACGCCACGGCCGCGCCGCTCGCATGGGCGTCGGCGAGCACGTCGGCGCAGCGCGCGCGCCCGCCGATGGCGGCCAGCGCCCCGCGCGACAGGGCGAAGGTCGAGCCCCTTCAGGGCCGGGCGAGGCCGGTCGCGCAGCCGACCCCCACGGCGGGCACGGCGACGCGGCGGAGGGGCCCCGCCGAGACGCGCGCCCAGAAGCAGCCGCTCCCC
>Ga0066256_1004381_pt1 | contig 12101 bp, 3 predicted proteins | sample ThiBio_1000_biof_FD_87107 | JGI IMG/M metagenome (GOLD analysis project Ga0066256, IMG submission 87107) | Wastewater bioreactor microbial communities from Cape Town, South Africa - Thiocy_expt_1000_biof (version 2) | ecosystem: Engineered > Bioreactor > Thiocyanate-remediating >...
CCTCCGCCCCCCCCTCACCTCGCCCCCGCCCCCCCCCCCCCCCCGCCCCCCCCCCCCCCCCCTCCCCCCCCCCCCCCCCCCGCCCCTCCCCAACCCAACAAATGGAAGCCCACGTGACGGAGGTGTCCATCTCCCGGCTGGCGCTGGCGCTGGAGCCGGTGGTGAAGCACCGCGCCGCCACCGACGTGGCGGTGGAGCTGGAGGCCGCCATGGTGGTGGCGGCGGCCGCGGTGGAGGGCGTCACCGCGTCGCTGTCCGCCGCCCTCACCACCTCCCTGCTGCAAAGCAACGCCGCCATCACGCACGCGTACAGCGTGCTGGTGGCGCACACGGTGGCAGCCATCACCGCCAGCGTGGGGGAGGCGTGGTGGGGCGAGCTGGCAGCCGCCGCCACCGTGCGCTCTGTGCGTGCAGACGGCCGCTCCACCTCCGCGCTGGCGCTGCTGCGCCGGTTCACTGTGCGGCGACCAGATGGCACGTACCGCGGCGCGGCGACCGCCACCTCCACCGGCGCGCTGCAAGCGCTGGCGGTGGCTGCCAACGGCGGCGGACCGGAGGAGGTGCAGGAGTCGGACATTGCGGCGTGGCGGGAGCTGGTAAAAGAATGGGATGAGCCGCTGCCGCCCGTGCTGGCAGACGTGGCGGCGGCGTACGGCGGCCCCCCGCTGATGGCAGAGGCACGGCGCACCGCTACCGCGGCGGCAGCAACGGCGCCCGCTGATGCGGCGCCCACAGGGTTGGGGTTGGGTTTGATGGATGACGTGCCGGCGGCAGCTCCAGCCGCCGCTGCTGCTGCCGCCGACTCGCCCATGGCTGCCGCGATTGGCATGTTGGCACGCTCGCCAGGACGGCCGCGCAGTCGTGGAAAACCGGTGCGCAAGGGCAGCCGGCCGCCGTTGGCGGGCGCTGCCGCCGCTGCCACTGCTGCGCGTGCTGCCCGGCTCGGACGGCCACGGGGCCGCCCACCCAGCGCTGCCACGCTTGCCGCCGCCCGTGCAGCTGCCGCCACCTCTACTCACACACCATATGCGCCAGTTCCAGCGAGCGTGCACCCGTATGGCGCCGCTGGCACCTCCATGTTTGGCGCGACTGCCTTCCCGTCAGCGGCCGCCACCGCAGCGGGCGCTGCAGCAGCTGCCGCCGCCGCCGCCGGCGACGACGACCTAGGTGACGACGAGCGTGCGCTGTTGGCAGAGCTGGGTGGCGATGACGGCGGCGGCGACTACCTGGATGACGCCGATGAGGGTGCCGGGCAGTACGCCGACGACGGCGGCGGCGGCGACGGCGGGCTGGGGTTGGGCATTGATGACATCTAATTATCCATAGTTAGTGGTTGTGACTTCAATCGTGTGCCTACGGCAGCTCGATGCCCTGCATCAGAAGGGCATATAAGTGGCTGCTCGTAGGCGCCGCCGCTGCTGCCGCGGGCACACGCGCGGGTGCGGGTGCGGGCGCAGGCGCTGGCGCAGGCGCCACCGGTGCAGGTGGTGCAACAACAGGTCGGCGCGAGGCAGGCAGCACCGCACGGGGCACAAACGCACCGGCGTGCCGCAACACTGACAGCGGGCCACAGCACTCCTCCCACAGGTCCAGCATGTCCACTGCGGCAGCCAGCGGCGCGGACGGCACATCCACCAGCCACGCTGGCGGCGACGCTGCAAACGCCGCACCCTCGGCGCCGGCGCCTACTGCAATAAACGCGGCTGCCGCGGCGTCAAACTTGTCCCGCGTCACCGGGTCCAGGGCGCTGTCCACATCCGCCTCCCAGCTGTCGTCGCCGTCAGTAGTGGTGGGTGGTGGTGGTGCCGCCGCCGCCGCCGCAGCTGCCGTCGCTGTAGCACCCGCCGTCGCCGACGGAGCAGCCGTGGCTAGGTGGACGGAGCGCGCAACAAGCGGCAGCAGGAGACGCACAAGCGGGTCGCGTGCAATCAGTGCCGTGTCCCATCGCCACCACGCCGGCGGCAGCGGTGCGCCCGGGCGCCTGCTCGTTGCACTGGCAACCGCGCCCGCGGTGATGGCACGCACCGCCTGTGCCGCGCGCAGCTTCCACAGCACATCGCGGTGCGCCGTCGCCAGCATCTCCACTAGCGCGGTGGCTGCCACCTCTACCTGCGCCGCGGCGGGTGGCGCGGTGGGCGGCGTGGCGGGCGTGAACACGACGGCATCCCACAGCGTGGGCAGCGGCAGCGGGTACGCCAGGCCGCCGCGCAAAGTGGCACGCAGCGCTGGCGCCAGGCCAGCCGCACCCGCGGCGTCCTCATCCAGTGACATGCCCTGCGGGTACGGCACCAGCAGGAGGGAGCGGTGTTGCGCCGGCACCGCGCGCGCCGTCAGCAGCGAATGCACATCCAGCGCCAGCAGCGTGGCGCTGCTGTGAAATGCGCAGCCGGCGGATAACAGCTCCTCGCTGGCGGAGCACCATGCCGCCGCGTCGCGCGCCGACTCTGCCCGCGACGCAGCCAGCACCGTCAGCTGCGCAATGCGCGGCTCCGCTCCACCACCACCCACCGGCTCATCCGCCGTCGTCAGCAGGTACGCCATCGGCACAACATCCTCCTCGCCCTCCTCAGCGTCACCGCCCGCCAGCGCCTCAGCGCCATCCACCACACGCGCCACGGCGTCATCCAGTGCCAGCGTAGCACGCCGCTTGCCGCCGCGGCCAGCCTCGGGGAACAAAGTCGACGGCTTGAACCGCGGCCCGCGGTCCGCCCAACCGTCCTCCGCCGGCAGCAGCGTGGTAGCGGCATCCAGCGCCGCGCGCTCCTCCTGCGCCAGGCTGGGTGGCGCGGCGGCCGTATCGGTACTACTACCGCCGCCGCCGCCGCCACGCTGTGACGCCAGCAGCAGAGCCGTCAGCGCCGTCACATCCACAATGAGCATGGGGATGGCAGACGTCCAGTCGTATGCCGACACGCGCGGCGCCTCGCCTGTTGTCGCATCGCCCGGCTCGTCAAACAGCTCCAGCGTGGCGGGCTCCGGAACCTCCTCGCCCTCGTGTCTTCCCTCGATGTGAGTCTCACCAGCTGCCTCCACGGCACCGCCGCCGCCGCCGCCGCCGCCGCCGCCTTGCTCGTCGACGGGCGTCAGCGTGTTGGTAGCGGCCAGCAGCACGTCCAATGCGGCCGCCCGCTGCCGTGCTGCCACTGCCGCGTCGTCCTCCCCCGCTGCTGCTGGGGTGGGGGCTAGTGGGGCAGGGGCGGCTGCACTGCTGTCGCCGTCTGCCGCTGCCGCCGCAACACTACCATCTGGCGCCCGTTGCCGGCGCAGGGCAGCCAGTGCGGCTGCAGGCAGTGCAATGGAGGCGGATAGCGAAGACTGCACTGGTGTGGCGCCACCTGGCGTCAGCAAGCTGCTGCCGCCGCCACTGGAGAAGCGCAGCCGCACCCAATCACCCGAATCCTCGTCCACCGCTGCCGCTGCGGGCGGCAGTGCTGGTGGCACCGCGGGACTGGTGGCGTCTGCTGCAGGTCGCCGGCGCGGCGGCGGTGGCATACGCGACCGTGTCAGTCCACCCAGCGGCACCGCGCTCAGCACCGCCACCTCCGGCTCGCCGCCCACTGGCAGAGCCAGCAACCCATCCGCGTCGACTGTGAAGGCTGGCGTCGTGGTAGCAGCCGCAGCCGCTGCCGCTGCCCCGCTGGCGGCGCCGCCTCCACCCCCACCGCCAGCTGTGCCGCCTCCACTGCGGCCCTTCCCACCGCCACCACCGCCACCGCCTCCACCACCACCACCGCCACCACCACCTGGCCGCCGCGTCGCCATCCTTCTTAAAGCGGTGGCAGTGGTAGCAGGAGAAGTAGGAGCAGCACGGGCACCAGCAACGACGACGCCGGTACCGGTATCGATAGTTCGGGGCAGCAGTAGGACTTGCCGGTTGCAACAGCCGCAGCTGCAGCACTGGTACCAGGCAGCGGCAGCAGAAGCAGCAGGACTCCTACAGCTACCGGTACTTCTGCCTTCGAGTAGGCGGTGAGAGTGGGGGCTGCGTTGGGCATAAAAAATAAAATACAAGGCGAATTATTCCAACAAAATCAACCAGCCGGATCGCCACAAAGTATTGTGTTTGGGCCAACGCCGTCGCTGCAAATTCTGCACGACGGCTGCGTTGGGAGACGCATATTTGGGGTAAAATCGTGGTAGCAGGAATGGTGGTACTTATTTTGGAACTTCTAAACTCAACACCACGGCATTTGGAAACATTACACGGATACCGGCACTGGCCTAAACACACCAAAAACCAAATTAACCAGCGCAATGGTGTGCTGACCGTGCGGATTATGCCTGCTATGCATTGAAACCAGTTGTAACTCGCAGGGAAAGATTCACCCGCACAGTGATGACAGGAACTTCCAAACTCAACACTGATGTACCGGTACTGAACGCAATAACGCACAAACAGGCTGACATAGCACACCAAAATCCGCGCACTGGTATGCTGGTGATGCTTGTTGTGCATTGAAACCAGTTGTAACTTGCAGGGTAAGATTCCGAAAGACTCACCACGTAACGAGCTCGCAGAAACTTCCAAACTCAAAACCAAACTTCCAAATGGCCATTTGACGCCCACGTGTACCAGACAATGATGCAACGTGACAGCACGCCGCAGTCACAGGCATGTGATCATTTGCGCGGCTTCATGGTGCCAGTTTGTCTTATTACATTGGGTGCTATTTGCCTGCCGCATCGTTGACCATCATCGCAACATCATCGCCGCATCGTGAGGGTCGCGGGTCGCGCACGCGCTCGTGCGCGCGTGGTAGCGCACAAACACAACTACGATCATAGCACCATCATACGCCTCGCGCATACATAAACTACACTGCTTACTGCAACAAACACACATTTACAACAGTGCCGCTCGCCGTTGCAGCACTGCAATTGCAGCTTGACGCCAACAACACACAACACAAGTGCGTGACGCGTGCACACGGGTTCCGTTACGTACCCGTGCGCGCGCACGCCGCCAGCACCTCCACCAACGGCCACCGACAGCTATCCACACCAACCCACAACACCCCTCTTGCCACCGCCCGCGCTCACCACGCCAGATTTGTAGCGTTGCTACAACGGTGCTGAACTCGTGGTTGCGCCCGCTGCTGTCGTTGGTTACCACCGGCTGAGCAGCAGCACGGCGTGCGCGCGCGTGCCGTGGGCGTTGTGCGCTGCCGCGCGTACCAGTACCAGTACCACGACCTGCCGCCACACCTACCACCATGTCGGACGCAGACGATGGCGCCGCAGCGGGTGAGCAATCACCTGCCGACGCGCCCGCTGCCGCCGCTGATGACGCTCCTGCACCAGCTGCCGCTGCCGAGGACGCTCCTGCACCCGCCGTTGTCGATGACGCGCCAGCACCAGCCGCCGCTGAGGATGCACCCGCACCTGGACCCTCACCCCCACCCGCCCCCGATGCGTCTGATGCACCCGCCCCCGCCGCCGCTGCCGCAAACACTAACACCACCAAGTGTGAAATGTGCCACAGCGCGCCCGTCACTGGCGCGCTGGTGCCGTGCGGGCACGCCGTGGTGTGCCAGGCATGCTACACGTCTAGCTTGCTGGGGGACGGCAGCGACGAGGTGCGCTGCCCGCGTTGCATGGCAACGGTTGACACCAGCGGCGCGACGCTGCGTGACAGCAAGCCCGTTAAGTACGCTGCTCACCCCGGCTGGGCTGCTGACCTGGAGGCAGCGCGCGGTCTCATCCCGCTGGACCGCACCGACATCCTGGACGCATACGCTGCGCCCGCTGACGACGATGCAGCGGCGGGTGTCGGCGCAGGCGGCGACACGAAAAGCGGCGGCGGCGACGACCCAAAGGAGGAGGCGCGCAAGAAGGACCTAGCGGCGCTGCGCGACTTCCTGATGGCGGCTGGCGCGGCGCTGAGCGGCGAGGGCGCGGCGGCGATGGACCCGTACGGCTACGAGGGGCTGTCCAACAAGTATGCCACTAACGGGCCGTGGGTGCCGCCCACGCGCGCCGCCGCAGTAGCGTTCCAATCCACGGTACAAATCGGCGGCGGGAACATGCCGGTGTGCGGCAGCCGGGAGGCGGACGTGGGTGCCACCAGCGTGGGCGCCGCCATGTACCTGCGCCTCATGCGCTGGCTGTTTGCCATGTTTGCGCTGGCTTTCATCGTGTCCCTGCCCTCCCTCATCGGCTACTCGTCTGGTGCGCGCATCCCGTCCAGCGTGGCGGACAACATGGGGTTTGCGCACCTGTCGCTGGGCAACGCGGGCCCCGTGTCGTCCGTCGTGGCGGAGGCGCAGGCGCAGCGGCTGCAGGTGGCGTCAGAGTCGGGCGCCACCAACGGCACCTCCAACACCTCGTCGGCAACGGCCGCCGACGGCACGACCATCATCAACGGCAATGCGATGTATTTTGGGCTGGAGTACAATGCGTGGCTCGCTGACCTGCCGTACGTGCGCCTGGCTGGCGTGATGGTCAGCGGCGGCGAGTTCGCGCGCCTCGTCTCCTTCCTGGACGTCATTGGCTGCGCCATCATCCTGGGCGGCGCCATTGTGCTGCGCCGCAGCATTGCAGCGGGCGTGGCGGCCGCCACCGCTGAGCGCGTCTCTGCCGCCGACTACTCAATTCTCATCAAGGGCCTACCGCCCACCACCACCGCCGCCGACTTGCGCACCCACTTCTCCACCCTCTTCGCGCTGGACGGCACCGGGTACGAGGCCAAGCGTCTGGCGGCCAAGCAGAAGGGGACGGTGCGCGTAGCGCCAGCGCCGCCTGCACCCCTGCCCGCGGGTGAGCTCCCGCCGCCGCCACCCATCACACTGGCCACCGTGTCTGCCCGCCGTCCCGCCGGCATGGACGGCGGTGCCGCGCCTGCTGCCGCCACCGCACCGCGCATCCAGCCGCCGCTGCCCGCCGTCGCGGAGGCTGAGGAGGGCGGCGACGGCGGTGAGGGTGGCGAGGGTGGTGCTGGCGCACCGGGCGCGGGCACGGGCGCAGCGGACGCTACCCCAGGCGACGGTGCTGCGCCAGACGCAGAGGCACCGGCGGCTGCTGGCGACAGCACTGCACCACCACCCGCTGCCGACGCCGCCGGTGAGAGCGCAGCACCTCCCATGTCAATGGCGGCGGTGGTGTCGGGCGCGTCGCACATGGCCACCGCGCTGGCGCAGACGCCGGAGGGCGACGCGCGGCTGGTGGCGTCAATGAAGGAGCGGCTGGCGGCGGGCGTGGTGGCTGCAGGTGACCCGCACGTGGCGTTTGCTGACCGACTGGAGGTGGCGCGCCGCGGCGTGGTGACGGACGTGCGGCACAACGGCGACGCGGCGTACCTGGGGTCGTGGGTGGCGGACGTGAGCGTGGTGACGTCTGAGTCGGCGGTGGTGGAGGGCCTGCTGAAGGCGCGCGCCACCATTGGCCAGCTGCGCCGCGCGCGCGCGCTGTACAAGATGCACAGCCGCGGCACGCCGCTGCCGTCCGGTCCCAATACGAAGATCCGCGCACAGGCCAAGAAGGCCATCAGCGCCGCCAAGTCCAACATCCTGCTGCTCATGTCCAAGCTGTCCAAGGAGACGAAGGAGGCGCCGCGGTGCACCGGCGTCGCGTTTGTGACGTTCAACAACGAGACCAGCATGGAGGCGTGCCTCGCCGCCTACTCCGGCTCCACCACCTGGTACCGGCGGTGCTTCCAGAACCGCCTGTTGCGCTTCCCGTGGCGCGACGCGTCGGGCAAGGCGCGCGCCGCGACGCTAAGCGTGGAGCGTGCGCCGGAGCCGGGCGACGTGCTGTACCAGAACCTGGGCATGTCCAACACGCAGCGCAGCGTGCGGGTTGCCATCACGAGCGGCATCACGGGCCTGCTGCTGTGTCTCGGCCTGGTGGGCATGGTGCTGGCGCAGTCGTACGCCAAGCTGCTGGCGCAGGCGGTGCCCGACCTCAGCTTGTGTGAGACGGAGGTGCCGGCAGCGTACCTGGGCAGCATAGAGGCGGTGGAGGCGGCGCGCGCGGCACTGGCCGCTGGCTACGGCGGCATGAACCTGGACACGGCCGGCACGCCCACGCTGACCAGCGCGTCAGGCGGTGAGGGCCTGCCGTACGGTGCCGGTAGCGGTGACGTGGTGGCAGACGTGCTGCCGCAGCTGGAGCCGTGGCGCCCCGTCACGACGGTGGAGCGCAACGTGGTGGACCAGGCGTGCGGCGTCGGGTACGCCAGCCTCACCTACCGCTACGACTTTGCGGGCGCGCTGGGCACGTCGGCTGACAGCGCATACCTGCCTGTCGTGTCGGCCGCCAACACCACCGCCGCCGCCACGTACGACCCGTCCTCGCGCTACTACGTGGGCAACATGGTGGGGTACGGTGACATCACGCAGGCGTGCAGCCTGGCCACCGCGCGAAACGAGATCGCAACGCATGGCGCCGGCATCGTGGCGGCGGGCGGCCTGCTGCAGGCGCCCTCTTGCCCCGACCCGCGCCGCTCCCTGCCGGGTGGGTCAGGCCAGTGCCAATGCCTGCGCGCCACCGGCACCGAGCTGTGCTCCACGATCGGCTGCTTTGCCGGCGTGCCCGGCGTGACGGTGCCCGACCCCATCCTGCACCCCTGCCGCACCTACTCCTCCCTCACGCTGGTGGGTTGCTTCTGCCAGTCGTCGCTGAAGCACTACAGCGAGACGCTGGGTGGGTGGGGCGGCTTCATGAAGTTTATGGACGTGGAGAAGGACATGTGCACCGACTTTGCCAACATGTACCTCGCCACGCAGTCGCTCGTCATCATTACGGCGGCGTCCGCTACCGTCGTTAACGTGCTGCTGGGCATCGTGCTGCCTCGCCTGGTGGAGTGGGAGAAGCACGCCTCCATTGCCGCCAAGGTGCGTGCCACCGTCGTCAAGCTGGCGGGCGCGCAGATGCTGAACGCGGTGGTGACGGTGGTGGTGGTCAACGCGCGGCCGCCCAACGGCATGGCCACGCCCGGCTTCTTTGCCGCCTTTGGCCTGTTCACGGGTGCGTACGACGACATGACCACCAAGTGGTACGCCGCCGTGGGCAGCTCCATCTGCCTCTCCACCGCCATCAACGCGGTGGTGGAGCCGCTGCTGGGCGTCGTCAAGTTCCTGGTCTTCCGCTGCCTCCGCTGGCGCAAGGTGGGCAAGCCGGGCCGCGTTGCCAACCAAGACGAGTACAACTCGGTGTGGGTGGGCCCCGAGTTCGACCTCGCCACGCGCTTTGCGCCGCTCATGGTGTCCTCCATGGTGGCGCTCGTGTACGGCGGCGGCATGCCCCTCCTGTACGTCATCGTCGCCATCGCGTTTGGCCTGCGCTACGCCGTCGACAAGCTGCTCCTGCTGCGCCACTTCCGCCGCCCGCCGCCCGTGGCACCCGAGCTGTTCGCCGACATCGTCAGCTTGCTGCCCATCGGCGTGGCCATCCACCTGCTGGTGGCGGCGTGGGCGTTTGCGGCGAGCGGCATCCTGCCCACCACGCCGCTGGGCGCCGGCGCCAGCGGCGACGGTGAAGTGGACAAGACGTACTCCAACTGGCTGGCCAGCCTGCGGGAGAGCGACACCGTGGGCTTGGCACCGCGCCCGACGCGCCCGGAGGGCCTGCCCCACATCCTGGCGTTTGTGGCGGGGGGGGGGGGCGGGGGGGGGGTGGCAGGCGGGCGCCCCTTCACCGGCGGCGTGAGGGGCGTCCTGTCTGCGCTCCCCTGCGGCTTCAGCTGCTGCAAGCCGCGCGCGCTGCCCACCAGCACCGACGGCAGCGACAGTGGTGCTGGTGAGAGCAAGTCGGGGGCGGCGGCGGCGGCGGCGAAGCCGCCTATTCGTGGCACGACGCGCCGCGGGCTGGCGGCGGAGAAGCTACTGCGCACCGACACGGCGAAACTCACTGAGCGCGACGAGGGCGAGGCTGCCATGTCATGGTACGCCACCAACAACCTGCTGCCCACCTTCTCGCTGTCCAACGCGCTGCCTGCCGCCACGCTGGCCATCATGAACCGCCTGCCGCCCGTGGCACGCGGCGCCATCGTGGAGGGCAGCGCGCTGCGCGCCCTGTTTGCGGCGCGCCAGTCGCACGTGGATGGCCGCGTGCAGGGCCACGGCAAGGGCCTGGCGGCATTCACGGGCGAGTTCAGCAAGGTGTACGACCCCGCACTGGGCGTGTCGCTGTCGCGCATCATGCAAGCCGACGGCTGGCGCCTGCAGGCGCTCAGCGGCGACACGATGGGTGACATGTACACCGCGCAGGCGCTCGTCGGCTGGTACGCCGCCAACGCCGCCGGCACGCCACTGCACGCCATGCTGCCCGCCGGCTCCCTGCCTGCGCTCCCGGCCTCCGCCAGCGAGGGTGGCTCGAGCGCGCCGCCACCGCCGCCACCGGCACCAGCGCCGCCGCGTAGTGCTGGCAGCAGCGTCACCGCCGGCCTGGATGCCAACCTGGTTGCCGCTGCCGTGCAGTCCATCCCGCCGGTCGCCCTCGCCACCGCGCCTGACACGCTGTGGCTGCTGCGCAAGTTGGTGGCGCCGTCGGCTGCTGGTGCTGGTGACGGCGCGGCGGCGGCGGCGGCGGCGAGTGACGGTGGTGCGGGGGAGGCGCCAGAAGCGCCAGCAAGCGACGCCGCCGCCGCCGCTACCACCCCGGCAGCAGCAGCGCCGGAGAGTAGCACCGGTACCGGTACAGCGTCGCTGGTGTCGCGCATCACGTGGCAGGTGATTGACGACTCGGGCGCGCAGCACTCGTACGACTACCGCAAGTCGCCCAAGTACCGCCTGGCGGTGCTGACGGCGGTGGAGGAGAGCTCGGGTGACGCAGACGACGACCCAGATGATGAGGAGGGCGGCGGCGCGGATGGCAAGGGCGGCCTGGCGTCGGAGGCGGAGCTGATGGCGCGCGCGCGGGCGGAGAACTTTGGCCTCGGCCGCGCCTCGTCGCGCAACGACGACGCGCTGCCGGGCGCCGATGGCGCCGCTGCGCCTGGTGTGGGCGCCAGCGCCGTGGCGGGCGCCTCTTCCGCCTCCACCGCGGCGCCTGTTTAGTGAGTGGGTTGTTTGCGTGTTGTTTTGTTTCTCCTGTCGGTGTACTGGTACTGGTATCACGAACAGCGCGATCTCGATTGCATCCTCCAATCATATTTCACCGGTTATTGCTCGCGCGGCTGCTCTTTGTTTTTTCTCGTTATGTTACGTTCCCGTACAGGGTGGTACAGGGTGGTACCAGCGCGCGCGCATGTTCTGTTGTCGATGACCTGGTACCACGCGGCCAGCGCGCATGTTGTCGCCGTTCACTTGTTGGCGGTTGTGGCCGCTTGCCGGCTCGTTGCGTGCGTCGGCAGCGTCGGCGTATCACGCGCCCATTTGTCGTTACCAGTACCGTTATGGTGGCAGCTATGACTGCCCGCCCCGCTTCAACTTCGTGTGTGCATGTTTGGCACGATGCCACGGCGGCGCAGCGTTGCAGCGCGGCCGTCACAGTTTGGCAGCGCGTTGCAACAAGTCGATAATAACCGCGTAACCCGCTAAAATGCACCCCGCAACAAATCGTTATAATGGTACTGAATCACCACCGAACCGCGCGGCTGCCGGCACTACCGCACACTGCCCGCACACTGCCTCGCCACGTTAGTGGCGCTTGTCATTGATGCGGGTCTGCTCTGGCGCCCACCTCTCTCTCTAGGAGAAAAAGATAGAGAAAAGAAAGGGAAGAAAGAGGGGTGGATGGGGCAACGCATGCAATATGCGCTACTTGCGTTGTACGCGACGCCGCGGCTATTTATGCGCGGCGATTCGCGGCAGCTTGGGAATTATTGGGGTTGAGGCCGATTTTGGGTTCGAAATCGAGGGTTGCAATTTAAGGTTAAAACCACGGTACCAAGTTCCCGTCTCTTGTGGCGGCAATGTGGCCTACTAGAGGAGAGGAGAGAGTAGGAGGAGAGGAGAGAGGAGAGAGGAGAGAGGAGAGGAGCGAGCAGTAGGGGAGGAGAGTAGAGAGTAGGAGAGGAGGAGAGGAGAGGAGAGGAGAGAGGAGGGGAGGAGGGGAGGAGAGGAGAGGAGAGAGCAGTAGGGGGGGAGGTGGAGAGAGGAAGAGAGGGGAGAGAGTGGGGGAGAGGAGGGGAGAAGGGCGGTAGGACAGGGCGGCGAGCGGTA
>Ga0066256_1004635_pt1 | contig 12097 bp, 10 predicted proteins | sample ThiBio_1000_biof_FD_87107 | JGI IMG/M metagenome (GOLD analysis project Ga0066256, IMG submission 87107) | Wastewater bioreactor microbial communities from Cape Town, South Africa - Thiocy_expt_1000_biof (version 2) | ecosystem: Engineered > Bioreactor > Thiocyanate-remediating >...
TGGAGACGGGCGCGGTGGAAAGCAGGCCGGTGACATCGGCCGGTTCGTCGGCAAGCTCGTCCGGTTGCACGAAACCTAGCGGTGGGGCTTCACGGAAGGATGAACGCGGCTGGCCGTCGAACCCGGCGACCAGTTCGATCACCTCGTCGGGCGATTGCACCAGCACCGCGCCGTCGCGGATCAACTGGTTGCAGCCATGGCTGCGCGCATCGAGCGGCGAGCCGGGCACGGCCATGACTTCCCGCCCGTATTCGCCCGCCAGGCGGGCGGTGATCAACGAACCCGATTTCGGCGCGGCTTCCACCACCACCGTTCCCAGCGCAAGCCCGGCGATGATGCGGTTGCGGCTGGGAAAGTGGCTGCCGCGCGGCTCGGTTCCCGGCGGCTGCTCGGCCACCAACAGCCCGCCCTGCGCGATCTCCTCCTGCAGTTCGGCGTGCTGCAGGGGATAGGCGATATCGATCCCGCTGGCGATCACCCCGATGGTGGACGGCATCGCCCCGCGATGCGCCGCCCCATCGACCCCGCGCGCCAGCCCGGAGACGACCACATAGCCTTCCGCAGCAAGCCCCGCTGCGAAATCGCGCGCGAGCTTGACCGCGGCGGCCGAGGCATTGCGGGCACCAACCATTGCCACGCAGGGCCGGCTTGCCAGTTCGAGCGCCCCGCGCACGATCAGGATCGGCGGCGCGCCTTCGACCTGGCGGAGCAACGCGGGATAGTCGGGTGAATCGTGGAACACATATCGCGCCTGGGCCTTGCGGACGGCGGCCACTTCCCGCTCCACCTGCTCGCGTGAAGCGGCCCGGTATTTGCTGCCGCCCCGCGCCGCGAGATCGGGCAATGCCTCAAGCGCGCAGGCAGCGGATCCGAAACGGTGCAGCAGCTCCTTGCTTCGGTGCCGTTCCTCAGCCGCGCGATGTTCGCCCGGTGCAGCCAGATCACCAGCGCCGCGATCGCGACAAAATACGGAAAGGCCGGCTCATGCCCCAAGGCGTAGATGGCGATCGGCGCCGCCACCACCGCGCTCAGGCTGCCGAGCGAGGAAATCCGCGTCAGCGCCACCATGCCCAGCCATACGGCGGCGTAGATCAACCCGACCGGCCAGCCCAGGCCGAAGCACACGCCGGCCGTGGTCGCCGCACCCTTCCCGCCCTTGAAGCCGAGCCAGACGGGAAAGCAGTGGCCCACCACCGCCGCCAGCGCCACCAATCCCGCCAGATCCGCCTGCCACCTGCTCGCCACGAACACCGGAACGAAGCCCTTGGCCAGATCCAGCAGCAGCGTGGCGGCGGCGAGCTTCTTGTTCCCGGTGCGCAGCACATTAGTCGCGCCGATATTGCCTGAACAGATCCGGCGCACGTCACCCAGCCCGGCAAGCCGCGTCAGCAGCAGCCCGAAGGGGATCGAGCCGCAGGCATAGCCTGCAAGGGCCGCAATCAGATAATGCTCCATTCCCCCTCCCAGAAGCCGGGCGTTGCCCAACGGCAGACTTTCCCTATACGCCAGATGGCGAAAAAGCGTGTCCCCGGCAATCCCGATCGGGCCAGGCCATACGGAACTGGATCAAACGGAACTGGACCAAGGCGTGAACTCTTCCGACCCAATCCTGCTGTTCGATTCAGGCGTCGGCGGCCTCACCGTGCTGGCGGCGCTGCGCGAATTGCTGCCCGAAGCACCGGTGATCTACGCGGCCGACAATGCCGGGCTGCCCTACGGCGCCAAGACCGAGGCCCAGATCGCGGCGCGCGTGGCCGGCCTGCTGGGCCGGATGACCGAACGCTTCAGCCCCAGGCTGGTCTGCATCGCCTGCAACGCCGCCTCCACCATCGCGCTCGCTTCGGTGCGCGAGGTTCTGGAAGTGCCGATCGTTGGCACCGTGCCCGCGATCAAGCCGGCCGCCGCAATAACCTCCACCGGCGTCATCGGCCTGCTCGGCACGGAAGCGACGATCCGGCAAGCCTATGTCGACAATCTCGAAGCCGAGTTCGCCAGCGACAAGCTGCTGCTGCGCCACGGCGCGCCCGAGCTGGTGCAGGCCGCCGAAGCGAAACTGCGCGGCGAAGCGGCCGATCCCGCCGTGTTCGCGCGCGCCGTGGATGCCTTGCGGAGCATGCCCGGCGGCGAGCGGATGGATACCGTGGTGCTGGCCTGCACCCATTTCCCGCTTCTGGAGACCGAGCTGGCGGCGGCATTCGGCCCGGGCGTCCGCTTTGTCGATGGCTCCGCGGGGATCGCGCGCCGGATCGCATATCTCACGCAAGGCCAACAATTCCTCCGTTCCGCGCCCGATACGGCAATCTTCACCGGAATGGATGAATCGCTTGAAAAGCTGCGCCCCGCGCTGGCCGGCTATGGGCTCGAAAGCATCGAATGCCTTTAAGCAAAATACGCGATCACACTAATGCGAATCCCTCGCAAACTCCGCGCTTTAATTGATCGGACGCTTGGCGTAAGGCGCCCGCGAACGCTCAGGCTGCCTATCGAGTCCCACGCGGTCTCGCGCAGCGCCAGGAACGGACGGGTCCGTTGAATTACGATCAGATTTTCGACCAGGCGATCGAACGGCTTCATTCGGAAGGCCGCTATCGCGTGTTCATCGACATCCTGCGCAACAAGGGGGCCTTCCCCAATGCGCGCTGCTTCGCCCACCATAACGGGCCGCAGCCGATCACGGTGTGGTGCTCGAACGACTATCTCGCCATGGGCCAGCACCCCAAGGTGATCGAAGCGATGGAAGAGGCGCTGCACGATGTCGGCGCCGGTTCGGGCGGCACCCGCAATATCGGCGGCAACACCCATTACCACATCGAGCTGGAAAGCGAGCTGGCGGACCTGCACGGCAAGGAAGCCGCGCTGCTGTTCACCTCGGGCTACGTCTCCAACGACGCCACGCTGTCCACCCTGGCCAAGCTGCTGCCGGGCTGCATCATCTTCTCCGACGAGCTCAACCACGCCAGCATGATCGCCGGCATCCGCAATTCCGGCTGCGACAAGCGCGTGTTCCGCCATAACGACGTGGAACATCTGGAAGAACTGCTGCGCGAAGCCGATCCCGAAGCGCCCAAGCTGATCGCCTTCGAAAGCGTCTATTCGATGGATGGCGACATCGCCCCGATCCACGCAATCTGCGACCTTGCCGAGAAATACAACGCGCTGACCTATATCGACGAGGTCCACGCCGTGGGCATGTACGGCCCGCGCGGCGGCGGCATCACCGATCGTGACGAAGCGGCCCACCGGATCGACATCATCGAAGGCACGATGGGCAAGGCGTTCGGCGTGATGGGCGGCTATATCGCGGCCGACCGCAAGATCATCGACTGCATCCGCTCCTACGCGCCGGGCTTCATCTTCACCACTTCGCTCAGCCCCGTCCTGGTGGCGGGCGTGCTCGCGGCCGTGAAGCACCTCAAGGCGTCCAGCGTGGAGCGCGACGCGCAACAGGCCGCCGCAGCCACGCTCAAGCAGATGTTCCGCGACGCCGGCCTGCCGGTGATGGATTCCACCACGCACATCGTCCCGCTGATGGTGGGCGATCCGGTGCGCGCGAAGAAGATCAGCGACATCCTGCTCGCCGAATACGGCGTCTATGTGCAGCCGATCAACTTCCCCACCGTGCCGCGCGGGACGGAACGGCTACGCTTCACCCCCGGCCCGACGCACAACGAAACGATGATGCGCGAACTGACCGAAGCACTGGTGGAGATCTGGGACCGGCTGGACCTGGAGCTCAGCAAGGCGGCCTAGTTTCCGTATGGCAAGTCCCTGCGAAGGCAGGGATCTCGTTCCCCGAGCGGTTCACCCGGACGACTAAGGCTCCTGCCTGCGCAGGAGCTCGCGGATTTGCGATGGGAGGCTCCCGCTTTCGCGGGAGCTCGCCGATTACCTCAGGCTCACCACATTGTCGCTCTGGCGCGGATCGACGCGGTCGCCGCGATAAAGGCTGGCCATCGGCTCATCGGCCACTTTCACCGCGATCGCCTGCCCGAAGCCGTTGAAGCCCGTCTTCATCGCCGCGCCATAGGCGCCGAGCATGCCGATCTCGATGTAATCGCCCGAACCGATGTCCGCCGGCAGCATAAAGGGGCCCTTCATGTAGTCGGCATCGTCGCAGGTCGGCCCGTAGAAGGCGAAATCGGCCAGCGCTTCCCCATGATCGCCGATCGCGGCGACCGGGAAGCGCCAGTCGACATGCGCCGCATCGAACAGCGCGCCGTAGGAGCCGTCATTGATGTAGAGTTCGCCGCCGCGGCGCTTTTCCACCCGCACGATCATGGAGGAGTATTCGGCGCACAGCGCACGGCCCGGCTCGCACCACAGCTCGGCGTTGTAGGAAATCGGCAGGGCTTCGAAGTGCCGGTCGATCACCGCGAAATAATCTTCCAGCGGCGGCGGCTCCATGCCCGGATAGACGCTGGGGAAGCCACCCCCGACATCCACGATGTCGACGGTGACGGCCGCCTCGGCGATCGCCGCGCGCACGCGCTCCAGCGCCTGGACATAAGCGAAAGGCGTCATCGCCTGGCTGCCGACGTGGAAGCAGATGCCCAGCGCGTCGCAATGCTGGCGAGTCGCCTGAAGCAGCGGCGCCGCATCGGCGAGATCCACCCCGAACTTGGAAGCGAGGCTGAGCTCCGCGAATTCGGAAGACACGCGCAGCCGCACCAGCAGATACAGGTCCTCGGCCGGCGTCCCTTCGTCATCCGAAGTGGCGGCGACGATCTTCTCCAGCTCCTCCAGCGTATCCAGGCTGAAGACGCGCACGCCGTGCAGGTGATAGGCTTCGGCGATCGCGCTCTTCGTCTTCACCGGGTGCATGAAGCACAGCACCGCCTCGGGCAGGATCGAGCGGACCAGCCGCACTTCCGCGATGGAAGCGACGTCGAAATGGGTGATCCCCGAATCCCACAGGATCTGCAGCAGCTCCGGCGAAGGATTGGCCTTCACCGCATAGAGCGACTTGCCCGGGAACTTCTTCGCAAAGAAGCGGGCAGCGCGCGCAGCAGCGTGCGGGCGGTTGAGGATAACGGGTTCGTCCGGAGCGAGGTCGCGGACTACAGCCGATGCGCAGGGATAGATGTGCAACTCAAGGGACCCCCAAAACGTTCGTTTCAGACAAGGCTGCCTTGCGGTTAGGAAGTCCCCTTGGGGCAGCGAGGGCGGGATATAGGCCCCCTGTGCTGAACTTCAAGTGAAAATCGCAAGGATGCCCCGTGGCGGAGGCCGGTCGATGGTTGATAGTCAACCATATGATTTCACTGTGTTTTATCGAGTCAGCTTAGCCGGTCCCGGAAGTCCTCATAGCCGAATTTGCGGACGCATTCGAGCGAATCGGTTTCGGAGTCCCACAACCAGATCGACGGCAGCGGCACGCCGTTGAAAGTGGTGGTCTTGACCATCGAATAATGCGCCTGGTCGAGGAAGGCGAAGCGTTCGCCCGGCCGGCAGGGCACCGGCAGACGATAATCGCCGATCACGTCGCCCGCCAGGCAGGACGGGCCGCCCAGCCGCACCGGCTCATCCTGCCCCGCTTCCTCTTCGCCCAGCATGGCCGGGCGATAAGGCGCTTCGATCACGTCGGGCATGTGGCAGGTGGCCGAGACGTCGGTGATGGCGAGCGGCATCCCGTTCCAGCGCGAATCGAGGATCGTGCCGACCAGGATGCCCGCATCCAGCGCCACCGCCTCGCCCGGCTCCAGATAGAGCTCGGCCCCGGTGTCGTCCTTCACGTCCTGCAGGAAGCCGACCAGTTCCTCACGCTGATAGTCGGCGCGGGTGATGTGATGCCCGCCGCCGAAATTGAGCCATTTGAACTGCCCGAAATACGGTTCCAGATGGTCGAACGCCTTGTCCCAAGTGCGCTTGAGCGGCTCGAGGTCCTGTTCGCACAAGGTGTGCATGTGGATGCCGTCGACCAGTTCCATATGCTCTTCCGTCAACTGGTCGATCGGAAAGCCGAGGCGGGAATGCGGCGCGCACGGATCGTAGCGCGGCACTTCCCCTTCGGCGTGGAGCGGATTGATCCTTAGACCGATGTCGAAATCCTTCCCCCCCATCCGGGCCGCCTGGAGAATCTGCGAGCAGCGTTCGATCTGCATCGGCGCATTGAAGATCACATGGTCCGAAAGGCGGCAGATTTCCTCAAGATCCTCAGGCTTGTAGGCCGCGCAATACGTGGCGATCTCGCCATCGTAGTGCTCGGCGGCAAGCAGCGCCTCCCACAGGCCCGAGGTGCAAACGCCATCCAGATATTCACCGATCACCGGCGCGACCGACCACATGCTGAACGCCTTGAGCGCCGCCAGCACCTTGATCCCGGCCGCATCGCGCAGATCGGCCAGTATCTGGAGGTTGGCGCGAAGCTTCGCCAGGTCCACCACGAAGGCCGGGCTGTCCACGCGGGAAAGGTCGAAATGGGCGAAGGCCCCCGGATCGCCTGCTCTGGTTTCCATCGCTTGCTCCCTTAGCCCAGTGGGGCCTTGAAGATGAAGAACGCCCCCGCCGCGATCAGCACGAAGCCGACCAACTGGCTGAGACTGGGCCGCTGGTCGAACAGCAGCCAGGCGACGAAAAGGAAGGTCAGCAGTGACATCACTTCCTGGATCGTCTTGAGCTCCGCCAGGCTGTAGGTCCGCGCCCCGATCCGGTTGGCAGGCACCGCCAGCGCATATTCGAACAGCGCGACGCCCCAGCTGGCGAGGATCGCCACCCCGATCGCCCGCGACGGGAACTTGAGGTGCCCGTACCAGGCCAGATTCATCAGCACGTTCGATCCGGCCAACAGGCCGATCGGGGCGAGGAGGTTCCAGTTCACGCGGCGGCCGCCTCAGAACCCCAGCGGCCCGTCCAGTTCCTCCACCGTCCAGGGCAAGCCATGGCCGTTCAGCATCGCCATGAACGGATCGGGATCGAACTGCTCCATGTTCAACACCCCTTCCCCGCGCCACTTGCCGGTCAACACCATCGCGCTGCCGATCATCGCCGGAACCCCGGTGGTGTAGCTCACTGCCTGATTGCCGGTTTCGGCATAGGCTTCTTCGTGATCGCAGATATTCTTGATATAGAAGGTTTTGCTGCCCGAACCGTCCAGCGCTTCTCCGGTTGCGATCACGCCGATATTGGTCTTGCCCTTGGTCGTCGGGCCAAGGCTGGCCGGCTCCGGCAGCACCGCCTTGAGGAATTGCAGCGGGATGATCTCGCGCCCTTCGTAAATCACCGGATCGATCCGCGTCATGCCGACATTCTGCAGCACGGTGAGGTGCTTGATATATTCATCGCCGAAAGTCATCCAAAAGCGCGCGCGCTCCATCTCGGGCACGAACTTCGCGAGGCTTTCCAGTTCCTCGTGATACATCAGATACATGTTCCGGGGGCCCACGCCCTCGAAGTCGAAGCTCTGCCGGTTCGACATCGCCGGGCTCTCCACCCACTCGCCCTTTTCCCAGTGGCGCGCGGGCGCGGTGACTTCGCGGATGTTGATCTCGGGGTTGAAATTGGTCGCAAAGGCCTGCCCGTGATCGCCGCCGTTGCAATCGAGGATATCGAGCGTGCGGATGGTCTTGAGCTTGTGCTTCTTGAGCCACATGGTGAAGACGCTGGTGACGCCGGGATCGAAGCCGCTGCCCAGCAGCGCCATGATCCCCGCCTCCTTGAAGCGGTCGTGATAGGCCCATTGCCAGCCATACTCGAACTTCGCCTCGTCCTTCGGCTCGTAATTGGCGGTGTCGAGATAATCCACGCCCGCTTCCAGGCAGGCGTCCATGATCGGCAGATCCTGGTAAGGCAGCGCCAGGTTGACCACCAGGCTAGGCCCGATCGCACGGATCAGGCCCACGGTCGCCGGCACATCCTCTGCATCGAGCGCGTAGGTCGCGACGGTCTGTCCCGTGCGCTGCTTCACGCTGGCGGCAATGGCGTCGCACTTCGCCACCGTGCGGCTGGCGAGATGTATCTCCGGAAAGATCTCCGGGTTCATCGCCATCTTGTGCACGGCGACCGAGCTCACTCCGCCCGCGCCGATCACCAGGACCTTGCTCAATGCCATTCTCCTTTGCCGTAGCAACGCTGCGCATATAGTTAGCCTGCATGACAGCACAACAGATGCGCGCACCGACACGGGACGGGGTGATCGACGCCGCGACCCGGATCGCGACGATCCTGCCGCCCACGCCGCTGCTTCCGGTGGAAATCGACGGGGCGCACGCATGGGTCAAGGCGGAGAACCTGCAGCCGATCGGCGCATTCAAGATTCGCGGCGGCTGGAACCGGCTGAGCAGGCTTTCCGAAGAGGAAAAGGCGCGCGGCGTGGTCGGCGTTTCCAGCGGGAACCATGCGCAGGGCGTCACCTGGGCAGCACACCGGCTGGGCATCCCGGCGACCATCGTGATGCCGAGCGACGCGCCGCAAGTGAAGCTGGCCAATGTCCGCGCACTGGGCGCCCAAATCGTGCTTTACGACCGCCCCGGCGGGGAAGATCGCGACGCGATCGCCCGCACGCTATGCGAAGGGCGCGGCGCCACCTTCGTCCACGCCTATGGCGATCCCTGGGTGATCGAAGGGCAAGGCAGCGCGGGGATCGAGATCGCCGTGCAGATGGCTGAGCGCGGCGTCGCCGGCCCCACCCGCATCATCGCACCATGCGGCGGCGGCGGGCTGACTGCCGGGCTGGCGCTCGCCTGTCCGGAGGCAGAGATCGTGCCGGTTGAGCCCGAAGGGTGGGACGACGTGGCCAGAAGCCTTGCCGCGGGCAAGATCGTCTACGTTGGCCCCAACCCGCCGCCCACGGCTTGCGATGCGTTGCAGACGCCCGCGACCTGGCCGATCAATTTCGAGGTGCTCAAGGCCCGGGCCTCCCCCGGCCTCGCGGTAAGCGACGCGGAAGTGCGCACGGCGCAGCGTTTCGCTTTCTCGCATCTGCGGCTGGTGCTTGAACCCGGCGGCGCGGTGGCGCTGGCGGCGGCGCTGGCCGGGAAGGTCGCGCTCGATCCGGGCACGGTGCTGATGCTGACCGGCGGCAATGTCGATCCGGCGAAGTTCGCGGCGGTGCTCGACTAAACTGGCTGAACCGCTTTGACATCGGCCCGAGCCACGCGCAGTCTCCCCGCCAGGAATGGGAGGGCTTCACATGATCGGAATGGGAATATTGCAGCCTGTCGTGGCGCTGGCGGTCTGGACCATGGTGATGTGGGTCTGGATGTATGCCACGCGCATCCCGGCGATGAGCGCCGCCAAGCTTTCGGACGAGGCGCTGTCGAACCTCAACCAGGCGCGGCTGGACGAGGTCCTGCCGCCGAGAGTGCAATGGAAAGCCTATAATTACAATCACCTGCACGAAGCACCCACCGTCTTCTATGCGATAGCGATCGTGCTTGCGATCGTCGGCCAGGGAGACGGGATCGCGGCGCAACTCGGCTGGGCCTATGTCGCGTTGCGGGTCGTCCACTCGCTGGTGCAGGCGATCGCCAACAAGGTGATGGTTCGCTTCGGCGTGTTCGTGCTGTCGAGCCTGGTGCTGATGGCCCTGATCGTGCTGGCGGCCCGGGCGGTTTTCTAGAGCCCCGAGCCGCCGGCGCGGATCAGGCGCCCGCCAGTTCCTTCGCCCGGGCGAAATCCCGCTCCGCCAGGAAGCGCTCCGCGTCGAGCGCGGCCATGCAACCCGTGCCCGCGGCGGTGACGGCCTGGCGGTATGTGTGATCCATCACGTCGCCGCAGGCGAACACGCCGGGGATGGAGGTCTTGGGCGTGCCCGGCTCGACGATCAGATAGCCGCTTTCATCCATCGGCAGCTTGCCCTTGAACAGTTCGGTCGAAGGCGCATGGCCGATGGCGACGAAGGCCCCTTCGCAGGCGAACACGCTCCGTTCGCCGGTCTGCGTGTCGGTCAGCTGCAGGCCGGTCAGGCCGCCTTGCAGCGGATCGCCCAGGAAAGCGTCCACCTTCGCATTCCAGATCACGCTGATCTTCGGATTGGCGAAGAGTCGCTCCTGCAGGATCTTCTCCGACCGCAGGCTGTCGCGCCGGTGGATCAGCGTCACGTCATCCGAATGGTTAGTGAGGTAAAGCGCTTCCTCCACCGCCGTATTGCCGCCGCCGATCACAGCCACTTTCTTGCCGCGATAGAAGAACCCGTCACAGGTGGCGCAGGCCGAAACGCCCTTGCCGCCCAGTTCCTGCTCGCCCGGAACGCCGAGCCACTTCGCCTGCGCGCCGGTGGCGATCACCAGCACCTCGCCCACATAGACATCGCCACTGTCGCCCGTGGCGGTGAAGGGGGAACCTCCGGCAAGGGCGATATCGACGATCGTGTCCCACATCATCCGCGGGCCGACATGCACCCCCTGGGCCTGCATCCCCTGCATCCGCCAGGGGCCCTGAACCACGTCGGCGAAACCCGGATAGTTCTCGACATCGGTCGTGATCGTCAGCTGCCCACCCGGCTGGAGGCCCTGCACGACGATCGGCTGAAGCCCGGCACGCGCGCCATAGATCGCGGCCGACAGCCCCGCGGGCCCCGAACCGACGATCAGCATCCGTGTCGTGTGGGTGGCCATGGTCAACAATTCCTCCTTGCAAGGTTCCCGGGGCATGTAGTCACTCGACCCCCCGCAGGCAATCGGCGGATAAGGCAAGGTGGGATGGACGCCGCGGGCGGATTTCCGCCACGGGCGAAAATCGCGATCAGCCGGCGGCCACGCCGTCCAGGTCGCGCAGGAAATCTTCGGTCCAGCGGGTGACGTTCTGTTCCCGAACGCTTTTCGCCAGCGCTGTCCAGCGTTCCTTGCGCTCCTCGATCGGCATGTCCAGTGCCGTCTTGATGGCGTAAGAAACGTCGTCGGGGCTGTGCGGGTTGACCAGCAGCGCCTCCGTCATCTGCTGCGCCGCGCCGGCGAAGCGCGAGAGGATGAGCACGCCGGGATCGGCCGGATCCTGCGCCGCGACATATTCCTTGGCCACGAGATTCATCCCGTCGCGCAAGGGCGTGACGAGGCCGATCTTCGAGGCGCGGTAGAAGCCGAACAGCTCGGCCGTGCTGTGCCCCTTGTTGACATAGCGGATCGGCACGAGGTCCACTTCCGACCGCGCCCCGTTTATCTGGCCGGTCTTCTGCTCCAGCGTGGCCCTGATCTGCTGATAGGATCCGATATCCTCGCGGCTGGGCGGCGCGATCTGGATGTAGACCAGTTCGCGCACACGCTCCGGATAGGTGTCGAAGAACCGGCCGATCCCGTCGATCCGCTCCGGCAGGCCCTTGGAGTAATCCAGCCTGTCCACTCCGATCATCGCCGTGCGATGCCGCGTGCTGGAGATGACGCGCTGTTCCGCCTGGCGGGCTTCTCCCGTATCGCCCTGCGCCATGAAGCGATCGTGATCGATCCCGATCGGATAGGCGCGCGCCACGGTCACGCGGCCGGCATGCTCGATCCGCCCGCTTTTCTCGTCCACCTGCGCGCCCAGTTCCTTGCGGCAATAATGCAGGAAGCTTTCGAGCCACTCGTCGCACTGGAAGCCGAGCAGATCGTATTCGAGCATGGTCATCACCAGCCGCTCGTGGAACGGCAGCGAAACGAACAGGCGGGTCGGCGGCCAGGGAATGTGGAGGAAGAACCCGATCCGGTTCCGCATCCCCCGTGCACGCAACCGTTCGCCCAGCGGGAGCAGGTGATAATCATGCACCCAGATAACGTCGTCCGGTTCGATAAGCGGCGCCACGCTGCCGGCGAACCGCTCATTCACGCGCTCATAGCCCTTGCCGAACTCGCGCTCATATTCGGTCAGGTCGATACGATGGTGGAAAAGCGGCCAAAGCGTCGAATTGGCATAGCCGTTGTAATATTCCTCCACATCCTGCGGTTCGAGGTCGATCGTCGCCGTCGTCACCCCGCCATTGCGCTGGATGGAGATATTGCCGCTGAATTCCTCGGTCTCCTCGCCGGACCAGCAGTACCATATCCCGCGCTGCTTCTGGAGCGCGGAATTGAGCGCCCCCGCCAGCCCGCCTTGCGCGCCCGCCGCGCCGCGCGCCTTCGGCACGGCGACCCGGTTCGATATGACGACAAGGCGCTGATCCCGCTTCATCGGATCGTGTTCCATGACT
>Ga0066256_1004639_pt1 | contig 12086 bp, 11 predicted proteins | sample ThiBio_1000_biof_FD_87107 | JGI IMG/M metagenome (GOLD analysis project Ga0066256, IMG submission 87107) | Wastewater bioreactor microbial communities from Cape Town, South Africa - Thiocy_expt_1000_biof (version 2) | ecosystem: Engineered > Bioreactor > Thiocyanate-remediating >...
ACCGTGCCGCTGAGCAGGAGCATGCCGTTCATCGTGCCGACCTGCCCATTGGCGTCCGGCATGGCGAGCCGCAGCATCTGGTCGGTGCTGCTGATGTTGTTGCCCACGCGAATGCCATTGGCATAGAGCACCTTGCCATTGCCCGCGGTGACGAAGACGTTGGTCTCGCCCGGCGCCTTGGCGATCAGATAGATCTGGCGCTGCGAGCGGACATGCACGTCCAGCACGTTGGGATCGGCGATCACCACGTCGCTGAGATTGTCCGGCAGGTTGACCACCCGGCTCTCGCCCACGGCGAGGAGCAGCGCGCCATTTTCCTGCTCGGCAGGGCCGGCGGCAAGCAGGCGCACCGGAAGGGCGGCGCTGGCCGCGAGGGCGAGTGCGGCGGCGAGGGCGCCGGTAGCAGCGCGCGCAAGCGAGGGCTTGAGGACTTTGCTCATCTTACTTTCCCCCAAGCTCGACAGTGGTGACGTTGCCGCCCCGCGCGATGCGTACGACCGGTCCGCTGGTAAGGCCGGGCGCGCCGCCGCCCTTGGCGGCCGCAAGGGCCGCTGTGGCATTGGGATCGACCGGCTTGCCCGGCACACTGCTGCGCTGATAGCGTGAGACGTCCGCACCGGTGGAGTAGCTGGAGCGGCTCTCGATCGGGCGCCGGGCGACCTGCGCGAGCATCGTCTTCTCCGCATTCGCGTCGCCGGCCTTGGGCGCGTCGATCTCGCCGGAAGCCAGCGCCTCCTCAAGTTCCTGGCTGTTGTCGGCGATCGAGCGCAGCGACATGGAGAGGGCGCCGACCGTCTGCGCGACGCTGATTTTCTCGGCCATCCGCGGCGTCACTTCGAGCGTGACGTTGGAATAAGTGAGCACGACCGGCTTGCCGTCCTCGCCCAGCGCATTGGTGCGCTGATCGGTGGCGAGCACGCGCAGGTTGCGCAGGATCGTCTCGGCGACCTTGAGCGGCTGGCCATCGCCACCACCCGCGACGCTCTGCGTCAGCATCACGTCGACGCGATCGCCGGGGAAGATGAAGCCCGCGACCGAACTCTGGATCGAGACCGGCACGGTGACCGCGCGCATGCCCGGGCCGAGTGCGGCGGCGAGGAAGCCCCGGTCGCCCGGCTGGATGAGCGAACCGGTCGTGACCGGCTGGCCCGCCGCAATTGCGGTGCGCACGACCGACCCGGCCAGCTTGTTCTCGTCTGCCTTGCCCTGGATGACATAGGCTTCCTCGACCAGCTCCTTGGGCCAGGGCTGAAAGCGATAGGCGTCAGGCCCGCCGATCGTGCCGACGGGCCGCGACTTGGTCGCGACCAGCACGTGCGGCATCTCGTCGGGATGGGGCATGGCGCCCGGGCCCCCGCGCGGCGCGCCCCCGCCCCCCAGCATGGAGCGGGCCAGGAAGGCCGTCACGATTGCGATGACAAGGGCGCCGGCCAGAAGCGCTATCTTCTTAGGTTCCATGTCGAAAACTCGTCTCCAGGAGCGGGACTCAGGGCCCCGTAGCGCTCCGATTATCAGGTCGGAGAGTTAAGATAGGGTTCACCGACCACCCACAGGCCGGCGAGCGCGATAGCGACGCCATAGGGGATTTCCGGGCGCCCCTCCCTGCGTGCCATCCGGTGGTGGATCATCGTCGCGACCGTCACCGCGCCGCCGAGCAGCGCCATCAGCACGATGAGGTTCGCCATGGCGCCGAGCGGCATCCACAGGGCGATGGCGCCGAGCATCTTGACGTCGCCGCCGCCCATGAGGCCGAGGGCGAACATGCCGGTGAAGATGGCGAAGACCGCCAGAGCGAGGCCGATCTGGATCGCCACATCAGGATAGAGCGCCAGTCCATTGGCCCACCACCAGAGCGGCGCAAGCAGCGCGATGGCGACGTTCAGTCGATTGGAGATGATGCGGCTGCGCAGATCCGTGATCGCGCCCCAGCAGAGCATCAGCGCCAGCATCGCGCTCAACAGAGGGGAAAGCCAAGGCTCGGGCATTGGAAAAGGCTAGACCTCGCGGCTTACCAAATCGTAACCAGCGCACCATGCTCAGACCTTTGTCCCATCGATCCGCCGTCGCGCCCGGCCGCACCGTTCCCGCATGCCCGGAGCCGAGGGCGTGACGGCGGTCGACATCCTCATCGTGGGCGGCGGCATGGCGGGATTCAGCCTTGCCGCCGGGTTGGCCGGTCGCGCGAGCGTGCTCGTCATCGAGCAGGAGGACGAGCCGGGCTACCATGCCTCGGGCCGCTCGGTCGCCTTCTGGGAGGAGAGCTATGGCGGGCCGGGCGTGCAGCCGCTCACCAGTGCGAGCGGGCCGCTGCTGGCCGAGCCCGATCCGGCTTTCGCGGAAGGCTCCTTCCTCTCGCCCCGGCGGGCCATCCATGTCGGTCGGGCGAGCGAGGAGCCGTTGGCGCAGGCGATGCTCGCGGAGTTCGCAGGAAGCGGCGTCGCCTTCGCGCGGCTCGACCGCGCCACGATGCTCGCCGACGTGCCGGGGCTGCGGCCCGAATGGACGCTCGGCGTTTACGAGCCCTCCTGCCAGGATATCGACGTGGCGGGCTTGCTCGGCGCCTATCGCCGCGCGGCCCGGCGCGGGGGCGCCGAACTGCGCGTCGCGACGCGACTCTTCGAGGCGCGGCGAGAAGGGGACTGCTGGACGGTCGAGACCAGTGACGGGACGATCCACTGCGGCATCATCGTCGATGCGGCGGGCGCCTGGGCCGATGAGGTGGCGCGGTGCTGCGGCATCGGCGCGCTTGGCATCACGCCCTATCGGCGCACGGTGGTGCAGCTTCGCTGTCCGCAGGCGCCGGCGCACTTCCCGCTGGTCGCAGGACTCGATGGCACGTTCTACTTCAAGTCCGAGGGCGCGGGGCGGCTCTGGCTCTCCCCGCACGACGAGACGCCCGACACGCCGCGCGACGTGGCGCCCGAGGAGCTGGACGTGGCGCTCGCCATCGACCGCTTCAGTCAGGTGGTCGATTGGCGGATCGAGGCGGTTGAGCACAAATGGGCAGGCCTGCGCAGCTTCGCGCCGGACCGGCTGCCGGTCTATGGTTTCGATCCGCGCGTGCCGGGCTTCTTCTGGTTCGCCGGGCAAGGCGGCTTCGGCATCCAGACCGCGCCGGCCGCGGCGTTGATTGGCGCCGCGCTGCTGCTGGAGGAAGCGCTGCCCGCCGCGGTCTCCGCCATCGACCCGGCCGTCTATGCGCCCCAGCGGCTCATCCGGGAGTGAGGCGCAGCGGCTTTGGGCTGGCCTGCGGCGAAAGCGAGAGGTAAACTGTCGCTCGCGGGGGTGCAAGCCGCGAGGAGAGACCGATGGCCCACAAGTTCGTGATCGAGAAGAACAAGGCCGGCGAGTTCGTCGCCAAGTTCAAGTATAACGGCGAAGTGATCTTCTGGACCGAGGGCTATTCGAGCAAGGCGAGTGCCCGAGGCGCGATCGAGTCCATCCTGAAGAACGGGCCCACGGCGCCGGTCGAGGAAGAGGTCTGAACCCGCGAGCCGCGCCCCCCGCGCCGGGCAGGGGGCGCGGTCAGGCTCATTTCAGCGTATCGAGATAGGCGATGACGTCGGCGCGGTTCTTGTCGTTCGCGATGCCGGCGAAGGCCATCTTGGTGCCCGGCACGGCCTTCATCGGCGCGCGCAGATAATCGTTGAGTTCCGCGTCGGACCAGGTGAGGCCGCTCGCCTTCATCGCGGGCGAATAGCTGAAGCCGGCCAGCGTCGCCGCCTTACGGCCGACCACGCCGTGCAGCGACGGACCAAGGCCGTTCTTGCCCGGCTCGACGGCATGGCAGATCTTGCACTGCGCGAAGAGCTTGGCGCCATTGGCGGCGTCCCCGCCGGATGCGGCCGCGACCGGTTTCGCCTCGGGCGTGGCGGAAGCGGACGGCGTGGGTGTGGGGGTCGGCGTCGGGCTGGCCGCGGCCGCCGGCGCGGCGCTGTTTACGGCATTGGCGGGCGCGGCGATGTTCGCGGCGGCATTCTCCGCCGCGCTGGCCGCTTCATTGGACGCATTGTCCGTTGTCGCCGCAGCATTGTTGGCCGGCTCGGGCTGGCCGCCGCATGCGGCGAGCAGAACGGCGAGGCTGAGCGCTGCGGACCGGGCTCCGATCAGGCGGGCATGGCGAAGCTTTGACATGAAACGGCTCCCATGAAGATTGGTCGTCCTTTCCGACAGGACGGGCGGACTGGCCCCATCTGCCGCCACATCCCGGACATCGTCAACCCGATATTGGCCTGCGGTCGGAAGGGCGCCCTCGGCGCGGGTTGACGAGCGGGACAAACATGTCGATGACGGACATAATTATTCGCGATCACATGATCGGGGGCTTGAGATTGACCGAAGCGCGCCAAGGCCTCGGAGATGAGACAGAGAGGAAGCCGTCGCTCCACGGGACGTCGCGGATGGACCGCGAATATGGCTTCACCTACCGCATGATCCTGGTCGCGCGGCGCTACCGAGCGATGCTCGACGAGCAGCTCCGCCCGCTCGGCTACGGCACGGCGCGGATGGAAGCGCTCTCGACCATCGCCCGCGCGAGCGAACCGAGCGCGCAGATCGCCATCGCCAAGCGCATCGGCATCGAGGGACCGACGCTCACCCGCATGCTCGACACGCTGGAGGCCGATGGGCTGGTCGTGCGCCGGCAGGACCCGACCGACCGGCGAACGAAGCTGATCGAACTCACCCCCGAGGGCGAGAAGGCGCTTGAGGAGATCATGCGCGTGGCGCACCTCTTCCGCGCCTCGGTCCTCAAGTCGCTCACGGACGGCGAACTCGATCAGGTGAACGAGGTGACGGACAAGCTGATGCGGCTTATCTGCGAAGGCGCGGAATAGCCGTAGCGCCCATCGGGACACGAATTCGGCCCCCTAACTATCAGCATAGGTTTCTTCTTCCCCCGGCTGGACTTGCTCGCATGCCGTCGATAATTGCACGGCGAACGATCGAGCGGGAGGACGGACATGGCGACTGGCGGTGACACGAAGGACGGCGCGCTGCCCCGGATCGTGCATCTTGACCGGATGACCATGGGCAGCTTCGAGATCCCGCGTCCCGATCTGCCGCATGAGTGGATCGAGCATCAGTTCAGCGAGCCCGACGAGGTGATCGAGCGGCTGCAGGGCGCGCAGGTCGCCATCATCAACAAGGTGAAGCTGGACGCGGCCACGCTGGCGCAGCTGCCCGATCTCAGGCTCATCGCCGTCACCGCGACCGGCACCGATGTCGTGGACAGCGTCGCAGCCAGGGCGCAGGGCATCGAGGTGCGTAATGTGGTGGGCTACGCCGGCACCTCGGTCGCCGAGCATGTCGTCATGCTCATGTTCGCGCTGGTGCGCGGGCTTGTGCCGTTCCGCGAATCCGTCATCGATGGGCGCTGGCAGAATGGGAAGGCGTTCACCGTCTTCGCCGCGCCCGTGCGCGATCTCACCGGCCAGCGGCTCGGCCTGTTCGGCAGCGGCGCGATCGCGCAGGCGGTGGCGGACCGGGCGCGCGCGCCCCGCATGGGGGGGGGGTTCGCCCGCCGCAAGGGCGCCCCGCCCGGGGAAGGCAAGCCCGCCCTCCAGGGAGAGCCGGCGACCCGCGACCTCCTCAACCCGCCATTCCCCCCCCCGGACGAGACGCGGCACATGCTGAACGCGGACAGCATGGCCACGATGAAGCCGGGCGCGATGATCATCAACACGGCGCGCGGCGCGCTCATCGATCTGGACGCGCTGGAAGGCGCGCTGGAGAATGGCCGCATCGGCGGGGCGGGCATCGACGTGGCGCCGGTGGAGCCGCCACCGGCCGACAGCCCGATCCTGCGCCTCGCCCGGCGCAGCAACGTGATCGTGACGCCGCATTCTGCCTGGCTCAGCGAGCAGGCGGTCACGGACCTTGCCCGGCGCACCGGCGAGAATGTCGCGAACTTTCTGGCCGGCAAGTAAATGAACGGGACGAGCCGGCGCGCGCTGCTGGAACAGGCCTATACGGCCGCTGTGGAGGCCTGCAAGCGGCCCGAGACGATCATTGCCGCGCTGCCGGAGAAGCCGGCCGGGCGCGTCATCGTGATCGCGGCGGGCAAGGGCGCGGTGCCGATGGCGCGGGCGGTCGAGGCGCATTGGCCGGACGCGACCGGCATCGCCGTGACGCGCACCGGCTATGGATCGCCGCTCAATCATATCGAGCTGATCGAGGCGAGCCATCCGACGCCGGATGAAGCGAGCCAGCGTGCGGCGGCGCGCTGTCTGGAGCTGGCCGAAGGGGCGAGCGAGGATGATCTGGTGCTGGTGCTGCTCTCGGGCGGGGCCTCGGCGCTGCTGGCTGCGCCCTCGCCACCGCTGGATTTGCCTGCCAAGCAGGCGGTGACGCGGGCGCTGGTGCGCTCGGGCGCGCATATCGGCGAGATCAATCTGGTGCGGCGGCATCTCTCCCGCATCAAGGGCGGGCGGCTGGCAGCGGCCGCTTTCCCCGCGCAGGTGCTGACCCTCGCCGTGTCGGACGTGGTGGGCGACGTGCCGGAGGATATCGGCTCGGGGCCGACAGTGGGCGACACGGGGACGATTGCCGACGCGCAGGCCGTGTTGGCGCGCTATGGCATCGCCGATCCGGGTGGCTGGAGCGAGTCGGTGAAGCCTGACGATCCGCGCCTCGCGCGCAGCCGCTTCCGGGTCGTCGTGCGGCCGGACGATGCGCTCGACGCAGCGGCGAGCTTCCTTGCTGACCAGGGCTATGTGCCGGTCTTTCTCGCGCGGGAGGCGACCGGGGAAGCGCAGCTTGTGGGCCGCGCGCACGGAGCGGAGGCGATCCGCGCTCATGCGGCGGGCGAGCGCTGCGCGCTGATCTCGGGCGGGGAACTCACCGTCACGGTGCGCGGCGCGGGCTGCGGTGGGCCGAATCAGGAATATGCGCTCGCGCTTGCCGACACGGTTAAGCGCATCAGCGGGATCGCGGCGCTGGCGGCGGACACGGACGGCGTGGATGGCAATCGCGACGTGGCCGGGGCCTATATCGACGGCGACACCGCCTTCGAGCTGGAAGAGAACGACATCGACGTCGAGGCGGCGCTGGCGGAAAATGACGCGGGCGGCGCTCTGGGCGAAATCGGCGCCTTGTTCGTGCCGGGGCCGACGCAGACCAATGTGAACGACCTGCGGATCATCCTCGTCGACCCCTGAGGCGGGGCCTCTCACTCTCTCTTTTCACGCCCTCACCGTTCGCGCCGAGCGAAGTCGAGACACGTTCAGCGCAGAGCCCCGTGTCTCGACTTCGCTCGACACGAACGGCGGGCCGCGTGCACAGGGCTACCACCGCGCCATTTGCAAATAATTCAAAGCTGAATTAATAGAGATCGCATCATATCGAGTCGGCAGGTGCGTCATGCCGGCCGCAGGAGACGAGCCATGGAAGTCAGAAAGCTGCACCCCATCTTTGCTGCCGAGCTGATCGGTGCGGATATCTCCCAGCCGCCTTCGCAGGAACTGATCGACCTCGTCGAGGAGGCGATGGCCGAGCATCTGGTGCTGTGCATCCGCGGCGATGTCATCAGCGACGAGGCGCATCTGCGCTTCGCCCGCGCCTTCGGGCCGCTGGAGCTGCCGGGGCCGTTCAATCCGGACACGCCCCGCCGCATGGCCTATGGGCTCTATGACGCCTCCAATCTCGACATCAACGGCGAGATCATCGAGCGGGAATCGCTGCGCGCCAAATTCTCCAAGGGCAATGAGCTGTTTCACGCCGATAGCAGCTTCAACGACATGCCCAGCAAATGGTCGATGCTGCGCGGCGTGATCGTGCCGCCCGAGCGGGGCGATACCCAGTTCGTGGACCTGCGCCATGTCTATGACGAACTGCCGCCGGAGACGAAGGATCGGATCGAAAGCCTCGTCGCCGAACACAGCTTCCTTGCCAGCCGCATCAAGGGCGGCGTCGATCCGGAGGAAGTCGAGCGCCTCAAGGCCTCCTGGCCGGGCGCCAAACAGCCGATGGTGCGAGTGGGCCCCACGGGCCGCAAGAGCCTGTTCGTGGGCAGCCACGCCTATCGTGTGGAGGGCATGGACGACAAGGAAGGCCAAGCGTTGATCGACGAGTTGCTCGCTTTCGCCAGTCAGGACAAGTTCGTCTACGCGCACAAGTGGCGGCAGGGCGACATGCTGATCTGGGACAATCGCTACGCGCTGCACCGGGGCACCGAGTTCGACTATGAGCGCTACAAGCGCGACCTGCGTCGGGCGAACATAAACGAATATGGCGAGGAGCGCAGCGCGATCTCGGTGCCGCTGCCCGCGCAGGCGCTGGCCGACGCCAAGGCGCCGCAGCCGGCCTGAGCGTCGCCCGGTGCAGTAAGGGCGCCTCGCAAAGCGCTTGCATCCATGCGCCATTCAGGGCAAGATAGTTAGATCGCTAACGACATGATCGCCGGACCTCCTGAGTCGCCGGCGGCATCAGGCCTGAACGGCGACGGTAGATCATCACGCCGCCGCCGGAACGAGAGGAGCAAGCACGTGGATCATCCGCTGATTAGTTGCGACGATCACCTCGATCTCAACCAGCTGCCGACGGACCTGTGGACCAGCCGGCTGCCGGCGCATCTGAAGGATCGCGGTCCCAAGGTCGAAATGGTCGATGGCCGCATGACCTGGATGTGCGAAGGCAAGAGCCTTGGCGCCTGGTCGGGCCAGGCCAGCGGCATGAACGGCCCCAAGCCCATTTTCACCGCGCTCGATCGCGGCGGTATCGTCGACCAGACGGAAAGGCGCCCGGCTGTGCAGAAGCTGCGCCTGCAGGACATGGACCGCGACGGCGTCTGGGCGCATGTCATCTTCGGCCCCGTCACCTCGCTGAACTTCGAGGACGAGGAGCTGCGCGACGCCTGCTACGCCGTTTATAATGAGTGGCTGAAGGAATTCTGCGCCTATGCCGCACCGGGAAGCGGCGCTCAAGGAGCTGGAACACATTATCGCAATTGGCGGCTGCAAGCAGGCCAATCTCCAGATTGCGATGGCCGAGCCGCGCCTTGAGGACGCGCGCTGGGAACCATTGTGGGAGATGCTGGAGAAGAACGACATCATTCTCTCCTTCCACGTTACCGTGTTCGCCAGCGTCAGCCGCGCCTTCGACAAGTATAAGGGCAGCCCGGGCGCGACCTTCCTGCACGTGAAGATGTTCATCGAGCAGTTCCTCGATCCGTTCGTGGACCTGTTCGCCTGGGGCATATTGGAGCGTCATCCGGGCCTCAAGATCGTCATCGCAGAGAGCGGCATCGGCTGGCTCCCCTGGGTAATCGAGGAGCTGGATTATCGTCACTTCCGCCTCTGGGAAGCCGAGGAGTTCTGGAACGCGCGTGGCGGCATCCCGCACAAGATGAAGCCCTCCGAGCTGTTCAAGCGGCAGGTTTACGGCACCTTCCAGCAGAGTCCGACCGCTGTCGCGCTCGCGGAGTTCTACGGTGAGGACAAGCTGCTCTGGGCGACGGATTATCCGCATCCCGACAGCATCTGGCCCAATTCGATCAAGAAGCTGGAGGAGTTCACCAGGAAGGCGTCGCCGGAACTGGTCCGCAAGATCGCCTGGGAGAATGCCGCCAAGCTCTACGGCATCAAGGGCCCGCCACAGCAGGACGCCATCGCGGCCGAGTGAGCCGGTGGTTCCGAGAAGATTTTCGAAGGGGAGGGCGAAGGTCCTCCCCTTTTTTTGATGGTTCCCCGATCGGGACGGACGAGGTGCGGGAAAGCGCGCAAACGCTGTGCGAAAAAGCCCGAGGCGGGCATGACGTGCCCATTCGCATCGTCGCGACAGGGGCGGCGATCGTCCGACCGCTCCGCGTTTCCGGCTGATATCGCGCCATTTCATGGGAGATAAGGAGTCCCGCTCCAGCCGCTCGAAAACCCCTGCCGTCGCGAAGTGATCCGCAAAATCGCACATAGGGTCGGCTGCAATGCCGAAGGCGCCGTCATGCCGGGCTCCCTATAGTCGCCTCACAACAACAGGAACGCGCGTCTTTCCACCGCTCCCGACCCCGGTCTGCGGCCGGATCGACATGCTCGGCACAGGAGGGGGAATATGGAAAACTCGCACACGGTCTCGATCGGCCTCGGCAGGCGGCGCGGAGCTGCGCGTCCGGCAATATCGGCCCTGGCACTGGCCGTCACCCTCGCCATGCCGGCCAAGGCCCAGGAAGCAAGCCCTCCGCAATCGGCCGAAGAGGTCGATACGAGCGCGATCCTGGTCACCGGAACCCGCATTAAGCGCAATGGCTTCAACGAGCCGACCCCCGCGACCGTGATCGGCGCCGACCTCATGGCCGATCTAGGCCAGGTCAACATCAGCGAGACGCTGAAGCTCATTCCGCAGAACTCCAATTTCCAGTCCGATGCCACGGCAGGCATCACTGCCGGTGCCAATGTCGGCGCGTCCTATGCCAATCTTCGCGGCCTCAACCCGTTCAACGGCACGCGCACGCTGACGCTGGTGAACTCACGCCGGTTCATCCCGACTTCGGACGGCGGCGCCATCGACCTCAACGTCATTCCCTCCGCAATGATCCAGCGCGTGGAGACGGTCACGGGGGGCGCCTCGGCCGCCTATGGCTCGGACGCGATCGCGGGCGTGGTCAATATCATCCTGGAGACTCAGTTCGAAGGCCTCAAGGCGCAGCTCGATTATGGCCAGACCAGCCGAAACGACGGCAAGAGCTACCACGGCTCGCTGATGGGCGGGACGAGCTTTGCCGACGGGCGCGGCCATATCGTCGCAGGCATCGAATATCAGAAGAATCTCGGCATCGGCGATTGTGCCAAGGTGCGCCTGTGGTGCGCCGAGAGCTGGGACATCTTCGGCAATTCGAACACCATCATCCCGGGCAGCAGCGTCCTTTCCGGCTACGACAAGCCCGGCACGCCCGGCTACGGGCTACCGCACTATATCATCGGCCCCAACAGCAAGCAGGCCTATAACGAGCCGCGCGGCGTGCTGCGCGACCGCGCGCCGGCGCCGCTCGCCGCCCGGAACCTGCGGTTCAGCGAGGACGGCAAGAGCGTCGTCCAGTTCGACCCCGGAAAATATGTGAGCCAGGCGCAGATCGGCCCGCGCCAGGGCGGGGACGGCGTCTCGACCTATGACGACAGCGACATCCAGACGCCGATCAAGCGGTGGGTGGGTTATGTCTACGGCCAGTATGAGCTCACCGACACGCTCACCCTGCAGACCGAACTGACCTACGCCAAGCGGGTCGCCTCGAGTACGAACGCTATCGTGCCGCCGCGCTCCACTTATTTCTTCAGTGCGGACAACGCCTTCCTGCCGGCGAGCGTCAAGGCGCTCCTCAATGGCGCCCAGTTCAGCTTCGGTAAGGACATGGACGGCCTGCTCGACGCCTATAACGAGGCGGACGCATCGGTGTTTCGCGGGCTCGTCGGCCTTTCCGGCGCGCTGTTCGGTGATTGGACCTGGGACGCCTACTATCAGTACGGCAAGAACGAGCGCCACCAGTCACGCACCAACACGCGCGTGAACACGCCCTTCCAATATGCGGTGGATGCGGTGGACGAAGGCCTCGTGCGAACGGGCGTCGCCAGCGGCAAGATCGTTTGTCGCGAACTGACCAGGGCCAATCCCGACCCGCGCGCGCAGGGCTGCCTGCCGCTCAACCTGTTCGGCCTCAGCAATGCTGATCCCAAGGCGCTGGAATATGCCTATCGGCCGGTCATGCAGGACTTCAACTACAGCCAGCATGTGATATCCGGCTCCGTGCAGGGGACGGTGCTCGATGGCTGGGGAGCCGGACCGGTCTCGGCCGCTGCGGGCGTCGACTATCGCGCGGACGATGGCGATGTCTATCACGGCGACATACCGGACTATAACGACTACGCCTTCACCTTCGGTCTCGATTATGCCGGCAAGATCAACGTGCTGGAGGGTTTTGGCGAGCTGAATGTGCCGGTCTTCAAGGACTCGGCGGTCGGCGACCTGCTGGAGCTCAACGGTGCGGTCCGCTACACGCGCAACCACGCCAGGAACGGGAATACCGGCGAGGAGGAGACCCCGAAGGGCACCCGCGGGAAGATCTCCGCCACCCACGACGTGATTCCCGCCCTCCGCCCGCGCCC